>Ga0208834_100255_pt1 | contig 20308 bp, 12 predicted proteins | sample DeeseametaMP1787_FD_184182 | JGI IMG/M metagenome (GOLD analysis project Ga0208834, IMG submission 184182) | Marine microbial communities from the Deep Pacific Ocean - MP1787 (SPAdes) | ecosystem: Environmental > Aquatic > Marine > Oceanic | place: North Pacific Ocean | collected 2011-05-03 | reverse complement strand
GCCGGGCCGCTGTCCGTGACCGAGAAATCATCGACGTAGAGCAGAAAGCGGCAGGCGGATCCACGCAGTGGTTCGACGATACGGGGCAACTCCGTGAGTGCTTCCGGGGCGATCTCCACCAGACGCAGCCCCTCGGCGCCGAACGGGTTGAGCAGAGCCTTGACCAGCGAGGATTTGCCGGTGCCGCGTGCACCGGTTAACAGCACATGGTTCGCTGGCGCGCCCGCGACGAACTGCCGCGTGTTCTGCAGCAGCCGCGCTTTTTGTGTGTCCACGCCAAGTATGTCGTCGAGCGCGACCCGTTGCGGATACTCGACCGCGTTGAGCCGGTCATCGCGCCAGCGCCAGGCTAGCGGGGTGGAATCAAGCATGAGAGGGGAATTGCGCAGGCTTGGTGCAGTTTAACCGGCTGGCAGATGAGGCGCTTCGGCCCAGCGCGTGGCTTGCGGCGTTGGTGTGCGCTCGCAACACGTGTTCTGGACAAGCGGCTAAGGCTGCTCCCGCCAATGGCCAAGCGCAGACCGCTGCTGGCCGCCGAAGCCCGGTTTCTGCGGTTCCTGCGCAGCCGCTGATCGTGGCGGCCGCGCAGGGCAGGGTTTTAGGAGATCTTGCGCCGAGTGGCCTTCACATCGACGCCGACTTCCTTGCCATGGCGGCGCTTGTAGTCGGCCGCGTAGTCCTGGTAGTTGCCTTCGATGAATTCCACGGTGTCATCCTCGAACGCGAGAATGTGGGTGGAGATGCGGTCGAGGAACCAGCGATCATGGCTGATCACCAGGACGCAGCCCGGATAGGCGAGCAGGGCGTCTTCCAGCGCGCGTAGCGTTTCCACGTCCAGGTCGTTGGTGGGCTCATCGAGCAGCAACACGTTGCCGCCGGCGGCCAGCAGCTTGGCCAGATGTACGCGGTTGCGTTCCCCGCCCGATAGCTTGCCGACGCGCTTTTGCTGGTCCGTGCCCTTGAAGTTGAAGCGACCGACATAGGCGCGCGACGGCACCTCGTAGTTGCCGACCTTCATGATGTCGTGACCACCGGAAATCTCTTCCCAGATGGTCTTGTCGTCGTCGAGATGGTCGCGTGACTGGTCGACATAGGCGGCGTCCACCGTATCGCCGATGCGAATCGTGCCGCTGTCCGGCTGTTCCTGGCCGGTGAGCAGCTTGAAGAAGGTGGACTTGCCGGCGCCGTTCGGGCCGATGATTCCGACGATGGCGCCCCGCGGAACGGTCATGCTCAGGTTGTCGTAGAGCTGGCGATCACCGAAGGACTTGCTCACGCCCTCCAGCTCGTAAACCAGCTCGCCCAGGCGCGGGCCAGGCGGAATGTAGATCTCGTTGGTCTCGGACCGTTTCTGCGTGGTCGGATTCTGCAAGTCCTCGAACTGGCGCAGGCGAGCCTTCGATTTCGCCTGGCGACCCTTCGGGTTGGAGCGCACCCATTCGAGTTCCTGGCTCATGGCCTTGGTGCGCGCGGCTTCGGTCTTGGCTTCCTGCGCGAGACGCTTCTCCTTCTGTTCCAGCCAGTTGGAGTAATTGCCTTCGTAGGGGATGCCGTGGCCGCGGTCGAGTTCGAGAATCCAGCCGGCGACATTGTCGAGGAAGTAGCGGTCATGGGTGACCGCCACGACCGTGCCGGGAAAATCGTCCAGGAACCGTTCCAGCCAGGCCACCGACTGCGCGTCGAGATGGTTGGTCGGCTCATCCAGCAGGATCATGTCGGGCGCGGACAGCAGCAGCCGGCAAAGCGCCACACGCCGGCGTTCACCGCCCGATAGCTTGGTCACGTCGGAGTCCCAGGGCGGCAGGTTCAGCGCGGTGGCGGCCTTGTCCAGCTTCTGGTCCAGGTTATGCGCGTCACCAGCCTGCAGAATCGCCTCCAGCTTGGCCTGCTCGGCGGCCAGGGCATCGAAGTCCGCATCCGGCTCGGCATAGGCCGCGTAGACCTCGTTCAACCGGTCCTGCGCGTTCTTGATCTCGCCCAGGCCGTCCTCGACGTTGCCGCGCACGTCCTTGGCGGGGTCCAGGTCCGGCTCCTGCGGCAGATAGCCGATGTTGATGCCGGGCTGCGGGCGCGCCTCGCCCTGAATGTCGGTGTCGATGCCCGCCATGATGCGCATCAGCGTCGACTTGCCCGAACCGTTGTAGCCCAGCACCCCGATCTTCGCGCCCGGAAAAAAGGACAGCGATATGTCTCGCAGAATCTGTTTGTCCGGCGGCACGAGCTTGCCGACGCGATTCATGGTGTAGACGTACTGGGCCATGGTGTTGAGCTTGTTGGCGGGAAGGGCGCGGATTATTGCTGATTGCGCCGGGGTGATGCGAATGCGCGGTTGGCCGGATCGGAGCCGGGCCGCGCTTTGACCCGGCTAGACCAGCCAGGTTTCGACGCGGTTGCGACCGTGGCGTTTGGCTTTGTAGAGCGCCTTGTCGGCCCGTTCCAGCAGGCTGGGCAGGTCCGGCGCCTCGCGGCTCAGCGTGGCCACGCCGATGCTCGCGGAGATCTGCAGCGGACCGGCCGGCGAATCCACCCGAGAACGGTAGAGCGCAATGCGCGTTCGGCCGCAGAACTCGATCGCCGGCTGGGTGTTCGCCCTTGGCAATACCATGGCGAATTCTTCGCCGCCAAGCCTGCCGATGATGTCGATCTTGCGTGCGCTCTGGCGCAATACTTCGGCCACATGCTGCAAGGCGATATCGCCGACGTGGTGGCCGTAGTTGTCATTCACCGCCTTGAAGTGGTCGACATCCAACATGGCGACCGAGAGCGGATCACCGTAGCGCCGGGCACGTTCGATTTCCTGCTCGGCCTTTTCGGTGAAGTGGCCGCGGTTCGGCAGGCCAGTCAAGGTGTCGGTCGTGGCTTGCGTGTACAGCGCCTTCTCACGTTTGCGGTCGGCGGTGATGTCGCGAACGACCTCGACGAACCCGGTGTGGGTGCCCTGCGTATCGCACACGATGTCCAAGGTTGCGAGTGCCTGGAAACGGCCATCGGCGCCACGGCGGCGCCAGTGCTCGTCGCTGTAGTGGCCGTGATACTTGGCAAAACCGAGAATCTGGCCCGGCAGGCCGGCGGCGCGGCTGGCGTCATCGAACAGCGCGGCATAGGGCTGGCGCACGATCTCATCATGCGTCAAACCGGTCTGTAGTTCCGCGCCGTGGTTCCAGGTGAGGATGTTGCCTCGCGCGTCGATCAGGTAGACGCCAAAGCCAGAGATGCTCTGCACCATCGCGGCGTAGGCCAACGGAGATTCGGCCAACAGACCCGTGAAACGGCGCGGGTCCACCGCCCGCAAATCGCCCCCTGCAGCGCTGCTTGTCATGATCTTACGATGTGTCCCTCACCGGGATCATGATCCCACATTCGGCAGCGGGCTAAGGCGCTTGCCAGGTCTGCGCGGCTAGTCGGTAGCGATCCGCTGGGTCAGCGGACTCTAGAGGCTACGGGAACCCGGCCAACGAGCGATAAGATGGGACGCGACCGGTGGATGCGACATGTGTCCGGTTGCCAGGGGGGGTGTGATGACACGTAGCTTGAACGATGTGCATGAGGCCACGGCGACGCTGACGTCGTTACTCCAGACCCAGGAGCTTGTTCGGCGCATCGTTGCGCGTCTGCTTCATGTGGATGTGATGGCCGTGGATGCGGCCATCGACGCCGGGCTCGCCGAGCTGGGCGAACATCTGAGGGTGGATCGCGCCTACGTGTTCGTGATCAACGGCAGCACCATGCGCAACACGCACGAGTGGTGCGCGTCTGGCATCCGGCCGGAGATCGAGAACCTTCAGGCCTTGCCGAACTCCGCGTTCTCATTCTGGATGGACGAACTCGGGCAGGGCAATGCGGTCCTGATCTCCGATGTTGCTGCATTGCCGGATCACCGGGAGTCAGAGCGGGAGATTCTTGCAGCGCAGGACATCCTGTCGCTGGTTGTCGTGCCGATGTTCTCGCTGGGTGTCCTGGTCGGCTTCGTTGGCTTTGACGCGGTGCGGACACACCGCACATTCAACACCGGAGAGGTCAATTTGCTCCGCTCCATGGCCGATGGCGTCACCGCCGTCCTGGTCAGCCGCAAGGCCGAAGCCAATGCGCTGCGCTCCGAGGCCAAGCTCGCGGCATTGACGCGTCACGCTTCGGACTACGTGATCGTGTTCGGCGAGCGTGGCGTCCCCGACTACGTGAGTCCCTCTCTGCACCGCTTTGGGGTCGAGCAGGTGGTGGCTGAGCACGGCTGGCAGGCGCTGCTGCATCCGGACGACCGGGCGAATGTCCAAAGCCGGATCGACGAGTTGCTGCGTAACAAGCCCGGTGGTGTGGCCCGGCTACCCGACTGTCGTCTGCAAAATGCGCAGCAGGGCTGGCGCTGGATCGCCGGTACCCTGAGCGACTTTCGAGCCGATCCGGCGATCCGTGGCTTGCTGCTCAATGCCCACGACATCACCGAGCGAAAGATCATTGAGGGTCGTTTGGTCGAACAAACGCTGCAGGATCCGCTCACCGAGTTGGGCAATCGACTGCTGTTGGCTGACCGGCTGGGTCACGCCTGCGACCGAATCCAGGTCAATGGCGGCACTCTGGCAGTATTTTTTCTCGACATCGACGGATTCAAGCTCGTCAACGATGGCCTCGGGCATCGTGCCGGCGACGAGTTGCTGGTTTCGATTGCCGAGAGGCTCAAAGCCTTCGCCGGGCCATCGGACACCGTCGCTCGGTTTGGTGGAGACGAGTTCGTCTACGTGAGCGAATCACTGCAGAGCGCCGACCACATGGACGCTATGGCGCAGCGCCTGCTCACTGAACTTAAAAAGCCCATTCCGCTGGGTGGTCAGTCGTTTCAGATCACCGCATCCATCGGTTTGGTCTGGGTGGCTGGCGAGGATGGCCCGGTGGACGCCGAGCGGCTGCTGGCGGATGCCGATACCGCGATGTACGAGGCCAAGCGTGATGGTCGGAACCGGGTCGCCCGCTTTGACCCGGCGCAGCGGCAACGCGTGATCCGCGCCACGACGGTCCAGCAAAGGCTGGTGCAGGCGGTTCGTAACGGCGAGCTGGCGATTCATTACCAGCCGCTGGTGGAGCTGCAGGGCGGGCGCACCGTGGGTGTCGAGGCGTTGCTCCGTTGGGACGATCCGACACTGGGCTCGGTGTCGCCGGAAGAGTTCATCCCCATGGCCGAGGAATCCGGGCTGATTGGCGAGCTGACCGACTATGCGGTCGACCTTAGCCTGGCCGATTTGCCGACGTTGCCCGATTCGCTATATCTGTCGTTGAACCTGTCGGCGCCGGCTGTGCCGCGGCCGGAAACCGCGCAGTGGTTGATCGACCGCATTGAGCGGGCCGGCGTTGCGCCGGAGCGCATCTGCGTCGAGGTCACCGAAACTGCGGTCATGCAGCACGCCGCGGCCGCCGCGAGCACGCTCTGGAAGTTGCGCGCGTGCGGCATTCGCACGGCCTTGGACGATTTCGGGACCGGCGCCTCCTCGCTGGCGGTGCTGCGCGAATTGCCGGTCGACGTGCTGAAGATCGATCGCAGTTTTGTCAGCGGTATCGCCTCCGACCCGCGTGATCTCAGCCTGATCCGGGCGGTGATCGGCCTGGCCGCAGACTTTGGCATGCAGGTGTTGGCCGAAGGCGTGGAAACCGATGCACAGCGCCAGCTATTGCTTGAGCAGGGCTGCCGTCTGGGGCAGGGCTTCCTGTTCAGTCCAGCGCTTCCGCTGGGCGAGATCGTAAACAAACTATCGGATTAGACCGCGCGCATGGGCCAACGAACTCCTCGCGGCGGACGACCACCCGCGCGCGAGCTCAGCCGCGATTGACGCCGTCGCGCTCCTCGGCCAGATCGCGCACCACGGTGACCGCCTGCCCGGGTTGCAGGCGTTCGGCTCCGCGGACGGCCACGACATCGCCCACCGCCAGTTGGCCCTGAACCGAGATCCAGCTGCCGCGGCCCTGGCCCAGTGTCACGGGCACATGTTCGGCCAGCCCCTGTGCGTTGATTCGCACGACGCGAGTTCCGTTCTGCCGCAGCACCAGCGCATCGCGCGGCACGGCCAGGCTGCTCTGTTCGCCGCTAATCGGTACGCGCACGCGGGTGATCTGGCCCACCGCGAGGCGGCGGGCATCGTCCGTGGGCAGGTCGACCCGAATTTCGAAGGTTTGCGATTGCGGATTACCGGCGGGCACAACGGTGCGGATTCGCCCGACCAGTTCTTCTCCTTCAACCATCACGCTGAGCACGTCGCCCGGACGCGTGCGGCCGAGCAGACGTAGCGGCACGCCTGCACGTACCTCCAGATGCGCCGTATCGATCAGGCGGCTGAGGCTCGCCCCGCGAACCACTTCTTCGCCGACGAAATGGGTTTGCTCCACGACTACGCCGGTGAAGGGCGCGGTGACGGTTGCGCGCAGAATCTGGTCTTCGAGTTGGGCAATGCGAGCCTGGGCGACCTCGATATCGCTGGCGGCCATGTCCCGTTGCGAACGCGCCTGCTCCAGATCGATGACCGAGACATAGTTGCTGGACGACAGGCGCTCCTGACGCTCGACCTCGCGTTCCAGATAGTTGTGGTTGACCGACTCCCGTTCGATCAGCGCGCGCTGTTCGGTGAGCTGCAGACGCAAGGGCCGGGCATCGATGCGCGCCACGGCTTCGCCTTGCTGCACCGTGCTGCCCGGTTCGGCCAGCCACTCCAGCCGACCGGCGACGCTGGCGGTGATCTGCATCTCATTGCGGCTGTGCACGGTGCCGGACACCGGCATGGCCTTGACCATGCGTTCGGAGCGAACGTGGTCGACCACCACGGGCGTGGCCTGTGGGGCTGGCTGGGCGTGCAGTGCGCAGATGGGCAGCAGCAAGGCGGTGAAGAGCAGCGGTCGCATATCAGCCTCCGGAACGTGCGGGGTCGGCGTCGGGCGCCGGGATGTTCGTGGCAATGCCGTGCCGGTCCTCTCCGAATCGGAGCAGGCTGGGCAGCAGCACCAAGGTGAAGATCGCCGACGACACCATGCCGCCCACGATGATGGCCGCCAGGCCTCGATAGATCTCCGACCCGGTCCCCGGCATCAGCATCAGCGGCAGCATGCCGAAGATACTCGTCAGCGTGCTCATGTAGATCGGCCGCGCCCGCTGGCGCACGGCGCTGGCGACCGCGTCGCGCCGGGTCAGTCCCTCCGCCTCGGCACGGCGGGTTCGGTCGACGAGCAGGATGGCGTTGTTCACGACCAGGCCCAGCAGAATGATGAATCCGCTCATGGTCAGCAGATCCATCGATTGGAAGGTGAACAGGTTCATCAGCCAGAGCGACAGCACACCGCCGGCAAAGGCCAGCGGCATGACCGACAGGACGATCAGCGCACTGATGGCGGATCGGTACATCGCGGCCAGGATCAGCAGCAGAATCACCAGGGCGTACAGCAGGTTGCGGCCCATGGAGGCCAGCGCCTGATCGAGTCCATCGGCGCTGCCGCGATAGCGAATCGAACCCTCGGCACCCAACACCGCGAGTATGGCCGGCTCCACCTCGGATTCGATCGTGTCGATGGCCTCTTCGAGTGTGGTGTCTTCCGGCGGAAACACGCGTAGCGTGACGGTGCGCTGACCGTTAATGCGGCGCAGCTCCGACGGGCCGACATGGCGTTCCAGCCAGGCCAGCTCACCCAGCATCTGAATGCCGCCCTGCGGTGTCGCCAGTGGCAACTCGGCCAGGCCGTCGGGCGTATCCCAGGGATCGGCCCGCACGACGATGTTGTGCCGCCGGTTGCCGTCGAAGTATTCGCCGACGTACAGGCCGTCGGTATAGGCCCGCACGGCCTGGCCGATATCGCTGCGGGTCAGACCTGTCTGGGCGATACGGGTGTCATCCGGAACCACGCGCAGCTCCGGCTCGGCCAGCTCCAGGCTGGGGCGAGGTTGTACCGGTACGCCTGGCATCGTCTGCGCGAATGCAGCCATGCCGGCCTGGGCGGCGGCCAGCAGCTGCTGCAGATCCGCGCCGTGGATATCGACATCGATTTGCCGATTGCCACCACCAGAGAAGTTCAGCAGCGACCCCATGGTGACGAAGCTGCTGATATCCGGCAGATCGCGGGTGATCTCGCTGCGCAGCACGTCCATCAGCGCATCGGCATCCTCGGGGTCGGCCGGGTAGATCGCCATGCCGCTCCAGCGGCCCCAGGAGGACAGGTTGTAGTAAGCGACCTGCGGGGTCTTTTCGCCGTTCATGTAGGGCTTAAGGCGATCGACAATCGTCGTCCCCAGATCCGCCTGCAAGGCGTTCTGGGAGGCGCCGGCCGGTACCGAGAAATTAACCCAGGCATTGTCCGAGCGGGCGCGCGGCAGATAGTCGGCCGACGGCAGCAGGCTCCAGGCCAGCGCGCCGGCTCCCAGCGTCAGGGCAACGACCCATCCGGCCCGCAGGGCGGGGCGGTCGGTCAGCCGCAGCACCCATGCGGTCAGGCGATCCCAGATAGTGCCCAGCGTGTCCTGCGCATTGACCCGCCCCAGCCATTTCGCGCTGGCGGTCGGCAGCACGGTGAGTGCGGCAACCAGCGACACAATCACCGCGATTGACAGGGTCAGCGCCAAGTCCGAAAACAATTGGCCTTCCGGGCCGGTCATGAACAGAATCGGCAGGAAGATGGCCACGCTGGTCGCGGTGCTGGCAAACAGGGCCGGAGCGACCTCGGTGGCGCCGCGCAGCACGGCGTCCGCCACGGTCCGGCCCTCCTGACGCAGCCGCACGATGTTTTCCTGCGCGATGATTGCGGCGTCCACGACCAGGCCCACGGCGAACGCCAGTCCGGCCAGCGAGATCACGTTGAGGCTGCGGCCAAAGGCGTCCAGCGCCGCAAACGCGGCGAACAGGCAGACCGGAATGGTCAGGCCCACCAGTAGCGTCGACCGGATGTCTCGCAGGAACGCGAACAGCACGAGCGTGGCCAGCAGTCCGCCCAGCAGCAGGTTGCCCTGCACCAGACGAATCGCCCGGCGGATGTGCACCGAGGCGTCGTAGGACAGCTCCATGGCCAGCCCCGCGTCCGGCAGCGGCCCCGCATTGAGCTCGTCGATCACCGTGTTGATCTGATCGAGAATCTCCACCGTGTTTGAGCCGGCTTCGCGCGCCACCGTGATGTAGTAGGCCGGATACCCGTTGCGCAGCGTGAAGCCACCTTGCTCCACGCGCCGGAGCTGCACGGTTGCCAGATCACCCAGGTAGATCGGCTGGCCACCCTGGTAGGCCACAATGAGCTGATCCAGCTCGTCCATCGGCGCCTTGCCCATGAAGCGCACGGTGTATTGCCGCCTGCCCACGTCCGCAAAGCCTCCCGAGACATCGGCAGCGCCGCTGACTGCCCGCACGACATCGGTGATCCGCACGCCCAGCGCCGCGGCACGGGATGCATCGAGCACAACACGGACTTCCTCCGGCCGCGCGCTCTGCAGGTTGACCTGCGCCACACCGGGAATCCCGGCCAGCGCCGGTTCGACGTAGCGTTCGACGATGGGGTGGAATTCACCCGGATTGCGAGGGTCTTGCGCGTCGATGGCGCGGACCAGCAGCGAGGCGGCATTGCCGCTGGTGAAATTGTCGCCCGACAGGTTCACCCAGGGTCCGTTTGCATCGCGGGGCAGGGTCGGCACCTGTTGCAGCCGGTTAATCACGTCCAGATAGGCGCGCTGCATGTCGTGGTGCATCTCGAACGTCAGATTGACGTTGCCGTTGCTCTGACCGATGTTCGACTGGATATGCGTGAGGCCGGGCAGGTTGCGCAGCACGCGCTCCTGTTGCTCGATGATCACCGATTCCATATCGGCCGGCGCGGCGCCACGCCAGAACGTGGACACCGAGATCTGCGGCTGATCGATCGGGGGCAGCAGTTGTATCGGCAGCTGGAACAGCGATGCGGTGCCGACGCCGACCAACAACAGTACGATGACGACCAGCGCCGCCGGATTCGCCAATGACAGGCGTGTCAGATTCATGCCCGCTCCCCTCGCGTGGTCTCACCGCGGGGCGGCAGACCTGCATAGTCGTTCGATCAGTTCTTGTTGTTGGCCTGATTGTAGAGGCCAGGGCAGACCGGTTTCAGCATCTAGATGTCAGGACTCACCGAAAGGGTCGCAGGCGGGGTGAGATGGCTCGGCTTATAGTGGCGGGGGATTCCAACGAGCGGCGAAAGATGCTATAAAGCGCGCCCCATTTTGGCCGTGCGGATGCCGCCGCCGGCAGCAACCCGACGTCGACACGCCATGAAAGCAGATATTCACCCGAACTACCGCCCGGTCGTGTTCAAGGACACGTCCAGCGACTTCGCCTTTCTTTGCCGATCCACGGTCGCCTCCAAGGAGAGCATCACCTGGGAAGACGGCAATGAATACCCGCTGATCAAGCTGGATGTATCCAGCAAGTCGCACCCGTTCTTCACCGGCAAGCAGTCCACCTCGGACACCACCGGCAAGATCGACAAGTTCCGCCAGCGTTACGGCATCTCGAAGTAAGCTGACGCCGCAGGAACAAAAAAGGCCCGCTCGAAGCGGGCCTTTTTTATGCGCTAATGTTTGCCGCGAAGACCGCGTCGGCGTCGCCACCACCCGGCGAGCAGCAACGGCGCAAGCCACGTGAGGAGCAGCGAGCCGCTGGACCCGCCGCCGATCGCGCCGCCGTTATCACCGCCTCCGTCCGCTCGGTAGCAGGCGTCCGATAGCGGTAGCGTGGTGCCGCCGGCCGCATTGAGGTCGTAGCCGGCGATGCTGGTGGGCGTCCCGGTGCCGTTCGGGTCGAGATGCGGCGACAGACTGGAGCAGGGATTGCTGCCATCGTTGGACCAGCTCACGGCCAGTTTTCCGTACCAGTCGGATTCGTCATTGCCGCAGGCCGCGCCGCCGCCTTCCAGTTGTCCGATGATTCGCTTGTTCTGGTCCCAGAGTGCTGAGCCGGACGAGCCTCGCTCGGTTGTACCGACGTCCCAGTCGATGATGCGCCAATGAGTGCCTGCGGCCGTGGTCCCCGTGCTGCTGTAATTCGTTGAAGCCGGTGCCGCGTATTCGAAGCTGATCGCTTTTTCATCACCCAGGGGATGATGAATCGCGGTGCCCTGCGTGGGCGCTGAACTCGTGGCATTCCATCCAGAATAGTAGGTATCGAATGCGGTGTTCGGGCGCGCATCAAGCTCGACCAAGGCGAAATCCGTGGTCGCGCTGGCGGCCAGCAGCGATGCGCCTGATTGGCTGTCGGTTCGTGATCCGTTAGGCGTGCCGCCGCAGGTGGAGGTTTCAAAGTTCCAGTACAGCGTCATGCTGTTCGCGAGTGATTCACTGGAGATGCAGTGGTTCGCGGTCAGAAAAAGCGGGCGGCCGTCGCCACTGGTGTTGGCGAGCAGCGTGCCGGTACAACTGAAAGTGCCGGCTCCGCTGCTGGCGGCGTAAGAGGCTACGGAGCGAATTTCGTCGCGCCATGCATCGCCTTCGGGACAGACGGTATCGACATTGCAGCTCCCGGACTTGTGCTGAGTCGAGGGCTTGGCCGGGTCGGAGAACCCGTAGTCCAGGCGTGAAATCGTGAATCGGGGATGGCTGTCTGCGGCGGCGGTCACGATCTCCAGTATCAGCGTGTCGCCACCGACCAGTGGGCTGTGAACACGCTCTTGTGTCTGGGTGCGCAGGGGGTAAATGCTTGAGCCTTGCGGCGAATAGACATGGCCGGTTGAACGGCCGAGCGCAGGCGAGGCATCCAGCGTGACCCCGACGGACAAAGCGTCCCGCGCGTGGATCACGGCACGCCAAACCCACCGTCGATCCGGGAGCTGATCCCAGACGCCGGTGGTCTCGCTACTGGCGCGAAACTCGACGGCGCGCGCAATGTACAGCGGGGTGCCGGGTTCGGGTGCAGCGAAGGCGGTCTGCGGCGCCAGAACAACCGGATTGATTGCCTCGGCCCGCGTCAGTGAATCGTTTGAGCCCAGACCCACCGGGGCCGCCAAGGCCGACATCGGGAACGCCACTGATAGCAGCCACCAACTCCATTTCATCATCAATCTCACCGTTCGGGATGCGACGCACTATAGCCTGCGGCGGTTGTGGCAGCAGGTGGTTGTAGAACACTGGCAGTCGCTAAAGAATCGGCGACTCTAGATCCAACGCTCGCGTGCTCGGGTCTGGCTCACGCACGATCGGCGGCTTGGCCTTGGGTGGATCGCGCGGCGCGTCGGCTTCGTCCTGGGCGCCGAAGATCCAGTTGAGAATGTCGTAATAGGTGCGGATGTTACCCACGTAGTTCACGGCTTCGTGGCCGCGTGCATAGCCATGCTGTGTCTTGGTATGCCATTTCGCCTGGGTGAGTAGGGGCAGGGTATTGCGGACATCTACCCAGCGATTGGGGTCGCCGCCCAGTTCAGCGGTGATCTCGCGGGCATCCAGCAAGTGGCCACGGCCGAGGTTATAGGCGGCCAGCGCCATCCAGGTGCGATCGGGCTCGGAAATGCCGCTGGGCATGCGGTCGATTTGCTGCCTCAGATAAAGCGCGCCGCCGAAGATGCTTTGCTTCGGGTCGCGCCGGTCCGAAATCTTCAGGTGGTTGGCGGTGTCGCGCGTCAGCATCATGATGCCGCGAACCCCGGTGGGACTGCGTGCGTCGGCCTCCCAGTGCGACTCCTGGTAGCCCACGGCGGCGAGCAATCGCCAGTCGAGTCCGTGCTGCTGGGCAGCTTGCTCGAAATGCGCCCGATACTTCGGAAGCAGGCGGTCGACATCCCGCGAGAATTCGCGGCTGCCGACATAGTCCAGACGGCCCAGCTGGCCAAAGTAGCGGTCACGAATGCGGTCGAGTTCGCGGGACTGCTTCAGGGCGACGATGAACTGCACGACCGCGTTGTATAGGGAATGGTCCTCGTTGCGCTGAAACGCCCAGGCGACCGGCATCGCTTCGTCCAGATCGAAGGCCACCGTCAGGCGAGGGTAGAAACGGCGGCTTATCGATATGACATCTGAGCTGGCTGCGGCCAATGGCTGCTCGCCTTCGGCGACCTGGTAGAGCAGGGTGTCGTCATCGGCGTCCGGCACGGTGGTCCACGCGAGTTCCGGATAGCCTTCAGCCAGGCGATTGACGACGTCGTTCACCGGCGAATCGGCAGCAATGCGCAACGGATCTCGCAGATCTGCCAGCTGGCGAGGACGGCGGGAGCCACGCCGGTAAACCACCTGCGGCTTCACCTCACGCAGCGTCGGGCCGTAGCGGAATCGGGTCCGGCGTGCCTGCGTGGCCATGGAGCCCGTGGCGGCAATCTCGGCTTCGCCACGTTCGACGGCCGCCAGCGCGTCGGCTTCGAAATCGTAGACCTGTAGGTCCAACGCCAGGCCCAGCTGATCCGCGAGCAAGGTCAGCAGGTCATGGTCAAAACCCGCCGGATGACCTTCGGCATCTACGTAGTAGGTCGTCGCCCGGTTGATGGTCGCCACCCGCAGGCTGCCGCGAACCTGTAGGGCATCCATCTGCGTCCCCGGCGTGGAACACGTCACCGCGCTCCCCAGTGTGATGACGAGCACCAGCAGTAAGCCGCTCCAGCGGGTCCAGCGGTTGATGGTCAAGTTGACGCAATCCTGTCTTCCTCGGCGCCAATGATCCCACCGGCATGCGCTGGCGTCATCCCGTTGTCATCCGGGCTCGCGTTTCTCGGAGAAGACGGTAAAATGCGCGCCCTGCTGCGCTCGGCCTGGTCCGAAAGCGCGGCAGCCTGGAGAGGTACCGAAGCGGTCATAACGGCACCGATTCGAAATCGGTTGGGGGCGATCGCCCCACGTGGGTTCGAATCCCACCCTCTCCGCCAATTTCTCGTGACCTATGATCTCGGCTTCGAGTGTCGATTGCATCGCAATATCAATAATTTAAACGGCAATCCGGGCTCTGCGCTCTGTGCCCGTGCCGCAGGCGATTAGGCACAAAACGTCACCAGATTAGGCACGAAATAGGCACAACGTCGGATGATGGCCCCGGCGCAAGCCTCGGCCCATGTCTGCGCCATGCAATTCATTGACGCCCCGTCCCGGATGCGGTGATTCGAACTGGTGCCGGTCTATATTTGGCGCGGCGAGCCTGTTCCGGGCCGTTGATCCCCTTGCTCCAACTCAGCACAGGCAGTCGCGCTCCCTGAATCGTGAGCCCGGTATTCTCCGCTTGGATCTCGCAAGATGGGGAAATCGGTGACCGATCGGGCACTGTCGAGCAGGTCCCGAGACGAGCTTTATGAACTGGTATGGGCAATGCCGATGACGCGCCTTGCCACGGCGTTCGGACTGTCCGACTAAGGGCTGCACAAGCGCTGTTTGCAACAGCAGAGTCCTCTGCCCAAGGCCGGTCATTGGGCTAATGCCGCTGTCGGATGAGCACCCAAGCCGCCGAAGCTACCCGCGTACTCAACGAGCACAGCCGAACAGCGCCGCAAGCGAAACGTCCGGAGAGGCGTTTGCTCCTGTCGAGCAGAAATCGTCGCGAAAGGACTAGCCCTATGCGATGCGGCGGCGAGGGTATGTGCGTCCTATGATCTCGTAGCCATGGTTGGAGGGACGTGACACGTAGCGACGTAGGGTTCTTGCCTTATACAGGGCGGCGAAGCTCAGGAGCGCCGCGGCGCGTCTGGTTTTCGGGTCAGCGAGACAGATGCTCGACGTACCTCTGGTAGCTGTAGACCCGGTTTTTCTTCTGGCCGGTGATTTCGATGACGATGTCGAGATTCTCGAGCAGGCGGACCGCGGCAGTGGCGGTGGGGAACGTCGTGTCGAGGTGCTTGCGAACCTGTTCGATGCTGAACCGCGGCATGACCGGCAGCAGCTCGAACAGCCGAATGCTGATCGGTCCAGCCTTCGGCGAGGCCAGGAGGCGTTTGCGGTCGGCGGTGATCAGGGATGCCGCGTCGATGATGCCGCGCTCGGCTTCTCCGGCGGCCTCGGCCACGCCTTCGAGGAAAAAGGCGATCCAGCCCTCCCAGTCACCTTCGGTCCGGATGCTGGTCAGGCGGCGGTAGTATTCCCCTTGGTGCTGCTTGAGATACCCGCTGAGGTACATCAGGGGCTCGTCGAGCAAGCCCCAGGCCTCGAGTAGCGCGGCGATCAGCAGACGCCCGATGCGTCCGTTGCCGTCGAGGAACGGGTGGACGGTTTCGAACTGGGCGTGGGTCAGGGCGATGCGGACCAGCAGCGGCAGGTCGGTGGCCTCGTCGTGGATGAATCGTTCGAGGGCGGCCAGCAACTCGGGCACTTGCGTGGGGGGCGGGGGCACGAAGGCAGCGTTACCCGGGCGCGTGCCGCCAATCCAGTTCTGGGAGCGGCGCAGTTCGCCGGGCTGCTTTCCTGCTCCGCGTGCGCCGTTGAGCAGGCGAACATGGGCCTCGCACAGCATGCGAACGCTGATCGGCAGCCCATTCGGATCGCGCAGCTGGTCCTGAACCCACCGAAATGCAACCAGGTAATTGGTCACCTCCTCGACGTCGGCTTCGTTGCGGACCGCCAGACCGGCTTCGTCGTCGAACAGGTCCGTCAGGGTGGCCTGGGTGCCCTCGATTTGCGACGTCAGCAAGGCCTCCTTGCGGATGGCGCTGTAGAGCAGCCAGTCCACTGACGCCACCAGGCCGGACACGCCGTCCAGCCGCGCCAAGGCGAGCTCGGCGCGTTGGTTCAGCGCGGCATACGCGGCAGGTGAGAGCGGTGGGTCGGCGGGCGGCAGTGCGTGCGGAACGAACGCATCGACCGTTTCGCCGAACGTGCTCGTCGAAACATGGGTGCCCGTGATCCTGACCATACGAAAGCTTGCTTTAATATTGGAATTGTTATTAAAGCAGGCTTTACTAGCGGTTGCCAGAGTGCAAGTTGGCTTTAATGCCGCGTGCCGCGCCGTTGAGGTGGCTTCGGCTAACCGGCGCACCGCGTCGGGTTACCGCCCGTCCTCACGGGCCCCCCACAAGAGAGGTACGTGAGGTCATAGGGCCGGGTCCGGACAACGCGTCCGGTGCGCCGCTCACGGGGCCAGAAAAACGCCACGATTCGTGACATAACTCAGGCGCCAATTTGGCACGAGGTACGGCGGATGGACCATAACGCATGGTATTTATTGAGGTAAATGGAGCGGATTTTCGGGTTCGAATCCCACCATCTCTGCCATCTTCAAAAACCCCGCGACGGCGGGGTTTTTTGTGTCTGCGGATGGTTGGCTGGCGGCAGACCGGGAACGCCAAGCCTATCCGGCAGCGGCCTTGCGTTTGACCCGAGTAGCTGCGTCCGCCGTGCCCTGCGGGGAATCGATACGGCCTTCGTCACGCAGAGACTGGAACGCGTCCGAGATCACCCTGAACATGTGAATGCCCATCGAGTTCTCTTCGACACTCATGCGGTCGGTCGCCAGCTTGACGAATGCGCTCGCGTTGTCGGCCATCTGCTTGTAGTAGCGCTGGCCCGCGGGGGTGACGGTCACCAGCTTTTCGCGACCGGATTCGGGGTCTTCTGAAATCACGATGAAGTTGTAGGGCGGCTTCGCCAGCGCACGCAAGGCTTTCGAGACGGTGCTGCTGGTGATGTCATACCAGCTGGTCAGGCAGCGTTCGATCTCTTTCCGCTTCAGGCTCTTGCTGCCGCGTTGCATGCCCTCCGAACGCAGCAACCACATGATCACGGTCTGATGCCGGTCCAACCCCTGGTTGCCCCGCAGGGCGTCTTCGACCTGCATGCCGATGGAGTAATGGATTGGGTAAAACAATTCCATGAAGTGTTCCGCGGCCCTTTCGTGGCTCACCTCTTTGATATCAGCTTTCGGTCTCAACGGCGTGGTTTCCTGTACATGGTGGGCGAGTGCCCAGTCACGTCCATGCTATTTCGCACCTTCTGTCTCAGCAAGTATGTCGAATTGACAATATTTTGTAATGACAATAAATTCGCGGCAAACAATGAGGATGCGAGGTGCGAGATGACGGCTGAACTGAGACCCGAAGTGGATGACGAGGCCGGCCAGGCGCAGGCACTCCGCCAAACCCTGGAGACGCTGCAACACGGTTTCCGTGCCGAACGCTATCCCTCGGTGGCGACGCGTATCGACCGGCTGGATCGTCTATGGAACGCACTTGACCGGTTCTCGGACCAGCTCTGCGAGGCCTTGAATGACGATTTCGGCTATCGCTCTTCCCGGCAATCGTACTTCGCGGATGTGGCGACCACGGGCAAGTCCATCCGTTTGACGAAGAAGGGCGTCCGCAAATGGATGAAGGCCGAGCGACGCAAGGCGGATATGCCGTTTTCGCTGTTTGGTGCCAAGGCGGCGGTGCACTACCAGCCCTTGGGCGTGGTGGGGATCATCAGTCCCTGGAACGTGCCGGTGAATCTGACGCTGACTCCATTGGCCGGAGCGCTTGGGGCCGGCAACCGGGCGCTGGTCAAACCCTCCGAGCACACGCCCAGCACCTCGGAGGTCATGGTCGAACTGATCGCTTCGGCCTTCTCGGCCGATGAGGTCAGTACGGCGACCGGCGACGCGAGCATGGGGCAGATGTTCAGTGCATTGCCCTTCGACCACCTGGTCTTCACCGGTGGAACCTCGATCGCCAAACACATCATGCGAGCCGCCTCGGAGAACCTCACGCCGCTGACGCTGGAACTTGGGGGCAAGTCCCCGGTGCTGGTCGGCACGGGGGCCAACCTCAAGTCGGCGGCGTCACGCATCGTCTTCGGCAAGGTTTTCAATGCCGGCCAGGTCTGCCTTGCACCGGACTACGTGCTGGTGCCGCGAGACAAACGCGATGAACTCGTGGCCTGTATTCAGGACGAGATTCGCCGCGCCTTGCCGGCCGGTGCGCAGAGCGACGACTACGTCGCGGTGATCAATACGCGTCAGAGTCATCGCATTCAGGGCTATATCGACGAGGCCAGAGAGGCTGGTGCTCCAGTGCTGGCCGAGCCCGCGGAGAACAGCTCGGTGGATCGGCGTATTCCGATCACGCTGATCGTTGATCCGGACGAGTCGCTGCGGGTCAGTCGCGAAGAGATCTTCGGCCCGATTCTGGTGATCCGTTCCTACGATTCGTTCGGGGAGGCCGTGGACTACGTCAACGATCGCCCGCGGCCACTGGCGCTTTACTACTTCGGGGACAGCGCCGCCGAGCAGAAGCAGGTGCTCGAGAACACGCTCTCCGGAGGGGTGACGATCAACGACGTCATCATGCACTACACCTTTGATGACCTGCCGTTCGGTGGAGTGGGGCCCAGCGGAATGGGCGTCTACCACGGGTTTGATGGCTTTCGTCAGTTCTCCAACGCAAGGGCTGTTTACCGCCAGACCCGTGTCGATCTCGGCCGGATCATACGTCCTCCCTATGGTCGGTTGTTTGATCGTTTTTCGTACTACCTGATGACACGGGGATAAAGTGTTTGACAGAAATAGTGTCGATACGACACTATTAGAAAAAGCACGTCAGATGCGAGGAGACAGAAACATGGACGAACTGAAGTACGGCTCTGATTTCGATGTCACGAAGCTGCTCGAACCGGAGGTCATCGCAAACCCATACCCCTACTACGCGATGCTCCGGGAGCAGGCGCCGCAGTTCGGATTGCTGGACTATCCGCCGGGGACTGTGCCGGGCGTTGATGAGCCGAACCCGGCCTGGGTGTTCACACGCTACGACGACGTTGTGGGTGTGCTGAAAGGGCACGAGATGTTCTCGTCCCGCGATCCCATGCAGGAGGCATCGGACGCGCCGACGCTGATGCTGGTGAATCATGATCGTCCACGGCATACGCTTCTACGCAACATCGCCAAGAAGGCCTTCACGCCCAAGCGCGTGGTGACGGACATTGCTCCGCTGGTGACGCAGACCATCAGCGAGATGATCAACGGCCTGGTCGAATCAGAGATCGACTTCATGAAAGAGGTGGCCGGTGTGCTGCCATCGGTGGTCATGACGTTCCTGATCGGCACGCCGCGGGATGACTATCCGAAGCTGGTGCGCTGGGCCAACGCCTTCATGGTGTCGTCGGACTTCACGCTGGAAGAGCGCCAGCAATGCAACATCGAGCTGTTCCAGTATTACAGCACCAAGGTTGCCGAGTGCTACGCCAAGATCGAGCGAGGGGAAACGGTTCCTGACACGCTGATGGCGGCGTTTATTCGGGCTGAGGATGAGGGCCAGCATCTGACCAAGGAAGATGTCGTGCTGTTCTGCATCACGCTAGTGGTCGCCGGTGCTGAAACCACCACGTACCTGCTCGGCAATCTCGTCTCGACGCTGGAGGAGGAGCCGGAATTATTCGCCACCCTCAAGCAGGATCGCACACAGATCCGGCCATTTATCGAAGAGAGCCTGCGCCGGGACGGCCCACCACAACGCCTGTTCCGGGTCGCGACTCAGGACGGCGAGCACGGTGGCGTTCAGATCAAGGAAGGGCAGTGGGTCGCCTTCTTCATGGCCGCCGCCAACCGCGACCCGAGCATGTTCGAGAACCCGGACAAGTTCATTCTGAATCGCCCCAATATCGGCCGCCATGTCACCTTCGGGCACGGCATTCACCATTGCCTGGGCTCGGCTGTCGCCCGGATGGAAGCCGAAAAAATGCTCGACGTCATTCTCGACAACTGCAGTGGCATCGAGGCGGGCACGAAACCCAAGAAGCGTCAGACCGGCGGGTTGCTTACCTACGGATTGCAGTCGTTGCCAGTCGTGCTCAGGTCCTGAGTACGACTCCGAACAGACAGTAGGCACGACGCAATGATGCAGACAGAGTCATTCCGAGTAATCGCGGATACCGCGGTGGCGGAACTCGTACTGATCCGAGGCCCGCAACTCAACACCCTGCGCGATGCATTCTGGGGCGAGCTGTCCGAAGCCCTGGAGACCCTGGACGCCATGCCCAGCGTGCGTGCGCTGATCATCAAGGCCGAAGGGGCCCATTTTTGCGCGGGGATGGATCTGGATTTCTTCCGCGCCGTGCGCGAGAAGGAGCAGGCCGAGTCCGGCCGCTATCGGGAATGGCTGCGCCGGAAGATCCGCTATCTGCAGAAGCCGATGGACCAGATGGAGGCACTGCGGTTTCCCGTGATCGCCGCCACTCAGGGCGCCTGTATCGGGGCTGGCCTGGATCTGGTCTGCGCCGCCGATCTGCGTCTTTGTTCGGCCGATGGCTTCTACGGCATTCACGAGATCAATGTCGGGATTACCGCGGATCTTGGCGTGTTGCAGCGGATGCCTGCCCTGATATCGCCTGCTGTCGTGGATGAACTCGCACTGACGGGCCGCCGCATGCCTGCCGACGAGGCCAAGGCCGCAGGCTTTGTCGCTC
>Ga0208834_100249_pt1 | contig 20700 bp, 14 predicted proteins | sample DeeseametaMP1787_FD_184182 | JGI IMG/M metagenome (GOLD analysis project Ga0208834, IMG submission 184182) | Marine microbial communities from the Deep Pacific Ocean - MP1787 (SPAdes) | ecosystem: Environmental > Aquatic > Marine > Oceanic | place: North Pacific Ocean | collected 2011-05-03 | reverse complement strand
GGCCCAGCTCGCCGTCGCGTGGGTCCTGCAGAACCCCAACGTCGCCTCCGCCCTGGTCGGCGCCTCGCGCCCCGAGCAGGTCGAGGACAACGTCGCCGCCGCCGGCAAGAAGCTCGACGCCGACCTGATGAAGGCCATCGACGACGTGCTCGGCGACGCCGTCATCGACGACCCGTCCATGACCGAGAAGACCGCACCCCGGACCCGCGTGGTCTGAGCCACCCGGGCCCGGGGCGTCCGTGACGACCGGGCAGGTCCGCGGTCAGAGGATGTAGAGCATCTCCTGGTAGGTCGGCAGCGGCCACAGGTCGTCGGCGACGAGGCCCTCGAGCTCGTCGGCGGCCTCGCGGACCGCGGCCATCGCGGGCAGCACCGTGTCGCGGCAGTACGCCGCCTCCTCGATGCCCTCGTGCTCGTGGGCGCCCTCGATGGCCGACGACAGCGCCGCGAGCCCGGCACGGAGCGCGGTGAGGGGCGTGGTGACGGCCTCCAGCGTGGAGGTGTCGGCCTCGACCCCGGCCGCCTTGAGCGTCGCGACGTTGGAGGCCAGCTCGGTCTGGTAGCGGATCGCGGCCGGCAGCACGGTGGTCGAGCCGATCTCCAGCGTCAGGTTGGCCTCGACGCCGACGGTCATCACGTACTGCTCGATGCCGACCTCGTAGCGGCTGTGCATCTCGCGCTCGTTGAAGACGCCGTACTTCTCGAACAGCTCCAGCGCCTCGGGGGTGACGAGCTCGGGCAGCGCGTCGACGGTGGTGCGGAGGTTCTTCAGGCCCCGCTGCTCGGCCTCGACCTGCCACTCCTCGGAGTAGCCGTTGCCGTTGAAGATGACCGCGCCGTGGTCGGAGATGATCGAGGTGAGCAGCTGCTGCACGGCCTCGTCGAAGTCCGTGCCGTCGGCCACCGCGGCCTCGAGCACCGTGGCGCAGTGGTCGAGCGCCTCGGCCATGATCGTGTTGAGGATGACCATCGGGCCGGCCACGGTCTGCAGCGAGCCCGGCGCGCGGAACTCGAAGCGGTTGCCGGTGAAGGCGAACGGGCTGGTGCGGTTGCGGTCGCCCGGGTCCTTGCTCAGGTCGGGGAGGGTGTCGACGCCGATCATCAGCGTCCCCTTCTCCTTCGAGCGGGTGGCGCCGCCCTTCGCGATCTGGTCGAAGACGTCGGCGAGCTGGTCGCCGAGGAAGATGGAGATGATCGCGGGCGGGGCCTCGTTGGCGCCGAGGCGGTGGTCGTTGGACGCCGAGGCCACGGAGACGCGCAGGAGACCGCCGTACAGGTGGACCGCGCGGATCACCGCGGCGCAGAAGACGAGGAACTGCGCGTTCTCGTGCGGGGTGTCCCCGGGCAGCAGCAGGTTGCCCTGCTCGCTGTTGCCGATGGAGAAGTTCACGTGCTTGCCCGAGCCGTTGACGCCCGCGAAGGGCTTCTCGTGGAACAGGCACTCCATGCCGTGCTTCTTGGCCACCGCCCGGAAGGTCGTCATGGTCAGCTGCTGGTGGTCGGAGGCCTCGTTGGCCCGCTCGAACATCGGCGCCACCTCGAACTGCCCGGGCGCGACCTCGTTGTGCCGGGTCTTGGCCGGGATGCCGAGCTTGAAGAGCTCCCGCTCGGTGTCCATCATGAACCCGAGCACCCGCTCGGGGATCGCCCCGAAGTAGTGGTCGTCGAACTCCTGGCCCTTGGGCGGCTTGGCCCCGAAGAGCGTGCGACCGGCGTTGAGCAGGTCGGGTCGGGCGTGGAAGAAGTGGCTGTCGACCAGGAAGTACTCCTGCTCGGGGCCGCAGAACGCGACGACGTTCTCCGGCTCCTCGTGCCCGAAGAGGGACAGCACCCGCTTGGCCTGCGCCGACATGGCCTGCTGGCTGCGCAGCACCGGCGTCTTGTGGTCGAGCGCCTCACCGGTCATGGAGATGAAGATCGTCGGGATGCACAGCGTGTTGCCGTTGGGGTTCTCCAGGACGTACGCCGGGCTCATCACGTCCCAGCCGGTGTACCCGCGCGCCTCGAAGGTGTTGCGCAGCCCGCCGTTGGGGAACGAGCTCGCGTCGGGCTCGCCCTGGACCAGCGTCTTGCCCGAGAACGACGCCAGCGCGGTGCCGTCACCGACCGGGTCCAGGAAGCTGTCGTGCTTCTCGGCGGTCAGGCCGGTCAGCGGGTAGAACACGTGGGCGTAGTGGGTCGCGCCCTTCTCCAGCGCCCAGTCCTTCATCGCCGAGGCGACCGCGTCGGCCACCGCCGGGTCGAGCGGCGCGGACTTCTCGATCGTCGTCAGCACCGACCTGTAGACCGACTTCGGCAGCCGCTTCTGCATCACGGTGAGGCTGAAGACGTTCTCGCCGAAGATCTCCCCCGGCTCCTCGCCGGGGTCGAAGGTGAACGGCGGCGGCGTGCATGCCTGGACGGCGGCGATGGCCTGCAGGCGAGCCGGGTTGGACGTCATGGTGGTGCTCCCTCAGCCGTGGCGCGTGGCGCCTTCCTTCCCCGAGACCGTGGACGCGAGGCTAGGCCGCCCGCGTGTCGTCCCCGTTTCCGCCAGGTTGCTGCGAACGGCGTGCCCCGGCGCCGCTGGGGCTCACCCGTTCGGGCGCATGAGCGCGTCCCCGACCGGGCACCCGGAGGAGGACCCCTTCCACCGACCGAAGGAGCACAGGCATGAAGCTCGACCAGGTCCGCCCGGTGTTCGACGCCGAGGGTCCGTTCACCACGGTGCGATGCGACGTCTCGCGGCACACCGAGCACTCCGCCCACGACATCCAGGTCCGCTGGGAGTCGCTCGTCAAGGAGCTCGACGCCGAGGGCGCCCCACCCGGGGACGTGGCGGCCGCCGAGGACCGCGTGCTCGCCGAGACCCACACCTCCGGCGCCTGGGAGCGGACCGTGGTCGTGTGCGGCGGCGAGGTGCTCATGGACGACCTGCACCCCGCCCGCCACGAGGACGTCGCGGTCGCCACGCACGGCCCGCTCCCGGACCTGGCCGACTGGGCCGCCGAGTCCTCCGACCGGGTCCCGTTCGTGCTGGCCGTCATCGACCGGCAAGGCGCCGACGTGTCGGCGTACGACGGATGGCACGGCGAGGCCGAGATGCGCGACGTCGAGGGCGAGACCGAGCACCTGCACAAGGTGCCGGGCGGCGGCTGGTCGCACCGGCGCTACCAGCAGACGACCGAGGACACCTGGCACGCGAACGCCAGCGAGGTCGCCGACGAGGTGGTGGGCCTGGTGAAGACGCACCGCCCGCGTGCCGTGCTGCTCGCGGGCGAGCCCGGCATGCGCGCCGACGTGGCCGAGCAGGTCGCGGCGACCCTGCCGGTCGACTCCACCACCGTGGTGCACCAGCTGGAGTCCGGGGCCCGTTCCGAGGGCGCCTCCACCGAGGCGCTGTGGACCGAGGTGCGCGCCGTCCTCGACGCCGAGCGCGTGGCCGACGAGCAGCGGCTCGTCGAGCGCGTCGCGCAGGCCCGCGCGCACGACGCCGCTGCGGTGGGGATCCGCGAGACCCTCCGCGCCCTGGCGGAGTCCCGGGTCGAGACCCTCCTGATCGCCTCCGGCAGGCACTCCCACGAGGAGGTGAGGGTGGACGACCATCCGGGCCTCCGGCTGCCCGACCACCCCGCCGCCGAGGACGTGCTCCCCGGCGACCTGGCCGTCGTCGCCGCGGCCTGCCTCACCGACGCCTCCGTCGAGGGCGTGACACCCGAGCTGCTCGCCGACCTGCCGGGCGCCGACTGGTGCGCCGCACTGCTGCGCTGGGAGGAGCCGGCCTGAGCCGAGCGGGTGGGCGGGGACGCCTCGGTCCCCGTCCACCCTCCGTCAGCCCTGCGGCGCCGCGTCGCGGATCGGGGTGATCCAGGACTGGTGGGTGGTGCTGTTCTTCGTGATGGCCAGCAGCTCGTCCATGTGCGGCTCGAGGCCGGTCACCTTGTCCAGCGGGACACCGATGATGAGCTGGAAGCCCAGGCCCTTCCACGCGCGCACGGCACGGCCGGCGAACTCGGAGTCGGCCTTCACGAAGCCCTCGTCGAGGAAGACCGGCGCGAAGCGGGGCCGCGAGCGCAGCTCGTCGCCGAGACGGAAGCGCAGGGCCGAGCCGACGATGAAGGCCACCAGCTCCTGGCTCTCGCCACCGCTCTTCTCCCCCAGCGTCCGGTAGGTCGCCCTGAGCTCGCCGGTCAGCGAGTCGTAGCGCTCGGCGCTGATCTCCACGTGCCGGCGCACGTCGAGCAGCCGGTCGCGGTCGGTCGAGGACGACGCCACGTCGCCGACCTGGGCGGGCACCCGCAGCTGGTCCATGAACCGGCTCAGCTCGGTGAAGCGCCGCTCGAGGTCATCCTCGCCCAGCTCGCCGGTCGTGCCCGCCGCCAGCCGCCGCAGGTCCTTCATGAAGACCTGCACGTGGGCGGGCGCGAGACGGCGCAGCCGGATGCGCAGCCGGTCACCGACGCCGCCGAACTCCAGGCGCCGCAGGATCGCGTTGATCGGCTCGAGCCGGTCCTCGATCTCCTCGATCGAGGCGGCCATCGCACCGACCAGCGGCACGAGGTCCTGGCCGCTCCACTCGGTGAGGCGGCGCCGCCACTCCGCGCGCCGCTCGGCCAGGCCGGTGCCGCGGACCTCCTCGAGGATGCGGGCGTAGTCGGGGTAGGACGCGGCGGTCGCCCCGAGGTTCGGGGAGTCCCACTGCATCTTGTAGACCCGGAAGATCCCGGCCAGCTCCTCCTCGACCCGGGTCAGCTCGGTCTCGGCGTCGACCACGGCCTCGCGGAGCCGCTCGGCGAGGCGCTGGGAGGTCTCGGTGAACCGCTCGAGGTCGTCGGGGTCGCCGGGCGCGGCCGCGGCGGCGAAGTCGGCGGCCAGCGCGGCGTCCTGCTCGTCGGTGAGCGTGACCCGCCCGGAGCGCTCCATCGCCTCGAGCCGGTCGGTGACGAGGTCCTCGTCGTCGACCAGCCGGGCGTGCTCGTCGCCCAGCTCGCGGGCGCGCGCCTCCAGCCCGAACCGCTCGCGGCGCACCTCCTCCAGCCGGCCCGTCAGCTCCTCGATCTGGCGCTGCAGCGCGTGCAGCTGGTCGTCGGCGCCGAGGATCTCCTCGCGCCGGGCCTCCAGCTCGGCGATGCGCCGGTCGCTGCCGTCGACGTCGAGGTCGTCGAAGCGTGCCGCCACGATCGCGTCGTACGACGCCCGCTGCTGCTCCAGCAGCGCACTGCGCCGGTCGAGCTCGGCGACCTCCGCATCGACCGCGTCCAGCTGCTCCTCCAGCGCGGCCAGCTCGGCGTCGATCTCGGCGACCGCCTCCTCGCCGGAGAACCCGATGATCGAGCGGCTGTCGCCCCGCCCGTGGGTGCCGCGTCGTCCCTGACGGGTCTGACCGGCCTCGGTCACCCGGAAGCCGCCGCCGGCGAGCCCGGCGGCGTCCTCGACGCACAGCGCGTTGCGCGACGGCTCGCTCACGTGCGCCTGGACCCAGCCGGAGAACGGCGAGTCCTGGAAAAGCAGCTTGCCGGCGACCCGCTCGGGGTCGGCCGGGCCGAGGTCGGGCAGGTGCAGCTCGACGCCCTCGAAGACCAGTCGGCCGCGCAGCCGCAACCCGTCGATCGCGGAGGAGAACTGCTCGAGCCGGTCCAGCGGGACCAGGAGCATCCGGGCGCTCGCACCCAGCACCGTCTCCACGGCGGTGCGCCACCGCGCCTCCTCCGGCGCCACGTCGATCAGCTCGGCCACGAAGGGCAGCTCGGAGGCGGGGATGCCGCTGGCGCGCGACACCTCGTCGCGCAGCTCGTGCATGCGGGCCGGCAGCCGGCCGCCGCGGCTCTCCAGCGAGGCGCGCTCGCGGCGCAACTCGGCCTGGCGCTGGCTCAGGGGGAAGCGGCGGTCGCGGGTGACGTCGCGCTCGCGGCGCACCCGCTCCTGCTCGCGCTCCCAGCCCGAGAGCCACTCCCGGGCGTGCAGCTGCAGCACCGTGAAGGCCTCGACCGACATCAGGGCGTCGCCCAGGTCGGGCGCCTCGGCGTCGGTGACCCCGACGACCGGCAGCAGCCGCTCCTGGAGCAGCTCACGACGGGCGAGCCGGTCCTCGCGGACGACCTGCTCCTGCTCGATCGACTGGCCGATCCCCTGGATCGTGGAGCCGCCGGCGGCGCGGTGCGCGGCCTTGGCGGCCTCCAGGTCCGAGGCCAGGTCGCGCTCGGCGGAGGTGGAGGCCGACAGCTCGGCCGTGGCCCGCTCGCGCGCGGCACGGTTGGTGTCGACGGCGTCGCGGATCAGTCGGTGGTGGGTGCGCAGCAGCCACTGGCGCAGCGGGGTGTCGCCGCTGGCCGCGACCCCGTAGGAGTCGAGCTCGGCCAGCCGCGCGGTGGCGCGGACCTGCCGGTCGTGCAGGTCGGTGATGGGGCTGAGCACCTCGAGCTTGCGCTCCTCGGTGCGCATCGCGGAGTACGCGGCGTCGAGGTCGTCGAAGTGCTCGATGGCCCGGTCCGCGGCGGCGTAGGTGGTGGGCCGCTCGAGCACCATGTCCTTGTAGAGCTCGTCGACGCTGCGCACCTGGTTGCCGGCCTGGATGCGCGCCAGCAGCCGCAGCGCCTTGGCGCCGTCGCCGCCGGCCCCGATGCCGAGCCGGGCGTGCAGGACGGCCGAGAACTCGGCGTACGTGCGGTGGACGCGGACGCCAGGGAAGAGCTTCTTGAGCGTGTTGGCGTGGAAGCGGTCGGCGACCGCAGCCTCCAGCACCTGCAGGGACAGCGCGCCCTCGTGGGTCACCAGCTGCATCTGGACGTCGGCGGAGCGGGACGCACGACGCGGGACGTAGTAGGTGCGCAGCGCGGTGAAGCGGCCGCCCTGGTCGTTGACGAAGGTCATCGCGACGGCGCCCCAGGTGTCGCCGCCCTTGCCGCGCAGCAGCTTCTCGACCGGCCGCCCGGTGCGGGGGTCGTCGACGACGTCGACGGCACCGCGCAGGTAGGACAGCAGGTTGCGCTGGCCGACGCCGCGGGCGCGACCGGCGACGGCGTCGTTGGAGGCGCCGTTGAACTTGGTGTCCGACGGCATCATCAGCGCGGTGTAGGCGTCGAGGATGGTGGACTTCCCGACGCCGGAGGCGCCGGAGATCATCGTGGCCTCGCCACGCAGCGGCACGGTCGTCAGGCCGCCGAAGCCGCCCCAGTTGACCAGCTGCATCAGCGCCGCCCGCCACTGCATGGTGTCGTCGGCGGGCAGGGAGACGGTCTGCTCGGTGAACAGGCCCTCGCGCTCGGTCTCCTCGACGCTCACTCGGCGTCCTCCTCGATCAGCATGCCGTCGGTGTCCGCGGCCGCAGCGGCCCCCGGCTCGACGGGTACGTCGGTGGGCCCGTCGATCGGCTGGTCGTCGCCGTTCGCGTCGGCCCCGCCCCCGTTCGCCTCGCGCAGCTGCTCGAGCAGCTGCTGCAGCAGCTCCAGAGGCAGCAGCGGCTCGACCGCCTCGCTGATCTCGAACCGGTCCTCGGAAGCCGTCGGGATGAGCAGACCCGCCTTGGCGACACTGGTGAAGGCGTTGCGGGCGCGCTTCTCGTCGCCCGCCTCGTCGGTCGCGTGCGCCGGACGGAAGGTCGCGACGTGGTCGAGCACGTCGTCGCGGTCGATGTAGACCCGCGCGTCACCGCCGGCGTGCCCCGCGCGCAACCGGTCGCGCAGGTGCACCAGCACCAGCGTCTCCTCCCGCGACCAGGCGGCGTCGTAGAGCAGCGTGGGCAGCCGGGCGCCGGCCTCCGAGACGGCCTGGCGCTTCCAGGCGACCTCCCGGGTGCGGTCGATGGCCAGCTCCAGGAACAGGTCGTTGAGTCGGGAGCGGATGACCCGCTCGTGCTCGACCAGCACGGTCCAGTCGCGCGGGTGGGTGCGCGCGGAGATGAAGCGGGACTTCAGCAGCGTGACCAGGGCCAGCCGCTGGGCGTGCTCGAGCCCGCCCTCGTCGCCCTCCCACAGCGACACCGAGGTCGTGTCGTCGGGTGCAGGGTCCGGCGCGAGGTCGGGGGTCGGGTCCAGGTCGGTGGTCACGTCTGGTCCTCCACGGACTGGTCTGGTGGCAGGTCTGGCTGCAGGTCGGGATCCGGCACGGGGGTGCGCGGGACGTCGAAGGTGCGGTGGGTGCCGTCGGGCCGGACCGCGGCGTACGCCTCGCCCTCCCCGTCGGGTCCGGGCTCCTGCTCCAGCCAGCCGAGCTCGGCGGCGAGGTGCAGCAGGCCCAGGATCTCGACGGGGCGCCGCAGGGACGGCTCGAGGGCGCCGAAGAAGGAGCCCATCGAGCCGACCGGCACCAGCTGCGCGCGGGCCTCGTCGAGGCGTCCGCGGAGCACTGAGAGCTGGGGGCCGCCCTGGGCCTTGAGCTCCTCGAGGGTCAGGCGCGGCGCGTCGTCGGGGTCGGGGGCGGCGATCGGCTCGGGCAGCCGGTCGTCGGCGGGGTCGTGGAATCGCTCGCGCAGGTGCTCCACCGACACCCGGGCCGGCAGCAGAGGCAGGTCGATGCTGGCGCGCGGGCCGGTGGTGGCCATCCACGTCATCAGCTCGGACTCGACCTGGCGCAGGGTCTGCTCCAGCTCGCGGTCGCGGGCGACGTCGTGGGAGACGATGTACTCCTTCAGCGTCGCGGTCACCCGCGAGCGCTGCGAGAGCACGCGGTCCAGGCCGTCGCGCACGAGGCGGACGGTGCCGCGCAGCTCGGCCCGGTCGGCCTCGCCCAGCAGCCTCTCGGAGAGCGGGTGGTCGAGCAGGTCGCCGAGGTCCTCGCGCAGCTGGGTCACCGTCGCGTCGTCGCGCAGCAGCGCGAAGGCACCCTCGAAAGCGCGCCCCTCGTGGGTCGCGGTCATCAGCGCGTCGGCGCGGGCGAGGTAGTCGTCGATGACCTCCCCGGCGGGGCGGTCCTCGGCACGGAAGGCGGCCAGGATCTCCGAGCGGATGGTCGCGAAGCGCTCCTCGACCCGGGCGAAGTCGCTGGGCAGCGCGGAGACCAGCGACATCAGCTCGGTGTAGCCCTCGAGCATGAAGTCCTCGGTGGCCCCCACGAGCTCGGCGCCGTCCACGAGCCGGTCGCGCTCGGCGGTGAGCCGGGCGATCTCGGCGTTGAGGATGCCGACCCGGCTCGGGCGGTCGGGGTTGGCCTCGGAGTTGAACCGCCGCACGGTCGTGAGGATGGTGGCGATGCGGTGCTCGGAGAGCGTGGCGCGGTCGCGGGTGAGGTTCTTGACCAGCTCCAGCGCCTGCTGGGCGTGCGAGGTGAGGGCGTAGACCTCCTCACCGGACTCGTCCAGGGAGCGCACCAGCCACTGTCCGCGCATCCACCGCTGGCACAGGTCCCGGCCCGAGCCGGTCGGGACGTCGGCCTCGGGGTCCCGCCGGAAGACCGTGAGGTGCTCCTCGACCTGGGTGTGCAGCCGCGCCGTCGGGATCGGCTTGTTGTCGCGGCCGAAGGCGGCCCGGAAGATGGTGATGACCACCGGCGCCTGCCGCTGGTGCAGCAGGGTGAGGGTCGGCCGGGCGAACGCCGCGCTCACGCGCGCGAGCTCGGAGGCGATGTAGGAGCCCTCGCTCACTGACCCTCCCCGTGCGGCTGTCCGGACACCGACGGGCAAGCATCCCAGACGCCACCCCCAGGGGTGGGATCCGGGCGGGGGTCAGGGCACGAGCACGTCGTCGATCGGTCGACGCGGCGACGCCGGCAGGCGGGTCGTCGAGGTGTGCGGCCAACCGAGCCTCAGCAGGACCTGCGGCTGCACGGCGAGGCCCAGGACTCCAGACCGCAGCTGCTCGCGGAGCTCGGGCTCCTCGACCGGCAGCGAGACCGGCACCCCGCCGAGGCCCTCGGCGACCGCCTCGAGCCACACGGCGCTGAGCGCCTCGCCCGCGGCCAACCACCCGGCACGGTTGTCGTCCTCGTGACAGATCGCCAGCACCGCGGCACGCTCGGCGACCGCCTCCGCGGGCGTCCCGTCCAGCACCCCGGCGCCGTCACGACCGCGGCCGAGCGGGTCGACGACCCGGTCGGGCACCAGGTCGGCCGGCACACCGTCGTACGTCGCCCGCGGCTCGATCGCCCACCACCGGGCGTGCTCCCGCTCCACGAGGCGGCGGGAGGCCTGCAGGACGCTGGCGGTCGAGACCAGGTGCTCGACGGCGACCCGCTGGCTTACGTCGAGGACGACAGCGGGCGCACCGGCCTGTGTGGAGACCTCCGCGAGGCGCTGCAGGATCTCGTCCGGCACCTCCCAGGAGCTGAAGGGCCTGCGGTCGGTGCGGCGAGCCACCAGGGACGCGAGCGCGATCCGGTCCTCCGGCCGGGACGGCGAGCGACCCTCCAGGTGCAGCCGGGCGACCAGGTCCGGCGGACCGCCGTCGGGGAGGCGCTCCACGCGCACCGCGCGGTCCACCGAGCGGGCCGCGACCACGGCGTGGTGCAGCGCGGACCCCAGGCTGAGCATCATCAGCCGGCCGCGGGGGTCCACGCCGTGCAGCTGGCGGTCGTGGTCGGCGTACAGCTCCAGGGTGTGCTCGGAGCAGATCCGCCACCGCCAGGGCTGGGTGTTGTGCAGGCTGGGCGCGCGCATCGCCATCGCCACGATGCTGCGGGCGACGCCGCGCTGCGGCGCTGCCCCGGTGATCACCGATGCCGCCGACGTGACCATGTCCGCCTCTCCGGACCCGGCTCCCTCCGGCTCCGCCACCAGCCTCGCGGGGCACCGGGGCCCAGGCACGAGCCGGACGGCACGCTGGCGCGGGACCAAGGTCCCCCGCTGCTGGGGTCAGCCCATGAGGTCCTCGGAGAACGCCACCTCGTCGACCTCCCGCGGCGTCCGGAAGGGGTACGGCGCTGCGTCGGCCATCCGGAGCGTGGCCCGCACGGCGGTGCCGCCGCCGCGGCAGACCTGCTCGGCGAGCGCGCGGGCCGTGGCCAGCTGGTCCCCGGCGGGCACGACCCGCGAGACCAGGCCCGCCGCCAGCGCCTCGTGGGCGTCCAGGCGGCGACCCGTCAGCACCAGGTCATCGGCCAGCCGCTGCCCGATGACCTCGCGGAGCCGGCGCAGGCCGCCGTGCTCGGCGACCAGGCCCCGCCGGGTGGCGGTCATCTCGAAGGTCGCGGTCTCGTCGGCGACCACGACGTGGCAGGCGAGCAGCAGCTCCACCCCGGCGTCGCGGACCCCGCCCGAGACGGCGGCGACCACCGGTCGGTCCACCAGCCGGCCGGTCAGCCCGGCCACGCCGTGCGGCGGTGTGACGAGGGTGCCGCCCCACCCGATCTCGGCCGGGTCGAGCCCCTCGCAGAAGTCCGGTCCGTCGGCGTGCAGGAGCAGCACGCGCAGGTGCGGGTCGGCCAGCCAGGCGGAGACGACCTCGTCGCACTCGGCGTGCGTGCGGCGGTCGAGGAGCGGGCGCAGCAGCGCGAGCTCGACCACGGGCCCGTCGAGGGCGACCCGGATCCTGGTGTGCGCCCCGTCGAGCCGCGCCGGACGGACCGGGTGCAGCCGGTCGAGGGTGGCCCGGGTGAGCGCGGCCCGGTTGAGGTGGTCGACGTGGCGCACGTGGACGCGCCGACCGATCGGCTCGGCGTCCTCGTCGGCCAGCAGGTCGAGCAGCTCGTCGTCGGCGGTTGCGGTCGCGAGGAGGCGTCGGCCGGCGAGGTCGCGGCAGACCAGCGCCGCGGTGCGGCTGCCGTCGCGCTGTGGCTCCACGCTGAACGTCTCGATCACCGCCGGGCCGTCGGCGACCTCGGTCCACGGCACCCTGGGGACGGCGTCGAGCCCCGCCTGGAGGGCGGCGGAGTCGTCGGGGACCCACGGCCGCGGCCGGGCGGAGTAGACGCCCACGGCGTACTTCGAGAGCTGGCCGCCGTTGGCGCCCACCAGCCCGGGTACGCCGGGCTCGCGGCGTACCCGCCGCACGACCTCGGCCACCGCGTGCAGCGAGTAGTTGCTGCCGGCGCCGCCGAAGAACGGCAGCCCGCCGGTGAGGGTGAGGCGGCGGGGGTCCTCGGTGTCGAGGTCGAAGGCGTCGGTGACGGTGGTGATCGCGATCGGGAAGCAGCTGTAGAGGTCCATCGGGCCGATGTCGTCGATGGAGGCCGCGGCGACGTCGAGCGCGTGCTCCACCGCGGCGACGGTGGCCGGACTGCGCGAGAGGTCGGGTCGCTCGAGCATCGGCTGCTCGGAGAGGAAGGCGTGCCCGTGCAGGAAGACCCAGCGGTCCTCGGGCACCCCGAGCGACCGGGCGGTGGCGACCGAGGCGATGACGCAGGCGGCGCCCTGGTTGACCTGGTCGCGGGCGACCATCAGCCGGCGGTAGGGGTCGGCGACGACCCGGTTGTCAGCGGTGGTCGTCTCGACCTCGGCGGCGGTGCGCACCGTGGGCGCCGCCGCGTGCTCGCGCTCGGCGGCCACCTCGCTCATCGGCGCCAGCAGCGCGGCCATCTGCTTGGCGTAGGTGCGCCGGTCCAGCCCCAGCCGGTGCCGCCGCGCGTGCTCGAGCAGGGCGTACTGCACCGGCGCGTTGGTCATCCCGTGCAGCACCTGGTGCCGGGTGTTGACCAGGTGCGTGCCCCGGCCCCGGTCGACCTCGGGCCCGGTGACGTCCTCGGCGAAGTCCGGCCGCTCCCCCGCCGCCCCCTCGCCACGGGTGAAGTGCCGGGTGGTGGAGGTGACGTCGGCGCCGAAGACGACCGCCAGCGAGTGCTGGCCGTCGGCGATGCCCTGGCACAGCTCGTTGACCAGGCTCTGCGGGGTCTGCCCGCCCAGCGCGTCGTGCACGACGTACGACGGCGAGGCCCCGACCCGGCGCAGCACCGCCCAGGGGTAGCTGGTCGGCGTCCCGAGCGGCGACCCGAACCCCATCGCCTCGAAGGAGCGCGTCATCACGGCCGCGTCGACCCCGTCGAGCACCTGCTCCGCCGTCGCGCCGGTGTCCTCGACGGCTGCGAGGAGCGCGTCGGCGGCCAGCTGCGCCTCCGAGCGGGCGCGGTAGTCGGGCGAGTCGAGGGTCTCCGAGGTCTCCCCCACCCCGATCAGCACCGGGGTGCTCGGGGGCAGGTCGGCGTGGCTCGGGGAGGGACCCGAGGAGGACTCGGCGGACGCGTTCACAGGAAAACTAGAACACGTTCTCGTCCGGTCCCGCTAGCGCCCCTCGTGCACGAACCGCCCGTCGGCCGTCACCGGGTGGTCCTCGTTGATCGCCACGACGGCGTCCGTGGGGCCGTCCTCGATGGCCGGACGCGGGTCGAGGTGGATGCCGGCGATCATGCAGCGCACCGACCCGCCGGCCAGCTCGATGGTCGGGATGTCGACGGCGAGGATCTCGCAGGAGCGCTCGATCACCTCGACCTGGTCGGGACGCAGGCTGGCGCGGGCCCGCGCCGACATCGCCATCACCCGGCGGGCCCGGCCGTCGTCGTGCTTGCCGGCCAGCTCCACGGCGTTGCCGGCGAACTCCCGCACCTGCTGCTCGGTGATCTCCACCAGCGTCCGGCCCTGGACCGTCAGCCGCTCGCGCACCTGCTCGCGGCGGCGCTCGTCGGGGATCATCTCCAGCGCCATCAGCGCCACGTCGGTGCCCACGCACCCCATCACGTTGGTGTGGTAGACCGGCACGCCGCCGGAGTCGACCGCGTCGAAGACCATCGGCTCGTAGGTGAAGTCGGTGCAGAAGCGCTCCAGCACGTGCGAGTCGGCGCGGTGGCTGCGGGCGACGTAGGCCACCCGCGAGAGGTGGTCGAGCACCATCGCACCGGTGCCCTCGAGGAAGATGCCGTCGGGCTCGAGGCCGGAGTAGTCGATGATCGTCTGCACCCGGTAGTGCGACTTCAGCATCTCCAGCACGTCTCCGCGCCGCTCGTGCCGTCGGTTGGAGGCGTACATCGGGAAGACCCCCACGACCCCGCCGGCGTGCGTGGAGACCCAGTTGTTGGGGAACACGCTGTCGGGCCGCGTGTGGTCGTGGTCCTCGAAGACGTGCACCCGCACGCCGACCTCGCGCAGCGCCTCGGCCACGGCGTCCATCTCGGCGAGCGCCAGCTCGGAGAGGTGGGCGGCGGTCTCGCCGGCCGGGGCGTCGGCCTGGAAGGCGTTGTCCGCGGCGGTGGCGGGGTTCGGGAGGAAGCGCGTCGCGCGGATGAGGATCACGGCCGAGGGCGCTTGAGCGGTCACGGCCGGAGAGTAGGTCATCCGCGGGTGGGTGCGCACAGCGACCGGTCCTGCCACAGTGCTGCCATGGCTCCCTCCCCCACCTCCACCCACCCCGCGGCTACGCCCGACGACTCCTGGCTGGCCACCGACCCGGCCTGGGCCGGCGTGCGCCAGGAGGTGATCGACGTCGACGGCCGCCCCGTGCGGGTGCTGCGCGCCGACCCCACGGGGGCAGGAGCGGGCGCGCAGCCGCAGCTTCTCGTGCACGGCCTGGGCGGGAGCGCCGCGAACTGGATCGACGTCATCGCTCCCCTCGCCCGGCGCGGCCCCGTCGTCGCCGTCGACCTGCCCGGCTTCGGGCACACCCGGCTCGTGGACTCCGACCGGCTCACCGTGCCCGGTCACGTCTCCTTCGTGCGACGGGTGCTCGACGCCCTGGGCTGGGCGTCGGCCACCGTGCACGGCAACTCCATGGGCGGCCTGATCGCCACCCACCTGGCCGCGAAGCACCCCGAGGTCGTCGACCGGCTGGTCCTGGTCTCCCCCGCCCTCCCGCACTCGTGCGCGCTGCGGCTGCTGCCACCCTCGGTGCCGGCCCTGCAGGGGATGCTCACCATGGGCCTGCCCAGCATCAGCGGCACCGTGCTCGCCGCCGCCACCGGGCGCGACGCCCGACCGGCCGCGCGGGCGCTGCTCGGCCTGATCTTCACCGACCCCGACGCCGTACGCCCCACGCTGCTGCAGGCCATGGCCGCCGACGCCCTGTCCGAGGACCCCGAGCAGCTGGCCGACCGGAGGCGATCCCTGCGCAGCAGCACCGCCTCGATCGCCCGGCTCTGGCTCGAGCCCGCCCCCACCTGGCGCGCGATCCGTGCCATCGAGGCCCCCACCCTGGTCCTGGGCGGCACCGCCGACGCGCTGGTCCCGGCACGGGTCCTGCGCCACGTGCTGGCCTCCCGGCCCGACTGGACCGGCCACCTCATCACCGACCGCCGGCACGCGCTGATGCTCTCGGAGCCGCACGAGTTCCTCGACCACGTCGAGCAGTGGCTGGCCGAGCACGCCCGCGCGGCCTGAGCCACCCCGGTCGCCCGAGGGCGCTCAGAGGACGATCAGAGGGCCGGCAGCGTCCTGGTCACGATGGTGAGCAGCGCGTCGCGCAGCAGCCGGTGCGCCTGGGCACGCGACAGCGCGCCCGCGCGGGTCCACTCGCGCACCGTGGCCTTGGCCAGCCCGCCGTAGGCGCGCACCGCGGCACGCGCCACGTGGTCGTCGGCGTCGAGGCCGACCAGCTCCAGCACCCGTCGGGCCGCGAGGTCGTCGGCCTCCTCGAGGATCCGTGCCACGTCCTCGTCCTCGGCGACGCCCTCGGACCCCAGCACCGTGAAGTACGACGCCGCCTGGGGCTCCACGGAGTCGAGGAACCAGCCCACGGCCCGCTCGACGCGGTCCTCGAGCGCCAGCGCGTCCAGCGCCTCGGTGTCGGCGGCGCGCGGCGGCCGGGGGCCGCCCTCGAGCGACGGCAGCAGCACCGAGCGCCGCACCACCTCGAGGTAGAGCCCGCGCTTGTCACCGAAGTAGTGGTTGAGCAGGCCCCGGGCGATGCCGGCCTCCCGGGCGATCTCGGCGGCGGAGACCTGGGCGTAGGGGCGCTGACCGAACAGCCGGACGGCGCACGCGACGATCTGCTCGCGCCGCTCGTCCGGGGGGAGCCGGCGCCCGCGGCCCCCTGCGGCGTCCCCGACGACATCCCCGACGGCGTCCCTCGGCGAGTGCGGCATGGGCTCACTGTCGCAGATGCCCGCCGGCGTCACGACCCACGACGGTCTGGACCACCCGGGAGGATCCGGCCGATCCCTCATCCCGACCCGGCCGCGGCCGATCTGCTTGACAGAGAGGGACGGCGGACCACACTTCCCACCGGGTCCGTCGCTCGCGAGCACGCCACCCTGGCGCGCGCCGCAGGGAGTGCGGAAGGCGCCGGGGTGCCCTCGCCTCTGAGGACCGGCCCCTGATCAGCGGCTGCGGGTCAAGGACTGGGTGATGACGGCGTTCGCCGCTCTCTGGAATCCGGTCACCACCGCCTCGAGCGTGAGCCGTCGCAGTGTCGGCAGCGTCTGCTCGAGCCGCTCGGCGCCCTCGCGCGAGGAGTCGCCGCGCCGGTACGGGTCCAGCACCTGGTCTCGCAGGATCTCGGTCAGCTCCGTGACCAGGGTCTCCATGTTGCGGCGGATGGCGTCGCTCGCCGCCTGCATCGACTCACGCGGGATGTCGATGCCGAGCAGCTCGACACCTTCGGCGAAGCCTGGCATCACCACCAGGTGGTCACCGTCGCGGTCGAGCACTCCGATCGACTCCAGCAACGCCAGGTCGCCCGTGGACAGCTCCCTGCCTGCACGGCGCTGGACCTCCTCAGGGTCCAACCGCTCGGGCGGTCGCGGACTCCAGGACGTCAACATGGCCCGCTGCAGCGCGAGGTCCTCCACCGTCGCCTCCGCGGGCAGCGCGGCGATGAACCCCTCGACGGCCTGCAACGTGAAGCCGTGCTCCTGCAGCGCGCGCACCAGCTCGAGATAGGCCAGGTGGAGGTCACCGTAGTAGGCGACGCGTCCGCGGCGCTGCGGCGCAGGCACCAGTCCGAGACTGGCGTAGTAGCGCGTGGTCCGCACCGTGAGGCCGGCGGCGGCCGCCAGCTCGTCCACGGTCATCCGGGGATCGTCCGGCACGGTGGTGGGGTCGGAGGTGCGGGCGGTCATGACGCGCACAGTATCGCTGTGACAGTGCCCTTGCATCGTGACAGTTCTGCTGTCACAGTTGCGCTGACCGATCGTTGTCGGGGTCCGGTGAACACCCGCGGGCCCTCACGAGCACAGGAGCATCTCGATGGCGCAGCCCACCTCCATCTACGAGCAGGAGCACGAGGACTTCCGCGCGATGGCGCGCACCTTCATGGAGAAGGAGGTCGCCCCCCACATGGAGCAGTGGGAGAAGGACGGCCAGGTGAGCCGGGAGCTGTGGCTCAAGGCCGGCGAGCAGGGCCTGCTCTGCTTCGACGTGCCCGAGGAGTTCGGCGGCATGGGGGTCGACGACTTCCGCTACAACGCGATCGTCTCCGAGGAGCTCTCGCGCATCGGCGCCAGCGGACCGGGCTTCCCCGTCCACACCGACATCATCGTGCCCTACATCACCTCCCTGGGCACCGACGAGCAGAAGCAGCGCTGGCTGCCGGGCCTGGTGAGCGGTGAGCTGATCTCGGCCATCGCCATGACCGAGCCGGGGGCCGGCTCGGACCTGCAGGGCGTCAAGACCAGCGCGGTCGACAAGGGCGACCACTACGTCCTCAACGGCTCCAAGACCTTCATCTCCAACGGCATCATGAGCGACGTAGTGATCGTCGTGTGCCGCACCGACCCCGACGCCGGTCACATGGGGATCAGCCTGCTGGTGGTCGAGCGTGGCATGGCGGGCTTCGAGCGCGGTCGCAACCTGGACAAGATGGGCCTGAAGGCCCAGGACACCGCCGAGCTGTCCTTCGACAACGTCGAGGTCCCGAAGGCCAACCTGCTGGGCAAGGAGGGCGAGGGCTTCATCTACCTCATGCAGAACCTGCCCCAGGAGCGCATCTCCATCGGCGTGCAGGCCGTCGCGGCGATCGAGCACGTCCTGGACCTCTGCCTGTCCTACGCCAAGGAGCGCGAGGCCTTCGGCAAGCCGATCGGCAAGTTCCAGCACAACCGCTTCGTCCTGGCGGAGATGGCCACGGAGGCCTATGTCGCCCGCACCTTCATCAACGACTGCGTGATGAAGCTCAACGCCGGTCAGGCCGACCCGGCTCTGGCGTCGATGGCCAAGTGGTGGACCACCGAGCTGCAGGCGAAGGTCGTCGACGCCGGCGTCCAGCTCCACGGCGGCTACGGCTACATGACGGAGTACCCGATCTCGCGGGCCTACACGGACTCGCGCATCTCGCGCATCTACGGTGGCACCACCGAGATCCAGAAGGAGATCATCGGTCGCACCCTGGGCTTCTGAGCGCCGCCCCCCGGTACCTCGAGTCGGTACCTCGAGTCGGCGCGTCCCTCCTCGGGGGGCGCGCCGACTCCTCCCGCGCGACTCAGCCCAGCACGCGGTCGTGGTGCAGCGAGCTGTGGCGGGTCTCCTTCGCCGCCAGCACCGCCGCGACCGTGATGGCCGAGGCCACCACCAGGTAGATGCCGACGGCGGCGGTGTTGTCGCCGTCCCCGGAGGCCAGCAGCTTCACCGCGATGATCGGGGCGAGCGCACCGGCGAAGATCGAGGCCAGCTGGTAGCCGACCGAGGCGCCGGTGTAGCGCACCGAGGTGCCGAACAGCTCGGAGAAGAACGCCGCCTGCGGGCTGTACATCAGTGAGTGGAAGAACAGCCCGACCACCACGGCGAGCAGCACCTTGCCCGGCTCACCGGAGGACGCCAGCCCGAAGAACGGGAAGATCCACACCGCCACACCGATGGCGCCGACGAGGTAGAGCGGGCGACGACCGACCCGGTCCGAGAGCGCACCGATCGCCGGGATCAGGAAGAACTGCACGGCCGCGCCGATGAGCAGCATCTGCAGGATCAGGTCGGTCCCGATGTCGGCGAAGTCCTTGGCGTAGGTCAGGACGACGACGGTGAACAGGTAGTAGGAGATGTTCTCGGCCATCCGCATGCCCATGGCGACGAGCACCTCGCGCGGGTAGCGGCGCAGCACCTCCAGGATCGGCAGGTGCGCGTCGTCGGCGCGCTCGGCCATCTCGGCCTTGGCCTCCTGGTAGACCGAGGACTCCTCGAGCTGCAGGCGCACCCAGAGCCCGATCAGGACCAGCACGGCCGAGAGCAGGAACGGGATGCGCCAGCCCCACGCCTCGAAGGTCTCGTCGGACTGCACCGCGGCCAGCACGAAGAGCACCGCGGTCGCGAGCAGGTTGCCCAGCGGCACACCGGCCTGCGGCCACGACGACCAGAAGCCACGACGCTCGGGGTCGCCGTGCTCGGCGGCCATCAGCACCGCGCCGCCCCACTCGCCGCCGACGGCGAAGCCCTGCAGGAGCCGGCAGACCAGCAGCAGGATCGGCGCTGCGAGACCGATCGTGGCGTACGTCGGCAGCAACCCGATCGCGAAGGTCGCCACGCCCATCATCACCAGCGCGACGACCAGCATCTTCTTGCGGCCGACACGGTCACCGAAGTGCCCGAAGACCACACCGCCCAGGGGACGGGCGACGAAGCCCAGCGCGTAGGTGCCGAAGGCCAGCAGCGTGCCGGTCACCGGGTCGGACTCGGGGAAGAACAGGGTGCCGAAGACCAGCGCGGCGGCCGAGCCGTAGAGGAAGAAGTCGTACCACTCGACGGCCGTGCCGACGAGCGAGGCGAAGACCACCTTGGTGATCGGCGTGCGGGTGGTCCCGTCCGGCTCGGGGGCCGGGGCGCCCGGCGCGGCCGGGTGGGTGGAGACGGACATGGGGTGCTGCCTTTCCGAGAGAGAGAAGGAGAGGGGACGAGGAGGAGGGGGTCGGGACACCGAGCCGGCATATCAATACGCCGGCTCGGCGGGCCGGGGGTCGGTCACGTGGCGGTCCACCCGCCGTCGAGGACCTGGGCGGAGCCGGTGATGGAGGCCGAGTGGGGGCCGCAGAGCCAGGCGACGGCGGCTGCGACCTCGGCGGGCTCGACCATCCGCTTGACCGGGGTGCGGGCCAGCAGCACCTCGTCGACGACCCGGTCGTGGCTGATCCCGTGCTCCCGCGCCTGGTCGGCGACCTGGCCCTCCACGAGGGGGGTGCGGACGTAGCCCGGGCACACGGTGTTGGAGGTGACGCCGGTCCCGGCGGCCTCGAGGGCGATCACCTTGGACAGCCCCTCCAGGCCGTGCTTGGCCGAGACGTAGGCGGACTTGTACGCCGAGGCGCGCAGCCCGTGGACGCTCGACACGTGGACCAGTCGGCCCCAGCCCGCGGCGTACATCCCCGGGAGCACGCGCCGGGAGAGCAGGAAGGGCGCGCGCAGCATCAGGTCGTGCAGGCGCTGCCAGGCGGCCGGGTCGAGGTCGGTCACCGGCGCCACGTGCTGCGCACCGGCGTTGTTGACCAGCACCTGCACGGGGCCGAGGCGTCGCTCGACCCGGTCCACGGCCGCAGCGAGGTCCGCAGGATCGGTCAGGTCCGCGACCTCCGCGTGGCCACCCACGTCGGCGGCCACCTTCGCCGCGGCGTCGCCGTCGCGGTCGAGCACCACGACGCGCGCACCACCCTCGGCGAGGGCGGCGGCCACGGCGGCGCCGATGCCGCCGGCGCCACCGGTGACCAGGGCGCAGGCACCATCGAGCGTGCCGGACGTCACATCGATGCTCATGGAGCGCCACGCTAGGCGGGGCGCTGCCTCGCGAGAATGTGTCGAGGCCCCATCATCCGGCGTCGATCATGTGTGGCGCCGACACCCACCGGCTCAGCGGACCCCGCGCAGCGCCACCACCCGCAGCGCGAGCTGGACGTCGAGCGCTCGGGCGGGCTCCCGCCAGCCCGGGCCGAGGAGCTCGTCGACCCGGCCCAGCC
>Ga0208834_100244_pt1 | contig 20983 bp, 18 predicted proteins | sample DeeseametaMP1787_FD_184182 | JGI IMG/M metagenome (GOLD analysis project Ga0208834, IMG submission 184182) | Marine microbial communities from the Deep Pacific Ocean - MP1787 (SPAdes) | ecosystem: Environmental > Aquatic > Marine > Oceanic | place: North Pacific Ocean | collected 2011-05-03 | reverse complement strand
GGGTGCCTCCGGGCGTGGTCACGGCCTTCACCTCGGACGCGACGCAGACAGTCTACCGCGAGTCCGAGGTTGGGCAGGCGCATGAACGGGTGTTCAAACTGGGCCGTTTTCTGGACGATTGGGCCGAACGGCAGGAACGCGCGGCGCTGGCGCGGGCGGACCTTCTGCTCTGGCCGTCGGAATGGCTGCAGACCGCCGTGGAAAGCCGCTATGGCATCGCGCCTGACCGCAGCCGCCTGGTCCCCTGGGGGGCCAATATCGCCGACCCGCCGCCACCCGGGCCGCGCAGCCTGAGCCGGGCAGAGCCGCTGCGCCTGCTTGTGATCGGGCGCGACTGGTCGGCCAAGGGCGGGCCGGTGGCCTTCGACACGATGATGGCCCTGCGTGATGCGGGCGTGGACGCGCGGTTGACCGTGATCGGCTGCGTGCCGCCGGAGGAGAATTCCAACCAGTTTGTCACCGTGCACCCGGAACTGAACAAGGCGGTGCCCGAGGAACAGGCGATCTTTGACGCCGCGCTGGCCCAGGCGCATTTCATGGTCATGCCGTCCTTTGAATCCTATGGGTTTGCCTTTTGCGAGGCCGCGGCTCACGGTTTGCCGTCCCTTTGCCTGCGGGTGGGCGGCGTGCCGGTCCGCGACGAGATCACCGGCCATGCCTTGCCGCCCGGGTCAGAGGCGGCGGATTTCGCGCGCAACATCCTGGCCTATCTCGACGACCCCGACAGCTATGCCCGGCTCAGCCGCGCGGCGCGGGCCGAGTACGAGGCGCGGCTCAACTGGGATGCCTGGGGGCAGAGGACCGCCTCGCTCCTGCACGAGGCGGTGGCGCGGAAACGCGAAAGCCGCGCCGCCTGACACGCCGGGCCGTGGCTGGTGCTGCGACGCGGCATGTGCTACCCGAAGGGCTGAGTCTTTCCCCAAAGCCGATTGCGGCCGGAGCACATCATGTCCCCCCTCACAGATCACGGCTTGGCCGTGCAATCCCGCCTCAGCCAGGCCTATGGGCTGAGCCCCGATGCCGTCCTGTCGATGATGGACGCCGTCAGCCGGGGCGGCGGGATGCAGGCGCAGTTCAACGTGCCGGAACTGGGCGGCATGGGCCAATGGCAGTCCGGCGGGATGACAATGGTCGGGGACATGTTCAATACCGGGCTCAAGAACACGGTAAACAACCTCTGCGGCGAAATTTCGAATGCCTACTATCAGGGGTCTTTCTACCAGCCCGCACCGCAGCCGCAGGGCAGTTGGCAGGGCCAGCAGCAGGGCGGTGCCTCTATGACATTCTCGGGCGGCAGTTTCGGCTCCTGGTGGCCGTCGGACCTGGGTCAGCCCTCGTCGCAGGGGTCGCAGAACAACCTCAGCTATGCGATCTTTCCGCAGTCGCGGCGGCTGGCGGTGAACCTGAACGGGCAGGTGACGGTATATGACACGGGCGATCACCTGATCGGCGGTGTCGGACAGCAGCAATCGGGCGATGCCAGCTGGACCTTCACCAGCCAGTACGGGACGGTCTATCTCAACCAGCTGCCGGTGGTTTCGGGGGCGGGCTCCGCGCCCGAGCCGTCCGTTGTCCAGCCAGAGCCGACCCCGATGCAGCCCGAACCGGTCTACCAGCCAGAGCCTGTTTCCCAGCCCGATCCGGCCCCCGCGCCGGTCCAGCAGGGCGGCAATTCCGATCAGATCTTTGCCGCGCTTGAAAAGCTGGGCAGCCTGCGGGACATGGGTATCCTCAGCGAGGATGAATTTGCCGCGAAGAAGGCGGAGTTGCTGTCACGGTTGTGAGGGAAGGTGCAGCGAAGTCCGCTTCGAGCCCAAAAAGACCGATGCTGCGCGTCGCCCTAAGGTCAGCGAAGCGCGGAAAGCGCACTTCACAGAGTTGCAGTTGATGAATATCTAACAAATTGGTTTATGAACCATCAACCGACGGCTATTCTCTATCCTTTCGTCAACCCCGCATGCGCAAAACCAGACTTCGTCTAATGACGGTGGCAGACATGAGACCTCAGAGGTTTCATTCAAACTAAATTGATAGTCTATTCCCAAACAGTTGACCAGCAACAGGTTTGGTTTGTGGTTTGATAAGCCGTTACTTTCAGCTTTACTGCGCAAAATCTCATTTCTGAACACAGGCCAGGAATATTTTGGGTCGCCATGTGCGTTGTGTCGCGGGCGATAGTCACCGGGTCCATCAAGCAGCACGACAAAATCTCCGAGTTTGCATACTTCAACAGGTGTTTCGCTGTGCGCTTGCTCTTTTAGGTCTGCGAGTTTGCCCGGACTCAGGTGTTTACGCAGCTCAGCCAACGCTTCTACGACAGCTTTATCGGGTGTATCAGCGAACAAATTGTTATCGTATCTGAGATTGTGCATGCGTTCGATACTCAGATTCGGATCCAAGGCATATAGTAGTTCTTCCACCAACTGCTCGGTCCCCCACCACTTCGTGTAGTAATAGCATTCAACATAAAGGTTCGAACCATCACCATACCTCACATGGATGTCTGGCTTTGCAATTGTATTTGAGTACGGGAATGAAACTTCGCCACCTGTATCAGAAAAATACTCGTAGCTTTGCAGCATCCACAGAAACTGATTGAATTTACTCCACTTCGTAGCCCAATGGTCTTGCATAGAAGACCAATTTGAATACTCGCTTTCCCAACCTTCGCATTCGCGTGCTTGCGACAAAATTTTCTCCCAACGATGGAACAAACTCTCCCCGTTGTATGTCGCCATTCGAAACGCCAAGCTGTGAAAGACCGACGGGCCATTGTCGAAGACAATTTCGTCGAGGCTTGATGGCAAACACCCCAGCTCGGTGAGCAAAGGAAACGCGTTCCGTCGAGATTCAAAACGGCTTTGATCCGCAGCGTTCTCCAAGGCTTGACTTACAAACGACCGCGCTTCTGCACGAGCTGCTGAATTTGACACGTACTTGCTCCGTAGTTTTGGGGCTGGTTAGCCTATCTGTGGCGGATACACCAACGGCGGCAGAGGGCTGACAGCCGTCATTGCTTACGACGGAACCGACGCCAGCAAAGTCCCGCAATTCGGTCGTCGCCGGCACATGTATCACGGACCTCGTATCATCTCCCCAACAGTCAGAGCGTTCTGGCCTTAATCCGCCCATCTAACTGGCCCTATCCGGTGCTCCGTCCCGCCAGTAGATTGCCCGGCAAACGCCGGCGCCTTCTGCCGGCGCCTTTGCCTTGGGAGCGCGGCTTATGAAAATGACCACCGAAGAAGCCTTCGTGAAGGTGCTTCAGCGTCACGGGATCGAACATGCCTTCGGGATCATCGGCTCGGCCTTCATGCCGATCTCGGACCTGTTCCCCAAGGCGGGCATCATGTTCTGGGATTGCGCGCACGAAGGCTCGGGCGGGTTCATGGCCGATGGTTATACCCGCGCCTCGGGCAAGATGAGCATGATGATCGCCCAGAACGGCCCGGGCATCACCAACTTCGTCACCGCCGTGAAAACCGCCTATTGGAACCATACGCCGCTGTTGCTGGTCACGCCGCAGGCCGCGAACAAGACCATCGGGCAAGGCGGGTTCCAGGAAGTCGAGCAGATGAAACTGTTCGAGGACATGGTGGCCTACCAGGAAGAGGTGCGCGACCCGTCCCGCATCGCCGAGGTGCTGACCCGCGTGATCGCCAAGGCCAAGCTGGCCAGCGCGCCTGCGCAGATCAACGTGCCGCGTGACTACTGGACCCAGGTCGTCGACATCGAGATTCCCGAACCGATCCTCTTCGAACGCTCCTCGGGTGGTGAGAATTCGGTCGCCGCCGCTGCCGCGCTGCTGTCGGAGGCAAAGACGCCGGTGATCCTGAACGGCGCGGGCGTGGTCCTGTCCGAGGGCGGGATCGCCGCCAGCATGGCGCTGGCCGAACGGCTGGAGGCGCCGGTTTGCGTCGGCTACCAGCACAACGACGCCTTCCCGGGTGGGCACCCGCTGTTCGCCGGGCCGCTGGGCTACAACGGCTCCAAGGCGGGGATGGAGCTGATCAAGGAGGCGGACGTGGTGCTGGCGCTGGGCACGCGGCTCAACCCGTTCTCGACCCTGCCTGGCTATGGCATGGAGTACTGGCCAAACGACGCCAAGGTGATCCAGGTCGACATCAACCCCGACCGCATCGGCCTGACCAAGAAGGTCAGCGTGGGCATCATCGGCGACGCGGCCAAGGTCGCGCGCGGCATTCTCGACAAGCTGGCCGATACGGCGGGCGACGAGGGGCGCGCGGAACGCCGCGCCAGGATCGCCGAGACGAAATCGCGCTGGGCGCAGCAACTGACCGGGATGACCCACGAGGACGATGATCCGGGCACCAGCTGGAATCAGCGTGCCCGCGATGACAAGCCCGACTGGATGAGCCCGCGCATGGCATGGCGCGCGATCCAGAGCGCGCTGCCGCGCGAGGCGATCATCTCGTCCGACATCGGCAACAACTGCGCCATCGGCAACGCTTACCCGTCCTTCGACGAGGGCCGGAAATACCTCGCCCCCGGCCTGTTCGGGCCTTGCGGATATGGCCTGCCCTCGATCATCGGGGCCAAGATCGGCTGTCCGGACGTGCCGGTTGTCGGTTTTGCGGGTGACGGCGCCTTTGGCATCTCGGTGACGGAACTGACCGCCATCGGGCGCGGTGAGTGGCCCGCGATCACCCAGATCGTTTTCCGCAACTACCAGTGGGGCGCGGAAAAGCGGAACTCGACCCTGTGGTACGATGACAATTTCGTCGGCACGGAACTGGATGAGAGCGTCAGCTATGCCGGAATCGCCTCTGCCTGCGGGTTGAAGGGGGTGGTGGCGCGCACGATGGATGAGCTGACCGCCGCCCTGACGCAGGCGATCACCGACCAGATGGAAAACGGCGTGACCACGCTGATCGAGGCGATGATCAACCAGGAGCTGGGCGAACCCTTCCGCCGCGATGCGATGAAGAAACCGGTCGTTGTGGCGGGGATCGACCCCTCCGACATGCGCCCCCAGACCCCGGCCAAAGCGGCGGAATGATGGGTGACCCGGCGGGAGGGGACGTTCTTGTCCTGAACGTCGGGTCCTCCTCGATCAAATGCGTGGTCTTCGACGCCGCGCTGCACGAGGTGCTGCGCGGCGGGGTCGACGGGATCGGCCATCATGCAGCGTTGCGCATGGGCGCCCTGCGCCAGCCAGTGACAGCCCCGGATCACGGCGCCGCGCTCTCTGCCCTGCTGAAGGCGTTGGAGGCGCAGGGCATCGCGATGACCTCTCTGCGGGTGGCCGGACACCGCGTTGTGCATGGCGGGCCCAACCTTGCCGCAACTGCGCGCGTCACGCCCGCAGTGCGGGCCGAGATCGCCCGGTGCGCGCCTCTGGCGCCCCTGCACAACCCGCATAACCTGGCCGCGATGGAGGCGCTGGCCCGCCTGGCGCCCGACCTGCCGCAGGTCACCTGTTTCGACACCGGCTTTCACGCGACCATTCCAGAGGTCGCGCAACGCTATGCCCTGCCGCCCGACTGCGCCGAGGCGGGCATCCGGCGCTACGGCTTCCACGGGCTGAGCTACGCGGGGCTTGTCGCGCGGTTGGAAAGCCTGGCAGGGGGCCTGCCGGACCGGGTCCTGGCCTTTCACCTTGGCAATGGCGCCTCGGCCTGTGCGATCCGGCGCGGAGAGAGCGTGGCGACGACGATGGGCTATTCCCCCACCGACGGGCTGACGATGGGCACGCGGTGCGGCAGCATCGACCCGAACGCGGTCCTGCGGTTGGCCGAGGAACGCGGGGTGGAGGGCGCGCGCGATCTGCTGAACAACCGCGCCGGGCTGGCGGGCCTGTCGGGCGGGATCTCGGACATGCACGCGCTGGAGGAGAGCGCATGTCCCGAAGCCGTGTTTGCCATCGACCACTTCACCTATTGGGCAGGGCGCCACGCGGGCAGCCTGATCGCAGCGATGGAGGGGCTGGAGGCCGTCGTCTTTACCGGCGGCATCGGTGAGAATTCTGCCCGTGTCCGGGCGGCGATCCTGGACGGGCTGCGCTGGGCCGGGGTCAGTTTCGAGGCTGACAGGAACGCCCGCAATGCCCCGCGTCTGCACGGCGACGATGCCAGTGTCACGGCCTGGGTCATTCCCGCTGAAGAGGAACGGGTCATCGCCCGCGCGGCGCTGGACCTGGTGCAGGCATGACGGGTCAATCCAACGCCAGCGTGACCGCCGTCGCCGCCACGATGTCATCGACTGTGGCGCCGCGCGACAGGTCGCAGACCGGCCTGCGAAACCCCTGCAGGATTGGCCCCAGCGCCTGTGCCCCGGCCAGTTCCTGCACCAGCTTGTACCCGATGTTGCCGGAATCGAGATCGGGAAAGACCAGCACATTGGCATCCCCCGTCCCAAGCCCCTTTTTCGCGGCGATTGCCGGGTTCAGTGCCGCATCTGCCTGCACCGGCCCGGCAAAGCCCGTCATTTCGGCGGCCCGCCGCACGCGGTCCACGCTGTCGCCCGCCCCGCTGGTCCCGGTGGAAAAGGACAAAAGCGCCACCCGCGCCTCGCCCAGCAAGGACTGTGCAGTGCGCTCGGACGCGCGTGCGATGGCGGCCAGCCCCTCGGCATCCGGTGCCAGGTTCACCGCGCAATCGGCAAAGACCAGGGTGCGCCCGTCCGGCATCAGCATGGCAAAACAGGAAGACGGCAGGCTGACGCCGTCTGCCAGGCCGATGGCGATCGAGGCCGCCTCGATCACCCGCCGCGTCGGCGCATCGGCGCCCGCCACCATCGCCTCTGCCTCTCCGGTGGCCACCATCGCCGCCGCTCGGTACAGCGGCCGGTCCAGCATCCGCCGCGCCAGACTTTCCTTCATGCCGCGCGACTCGACCAGCGTGGCGATCATGGCGTCCGTCGTCGGGATCAGGCCGACAGGCTCTGCCAGCCCTTCGCCGCGCAGCCTGTCACAAGCTGCCGCCACGCGCGGCTCTGCGATCTCGGGAAAGACGACGCGCGCCCGCCGCGCCCGTGCCCGGTCAAAGGCCCGTTCCAGGAATGTCATGCCGGCTGTCCTCCGCCCGTTTATGCAGGTGAGTTTGGCGCGGGGCGGGGGCAAAGATCAACGCACCGCGCCGGGAAGGCCGGTCTTGCAAAGAGGCGCATTCCGGGAAAATCATCCCAAATGGAGCAGAAAAGCGGACCCTGATTGCCCGGGCTTGCAGGGCGGCAGAATTGATATACGAATGATGCATCAACTTGCACGCCCGTCAGACAGCGCCAGAGGGAGGGGACATGGCACAGCCTCGGGTTGAGACATCGCCCAGGGTCTCGGACGAAGTCCGCAAGACCACCTGCTACATGTGCGCCTGCCGCTGTGGCATCAACGTGCACATGAAGGACGGCAAGGTCGCCTATATCGAGGGCAACCGCGATCACCCGGTCAACAAGGGCGTGCTTTGCGCCAAGGGCAGCGCGGGGATCATGCAGCACAACGCGCCGTCCCGCCTGCGCGCGCCGCTGAAACGTGTCGGCCCGCGTGGGTCTGGCGAGTTCGAGGAAATCAGCTGGGACGAGGCGCTGGAAACCGCCGTCAGCTGGCTGAAACCCCTGCGCGAAACGGCGCCCGAGAAACTGGCCTTTTTCACCGGGCGCGACCAGAGCCAGAGCTTTACCGGCTGGTGGGCACAGGCCTATGGCACACCGAATTTCGCCGCGCATGGCGGGTTCTGTTCCGTCAATATGGCGACGGCGGGCATCTACACGATGGGCGGCGCCTTCTGGGAATTCGGCGCGCCCGATTGGGAGCATGCGAAACTGTTCCTGCTCTTCGGCGTGGCAGAGGATCACGACAGCAACCCGATCAAGATGGGGATCGGGCGGCTGAAAGAGCGCGGCGCCAAGGTCATCGGTGTCAATCCGATCCGCTCTGGCTACAACGCGGTTGCGGATGACTGGATCGGGATCACGCCGGGGACCGACGGGCTGCTGATCCTCTCGCTGATCCATTGCCTGCTGAAGGCCGGGCGGATCGACCTCGACTATCTCGCGCGGTTCACCAATGCGCCGGTCCTGCTGGATTGCGATCCGAAGTCCCCTGCCTTTGGCCTGTTCCTGCGCGATGAGGACGACAAGCCGCAAGTGATCGACCGCGTGACGGGCAAGCAGGTGGCCTGGGACAGGCCCGGCATCACGCCGGACCTGACCGGTCATGTCCGGCGCGCCGGTGTCACCCATACCTCGGTCATGCACCTGCTCGCAGAGCGCTATCTCGATCCGCAATACGCGCCCGAGGCCGTGGCCGAGCGCTGTGGCCTGACGCCCGAACGCATTCGCGCCCTGGGCGCGGAACTGGCCCGCGCGGCCTTCGACGACCCGGTGGTGATCGACCGGCCCTGGACCGATTTCCGGGGGACATTGCATGAAAGGATGGTGGGCCGCCCGGTGGCGATCCACGCCATGCGCGGCATCTCGGCCCATGCCAACGGGTTCCAGACCTGCCGCGCCCTGCACATCCTGCAGATCCTTCTGGGCGCCGTGGAAACGCCCGGCGGCATGCGCTTCAAACCGCCTTACCCGAAACCGGCGCAGGCCCACCCACGCCCCCATGCGCAGGCCTCGCCCGGCCAGCCGCTCCCCGGCCCCCATCTCGGCTATCCGCAGGGCCCCGAGGACCTGGCCCTGTCGGACGGGGGCGAGCCGCTCCGCATCGACAAGGCCTTTACCTGGGAAAACCCGCTGTCCGCCCACGGCCTGATGCACATGGTCATCTCCAACGCGCACGCGGGCGATCCCTACCGGATCGACACGCTGTTCCTCTACATGGCGAACATGGCGTGGAATTCCTCGATGAACACCGCCGGCGTCATGGAGATGCTGACCGACACGGACGAGTGTGGCGACTACAAGATCCCGCGCATCATCTACTCGGATGCCTATTCGTCCGAGATGGTCGCCTACGCGGACCTGATCCTGCCTGACACGACCTACCTTGAACGGCACGACTGCATCTCCTTGCTCGACCGCCCGATCTCTGAACCGGACGCGGCGGCGGATGCGATCCGCTGGCCGGTGGTAGAGCCGGACCGGGACGTGCGCGGCTTTCAATCGGTGCTGCTGGACCTTGGCGCGCGGCTGGGCCTGCCGGGCATGGTCGACGAGGGGGGCGCGCCGAAATTTGCCGACTACGCGGACTACATCCAGACCCACGAACGTCGCCCGGGCGTCGGTCCACTGGCAGGTTGGCGCATGTCCGACACCGGCCTCACCCACGGGCGTGGCGCCCCCAATGCGGCGCAGATCGACAGCTATATCGCCAACGGCGGCTTCTGCACGCTGCACATCCCGGAAGAGGCGCAGTATTTCAAACCCTGGAACAGCGCCTACCAGGACTGGGCGGTCACGACGGGGCTTTGCGATGCGCCCGCCCCCTATCTCTTTCAGCTCTACGTCGAACCCCTGCGCCGTTTCCAACGCGCCGCCGAGGGACACGGAGACCACCAGCCGCCCGACCACCTGAGACAGCAGATTCAAGAAAAACTCGATCCGCTGCCTCTTTGGTATGCGCCCGATGCGGGCGATCCGGACACATACCCGGTCCACGCCCTGACACAGCGCCCGATGGCCATGTACCACAGCTGGGGCACACAGAACGCCTGGCTGCGGCAGTTGCACGGGCACAACCCGATGTACCTGCCGACCCGCCTGATGCGCGAACACGGCCTGCAAGACGGCGACTGGGCGCGCATCACCTCGCCTCACGGCGCGATCACCGTGCCAGTGATGGAAATGGCCGCACTCAATCCGAACACGATCTGGACATGGAACGCCATCGGCAAGCGCAAGGGCGCCTGGGCGCTGAAACCCGACGCGCCCGAGGCCAGCAAGGGGTTCCTGCTCAACCACCTGATCCACGAGCTCTTGCCGCCCAAAGGCGACGGCCTGCGTTGGTCCAACTCCGACCCGGTCACCGGCCAGGCCGCCTGGTTCGACCTGCGCGCGCGCATCGAAAAGGTCCCTCCGCCCGCGGAAAGCCAACCGGCTTTCGGCGAAATCGCCTCCCCCGTCGGGCAGGGGCCGGAGCAACTGGCATGGAAGACCAAACCCTGATGTTTCTTCTCTGTAAAAATACTCCCGGGGGAGTCGACCGCAGGGAGACCGGGGGTGGAACCCCCGCACAACCAACCTGTGCCGCGTCAGCGGCGCCGCTGGATCACGGGGGCCACACATGACGACCCTTCCGGAAAAAACCACCCGCAGCCTCGGGCTGGTCATCGACCTCGACACCTGCGTCGGCTGCCATGCCTGCGTGATCTCCTGCAAAGGCTGGAACACCGAGAATTACGGCGCGCCGCTCAGCGATCAGGAGCCCTATGGCGCCGATCCATCGGGCACTTTCCTCAATCGCGTGCACAGCTATGAGGTCCAACCCGAGACCGGACCGGCGCAACTGGTGCATTTCCCAAAATCCTGCCTGCACTGCGAGGACGCGCCCTGCGTCACCGTCTGCCCCACGGGCGCCAGTTACAAGCGGGTCGAGGACGGCATCGTGCTGGTCAATGAATCCGACTGCATCGGCTGCGGGCTCTGTGCCTGGGCCTGCCCCTATGGTGCGCGCGAACTCGACCTGGCCGAGGGGGTGATGAAGAAATGCACGCTCTGCGTCGACCGCATCTACAATGAAAACCTCCCAGAGGAGGACCGCACCCCCGCCTGTGTCCGGACCTGCCCGGCGGGCGCCCGGCATTTCGGGGACCTTTCGGATCCCGATAGCGATGTCTCGCTTTTGGTGGCCGAGCGCGGCGGCATCGACCTGATGCCGGAACAGGGCACGAAGCCCGTCAACAAGTACCTGCCGCCACGGCCTAAGGACGGCTGGCAGGGAGAGGTCGATGTGCTGGCGCCCTTCCTCGAACCGGTCGCCGAAGAGCCGCGCGGCTTCCTCGCCTGGATTGACAAGACGCTGGAGAAACTGTGAATGCACCCGGCGCCTTCGATCATCGCCTTCACCACGTTTTCCGGCCTGGGTCTCGGCCTGCTGTTCTGGCTTGGTGTCGATCCCGACGCACCGACCGGGTGGAGTGCCTTTGCCTTCTTCCTGATCGGCTACCTGCTGGCGGTTGGCGGGCTCATGGCCTCGGCCCTGCACCTCGGCCGGTCGGAGCGGGCGCTCAAGGCCTTCACGCAATGGCGGTCAAGCTGGCTCTCACGTGAGGCATGGGCGGCCTGCGCGGCGCTGGTCGTCATGGGCGTTTACGCGGCGCTGCTGGTCTTCTTCGGGCAGCAGGTCCGCGTCCTGGGCTGGCTCGGGGCGCTCTTGTGCCTCGGGACCGTCTTTACCACCTCGATGATCTACACCCAGCTGAAAACAGTGCCGCGCTGGCATCACTGGTCGACGCCGGTTCTGTTCCAGCTTTACGCGCTGGGCGGCGGGGCGCTGCTGTCGGGCCGTGTGTCGACGGGGCTGGTGCTGATCGGGCTGGCGGCCCTGGCCCAGGCGGGCTGGTGGCTGGCGGGCGACCAGCGGCTGGCGGCCTCCGGCACGTCGATCGAAACCGCCACCGGACTTGGCCACATCGGCAAGGTCCGCGCCTTCGAGCCGCCGCATACCGGCAGCAACTACCTGCTGCGAGAGATGGTTTTTGTGGTCGCGCGCAAGCACGCGCGGAAACTGCGCCTGATTGCGCTGGGGTTGATGGCGGTCCTGCCCGCGCTCCTGCTGCTGTTGCCCTTCGGGCACTGGCTGGCGCTTATTGCGGTGCTGTCCCATGTGGCGGGCGTGCTTGTCTCGCGCTGGCTGTTCTTTGCCGAGGCGGAACATGTTGTCGGCCTGTATTACGGCAAACGCTGAGGCAGGCCTATTTCGACCGTCCGAAGAGGCCCTTCACCCGGTCGCCGCCTTGGTCCAGCTTATCGCCCGCAGCGTCCAGAACCGGGTCCACCCGGTTGCGCCAGAACCGAAGCCAGCGCACGCGCAACGCCCAGAACAGCGCGGCCAGCGTCACCAGGATGATGATGTTCAGCCAGGGAATGATGGTCACGTCGGGGCCTTCGACCTCGCGGATCGAGACGGCATTGGGAAAGATCGAGATGAACTCGTTGCGCCAGCCGTAATGCCGGATCGCCACCCAGGTGGGGTTCTCGGCGGTCGACCGCAGGTCAGCGGCCTCGGCCTGCAGGTTCGAGGTGTCGAACTTGAAATAGGGCGGCCAGCCCCAGCCGGTGTCCTCGTTGCGGTAGACCATGATGTCGTTGTTGGCCCGCCGCGTCTGGATAAAGAACACGTCGCGCGGCCCGCCGGGCGCGCTGCCGGTGTTGGCCTGGGACCAGAACCAGGGGTTGTCGCTGGGGTTCTCGCGCTTTTCGTAGGTGTCGGTGATCCGCGCCACGTCATGCTGGGGCAGCGTGTAGTGCAGGAAACCCGCCACGAGCAGCCAGAACAGAACGATCAGGGTCCATTTCACATATTTCATGCGCGCGGCGCCTTTCAGTGGAAATTCGTCAGATACACGATCAGGGTCACGAGGCAAAGAGGCACGGCATAGACCAGAAGCACAAGGGCCCGATGGCGCTTGCGGTCGAATTCCTCCAGCGCCTCGCGCACATAGTCCTCTTGCGAGCGGGTCTCGGCAGGGTCGGCGGCCCAGTCGGTTTCCAGAAGCTCGCGACGGCGGGCGCGCAGGTAGAACCACAGCGACCCGTAGACCACCGTGAGCACGACTGCCGCCATGATCAGGAACCGCGCCAGTGCGAACATACCCAACCTCCTAGAATTGAGGTGATACGGGTCGCGTCAAAAATCAACGGTGAATGCGGCGAAACGCGGTGTCACCAAGGGAAAAGACCCGGGCTGTTACCAGACCGCCGTTTTCCAGCGCCGGGGCGCGGTGCTGACGACCAGCAGAAGGACAGGCCCCCAGATCAGGACCGCGCTGGCGCCCAGCCGCAGGAAATACCCCAGAGAGGCCCTGGGTGCCTGTCCCAGCAGTTCCCAGACCTTCGCGTCCTTGATGGTGTAGAGCGCGGCAAAGCCCGCCGCGGTCAGCAGCCAGACCAGCAGGGCCGAGATCACCGTCGTGGCGGCCAGGCCGCCAAGGCTCTCGGGCACAAGCGCCTCGACCCCGCGGGTGACAAGCGCGGCGACAAGCATAAGGGCCAGAACGGGCAGGAGAAGTTGCAGGATCATAAGGATAAGGATGGGGGCGGAGTGCCGCGCATTCAACGGGCAGGTTATTCCCGACCTTGTCTGACCCTGCGCCCGGCGTCAGGGTGTGGCCAGGAATTGACAGGGAGAATTACCGTGACCCGCACCTTTGCCGTATTGATGCTGACCGCCTTTGCCCTGCCCGCGGAGGCCGACGATGTTTCGGACCTGATGGACTCGGCTCTGAAGGCCTACGAGGATGGCGATATTCAGTATGCCCTCGACGAGCTGGACATGGCGCGCGCCAAGCTCTTGGAGATGAAGACCGCCAGCCTGGGCAGCTTCCTGCCCGAGGCGCCCGATGGCTGGACTCGCGAGATCAACACCGAGATGAGCCAGGGGCTGGCCATGATGGGCGGCGGCGTGGGCGCCGAGGCGACCTATACCGATCCCGATGGCGCGCGGATCAAGATCACGCTGATGGCCGACAACCCGATGGTGATGAGCATGTCGGGCATGATTGCCAATGCCGCGATGATGGGCATGAAGACAGAGCGCATCCAGCGCCAGAAATTCGCCATCCAGGACCGGCAGATGATGGCGCTGATCGCCAATCGCATCCTGGTCCAGACCGATGGCGACCCGGAAAAGACGCGTCCGCTGCTGGACAAGATGGATTTCGGCGAGATGTCCCGGTTCGGGATGTGATCCGGGAACCGGGGAGGCAGGCCGCTTGTCTGCCTCCCCCATGACTTGAAAAGCTGTTTGGCAGGGAGAGGTCCCGGGTCAAGCCCGGGACGGCGTCGCCTGCGCTCGCAGCTCAGCCCACCACGTTGAAGTCAGGCCCATAGGGGTAGCCGGTGATGTTCTCGGCCCCCTGCTCTGTGATGACCAGGATGTCGTGTTCGCGGTATCCGCCGGCGCCGGGCTGGCCGTCGGGGATGGTCAGCATCGGCTCCATCGAGATCACCATGCCCGGTTCCAGCACTGTGTCGATATCCTCGCGCAGTTCCAGTCCCGCCTCACGTCCGTAGTAATGCGACAGCACGCCGAAGGAGTGTCCGTAGCCGAAGGTCCGGTATTGCAGCAGATCGCGTTCGGCGAAGAAGGCGTTGATCTTGTGGGTAACCTCGGCACAGGACACGCCGGGCCTGAGCAGCGACATGCCGTATTCATGTGCGCCGACATTGGCCTCCCAGATCTTCAGGCTGTGGGCGTCGACATCCCCCACGAACAGCGTGCGTTCCAGCGCGGTGTAATAGCCGGAGATCATCGGGAAGGTGTTGAGCGACAGGATATCGCCGCGCTCCAGCATCCGGCCCGTGACCGGGTTGTGGGCGCCATCGGTGTTGATGCCGGACTGGAACCAGACCCAGGTGTCGCGATACTCGGCTTCGGGGAAACGCCTGGCGATCTCCAGTTCCATCGCGTCGCGGCCTGCCATTGCCACGTCGATCTCGCGGGTGCCTTCCGTGATGGCGTCCCGGATCGCGTAGCCGCCCACGTCGGCCACCTGCGCGCCGTGGCGGATCAACGCGATCTCGGCCTCGGACTTGTGCATGCGCTGGCGCATGGTGGCGGGGGCGATGTCGCTGGTGCTGGTGGGAGACAGAAAGCTGTCCATCAGCGCCTTTTGCGCCAGCGTCATGTGATCACCTTCATATCCCAGCGCCTTGCCGGTGCCGGTGACCGAGGCGATGGCGCGCCAGTAGTTGTTCCGCTCCCAGTCGGTATAGGTGATGTTGTCGCCGTGGCTGCGCCGCCAGGGCTGGGCGGCGTCGATCCCGGCGCTGATTGTCACGCTTTTGGTGGGCGTCACGACAAACCCGTAGGGACGCCCGAAGCTGCAATAGAGAAAGCCCGAGTAGTAGGCGATGTTGTGCATCGAGGTGAAGACCACGGCATCAAGCCCGGCCTCACCCATCGCTGCGCGCAGACCGGCAAGCCGGGTCTCGTATTCTTCCGGCGCGAACGGCAGGCACTTCTGACCCTGGTGAAACCGATAGTGTTGGGGACGTTCCATGAAACCCTCCTGAGGCGCGGCGGGGCCTTCCTCTACCGCGCTGGCAAAGCAAGGTCCCGGCGTTCAGGACGGTTGAGGGGCTGAATAGTGGCGACGCCATCGCCTGCCCACTGTCAAAATGCTGCGTTGCGGCGGTGGGCGCAAGCCTGTTTGCGGCGTCCAAGTGTCGCGTTCGGGGGCGAGGGGCCAGCCCCTCGCGCTCCCCGGGAGTATTTTCGGAGAGAAGAAACACGAGGGCGGGTTGATCCGGTTGCTGGCGGCGTGCCTAACTTCCCGCGAAAGGGAGGGGCGCATGTCATTCGAGGTCGAGATACCGGGCGCGGGGGCGCCGATCCTGTTCCTGCCCGGCTCTTACAGTACGGCGCGCGCCTGGGCCGGGGTGATGGAGCGGCTGGAGGGGCGGCGGCGGATCTCGGTCAGCCTGCCCGGCTATGGTGCGACGCCAGAGAGGCGCGGGCCAGACGGCGGGACGATGGCGGAAATGCTGGATTGGCTGGGCGAGGTGGCGGACAGGATCGGCACGCCCTTTCACCTTGTCGGGCATTCCTTTGGCGGGCAGATCGCGCTGGCGGCGGCACTGGCCGGGGAGTTGCCGCTGCTCAGCCTCGTGAGTTTCGAGGGCAACCCGATCTATGGGCGCCAAGCGGAGGCGGATTTCCCCTGGCGGACCGAGACCGCCGAGATGCTGGCGCGGTTCTCCCGCGCGGTCGCGGCGGGCGATCCCGAGGCCCCGGCGCTGATCATCGACTACTGGAGCCGCCCGGGCACCTTCGCGGCGCTGCCCGGGCAGGTGCGGGCCTTCTGTGCGGCGGGGGCGGCGACCAACCTGCTGGACTGGAAGGCGGCGCAGACCTTTACGCCGGAGTTCGGGGATTTTGCGGATGTGCGCACGCCCTGCACGATCTGTCGGGGGAGCCTGGCCAATCCCGCCATCGTGGACGTCAGTGCGGCCCTGGTCGCGGCGATCCCGGACAGCCGCCTGAAGGTGGTGGAGGGGGCCGACCATTTCCTGATCTCGACGCATCCCGAGGACTGCGCAGCGATCGTTGCGGCGCAGCTGCACCGGGTGGAGGCGGCGGCGGGGTAAACCCCGCCCTACGCTGGGCCGGGGCTGGGGGGGCAGGGTCAGACCCCGCCCCAGATCTCCTCGGCGCAGCGCACCACCAGTTCCAGCTTGCGGCGCTGGTCGTCAGGCGTGATCGCGTTGCCATGTTCGGTCGAGGCAAAGCCGCACTGCGGGGCAATCCCCAGCTGGTCGATATCGGCGTATTTCGAGGCTTCCTCGATCTTCGACTTGACCCAGTCCACGGTTTCCAGGTCCGCGGATTTCGTTGTAATGAAGCCGGGCATGACGCGCTGTGTGCCCCTGGGCAGCAGGCGCAGCGGTTCCAGCCCGCCAGCGCGGTCGGTGTCATACTCCATGAAGAAGATGTCGACGCCGGTGGAAAAGATCGCCTCGGCGGCGAGGTCATAGGCGCCGCTTGCCGCATGGGTAGACTGGAAGTTGCCCCGGCACATATGCATCCCGATCACCATGTCGGTGGGCCGGTCGGCGATCGCGTTGCGCATCATCTCGGCGTATTTTTCGATCAGCCAGTCCGGGTCCAGTCCGGCCTGTTCCTTCTCCGCCCGGTGCTTCGGGTCGCAGAGATAGGCGAAAAAGATGTCGTCCATTTGCAGGTAGCGGCAGCCCGCCGCGTGAAAGGCGGCGACCGCCTTTTGGTAGGTGCGGGTGATGTCGGTAAACAGCACCTCGAGATCCTCGTAGGGTTTGTGCCGCACGCGCGCCGGGTCCAGCCGGAAATGCAGGCAGGACGGCCCGGGGATCGAGATCTTGGGGCAAACGGTGCTGTGTTCCGCGACAAAGCGGAAATGATCCAGCATCGGGTGATCCTCTGGGAAATCCAGCGGCCCGGTGATCGCCGGAAAGACGCCGGGCGATTTGACTCCCTGGAAGTTGAAGCCCTCGCCCTCGTCCTCCTCGATCTCGTAGTTGGTCAGCATCCCCATGAAATCGCAGTGCCAGAAGGCGCGCCGCGCCTCGCCGTCGGTGACGGCCTTCAGGCCGACCTCTTCCTGCATGGCGATCAGCGCGGGGATTTCCGCGTCCTCGATGGCGGTCAACTCGGCCCCGGTGATGCCCTTTGCACGGGCCTCGGCCACCGCCTGCGGGCGCAAGAGGCTGCCGACGTGATCGGCGCGGAACGGGGGTGTGGGTCTGTCGGTCATGCTCTGTCCTCCCGGAGTTTCCGGGCAGAGAGTGCCCGGTATCTGTCGTATTGGAAACAGGGAAGGCGGGGTCAGGTTCCCGCGCGCTTCAGCCACAGCTTGTATTCCAGCACGGCGCCCGCGTTGCGGGCCGCCCGCAGCTTGGCCCGCATCAGCGCATAGGCGCGTTGGGGGTCGCGATGGTCTTCCCAGTTCTCTCCCTCGGCATCGGCGCCGATGATCTCCCAGCCGACGTCGCGCACCGGTTCGCGGAACCGGGTCGCCACGGCCTCCATCATCTGCACGCCTTCGCCGAATTTCAGCGCGTAGCGCGCCAGAGCATCGGCGCGGCCAGCGTCCAGCCAGGGCGTGCCCTTGCCCGATTGCGCGGCCCGGCGCCAGGTTTTCAACTCTGCCTCCGAGGGGCCGCCGGACGGAGAGAGGAAATCGGGGGCAAAGACCCGGGGATCACGCGGTCCGATCATTCGGGAAACAACTCGTAGAGGGTGGAATGCAACAGTTGCGGGCGGGCGCCGAAGCGCACCACCACGGTGTTCGTGGCTGGCAAAAGATAGACCGCCTGCCCGCCGTGGCCTGCCATGTAGGCAAAGGGGCCCTGCAGGGCCTCGCCCGCGCGGTCCAGCACGTCGTGGCGCAGGTGCCAGCCATAGGCCCCGGCGCGGCGCGCATCCGGGGTGAGGTCCGGCAGAATCCAGTTACGCCACAGCCCGTCGGGCAGGACGGGGTCCGCCGCTGTCCCGTTGCGCAGCAGGTCGTCCCCCACCTTCGCCCAGTCGCGCGGGGTGGCAAAAAGACAGCAATAGGCAGAAACGCTTCCGCTGTTGCGGTTCTTGCGCCACTCTGCCGGGGCAGCGCCGGCGGGATGCCAGATCTGGTCGCCCAGCACCTGTGGCAAGGGCGCATTGTAAACCTGTTTCAGCACCAGACCCAAAAGCGCGGTGTTGGCGCTCTGGTAGTGAAAGTCGCCGCGCAGCGTGGCGTCCGGACTCAGCCGCGGCAAGAGGTGCTCGATCCCGAAGGCATGCAGCCGCGCCACTGGCCCGAAGGGTGAAAAATCGGCGTCGTCCAGCGGCGCGTCCTTGTCGTCCTTGGGCGGTTCATAGCCCAGCGACAAGCCCGAGGTCATGTCCAGCACCTCACGCAGTGTGACGGCGGGCGCCTCCGGTCCGATCAGGGCGCGCAAGGGGGTGTCGAGGCCTTTGATGCGGCCATCTGCAACGGCGCGCAGCACCATCACCCCCACCAGCGACTTTACCAGAGAATAGGAATTCAGCCGTGTCCCGGGTCCGATGCCGGGGCCATAAACCTCGTGCAATAGGTGCCCGTCGCGCATCACCAGCAGGGCCCGGCCCTCACTTGCCTCGAACCGCTGCACCGCTGGTGCGGGCAGGGGCGCGCCTTTGGACAGGGGCAGGTCCGGGCCCTCCACCAGCGCAAAACGCCCCTCGCCGGTCCAGACCGGCGGGGGAAAGCCCTCATGCCAGAGCGCGGGAACCTGCGGGGCGAACAGCATCAGCCCCCCGCCCGCCAGCGCCAGCACCGTGACCGCGGCAAACGCGATATTGGCCGCGCGTCTCACACGCTCATGCAGATGTATTTCATCTCGAGGTAATCCTCGATTCCGTGGTGGCTGCCCTCGCGGCCCAGGCCCGATTGCTTGACGCCGCCAAAGGGGGCGACCTCGGTCGAAATGATGCCCGTGTTCACGCCGACGATGCCATATTCCAGAGCCTCGGCCACCTTGTAGACCCGGCTGAGATCCCGCGCGTAGAAATACGAGGCCAGGCCAAAGATCGTGTCATTGGCCATCTCGATCACCTCGTCCTCGTCCTTGAACCGGAACAGCGGCGCCATCGGACCGAATGTTTCTTCCCGGGCGACCTTCATGTCCTGGGTGACGCCGGTCAGGATCGCGGGCGTCATAAAGTTGCCCTCCTTCACCTCGCCGCCCTGCAGCAAGGTGCCGCCGTGGCTGGTGACATCGGCGATATGTTCGCGCACCTTGTCGACGGCGGACTGGTTGATGAGCGGGCCAAGATCGGTGCCCTCCTCCAGCCCGTCACCCACCTTCAGTTTCGCAACCGCTGCCGCCAGTTTCTGGGCAAAAGCGTCATAGACGCCGTCCTGCACGTAGATGCGGTTGGCGCAGACGCAGGTCTGGCCGTTGTTGCGGAACTTGCAGAGGATCGCGCCCTCGACCGCTGCGTCCAGATCGGCATCGTCGAAGACGATGAAGGGCGCGTTCCCGCCCAGCTCCATCGAGCATTTCAGAACCTGGTCGGCGGCCTGTTTCAACAGGATGCGGCCCACCTCGGTCGACCCGGTAAAGGTCAGCTTGCGCACCTTGGGGTTCTCGCAGAACTCCTTGCCCACGTCCGAGGACCGTGAGGAGGTGACGATGTTGAAGACCCCCGCCGGGATGCCCGCCCGTTCCGCCAGCACCGCCAGCGCGGTGGCTGACAGGGGTGTCTCGGCGGCGGGACGCCCGACAAAGGCGCAGCCGGCGGCCAGCGCCGGCGCGGCCTTGCGGGTGATCATGGCGATGGGGAAATTCCAAGGCGTGATCGAGGCGGCGACGCCGATGGGCTGTTTCAGCACGGTGATGCGCTTGTCGCGCTGGTGGCCGGGGATGGTTTCGCCGTAGATGCGCTTGGCCTCTTCGCCAAAGAACTCGATGAAGCCCGCGCCATAGGCCACCTCGCCCTTGGCCTCGGCCAGCGGCTTGCCCTGTTCGGCGGTCATGATCAGGCCAAGATCGTGCTGGTTCTCCATCAACAGGTCGAACCACTTGCGCAGGACGGCGGCGCGTTCCTTGCCAGTCCATTTCGCCCAGTCCTTCTGCGCGGCAAAAGCGGCGTCGATGGCCTCTCCCACCTGCGCACGGGTCAGGTCGGCGACCTCGGCGATCACGTCGCCGCGCGCCGGGTTGGTGACGTCGAAACTGGCCTCGCCCTCGATCCAGCTGCCGTTCACATAGGCGCGGGCCTCCAGAAGGCCGGGATCGGACAGAAGGCTCTTCAGATTGGTGGCATCGTCGCGCATTGTCAGTATCCTCCGTTCAGGTTTGGCACAGGCTGACCATCCCGTGCCCGTGAAGTATAGGGCCAAAATGGAGAAAGACATGGACCTCGACGACGCTTATGCCAATGCCACTCATATCCCCGGGGCCGAGGCGTATCCGCCGCGTTGGGCCGCCGAGGCCGAAGCCTATCGCAAGCGTCTCGGGGTGACGGGCAAGGCGCGGCTGGGCCTGATGTACGGTCATGGAACGCGTCAGGCACTGGATCTGTTCCTGCCCGATACGCCGCCTCGGGGGCTGGTGGTCTTTGTCCACGGCGGCTACTGGCTGCGCTTCGACCGCTCCGACTGGTCTCATCTGGCCGAGGGCGCGCGGGCGCAGGGATGGGCGGTGGCCATGCCCTCCTACGATCTTTGCCCAAGGGTGCGGATCTCCGACATCACTCGGCAGGTGGCGCAGGCCGTGGCCGTGGCCGCCGCCGAGGTGCCGGGGCCGATCCGGTTGACGGGGCATTCCGCCGGCGGGCATCTCGTGGCGCGCATGGGGGCGGTGCTGGAGCCTGAGTTGCTGGCGCGCGTGGCGCATATTCTGCCGATCTCGCCGGTCG
>Ga0208834_100243_pt1 | contig 21004 bp, 23 predicted proteins | sample DeeseametaMP1787_FD_184182 | JGI IMG/M metagenome (GOLD analysis project Ga0208834, IMG submission 184182) | Marine microbial communities from the Deep Pacific Ocean - MP1787 (SPAdes) | ecosystem: Environmental > Aquatic > Marine > Oceanic | place: North Pacific Ocean | collected 2011-05-03 | reverse complement strand
CGCAAGCCTTAGCTGTCGCGCAAGCAGACTACGCCGGCGATGCATCAGGTGCGGTGGTGCGCTTGGTGGACACCCCGCACTACGAGACACGTGGGCGTGAGCTGCCCCTGTGGCAGATCGCAGTCAACGATGATCTAGGGACACGAATTTATGTGTCGCCGCAGACCGGTGAAGTGGTAGCCCGCCGCAACAATTTATGGCGCATCTTCGACTTCGTCTGGATGTTGCACATCATGGACTATGACGACCGCGACGACTTCAATCATCCACTACTGCTGATCACAGCCGGCACAGCGCTGCTGTTCGTGATCAGCGGGCTGTGGATGCTGGTCTTCGCGTTTCGCCGAAAATCACGGGGCTCTCGAACGGCGTGAGCGCTTTGTCGCTTCGCTCGTTGGCATGTCGCGGCAACGGAGCCAGCCCTTGTGATCGCTATGGCAGCGCAAGATCTACCGCTTGACCCTGGACCAAACTACAAGGTCATACTGGGCCTATGCGCAACTGGATCATTGTCATTTTGACGGTAAGCTTTGTGCTTGGGCCGATAGCCCAAGCCGCAGCTGCATGTTGCGCACAGCACACCGGCGGTCACTCTGCCGAGATGGAGCTTGCACCGGACAATCACGCTGCTGAGCACTGTGGATCGCATGCCGGAGATGAAATGGTCTCCGGAAGCGAAGCCGAGCAGTTGTTCGGCGTCCACTTGGACGGCACCCCGTGCAGCGACATGTCGTCGTGCACCACCGGAGTGATGGCGACCGGAGTTGGCGAAATTGCAGCCGTTCCATTGCAAATCACCGTATTCGCCAAATTTCCGGCTGTGATCGGGAAGCCCCTCGACCGTGCCGATGAACTGACTCACCCACCCAGTATCACCTGACGAAACACACGCCTCGCGAGGCGTGTAGAGACCGCTCGCGCTGACGTTTGGCGCAGCGGCTCCAAGCCCGACCGCTTTTCGGTCCGGGAATTGGTTATCAGTCAGGAGATACACGCATGAGTCAACCCAACACCCCGGCGACGTTGTTGCAACGTCGTGAATTTCTACAAGGCGCATTAGGTGCTGGCGGCCTGCTCGCACTCAACAGCCTGCTGCCCGCCTACGCCGCAACGCAATTCGCCCCAGGGCTTGGCACGGTTACACCCCCCAACCGTCGTCATGCCGCCGACACCCTCATGGACATCGCAATTCGCGAACAACGGCTCGAGCTGGCCGGGCAGCGACCCAAGGCGATGACCCTGAACAACTCAATTCCGGGCCCCGTGGTCGAACTTTACGAGGGGCAACGGGCGTCACTGCGGGTCACCAACCATCTTGCCGAAGACAGCTCGATCCACTGGCACGGCATCTTGCTGCCGTTCGAGATGGACGGCGTTCCCGGCGTGACATTCCCCGGCATCAAACCGGGCGACACTTTCAATGCCGAATTCGATGTTCGTCAATACGGCACATATTGGTACCACAGCCACTCGGGCCTGCAGGAGCAGTTAGGCCTTTACGGACCCATGGTCGTCCACCCGGCCGAACCAGAACCCTGGGCCTATGACCGGGACTACGTGGTGATGTTGTCGGACTGGACATTCGAAGATCCGCATCGGGTTCTGGCGAACCTGAAGGGCATGGCCGATTACTACAACTTTCAGCAACGCACCAGCGAAGACTTTATTCGTGACGCACGCAAGGCGGGCACAGGCGCCGCCCTCGCAGACCGTGCGGCCTGGGGTGGTATGCGCATGATGGCAACAGATATCGCCGACATCACCGGCGAGACCTACACCTACCTGATGAACGGGCTGCACCCGGCCGGTAACTGGACGGGTTTATTCCGCCCTGGCGAACGCGTCCGCTTGCGCTTTATCAATGGCTCGGCAATGAGCTATTTCAATGTCCGAATCCCGGGGCTGCCCATGACGGTTATCCAGGCTGACGGACAAAACATTCAGCCCGTTGAGACCGACGAGTTCCAGATCGGCGTCGCCGAAACCTTCGATGTCATCGTCCAACCGCAAGAGGATGCCGCTTACACGGTGATGGCCGAGTCCATGGATCGCAGCGGTTATACACGCGGCACGCTGGCACCGCGCTTGGGCATGGAGGCAGCAGTGCCGCCGCTTAGAGAGCGACCCATGCGCACCATGGTCGATATGGGCATGGATATGTCCATGGGAGGCGGCCACGGCGGCATGAAGGGAATGCAGCACGGTGACATGCCCAAGATGAAAGGCATGGACCACCAGGGCATGTCCGGCATGCAGGGCAAAGACACAGCATCGGGGTCAGCTCATGCATCCATGGATCACAGCATGGATCCTTCTGCCGGCATGAAGACTGCGCCTGCCATTTCCGGCTTTGCGACGCTGGCGGCATCAATTCCCAATGGCCGGGATCAGCCGATCGAAAGCCGGATGGAGCGGGCTGGTCCAGTCGTCGCGCGACATGGCCCGGACACACATGGACCCGGCAACATCAGCGTGGCGACGGTCCAGCGCAACCGGCTGGGTGAGCCCGGTACCGGCTTGGAGGATGTCGATCATCGCGTGCTGACCTACGCCGACCTGCGAAACATTCAGCCCAACGCCGATACCCGGCCGGTCGATCGCGAGATCGAACTGCATCTCACCGGCAACATGGAACGTTACATGTGGTCTTTCGACGGCGACCGATTTCATGAAGTCGAAAGCACCGTTCGCTTCAACTACGGCGAGCGGCTACGTCTGATTCTCGTCAACGACACCATGATGGAGCACCCAATACACCTGCACGGGATGTTTATGGAGCTGGAGAACGGCCATGACGGGCGGCTGCCCCTCAAACACACACTGAGCGTCAAGGCGTCCGAGCGCGCGTCCTTGCTGATCACGGCGAACGAGCGCGGGCGTTGGGCCTTTCACTGCCATCTGCTGTACCACATGAAGATGGGCATGTTTCGCGTCGTGGAGGTGGTCTGATGCGTTACCTAATCACACTGCTTACCTGCCTCGCAGCCATCTCTGCTATCCCTGCCTATGGATCGGATGATGGCGTGAATCCGCGAACTGGTGCCCCGGCGTCCTGGCCTGAGCCTGTCAAGCGATCGCGTTTCTCCCAGTTTCTGATCGATCGACTGGAGGCCGGCTTCGCGGACGCCGAAGACACCAACGTCTGGGATGCCCAGGGCTGGTACGGCGGCGATGTGCACAAGGGCTGGCTCAAGACCGAAGGCGAAGGCGCCCAGGGCGAGCCATTGGAGTCAGCTGAACTGCAACTTGGCTACGGCAGAATGATCGGCCGGTTCTGGGATCTGCAAGTCGGTGTGCGACACGACTTTCGGCCAGACCCGGACCGGACGTTTCTCGCATTTGGTGTGCAGGGCCTGGCACCGTACTTTTTCGAAGTCGATGCCGCCAGCTTCATCAGTGATGACGGTGATGTTTCGCTGCGCATTGAAGCTGAGTACGAACTGCTGATCACGCAGCGCGTCATCCTGCAGCCTCGCTTCGAGTTGAACGCCGCCGTGCAGTCGGTTCCAGAGGCGGGCGTAGGCAGCGGCGTCAACACGACGGAGACGGGCCTGCGGCTGCGCTTCGAAATCAGCCGCAAGTTTGCGCCGTACCTCGGCTTCGAATGGACGCAACGCTATGGCGAGACGGCCGATTTTGCCCGTGAAGAACGAGCGCCAACCTCCGTGAATGCGCTGGTTGTGGGAGTTCGGGCGTGGTTTTGAATCGCGCCCTGCTTCACGCCGTTATGGCGTGTTTCGTTCTTGCGGCTGTTCCGGCAATCGCTCACCGGCCTGCGACGCCACTCCAGCCTATGCATGGCGGGGAGGTCGAACAGGTTGGGCAGACACGGGTCGAGCTCGTGCTGCAAGACGGGCTCGTACACGTTTACGCCAGAGACCTTCGGGATGACCCGGTGCAGCTACTGAGCGCTCAGCTCAAGGCCTGGACAGCCTCGGGCATGCAAGCGGTGCCGCTAAGGATCAGTTACGACACGCTGTCGGATCCGTTGACCCAGCCCTCGATAGCCAGCGCTACTTGGTCGAAATCCAGCTGAGTTTGGGGCAAGTCCACCGTCTCATTTTCACCAACCAGCAGAGTGACAACTAATGTCGCGCACAACTCATTACTTCCTATCCAGGTACTCAACATGACCAAAATGTTTCTGACTTGCGTAGCCCTCTTGGTCGCCAGCTCGGCAAATCCAGCATTTGCTGCAGGCCAACACGGCGGGGCGCACGACGCACATCGCGCTCAATCGGCGAAGGCTTCGGCACCCAGCCGCGAGGATTGCATGCAACACCGGCAGATGGACATGGGCGCCATGAACCAGCAGCAACACGCCGACCACATGGCGATGATGGCGGCCTGCGAGTCTTCGCATCCGGAATCTGCCGATAAGGGGAAGCACCAAGCCGACGGACATGATCACAACCATGGGGGGCACTGACATGAAAAGGTTTGTACTGGGTGCTGTAACTGCAATCATCGGCGTGGGCGTCATCGCGCTTGCGGTGCCCTTGACCGGCCTGTACAACGTCGCCGCTACTGAGCGTGATGTCGGCCCGGTTGCCTGGTTGCTGCACACGACGTATCACCAATCCGTGCAACGCCGCGCCCGCGACGTGGATGTTCCAGCGGACTACGCGTCCGATGCTTCGGTGCTCATTGGTGCCCGAAACTTCGATGCCATGTGCAGCACTTGCCACACCCCGCCCGGCTTGGGTGACACACCGGTAGCCACTGGGCTGAATCCCCAGCCGCCCGCCCTGCTGGACATTGCGGATCACAGCACGCCCGCAGAGCAGTTCTGGGTGATCGACAACGGCGTGCGCATGACCGGCATGCCGGCATTCGGCCCGACCCATGAATCTTCAGAGCTTTGGGGGTTGGTCGGATTCCTGCAAGCTATGAAAGGCGCGGACGCGAACACATACCGTTCGCTGGTGACGAGAGCAGGCAAAGTCTTGGATGCCGACGACGGGCATGACCACCGACATGGTCCGGGTGACGACAGCTCAGATGATGGTTCGGCAGCCGATGCGCCTGCGACCGATGGCGATGGCGATCACCCGCACAGCGACACAGACGACGGGCATGCGCATGATCATGGGTCGCCTCCGCCCACCCGCGAAACGCCGAAGGACGACCATTCCGACCATGATCACTCGCATGCTGAACCGACGAAGCCACTCGCAAGGAATGACGCCGAAGCACTGGCAAACGAGTTCTACGACGCATTGGCAGATGGCGATGAGGTTGCCGTGCGCAGGGTGCTCGCAGACCAGGTTCTGATCTTTGAATCGGGCGGCGTTGAGAGTTCAATGGACGAGTACGCCGGTCATCACATGCCCAGTGACATGGCATTTTTGCAACAAGCCAAGCGAGAGCCGCTATCTCGAAGTTCCGATATTCAAGATGACCGTGCGTGGGTGGCAACTCGATCCAGATTGACCGCGCAGCTGGGTGATCGGGCCATCGATGTGATCAGCACCGAGACGCTCGTTATGCATCGGGATGCCGAGCAGTGGCGCATAGCGCACGTGCATTGGTCATCTGGAAAAGCCAATGGTGAACACTGATGGACGGCTTGCAGATTGGACAAGCTGCATCCGAAACCGGAATCCCGGTCGAGACCATTAGATACTACGAGCGCGTCGGCCTTGTAACTCCGCACCGGAAAGGCTCGGGAAACTACCGACTGTTTGATGACGAAGTAATCAGCCGGCTCGTTTTTGTACGTAATGCCAAGGCATTGGGGTTCTCGTTGTCCCAAATCAGGAGTCTTCTCAAGGTTCAGGATGCGGACAACCGTGCAGAAATAAAATCGATAGCAGCATCACATCTAGTGGATGTCGAGAAGCGCATCGGCGCATTGATGGCAATAGGTAAGGCGTTGACTGATGCCGTCAATGAATGTGATGGAAAAGGTGGTATCGACGGGTGCCCCATCATTGAGGCCATTGTTGATTATGAGAATTGCGACCGAAGCGCCGCATTGGAGGAAGATCAGGCATGACGACTAGGAAAACTTCGATCTGGCGGACTATCTGCTTTTTGCTTGTTGGGCTACTAGCCGCTTGTTCCAAGCAAACGGACCCTGTCCAGCCCATGCCAAGCTTGGCCAAAGTCACCGTATACAAATCCCCGACCTGCGGTTGTTGCGAAGCATGGGTAGATCATTTGATCGAGAACGGATTCGAAGTGGCGGTTGTAGATGAACCACAAATGAACCCACTCAAAGGCTCTCTCGGAGTTCCGAACGATCTACGCTCGTGTCACACCGCGAAGGTTGACGGTTACATCATCGAAGGTCATGTGCCGGCAAGCGATATCCAACGCCTGCTGGTGGAGCGACCCGATGTCCAAGGACTAGCGGTTCCTAATATGCCGATTGGATCCCCGGGCATGGAGATGGGAACTCGCGTTGATCCATACCGCGTTATGGCGTTCTCTGCTGATTCGCGAACCGTATTTGCCGAACATGGACAGCACTGATTTCGCCGTGGAAATATATCTGATGAAGGCATCCAGAACTGGCGAATGCGGTAATGCGCGTGCCAATTCACGCCTCACCATGCGGTTTACCACGCGAGCCATCGACGAACTGGCGATAGAACTTGTAAGTAAGCAGCAGCGACAGCGCTGCAAGCACATGCCATGCGGAATGCCCGCTCAAGCCATGCCAGTTCGGGCGACACAACACAGGGACAGGGTCTAGGCTCCAGGCCAGCACGCCCAGCCCCGCCGCGCCCCATGCGAGCACGTAGTATTGATACCGCGTGTGTTGCCAGTCGCGAAACGCCAGCCGCAATTCGATGAGGCAGCACGGTGCGCCGAGCACATAAACCCAGATGGCGTACTTCGGGGCCATGTACGCCGCACTGAGTAGCGCCGTTGGCAACAACACTGCGGTGAGGACGAGTATCCAATGGCGTGGTTTTAGCCATCGACGCAGATTCAAGGCCGTCATCACCCCAGTAATGAAGTAAACACTGAGGTAGTCAAGATAACGCGCCCAGCCCAGCCCGGTTGCATGATAAGCGGTCGACCCGGCCGCGATGATGATGGCCAGCCAGCCAAACCAGTGAGCCAGACTGCCGTTTCGTTTAGACCTCAGTATCCATAAGCCTACGAACAAAAAGGCGAGATTGGTCAGCGTATTGCCCGGCTCAACTAGCCAAGCACACAGGTCTGCCTCACAGATACCCTGCAAGGCGTCCGTTTGCGGCCACGGGCATCTGGCGGCATTCATCAGGAGGACCAGGCACTCACTGGAGTCCAGCCTGCACGAACCAAAACGCATGAATCCGCGCACTTGCCGACCCCGCGAGGCTTTGTAAGCAAGCCAGCAAGTTCAAATCGGCCAAGCGCCATTCGAATCAAAGCTTGATGACGACGAATAGCTGACCAGGCCTCTTGGCTCAGTTGTGATCCTGGTCCGTGCATTCGAGTTCTGGCTGCAAGGTCGGGTGATTAATGCCGTACTCTGACTGCAATCGCATGGCTGCTGCCTCCAACGCAGGCTGCCAATCATCCAATGCCTGCATCTCCACATGTGCGGACAGCGCGCGGCTATGCGACGACACTTCCCAGACATGCAGATGGTGTACGCCTGTAATCGACGCATGACTGTCTTGAATCGCGCACTTGATTTCGTCCAGATCCAATCCCGGTGGCACGCCGGCCATCACGACGCGGAGCGTCTCGATCAACAGCTTGGTGGATGACACGAGGATCAAGATACAGATCACTACTGACAGGATCGGATCGATTGGCATCCAACCCGTCGCCAGCACGACGATGCCGGTGCCGACAGCGGCGACCGACCCCAGCAGGTCACCCATCACGTGCAACATTGCCCCGCGAGTGTTCAGTGTCTGTTCGCCACGGGACAGCAGCCAGGCGACGCCGATGTTCACCAGTAAGCCAAGCGTACCCACCAGCAATACCGTGCCGCCTTCAACCTCCGGCGTATCAATCAAGCGCTTGATTGCCGCATAGATGATGACTGCCACGATGGCGTACATGAAAATGACATTGAACAGCGCACCCAATACCTCGGTGCGCTGCCAGCCGTAACTCAGCCGCGCAGTGGGCGGGCGCTTGGCCGCCCAGGCCGCGAGCGCGCCGACCGCCAACGACAGACTGTCGGTCAGCATGTGGCCGGCATCGCCAATCAGCGCGAGCGAGTTGGCCAGCCAACCGGTGATCGCCTCGACGGCCGCGAAGCCGGTCGTGATGATTAGCGCCAGCAGCAAGGTCCTGGTGCTGGAGGTATGCGCATGGTCGTGATCGGCGCTCATGTCAGGTGTCTCGAGTCGGCCGCGACAGTTGAGACAGTCACTCGGTCATGCATTCCGTGCTCCAAGCATGATGACAACCATGCCGGCAAGGCAAAGCCCGACGCCAAGCAAATCGCTATACGTCGGGCGCACTGCATCCACCAGCCACAACCAAGCCAGCGCCACGCTGACATAGACACCGCCATATGCTGCATACACACGACCCGCGGCCTCTGGATGCAGGCTGAGCAGCCACACGAAAAGCGCCAGACTGGCAGCAGCCGGCAACAGCAACCACGCGCTGCCGTCGCGCCGCAGCCACAAGTACGGCAAGTAGCAGCCGACGATTTCGGCGAGCGCCGTGGCGACGAACAGGCCGAACAACTTAGCGCTTTCCGCCAGCATCAAACCTCACCGGCCGTATTGGCGCCTTGCGTCACAGGCTGCTGCTTGGACTCACGGAGGATCCGAATGCCGCCGCGCAGAACAATGCCGGCAACGGTCAAGCCGATGACCAGGTCTGGCCAGCGCGACGCCGACACCATCACCAGAACACCCGCAATGATGACGCCCATATTGGCAATGACATCGTTGGCCGAGAAAATCCAGGCAGCACGCATGTGGACCTCGCCATCTCGGTGTTTACGAAGCAGCCACAGGCAGACGACATTCGCCGCAAGTGCGACCAGCGCCACGCCGATCATCCATTCACTTTGCGGGTCACTTCCGAGTACAGATCGCCGGGCGACATCGATCAACACCAGGCAAGCCAGACTGATCTGCAGCCAGCCCGACAGTCGTGCCGCCGTATTTTTGGCCGTTGCCGCGCGTCCAACCGCATACAGGCTGATGGCATACACCGACGCATCAGCGAGCATGTCGAGTGAGTCGGCGATCAATCCTGTGGATTGACTCAGCCAACCCAATCCGAACTCGGCGACAAACATCACCCCATTGATGGCCATCAGGGCGATCAGCACACGCCGCTCCGCCTGATTGCGGGCCTCGAACTCACATCCGCAGTCGCTCATGCTTCACTTCCCTTGGTGTTTGCCGACAGCTCGCTGTCATCTTCCCGCCCATGCACGATCCGATACAAGGCCGGCAGCAGCAGTAGCGTCAGCAAGGTTGAGGATACGATGCCGCCGATCACCACGGTGGCCAGCGGTCGCTGGACTTCGGCACCCGTGCCGGTGTTCAGCGCCATCGGTACAAAGCCCAGGCTTGCCACCAGTGCCGTCATCAAGACCGGGCGCAGGCGAACCAATGCGCCTTCGGTGATGGCCTGCTGCAAGGGCTTGCCATCAGCCCGCAGTTCACGAATGAACGACAGCATCACCAAGCCATTGAGCACCGCCACCCCGGATAACGCGATAAAACCAACTCCGGCGGAAATGGACAGCGGCATGTCACGCAGCCAAAGCAGCGCCACCCCGCCGGTGAGCGCCAGCGGCACACCGGTGAAGATGATGAGCGCGTCTTTCAGCGACCCGAAGGCCATCAGCAACAGGCCCAGAATCAGCATGAGCGTGACCGGCACAACAAGGCTGAGCCGCTTGCTCGCGGATTGCAGTTGCTCAAACGTGCCACCGTAGTCCAGCCAGTACCCGGCAGGCAGGTCGACCTGGTCATTGATGCGCTGCTGCGCTTCTGCCACGAACGAACCGAGGTCGCGCCCACGCACGTTGGCTGTGACCACGACCCGACGCTTGCCGTCCTCCCGGCTGATCTGTGCGGGAGCGGGGGCGAGCTTGATGTCGGCGACTTCGCCGAGCGGCAGGTAGCGTGCGCCACTCTCGCCCTGCGCTTCACCTGGGAGCATCAGCGGCAGGCGTTCCAGCGTTGCCGGGTCTTGCCGAAGGCGCTCGGGCAACCTCACGATCAACTCGAACCGGCGGTCACCGTCGAAGATCAAGCCTGCAGCAGTCCCGCCTACAGATGTCGCGACCAGGTCCTGGACGGCTTGCACATTGAGGCCATAACGGGCCAGCGCCGTGCGGTCTGGGATGACCGACAGCACAGGCAAGCCGCTGACCTGCTCGACGCGCACGTCTGCCGCACCGTCGATGTCTTGCACCACGGCCTGGATGGCTTGCGCGCTACGCAGCAGTTCTTCCAAGTCATCACCAAACACCTTGATGCCAAGGTCTGCCCGGACGCCTGAGATCAGCTCGTTGAAGCGCAGTTGAATGGGCTGCGAGAACTCGTAGTTGTTACCCACCAACTCGCCCAGCGCGTCTTCCATCTGCTCGACCAGTTCGGCTTTGGACAGGCTCGGATCGGGCCATTCATTGCGCGGCTTGAGCACCACGTAACCGTCTGAGATGTTCGGCGGCATCGGGTCGGTGGCGACTTCGGCCGTACCGACGCGGGCAAACGCGATTTCGACCTGCGGAAACTCGCTGATGCGCTGTTCCAGTTGAGCTTGGAGCTCAAGCGACTGGCCCAAGCCTGTGCCCGTGATCCGCAGGGCCTGGATGGCGACATCACCTTCATCGAGTTGCGGCACAAATTCAGACCCCAGCGTGGTGGCCAGCCAGCCACTGGCCACCACGAGCACCGTCGCTCCGGCCACCAGCGCCCAGCGCAACTTCAGTGCGCCAGCCAGCAGCGGCTCATAGGCCCGCTTGGCTCCGCGAATCAGCAAGCTCTCGCGCTCTGCAACTGGCCCGCGCATGAATAGGGCAACGGCCGCCGGAACGAATGTCAGTGACAGCACCATGGCCGCCAGCAACGCCATCACCACTGTAGCGGCCATCGGGTGGAACATCTTCCCTTCAACGCCAGTGAGCGAAAAGATCGGGATGTAAACCACGGTGATGATGCCAACGCCAAACAAGCTCGGGCGAATCACTTCACTGGTGGCGGTATAGACCACATGCAGTCGCTCTTTGAGTGCGAGCCTTCGTTCGCCAGTGCCGTGTTGCGCTTCGGACAAACGTCTAATGCAGTTCTCGACCACGATGACTGCGCCATCCACGATCAACCCGAAATCCAGTGCGCCCAGACTCATCAGATTGGCCGAGACGCCCGTGCGCACCATGCCGGTGATCGTCGCCAGCATCGCCAACGGGATAACCGCAGCAGTGATCAGGGCGGCGCGGATATTACCCAGCAGCAGGAACAACACCACGATGACCAGCAGTGCGCCTTCGAGCAGGTTTTTCTGCACGGTGGAGATGGCTTTATCAACCAGCGTTGTGCGGTCGTACAGGGTTTGGATGTACACGCCATCAGGCAGCGAGCGGTTGATGGTCTCGATACGCTCGGCGACATCGCGCGCCACGGCACGCGAGTTCTCACCAAGCAACATCATGGTGGTGCCAACCACGGCCTCCTCGCCGGCGACGGTCGCCGCCCCCGAACGCAACTCTCGTCCGAGCGCGACCTCGGCAACATCGTTCACCAGCACAGGGACCCCCTCGCGCTGAGTGACTACAACTTGCTCGATGTCGGCGATGCTCTCCAACAGCCCCGGTGAACGCACCAGCAGTTGCTGGCCATTACGCTCCACATAGCCTGCGCCGCGATTGCTGTTATTGCGCATCAGGGCGTCGGTCAGGTCCGACATCGACAGCCCCCACGCCAGCAGCTTCTGCGGATCAGGCAGCACGTGGTACTGCTTGTTGAAGCCGCCAATGCTGTTGACCTCCGCCACACCCGGCGTGAGCACAAGCTGCGGGCGGATAATCCATTCCTGCACTTCGCGCAGGCCCATGGCATCCCAAGGGCGGCCATCCGCCTGCGTGGCACCCGGCTCGGCGCGCACGGCGTACATGTAGATTTCGCCCAATCCGCTGCTGATAGGCCCCATCTCCGGCTCCAGGCCGGGTGGCAGTTGGCTGCGTACGGCAGACAAGCGCTCGTTGATCAGGTTGCGGGCGAAATACAGATCGGTGCCTTCTTCAAACACCACCGTGACCTGTGACAGCGCATAGCGCGACAGCGAGCGGGTGTAGTCCAGATTCGGCAGGCCGGACAGCGCCGTCTCTACCGGGAAGGTCACCCGCTGCTCGGTCTCCAGTGGCGAGTAGCCGGGTGCGGCGGTGTTGATTTGCACCTGCACGTTGGTGATATCCGGCACGGCATCAATGGGCAGCGAGCTGTAGCTCCACACCCCGACCCCGATCCACACCAGCATCAGTGCCAATATCAGCCAGCGCTGCTCAACCGCAGCGCGCACAATTGAATTGATCATGACGAGCCCTCAGTGGTCGTGTTCGGCGCTGGATTTCTCCAACTCGGCCTTCAGCAGATAGCTGTTGGCCGTCACGTACACCACACCGGGTTTCAAACCGCCCAGCACCTCCGTTGCTCGGCCGTCGCTGCGGCCCAGCGTGAGTGGGTGCACTTCAAAGTCATCCGCTTCTCGAACGAACACGGATGGGCGGCCTTCGATGTCCTGTAATGCCCGGTTCTCGACGACGAGCGCGGCGTCGGTCACAGCTGTGACGATCTCCGCGCGGATGGTCGAGTCCGGCGTCCACTTGCCATCGGGGTTTGGCAACACCACGCGCGCGTGGCGCGCAGGCCCGAGCATCGCATCGGGAGTGATCCAATCGATGACGCCTTCGGTTTGCACGCCGTCGCCAAGCAGCAAAACCGTTTGGCCTGCGCGCACTTTTTCGGCCTGAGACGGAAAGATGGCGAGCTGTGCCCAGACTTGTGAATAGTCCGCGATCCGCAACAGGTTGCGGTCGGCAGTCGCCTCACCGGCTGTTGCCATGCGCCCGACGATCACGCCGCTGACGGGTGCCCGCAGGGTGTAGCGCTGCAGGCTGTCATCGGCCTCGACCGTGGCCAAGGCATCACCACGTGTCACGCGCTGCCCGACATCGGGATCGAGCCGAATGATCTGGCCCGAAAATCGTGCCCGGACGACCGCCATGCGTGATGGGATGGGTTCGATGCGACCGTAAACCTGCAGCGTTTCGCGCAGCGTGCCGGGTTGTGCGACAGCCGTTTGCAACCCTGCCAATGCAATTTTCTCATCGGTTAGCTGGACGACATCGGCACCGCCGTGGTCATCCGATTGGCCATTGTGCGTATCGGGTTCGCTGTGATCGGCATGCTCGTCCGTTTCTTGAGCGGCGAGCGCGGTCGGGGAAAGCACTGCAATGAACAGCGATAGGCTCACGGCCCGCATCGTCGCGGCAAAAGTGTCTCGTTCAGTGGTCATGGTCAGATTCCTTGTGTTCGGAGTCGCTGTCGGCAGCAGTCAGCGCCGCGCCGGACAGGCGCTCCAGTTCAATTCGGTTGAGATGGGCACGGCGTGCAGCGTTGACGAGCGCCAGACGCGCATCGATCAGCTCTTGCCTGGCGGCAATCAACTCCAGGTAGCTGTAGCGCCCGGCCCGGTAGGCCTCACGCGTGTCTGCCAGAGCAGACTCCAACCTGGGGATGACCGCATCCCGCAACATGGCGAACGCCTCAATGGCGTGGGTCCGGTGCTGCCACGCTTCAAACAGCGTCGCGCGTGCGGCAATAACGGCGGCCTGCGAATCAAACCGGGCGGCCTCGCGTCGCGCCGTCGCGGCGGCAATGTCGCCCTGCGCGCGGCGGCCGGAGAACAAGGGAATGCTCACCCCGGCAACCAGGCCTGTGCTATCACTGCCTTCCAGCCGACGCACACCCGCCCGCCAGCGAATGTCGCCACGCGCGTTTGACTGGGCCAGGCGCAAGCTGGCCGTTTGGATTCGCTCTTGGCTGGCCAGTTGCTGAAGGTCCGGGTTGCGGTTCAGTGCTTCGACCATCGGTTCGAAGGCCCCTGCGCTACCGGGATGAAACAGCGCATCGTCATCAACCAACTCGAAGCCGGGCTGCTCAGCACCCCACAGCGCGGCCAACTTGGTCCGCAGCGTCGGCAGCTGGTGCTCGATATGGCCCACCTCCAGGCTGGCGCGGGCCGTGGCGGCCTTGGCGCGGTCCAGTTCCGCTTGTGGAGCGCGTGCACGGCTGACCCGCCGGCCCACGGTCTCTTCAGCTTGGCGCGCAAGATCCTCCGCTTGGCGGGCGACCTCAAGCTCCTGCTGCAGCGCAGCCAGTTCTACAAACAACCGGGCAGCTTCGGCCTGCACATCCAGCAACTGCGTGCGTCGCTGCGCAACGGTCAACCCTTCCCGTGCATCAACGATGGCTGTGCGGAAGGCAGGACGATCACCCAGCTCGATGACGCTGGAAAGAGCCAGCGTCAACTCAATGCCGTCGATGCCCTGCGCTTCATTTGTACCGCCAAACTCATCCGCTTCGGCATTGAGCGCCAACGGCGGTGAAAGCGACGCTGAAGCTCGCTCCCCGGCCAAGGCCTTCAAACGCGGCGCATAGGCCGCCAGGGACGGGTTGTTGTCGGTGACCCGTTGAATCGTCTCGCCCAAGGTCAGGGCGTCAGCGGTTTGCGGTTGTGCATGGCCCGCTGCAAGCCAAGTGAACCCGATGGCGAAAAGCGCCATCCGGCAAAAATAACCAGACATGGTGACTCCAGAAATCGTTGCGCCGAACAGGCGCATGGCGGTGCCGCATTGGCACCGGAGGCGATATCTAGAGTGCTAGGGGCGGGGCTCGCGCCGGGGGACTGAGACCGACACGGCGGTGCGGTGCCGACGCGGTGCGCTGCGTTACGAGCAATATGCGCGGCGCGATAAACAAGCCCAGCAATACAGCTGCAACAACGGCGAGCAAATCGCTTTCATCCAGGTCGAGCAGCTTGACCAGGATGCCGTCTGCCGCTTCAACCTTGGTGTCTATACAGGTCTCGTCTGCGCACGATTCACTAACGTGGGCTATCGCGTCTGCATGCGCTTCCTTCAGGCAGTCGAGGTCACCGTCCGAGCACGCATGGGCATGCGCGCCCAGGATGCGGCTGGCCAGCACGAGGATGACCAGGAAACAGACCAATTTGTGATAATTGATATGCAAGTGACGAGAACGTAGCTGAGGAGGACTGCTTGAAGTCTATCTGATAAGTCGGAACTCAGACAATCACTTGGCGAACAAAGTGCCTCAGCATTGATTTTTTTCTCACACGGGGCGACGGGATGCGATGGAGGGGGTACTACGCCCCCTGGAGAACCCCGAAACGACCGGTGTCCGGTTTATCAGTAAACGGGTTCGGTCCCGGTCAGACGGACGGCTTGGCAAGAGAAAAAACTGACCTGCGAATGACGGCTGTTGGCACAACGCGGCCAGTTCGACGAGATGCAATCGGCCAAATAAGTGCCCCAGCGGTCATGCGATGCGCAAATGTCCGGCCCCGTCCCTTTGATGATGTACATGCACACCACGTATATCACCATGAACCGTTCTACTGCAGAAATCCTGGTCCAAAGATTCGGCAGCCCCATCGTTGAACTCACCGCGATTTGCGGCGATTTTTTCGGGATGGAAGAAGGTCAGGCCCGACGCAAGGCCGCGACTAATCAACTACCCGTTCCGACATTTCGGACGGGATCGCAAAAGTCACCTTGGTTCGTCCACATCGAAGATCTCGCACAACTCATCGACGAGCAACGCGCTCAAGCCAAACGCCACCACATCGGGATGGCCTATGCCGCCTGATACGGCCGGGTTGGAACATCCTTCGCTTTCAAATGTGTATAGCTGCGAAGGATGTTCCAATCCAGGTGGAGCGTAAACGCTGCCACCTCGTGGATCGCATACCCGCGCTCGAACAACCTCGATGTAGCCTCGTGACGGAGATCGTGGAAGCGGAGATCCTGAATTCCGAGTATTCGGCAAGCGCGGGTGAACCGTGCTCCAACGGACTTGGGGTTGTACGGGAAGATCAGTTCACTGGTTCGCGGCTGGCGTTTGATGATCTCGAGCGCCTCGGGCGTGAGCTTGCTTTCAAGGTCATTCCCTTTCTTGGTGCGAGGGTGCTTCACGTCCCGCACTACAATCACAAGATCCTTCTCAATCAAGTCGTCCCACCGAAGCCGGGTGATCTCGGCTTGTCGGCGTGAGGACTCGAGCGCAAATTTGACGCACTCCTGCATGGGGATCATGGCGTTCTGATCAGACTGCGCGAAGTACTTGTCGAGCCGGCTCAATTCATCCTTTGTCGGGCGACGCGTACGTCGCCGTGAACGACGGACGAGTTTCTGGTCGCGGCTGAACTGCAGAGCGTCTTCAAACACAGTCATATCGAACGGTAAGTCCCACGCGACATTCATCGGCGAGAACGCGGCTTTCAGCCAAGTGATGTCGTTCATGACAGTTGATGGCCCTGTACCAGCCTGTCGCCTTGTCCGCACATGGTCGATCAACACCTCACTCGTCAGGTCCTGGACTTTGACGCGCCCGATATCGTGCTTGGCGAGGAACCGCAGATGCTCACGTTTTGAGCGAGCCCATCCACTGAGCTGTTCGTACTCGGCACGATAGCGGTGTATGACGTCGCCAACGGTGATGTCTTTTAGCGCCAGCTTTCGAGTACTGCCCTCCCCTTTGATCTCGGTCTCGCGCTTACGCGACCAGTTCTCGGCCATGGCACGACGCGGAAACGTGCGGGACTCAGACGCGATAATCTTGCCCTCTCGCTTGACACGTATGAGGGCCCGATATGACATCGTCCCGTTCGCATTCTTCCACTTAGTTATGGTCGCCATTCTTCCTCCAATTCCGGTGCACAACGCTCACTCGTTGTGCACTTTTTTGTGCACCACCGTCTCTATAATACCTCTAAATGCACAAAAACGCGTGTCCCATGGAGGACAAGAAACCACGATAAGCAACTGTTTTGTCGCGTAATTCTTCAATTTCTGGGCAGTGGCTCTTCAGCGTCGCACCGATGATGGACTGGACGGACCGCCATTGCCGGGCCTTCCACCGCATCCTTTCTGGCCACGCGCTGCTCTACACCGAGATGGTGACGACGGGCGCGCTAATCCATGGCGATGTGGAGCGGCATCTTGCTTACGGAGAGTCGGAGCACCCGGTCGCGCTGCAACTCGGCGGTAGCGATCCGGCGGCGCTTGCCCACTGTGCGAAGCTCGCGCAGGACTGGGGTTACGACGAGGTCAATCTGAATGTCGGCTGTCCGTCGGACCGGGTGCAGAACGGCCGTTTCGGCGCCTGTCTGATGGCGGAGCCGGGCTTGGTGGGCGACTGTGTGGCCGCGATGCAGGCGGCGGTGACGATTCCGGTGACGGTGAAAACCCGGGTTGGCATCGACCGGCAGGATGCCTACGAGCCATTCGAGCGGTTCATCGATACCGTGGCCGCTGCAGGCTGCGAGGTGTTCATCGTGCATGCCCGCAAGGCGTGGCTCGATGGTCTTTCACCCAAGGAAAACCGCGACATTCCCCCGCTTCGCTACGATTTCGTCTATCGCGTCAAGCAGGCGCGCCCGGCGCTGACAATCGCGATCAACGGCGGCATCGAGAATCTCGCCCAGAGCGAGGAGCATCTGGGCCACGTGGACGGCGTGATGCTGGGGCGCGCGGCCTACCAGCGACCGTATCTGCTCAGCGAGGTCGACAGCCGCTTGTTCGGCACCGGCAGCCGACCGATCACCCGGCTGGATGCACTGGCGGGGTATCGAAGCCATATCGCCCAGGAGCTTGCTACCGGCACGTCAATGGCGCGGTTGATCCGGCCTGTCCTGGGGCTGTTCCACGGGCAGCCTGGCGGCCGGAATTTCAGACGGGTCTTGTCAGAAGGTGCACACCGCACCGGCGCCGGGCTGGAGGTGCTGGACGATGCAATTGAGGCCGTGGAACGCGCGGGCAACCGAGAGCGCCATGCCGACCCGGCAGACTCAAGGTCGGCAATCGCCTGACAATCTAACGCCGGGTCATTGGGCCCCGGCTTGTGCCTGCCGCGCCGCCTCCATCCCGCGCAGCACGTCCAGCAGCTGGTGCATCGTCTTCTCCGGGTCGCCGTCGCTGCGCGCGGTCATCCAGCCAGCACCTGCGGCAATGCCGACCGCCAACCAGGGCTGCTCGGCGGTCCAGCGTTCGAGGATTTCGATCATCTCCGACGGCATGGAAGGCGGTGTCTGCGCCTCCCGCTGTTTCTTGCGTTGCCGATGGCCGCGCCAGGTCGACGCAAGACCGTAGATCAGCAATGCGATGATCGAGACGCCGGCCGCAGCGATCACGTCGGGCAGATAGATGCGCAGCCCGTAGTAGATCGCCACGCTAAGCCACGCGCCGAACAGCGCCCATAGCAATAACGAGAACGCGCCCCAGCGCGTGGCGCGCCGGGCGCGCTCAAGCAGCACGATGCTATCGCCCGGCGAGTCGGCCGATCAGAAACCCCGCGCCGAACGCGATGCCAACGCTTTGCAGCGGGTGGGCGGCGATCTGCTGTTCGGCCTTCTGCTCGGCGGCCATAAGCTGATCCTTGCCTTGGTCCACACCTTCCTTCACGCGGGTCTTCGCGCTTGCAGCACGGTCCTTGGCCGTGGTCTGCATGGTTTCCGCGAGCGAACGGACATCCGCGCGTAGCTGGTTGAGATCGTCCTTCACGGTTTTCAGGTCGGCATCAGAGCTGGCCATTGGTGTACCTCCATGTGCATTGCAGTTTTTGTCCCCCCGCATTTATGAAGACAAGAGCGGTGGGACGATGTTCCGAAATCGGCCAAGGGTCGGTTTTATCGCGCTCGCCGACTATCATGCGCACGGAATCACTTCGCACAGACATGGACCTACATGTTGACTCGCAAAACACTACTGACTGGACTCTTACTGATGACCACTTCCGCCGTTGCCACCGCCGACATGGTCCGCGTGGACATGCAGACCTCCGAAGGCCCGATCGTGCTGGAACTCAATGCCGACAAGGCGCCTGTCTCCGTGGCCAACTTTGTTGATTACGCGAACGACGGCTACTTCGACGGCACGGTGTTCCACCGGGTCATCGAGGGTTTCATGGTCCAGGGCGGCGGTTACACCGAATCGCTGCAGCGCAAAGACACGCGTGACCCGATCAAGAACGAAGCCAACAACGGCCTTTCGAACGTCCGTGGCTCTGTCGCCATGGCGCGGACGAACGACCCGCATTCGGCCACGGCACAGTTCTTCATCAACCACGGCGACAACGGTCGTCTGGATTTCCGCAGCGAAACCTCGTTCGGCTACGGCTACACGGTGTTCGGCAAGGTGGTCGAGGGCATGGACGTGGTCGACAAGATTGCCGAGCTGCCCACCGGCGCACAGGGACCGTTCCGCTCGGACGTTCCGCAACCGCTGGTCGTGATCGAATCGGTGCGCATCGTCGAGCCTGAGTGATCCACCTACTCTCTGACCTGCATCTGGCGCCGGGTGACGGACTCACCCGGCGCTTTGTCGAATACCTCGCCGGCCCGGCGAGAGACGCGGACGCGATTTACATTCTTGGCGATCTGTTCAACGTGTGGCTCGGCGATGATTTGTCCATGCCTGAACATGCCGAGGCCGTGGACGCCATCGCCGCCGCAACCCAGGCTGGTGTGACAATTTACGTGATGCACGGCAATCGGGATTTTCTGCTCGGCCGGGTGTTCGCGGAGGCCACCGGCGTCACGCTGCTGAGCGATCCCTGGGTCGGGGAACTGGCCGGCGTGCCCACGCTACTCACACATGGCGACCGCTTCTGCACGCAGGATCGCGGTTATCAGACGTATCGCAGCATCGTGCGCAGCGTCGCCGTGCAACGTGCCTATTACGGCATGCCCCAACGCTGGCGCGAACGCATCGCCGACCGCCTGCGCAAGCGCAGCCGTGGTGGCACGCCCATGAAGGCGCTGAACATCACCGATGTCGATGCCAAAGCGCTGTATGCAGCCGCCCGAACCGAACAGGTGCAGCGAATCTTCCATGGGCATACGCACCGGCCGGCGATTCACCGTATCGGCCGCAGAAAGCAGGTGCTTGAACGCTATGTGCTGGAAGACTGGAGCGTCGAGACCGGTGGCTCGGTGATTACGCTGGCGGCAGACGGCACCATCCGCTCGCTGCCGATTGAGGCACCGGCGGCCACCTGAACAAGCAGCCGGCGGCGCCACTAGCCGGTCCTTGGTATTTTCTGAGGGTGATCGCTGCTTCTCGGCCAATGCCGTGATGATGCAATCTATTGCATGCTGATGCGCTAACAGCCCGGCGCTCGATCGGGCAGACGCCAAAGCGCGTCGATCCAACACTGGAGGCAGACATGACCGCAATCCGCTCAGGCTGGTTCGCCAGCATTCCGTTCGCCCTGTTCGCAGCCGCATTAACCGGATGTTCCGGTGGCGATGACGCGGCGTCCGCCCCGACGGGTGGCAGCGACAATCCTGCTGTCTCGGCCGAATGGTTCGATTACCAGCGGCAGCCCGAATTCGAGAACACCACCCGGCTGCCGGCCGAATACATCACCATGAGCGACGGGGTAAAACTGTCCGCACAGGTGATGCTGCCGGCCGATGCCGACGGCAATGCGGCCTCCTCCGCGCTCCCGGTCATCCTGACCCAGACCGGCTACAACAAGAGCGCCAGTGGTTATGTCGAAGGGTTCGCGTTCAATGCCTTTCTGGTCGAACACGGCTACGCTCATGTAACGGTGGATGTGCGCGGTACCGGAACGTCACAAGGCACCTGGGAGATCTTCAGCGAACGCGAGCAGCTGGACTACAAGGAAGTGCTCGACTGGATCGTCGAACAGCCATGGAGCAATGGCCGGATCGGCACCTGGGGTCCATCGTTCATGGGAATCACCCAGATCTACACCGGTGCCTGGCAGCACCCGGCCCACGAGGCGATCTTCGCTATCGTGCCGATGGGTGA
>Ga0208834_100239_pt1 | contig 21174 bp, 16 predicted proteins | sample DeeseametaMP1787_FD_184182 | JGI IMG/M metagenome (GOLD analysis project Ga0208834, IMG submission 184182) | Marine microbial communities from the Deep Pacific Ocean - MP1787 (SPAdes) | ecosystem: Environmental > Aquatic > Marine > Oceanic | place: North Pacific Ocean | collected 2011-05-03 | reverse complement strand
GGTCGAGAATCGAGCAGGCCTGCGGGGCCTCCGCGCTCGGACTCGGTGACGGCGAGACGCTGGGCGACGGGCTGGGTGAAGCCGCCTGCGGTGAGGCCGCCGGGGCGCTGGCACCCTTGCCGACCTGGTTCAGGCGATGGTCGGTAATGGTCGATTTCTCGGCATGGGTCGCGCCCATGGTGCGCAGGTAGTAGGTCGTCTTCAGGCCGGAGAGCCAGGCGTCCTTGTACAGGGCGTCCAGCTTCTTGCCACTGGGCTCGGACATGTACAGGTTCAGGCTCTGGGCCTGATCCAGCCACTTCTGACGGCGGCTGCCGGCCTTGACCAGCCAGTGGGGATCGACCTCGAAGGCGTTCTTGTAGATCGCCTTGATGTCGTCCGGCACGCGGTCGATCGGCTGCACGGAACCATCGAAGTACTTGAGATCGTGGACCATCACCTGATCCCACAGGCCGCGGGCCTTGAGGTCGTCAACCAGGTAGGGGTTGGCCACGGTGAACTCGCCGGACAGGTTCGATTTGACGTACAGGTTCTGATACGTCGGCTCGATGGACTGGCTCACCCCGGTGATGTTGGCGATGGTGGCGGTCGGCGCGATGGCCATGCAGTTGGAGTTACGCATGCCCACGGTCTTGACCCGCTCGCGCAGGCTGTCCCAGTCCAGACGCTGGCTGCGGTCCTGCTGCAGGTACTGCCCACGGGCGTCGGCCAGCTTCTCGATGGAATCGATCGGCAGAATGCCCTGGCTCCAGAGGCTGCCCTCGAAGCTCGGGTAGGTGCCACGCTCTTCGGCCAGATCGCTGGAGGCCTGGATGGCGTGGTAGCTGATCAGCTCCATAGAGGTGTCGGCGAACTCGACGGCCTGGTCGGATTCGTAGGGCAGCTTGAGCTTGTACAGCGCATCCTGGAAGCCCATCAGGCCCATGCCCACGGGACGGTGGCGCAGGTTGGAGGCCCGCGCGGTCGGCACCGAGTAGTAGTTGTACTCGATGACGTTATCCAGCATGCGCATGGCCGTCTTGACGGTCTTGGCCAGCTTGTCGCGGTTAATGCCGACGGTGCCGTCCGGCAGTTCCTCGACGTGCTGCGGCAGGTTGATGCTGCCCAGGTTGCAGACGGCGATTTCCTTGCCCGGCGAGGTGTTCAGCGTGATCTCGGTGCACAGGTTGGAGCTGTGCACGACACCCACGTGCTGCTGCGGCGAGCGCAGGTTGCAGGGGTCCTTGAACGTGATCCACGGATGCCCGGTTTCGAACAGCAGGCCGAGCATCTTGCGCCATAGCTGCAGGGCGGGCATGCGCTTGAATACCGCGATCTCGCCGCTGTCGGCCTTGGCTTCGTAGGCGGTGTAGGCGGCTTCGAAGTCCTTGCCGGTCAGGTCGTGCAGGTCCGGCACGTCGTTGGGCGAGAACAGCGTCCACTGGCCTTCTTCCATCACCCGCTTCATGAACAGGTCGGGAATCCAGTTGGCGGAGTTCATGTCGTGGCAGCGGCGACGCTCGTCACCGGTGTTCTTGCGCAGCTCGATGAACTCTTCGATGTCCTTGTGCCAGGTTTCGAGGTAGGCGCAGACCGCGCCCTTGCGCTTGCCGCCCTGGTTCACGGCCACGGCGGTGTCATTGACGACCTTGAGGAAGGGCACGACGCCCTGCGACTTGCCGTTGGTGCCCTTGATATGGGCACCCAGCGCGCGCACCGGGGTCCAGTCGTTGCCCAGACCACCGGCAAACTTGGACAGCATGGCGTTGTCGTGGATGGCGCCGTAAATGCCGCCCAGATCGTCTGGCACCGTGGTCAGGTAGCAGGACGACAGCTGCGGGCGCAGCGTGCCGGAGTTGAACAGCGTCGGCGTCGACGACATGAAGTCGAAGGACGACAGCAGCTGGTAGAACTCGATGGCGCGGTCTTCGCGGTCGATCTCGTTGATCGCCAGGCCCATCGCCACACGCATGTAGAACGCCTGCGGCAGTTCGAAGCGCGTGTTGTCGCTGTGGATGAAGTAGCGGTCGTAAAGCGTCTGCAGGCCCAGGAAGGTGAACTGGTTGTCACGGTCGGGCAGCAGCGCGTCGCCGATCTTGTCCAGGTCGTACTGGCACAGCATCGGGTCGACCAGTTCCAGTTCGGCCGCACGGTGCAGGTAGGCCTTGAAGTATTCGCCGTACAGGCCGCGCATTTCGCCATGCGTGGGGTAGGCGTTAGCCAGATCCAGAAAGGCCATGGCCTCATGACGCAGGTTGTCCAGCAGCAGCCGGGCGGCGACCTGGGAATAGTTCGGCTCGTTCTCGATCAGCGTGCGGGCGCAAAGCGTCAGCGCGGTGGCCAGCTCGTTTTCCTTGATGCCGTCGTAGGCGTTCTTGAGGGTGTCCTCGATGACCTTTTCGCCATTGACGTCATCGATGCCCTCGCAGGCCTCGGTGACGACGCGGCGCAGGCGCATCTCGTCCAGCGGCACCATCTGGCCGAGGGCGTTGGTCACGCGCAGCGCCGACTGACCCAGCGGCAGCTCGGCCGACTTGGCGACATCGCGCTCGCGCGCGCGCTCGGCGCGATAGATGACGTAGGCGCGGGCGACCTTGTGCTCGCCGGAGCGCATTAGCGCCAACTCGACCTGGTCCTGGATGTCTTCGATATGCACCGTGCCGCCGCCGCTGAGATTGCGGGTCACGGCCTGGGCGACCTGCTGGGCCAGGCTGCGCACCTTTTCGTGCACGCGGGCGCTGGCGGCAGCGCCACCACCTTCCACGGCCAGGAACGCCTTGGTCAGCGCCACTTCGACCTTGCTGGCGTCAAACGGCGTGACCTTGCCGTTGCGGCGGATGACCTTATAGCTGCCCGGCGCGGTGGCGCTCAGTTCCGGCTGGCTGGTCTGGGTTTCGCGCGCAGCGGCTGGCGCGCGCGGCGTTGTGTCTTTGGAGAGGTTGGATGCCTCGGTTTGCATTGGGTGTCCCCCTGGGGCTGCGGCTAGGGACCCGTCCGAAGGTCCCGACGCGTTGGAACTTAATTCATCTACAAGACGCGTCAACCCCAAATATTGTGGTTGACAGCAGCTTGGACCACTAGATGTAGTGTTCGTGCGCGAACAAGCCTGTGGATAAACCGTGGGTGAACCCCTTCAATTCGTTGACGTGCAAGCGTTTACTGCGGATTGAAGAATCGGTGCATAACTGCATTGACCGGTCGTCGGCTACCCCCCGAATTGCGCATTCGCAAACTGCTCATGACACCCCCGTCGCAGTGCAACATGCGCAGCTTGATTTCACCCGCGCTTCACCGTGCGCCCGCTCCAGGTTCTGCGGTTTGAGCAGGCGGCTTGCTGGGCGTCTTTGACGGGCTGCAAAACGGGCGGCGGGTCGCGGTACTATGCTGACGCGAGCTCATATCGCTCACACAACAAAACCACCTTCAAGGAAAGACATGATCGTTCCCGTCCTGCTGGCCGGCGGTTCCGGCACCCGACTCTGGCCCATGTCCCGCGGGCTGTTTCCCAAGCAGTTTCTGAAGCTGGCCGGTGACCAGACCATGTTGCAGGCCACCGTGGAGCGTGGCGCGGCGCTGCCGGACGTGCAGCCGCCGATGGTGATCTGCGGCGAAGATCATCGCTTCATCGTTGCCGAGCAGTTGCAGCAGACGGGCGAAACCGAAGCCACCATCGTGCTGGAACCGGTCGGGCGCAATACCGCGCCGGCCGCCGCCGTAGCGGCGACGCTGGTGGCCGAACGCTACGGCCGTGATGCCGTGCTGATCCTGATGGCGGCAGATCATGTGATCACCGACACCGCGGGTTTTGCCAGGACGGCAGAGACCGCTGCGGCGCTGGCCGCCGAAGGCCATCTGGTGACCTTCGGGGTGACCCCGACCCGGCCGGAAACCGGCTATGGCTATATCCAGACCGGTGATCCCGTGGGCGACGGCTTCACCGTCAAGACCTTCCGCGAGAAGCCCGACACCGAGACCGCCGAGCAGTACATCGCCAGCGGTGACTTCCTGTGGAACAGCGGCATGTTCGTCTTCCAGGCCGGTACGCTGCTCGACGAGATGCGCGAACAGGCGCCGGACATTCTCGACGCGGCCATGGCCGCCGTGAGCCAGGGCCAGGAGGATCTGGACTTTCTGCGGCTCGACAAGACGGCCTTTGCCAAGTCGCCGGAGGACTCCATCGATTACGCGGTGATGGAAAAGACCGCACGCGCTGCTGTCGTGCCGCTGAGCGTGGGCTGGGACGACGTGGGCTCCTGGACCTACATGGGCACGGTGAACACGCCAGACGGCGAGGGCAACGTGCTGCAGGGAGATGTGCTCACCCATGACACGACCAACACCTTCGTGCACTCCAACGACGGGCGCCTGGTCGCCACGGTGGGCCTGGACAACACGGTGATCGTCGACACCACCGATGCCGTGCTGGTCGCCAGCCGGGACCGGGTGCAGGACGTCAAGGCCATCGTCGGGCAGCTCAAGGCGGCCAAGCGCAGCGAGGCGCTGCACCACGCCATCGTCTATCGGCCCTGGGGCAGCTACGAGACCATTGCCCTGGGTGCGCGTTTTCAGGTCAAGCGGATTGTGGTCAAGCCCAAGTGCAAGCTGTCGCTGCAGATGCATCACCACCGCGCGGAGCACTGGATTGTGGTGCAGGGCACGGCGATCGTGACCAAGGGCGACGAGACCCTGACTCTGACCGAAGATCAGTCCACCTATATTCCGCTGGGCACCACGCACCGGCTCGAGAATCCCGGCGTGATTCCGCTGGAACTGATTGAGGTGCAGTCGGGCAGCTACCTGGGCGAGGACGACATCGTCCGCTTCCAGGACGACTACAACCGCGCCTGAGCCGATGCCGGGCGACGCCAGCAGCAGCGACACGCCGTCCCGGCCGTTCACCGACTTTCCGGCCAGCCCGTATCGTGTCGACGACGCGCCGGGCTTCGACGTTTGCGACTGGGCCACGGCCCCGGCTGATGATGGGCCGGACAAGTCTGAATTGAAGGACCGGCTGGCCGACCAGGTCGACGCCATCCACGACCTGCAGCGCCGCCTGTACGCCGAGGCGGGGCAGGCCTTGCTCGTGGTGTTTCAGGCCATGGACGCCGGCGGCAAGGACAGCACGATCCGCGCGGTGTTTTCCGGGGTGAATCCCTCCGGCGTGCAGGTGACCTCGTTCAAGGCGCCGACCCATCGCGAGCGCGACCATGATTTTCTGTGGCGTGCGGTGCGCGCCCTGCCGGCGGTCGGACACATCGGCGTGTTCAACCGCAGCCACTACGAGGATGTGCTGATTGCCCGCGTGCACCCGGAGCGCACGGGCCTGCCGCAGGACACCGCCTTCTGGGACGAACGGCTGCGCTCCATTGCGGCGCATGAACGGCATCTGGCCTTCAATCGCACCGTGGTGCTGAAGTTCTGGCTCAACCTGTCACAGGACGAGCAGAAGCGGCGGTTTCTGCGCCGGCTGCAACGCCCGGACAAGCACTGGAAGTTCGATGAGGCGGACGTGCGCGAGCGCGAGCACTGGGACGATTACATGGTGGCCTACCAGGCCGCGATCCGAGCCACGCATGCCGACTGGGCGCCGTGGTATGTGATTCCGGCTGACCACAAGCCGACGGCGCGGCTGATCGTCGCCAGAACCATTCGCCAGACGCTGGAGGCCATGGACCCGGACTACCCGGAGGTGTCGGCCGAGCGCGCGCAGCGCCTGCAACGGCTGGCGGGGTCGCTCAAGCTGTGATGCCCTGCTCGCAGCCGTTCCACCGACTCGGTTAGGCTTGGCGATCACAGTATTTCCTGAAGGGAGAGCAGGATGCACCCCGTTCGCATCGTTGGCATCGTCGCGCTGGTCGTCGGCATCAGTCTCATCGCGCTGGGCTACAACGCGTCACAATCCTTGACCGAGGAATTGTCGGAATCGCTAACCGGTCGCTACTCGGACGCGACGACCTGGTACTTCATCGGCGGTGTCGCCAGCGCCACGCTGGGCTTGCTGCTCGCCGTATTCGGCAAGAAGCGCTAACCGTCCGGCACCGGATTGCTTACAAGGACGAGACATGACCATTCACATCGAACTGATTCCGCTGATCTCCATTGCCGCCGGCGTGGCGATACTGCTGGTACCGCGCCTGCTCAACTACATCGTCGCGATTTATCTGATCGCCGTCGGCGTACTGGACATGCTCGGCATGTAGGCTCGGGTCAGGCCTCAGGGGCCGATATGACGCGCTTGCAGCCCGGGCCAGTCATCGCTTTGCAGCACTTCCAGCAATGCCGGGTTGAGTTGCTCGCGCAGGGGTGAGCCCTGGGCCACGACAAAGGCGTAGTCCTCGGGACGTAACAACCGGCCCAGCACGAGCAGATCCGAATAGCCACCAGCGTTGAGCGTGGCGCGCAGGATCGGCGAGTCGTGAACCACCGCGTCGATGTCGCCATCGTTCAACGCGGAGACGGCTGCGTCGATGCTGGAGAAGGTGGCAGGCCGCACGCCCAGCTCGGCGAGATAGTCGATGGAGGCCGAGTCTGCCAGCGCACCCACCTGGACCTTGGGCAGATCGGACGGTCCCTGCACGCGGCTCGCCAGCTGATCGACCGTGAACGCCGAGGCAATGGCGGCGGTGAAGCCGGATACCGTAATCACGCTGACAAACATCCAGATCAGTGCGACAAAGCGCCCGGCCGGGGTGATCGGCGCCTTGTCGCCGTAGCCCACCGTGGTCATCGTGACGGCCGACCACCAGAAGCCGTTGCCGATGCCCTGGCTGGCCGGCCCGCCGAATTGCTCGGCGTTGCGCCGTCGCTCCAGCACCCAGATCAGCAGCCCCACCAGCAGCAGCACCAGGCCCAGCACCGCGACCGCGGACAGGAACTGCCACGACACCAGTCGCTTCAAGGTGGTCAGCAGGCCGCCTTCCGCGCGTTGCGTGGCGATGCCGAGACCGGCGTTGAAGTAGGGCAGGGTGAAGTCGATGCGGCGCTCGCGATCTGCCGTGACGGTGATCGCACCGATGCCGACATCAATGCGGCCGGATTCCGCCGCCTCGACCAGCGCGCCGGCCGAAGGCTGCTCGACCAGCACGTAGTCCAGCTGTGTCAGCGAAGCCATGCGCCGCCACAGGTCGACCGCGAGCCCGGACCACTGGCCGTCGCCCTGCTTGACGACGAAGGGCGGGGCTTGTTTCACGCCAACCCGCAGCTCTGCATTGTCCAGCGGCGTGGTCTGCAGCGGCGCTGTTTCCTGCGCGATGGCCGGGCTGACCGCGACGCCGAACGCTACCACCAGCCTCGTTGCCCATTGCTTCCTTGCTGCCTGTCGGCGCATAGATGTCGCTCCTGTTGATCTTGAAAAAAAACCTAGCACGGCCCGATCACTTCACTTGGGTGGTGAACAACCGCCCTCATGGCCGACCGTCAGAATCGATCAGGGTTCCTCAACGGTGTTCTTCAGCGCCGGCAGACGTCCGCCCGGCCGTGCGATTCGCCCGGAGCTTCCATAAACTTGCGGCATGGATATCGAAACCCTCGCAGACAACTTCGAATTGCTTGGCCCCTGGGAAGAGCGCTACCGCTATCTCATCGATCTCGGGCGGCAGCTCGAACCGATGCCCGAGGCCGAAAAAACCGAACAGACTCGCGTGCGTGGCTGCATGAGCCAGGTGTGGCTCACACACGAGATTAGCGCCGAGTCGCCGCCAAAGCTGCACTTTCGCGGCGATTCCGACGCGCACATTGTCAAGGGATTGATCGCGCTGCTGTTCATGGCCTATTCCGACAAGACCGCCGAGCAGATCCGCCAAACCGACATCAAAGCCTTGTTCGGCCGGCTCGGGCTGGAGAGTCACTTGTCGATGAACCGGCGCAACGGGTTTTACGCCATGGTCGAGCGCATTCGTGCGCTGGCCGAGCAGCCGGCCGCCGCCTGAACGCCAAGCGGCGTTGGTCAGGCGTCCAGCCGCCGAGAGCGACGCCCGCCCAGAGGCAGTTCGTGCAACCAGACGCCGGGCGTGGATGGTCCCGAGAGCTGGATGAGCGCACGGGCGACCGCATCGACGGAAATCGCGCGATACCGCAGCGGCAGTACAGGGTTGATCAGCGGCGCGATAAGCTGGCTGACGGCCTCGGCGGGGCGGGTTTCGTCGCGGTCGCCGAGTAGCAGCGATGGCCGGACGATGTGCACCGTATCCAGGCGGATGCGGCTCAGCCCGTTTTCCATCTCGCCCTTCACCCGACTGTAGAAGCTGAGCGATCGCCGGCTGGCACCCACCGCCGAGACCACGGTGAACACCTCGGCGCCGGCGCGAGAAGCCCGTTCAGCGCAGTGCAGGACCAGATCGCGATCCACCGCGCGCAGACCATCGCGCCCGGCCTTGGCCTGGGTTGTGCCCAGGCAGCAGATCACGCGGGTCACGCGCAGCGCGTCGGTGAGATCGACGGCGCGGGCGAAGTCGACGACACGCGCCGGAAAGCCTTCCACCGCTTCGGTTGGGCGCCGCACGATTGCGTGACCAGGACTGCCCAGCGTTGCCAGTTGACGACAGACGGCCCGGCCGACGGCGCCGGTGGCACCCAGTACCGCCACTGATCCTGATTCGACTTCGGGCATTGACCTGCTCCTAACGGTCCGCGGCGCGCGCTCGCTTGCGCGTGTCACGCGAGGCTAGCACGGGATCGGCATTTGACCGATCCGACCTCGGGCGATGGAATTGCCCGGCGCGGACGTTGATAATCACCGGGCCATCACATTGTTGTCGGGCTGGGCGGCGCAGCGTTTGCCTCGGGTCAAGACAGCATCAGAACTGCCGGCAAGGAGACAATGCGCATGAATTATCTGGTCACTGGGGCAACGGGGTTCATCGGACGATTCCTCGTCGAGTCGCTGGCCGAGCGCGGCACCGTTCACGTGCTGGTGCGTGAGCAGTCGGCCGACAAGTTCGAGGGCCTCAAGGAGCGCCTGGGCGATCTGGGCAAGCAGCTCAAGCCGGTCTGGGGTGACATCGCCGAGCCGGCCGTGATTGGCAACGCCAAGGCCCGAGCGGCGCTGGTCGGCAAGATCGACCATGTGTTTCACCTTGCTGCCATTTACGACATGAACATGGACGACGAGGTCGCCGACCGCATCAACAATGCCGGGACGCGCAACGTTGTTCAGCTGGTCAACGATCTCGTCAGCAAGGAGCGCACGCCCACGCTGCATCACGTCAGTTCGGTAGCGGTGGCCGGCGGTGATTTCAGCGGCACATTCACCGAGTCGATGTTCGATGAAGGGCAATCGCTGAATCACCCGTATTTCCGCACCAAGTTCCAGTCCGAAGGCATCGTGCGGGACGAGGCGCAGGTGCCGATTCGCATCTACCGCCCCGGCATGGTGCTGGGCCACTCGCAGACCGGCGAGATCGACAAGATCGATGGCCCGTACTACTTCTTCAAGGCCATTCAGCAGATCCGCGATCACATTCCCAAGTGGATCCCGTTGCTGGGCCTGGACGGCGGCAAGATGCCGCTGGCGCCGGTGGACTATGTCGTGAACGCCATGGTCTACCTGGCACACAAGGACGGCCTGGACGGGCAGGTGTTCCATCTGGTCGAGACGCCATCGCCCGGCGTGGCCGATGTCATGTCCGCCTTCTTCAGTGCCGCACATGGGCCGGAGATGGCCTTCACCGTCGACGCGAAGGGCCTGCCGGCCATGCCGGGTGCGATTGCCGATCGGATTGGCAAGTTGCCGGGGCTGGATTTGGCCAAACGTGGCCTGTCCAGCTCTCTGGGTATTCCGATTTCGGTGTTCGGCTATGTTCGCAGCCGCGCGGTGTTTGATGATGCGCAAACGCGGCACGCGCTGGCCGACTCGGGTATCGAGTGCCCATCACTGCCGACCTACGCCGAGACCTTGTGGCAGTTCTGGGAAACCCACCTGGACACCGACATCAGCGTGAGCAAATCACTGCTCAAGCGGGTGCGCGGCAAGACGGTGCTGATCACCGGTGCGTCGTCCGGTATCGGCTTCACCACGGCGCGCAAGCTCGGCAAGGCGGGTGCCCGCGTGCTGCTGGTGGCCCGCACGCGGGAGAAACTGGAAGAGACGCAGCGGGTCATCGAACGGCTGGGTGGTCAGGCATGGGTGTACCCCTGCGATCTGAACGATCTCGACGCCATTGACGCGATGGCCGCTCAGGTCATCGCTGACCATGACCATGTCGACATTCTGGTCAACAACGCCGGTCGCTCGATCCGGCGCAGCGTGGCCGAGTCGCTGGATCGCTTTCATGATTTCCAGCGCACCATGCAGCTGAACTATTTCGGCACCGTGCGTCTGATCCTCGCGCTGCTGCCGTCGATGACCCGGCGCAAGAAAGGTCAGATCATCAACGTGTCGTCCATCGGCGTGCTGACCAACGTTCCGCGGTTTTCGGCCTATGTGGCCTCCAAAGCGGCGCTGGATGCCTTCGGCCGCTGTCTGTCGGCCGAGATCAAGCACACCGGTATCGAGGTGACGACCATCTACATGCCATTGGTGCGCACGCCGATGATCGCGCCGACCAAGCTCTACGATTACGTGCCGACCTACACGCCGGATCAGGCAGCCAATCTGCTGGTCAAGGCGATTGTTGAGCGACCCAAGCGGATCAAGACGGCGCTGGGTCAGGCCGGTGAGCTGTCTTATGCGTTGTGGCCCAAGGTCAATGATTTCGTCCTGTCCCAGGGCTACGCCTTGTTCCCATCTTCGTCGGCCGCCAAGGGCGACAAGGATGAAGAGGATGACGACCGGCTCACCCCGAAAGGCGTGATCTTTGCCAATCTATTCCGGGGCACCTACTGGTAGGGCCTGCCCCACCAGGGTGCGAGCACCCCGGGCCGGCAATGCCGGGCCGGGGTTTGTCGTTCGTCCGAAAGAAAATTCGGTAGCCTCAGTTCATGACACTCGGTTGGCGACATTGGAGCGCAGCATTTGCGGTGGCCTTGCTGCTGCACGTGATCCTGATTGCCGTGCAATGGTCGCGCGGCGACGAAGGGCGGGAACGTGCCGTCGTGACGCTTGATCTGCAAAGCCCCGACAATCTGCCGAAGCCGGTCCCGGTCAGCTTGCCCAGTTCACTGGCCTTCGCCTGGCAGCTTGGCGCCGAACCCGATGCGGATCAGCCGCTGCCCGACAACGTTCCCCAGCCAAAGCCCGCGAAGCGGTCGAATTTCTCTGCCACGCTTGGCGGGCAGTCGTTGGGGCTGGAGGCGCTCACCCAGCCGGCGGTGAGCGCGGCCGCCGGCCAGCCGGCACGCACAGCGGACGCTGCACCGCCGCAGCTTGCCGACCCGGCACCGCCACGCCCGCCAGCCCCCCAGCGGTCGCAGCCGGCTGAGTCCGGCGGTGTCTCGGCCGGTGTTGCGCGGTCCGAACCGACGCGGACGCAACCGGCTGAACCGGGTCCGGCCCCGCCGGATCAGGTGCGCCTGGTACAGCGGGAGCCGGAGGACGAGGAACCAGAGGACGAGGATCTGCCGGAACCGGAACCGGTTCCGGCTGTCGTGCCGGTGTCGGAGCCGGCTCTGACCCTGGAGCCATTACTGACACTGGGCGAGCAGGCCGCCGCACCCGATGCCGAGCCGCAATCCCGCGCTGAAACGCCTGTCCGCGAAGCCACGCCGGCGGATACACCGGCGGCGAAGCCGGCTGAGCCGCCTCCCTCAGCGGAGCGTGAGCAGGCGCGGCCCGAGCCGCCGGATATCGATTTGGCCATTGAGCAGGCGCTATCCGAGACGGCGCGTGCGCGACCCAGCGACGAGTTTCCGCCGCCGAACCTGACGCCGGAACCGGTGCCGCAGCGCTTGCCGCCGCCACCACGGCGGGATGCCGGTGCGGACATCGATCGAGCGCTTTCGGACACGCTGGACCAGTTGGCGCGTGCGCCGGCACCGCGAACCTCGCCGCCCGTGGAGTATCGCCTGCCGACGCCGGAGTTCCGCCCGGACCCTGCAGACCGCGCCCCGCGACGCCAGGCGCCGAACCGGAATGCAGAGATCTCGCGCGCCTTGTCCGGCGTGGAGTCCCACTTTGGCCAACGTGAAGGTGGGGTGGCGCTGCCGCCTCCGCCGCCACCGGTGGCACAACGCCCGCCGGAGGACGTACAGGCGCGTGGGCGCAGCCCGGCGCCCGCCGAGCCGGTGGCCCAGTCACCGCAGCAGGCCCCGCGGACGGTCGGTGGGCGTCGCGCCGATACACGTTATGACCCGAACGGCCGACCCGGGGCGTATTCGGTGAACGCCAATGATTTCTTTTCGCGGATCGCCGAACACATTTTCGAGAGCAATGACCGCTTTGTCGGCCGCCTGCCCGAGGGCGCGCGCCGGCTGGTTCTGGATGTTCGATTCACCATCGACCGGGCGGGCCGGGTCATGCGCGTGGACCTGGTCAGCAGCTCCGGTAATGCAGCCCTGGATCAGGCGGCCAAGGACGTCATCTGGCGGGCCTCACCCATGCCGCAGATGGCGCAGGACATGATCAGCGAAACCTTGGAGTTAACGTTCCCGGTGATCGTCGCGCGCTAGCGAGTCGCAGAGCGTGGTTTCCACCGCGGGTACACCCCGTTGATCGCGCCAGCCATTGGTTTGAATCGGCCGGTGTTGAGCGCCTGTCGAGCTGGTTCCGCGTGTATCCAATTCATTTACGGTTCGTTGACCGCTTTGCGAATACGGTGTTGCTACCGCATCGCGTTAATGGGGAATACGCGCATGAACGTCGACCACCGGGTGCGCCGTCGCGCGCTATTTGAAGTGTTGGCAAAGCGTCCGTTGTCGGAGTCGACGGCGTTGAGCTACGCCAGTCTCACCGAACTATGGAGTGGCGTCGGCTTGCGGATGATGGATCTGCAACTGTGCATCGAGGAACTCAGCGCGGCTGGATTGCTTCGGGTGTCGTTCGAGCAGGAGCGGGGAGATTGGCTGATCGCGCCCACGCCAACGGGCGTGAGGTACCTAAGTGGTCATCACGCCTTGTTCTCGTTGGCTCATCTGCGAAATCGTCTGAGTATCCGGCGAGCCCGACTACGGGCCAGGCGTCAATGGGCGCGGACGTCCGCCTGGTTGCCGCAGCGACATGACCGACGCCATTCGCATTAAGGAAACTCTGATCTATTCCCGCCGCCAAGTTGCCGCCTGAAAACAGGCCAGGCAAGGCGCGAGAAGTGAAATTTGGTCATTCCAAATAAGCGACGAGTCACGCCGCATGGCCTGTTTTCAGGCGCAATCCGAATGGAACGGGCCGGTTTTCCCGCAAGCCTGCGTGGTCGTTCGCTCATTTGGAATGACCAAACCGCACTCACTCCGCCTGGGCTGGCGCGAAAACCGGCTCCGTCTTGGTGGTGTGAATAGATCAGAGTTTCCTTAAGCCTGCGTTTCCTTAAACCGGCCTTGCAGGCCGCGCCCTCAGTCCTCGGCGCGTTGCTCGTCAACCCAGGTCTGAATCCGGGCCTCCAGCAGGTCTAGCGGCATGGCACCGGCTCCGAGCACACGATCGTGAAATGCTCGGATGTCGAAATCCTCGCCCAGTTCGGCCTGTGCTTGGTCGCGCAACGCCTGGATGCGCAGCTGGCCAATCTTGTAGGCCAGAGCCTGGCCGGGCCAGACGATGTAGCGGTCGATCTCGACCACGATGTCGTGCTCGGTCTTGCCGGCGTTGTCCTTGAAGAACTGGATTGCCTGTTCGCGTGACCAGCCCAGGGCATGCATGCCGGTGTCGACCACGAGACGCACCGCTCGCCACATTTCATAGGTGAGCGCGCCGAACTTGGAATAGGGGTCGGCGTAGAAGCCCATGTCTTCGCCCAGGCTCTCGGCATAAAGCCCCCAGCCTTCGACGAAGGCCGTGTAGCCCCAGCCATAGCGGCGGTACCAGGGCAGCTCACCGAGCTCCTGCTGGATCGCGATCTGCAGGTGATGACCGGGTACGGCCTCGTGCAGCGTCAGCGCCTCCATTTCCCAGCTTGGCCGAGTGTCCAGTGCGTAGGTGTTGGCGAAATAGTTGCCCGGCCGGCCGGCGGCCAGCGAGCCCGGCTGGTAATAGGCCGTCGTCTGGGACTTCTCCGCGTAGGCAGGCACGGCGACCACGCCATAGGGTGTGCGCGGCAGGTGGCCGAACAGCTTTACCAGCTCCGGATCGGCGCGCTTGGCGATGTCACGGTAGGCGCGTAGCAACGCCTCCGGCGTGTCGAAATAGAACTGCGGGTCGCTGCGCAGGAACTCGAAGAATGAGGCGAAATCACCGTCGTGCCCGGCCTCGCGCATCACCGCTGTCATTGCTCCACGGATACGGCGGACTTCGGCCAGGCCGATGTCGTGAATCTGCTGTGGCGTCAGGTCGGTCGTGGTTCGCGCCTTGACGTTGTACGCGTACCAGGCTTCGCCGTCCGGCAGCGCGGACATTGCGATGCTTTCACGCGCGCGGGGCAGGTAGAGCTCGGCAAAGAACTCGTGCAGTCGCTGAAAGGCCGGCCGGATCTCGCTGGAATAGATGGCCTCGGCCCGCTGCTTCAGCAGCGCCTGCTGGTCCGCTGGCACGCTACCCGGCATCTGCTGGAACGGCGCCAGCATCGGGCTGTCCGCCGCTGTTTCCGGGATCTGGTTGAGGATTTGCTGTGGCACCTCGCGCAATGTGACTTTCGGCGGCGTCGCACCGACTTCGAGCCCCCGCTGCAGCCAGACCAGCGTGTCGTCGATCAGTGGTTCCACGCCGTCGAGGCGCGCGAGTATGTTCCGGTAGTCAGCCACGGAACGCGCCGGCATGAGGGAGAGGATCTGCGCGACATCCTGATGCACGCCGGATAGCTGCGTGATCGGCATCTCGTCGTTGAAGAATCGTTGGCCGTCCACGTCCTGCCGGATCGAGGCGAGGAAAAGGTCGTAGTTGAAGCGGTCGTCCTCGCTCAGCGCGGCGCGGTCGATACCCTCCAGGATGGCCAGCGCCCGGCGCGTATCCGCTTCGCGCCGGCGCTGGGCCAGGCGGGATATGTCAGTCCAGCGATCCTGGTGTTTGGGGCTGCCGATATAGGTGCCGAACTCCGGTGCTTCCAGCAGGGTCCAGTCGAAGTACACCGCGGTCAGAGCCTCGAATCGCTCGGTTTCGCTCAGCGCGGAGCCGGGCTCGGCCAACTCGGTCTCGCGGTCCAGCAGTGCCTGTCGCTCGTCGGCGTAGTCGGCCCAGGCTGGCGCAAGCGCCAGTACCAGCATCCATCCGATCCATGTCTGGCGTCGCATCATGTCCCCACTTCCCCGTCAGTGTTGTGGCCGCGTCAGGCCGTGGCGCGCTGTCCGCGTGACCGGCGCGCATGCACGGCCCCGGCCAGTTCACGCAGCAGGCCGTCGCTATCGTCCCAGCCCAGGCAGGCATCGGTGATGCTCTGGCCGTAGGTCAGGGATTCGCGCGGGCCGATTTTCTGATTGCCCTCAACCAGATGGCTTTCGATCATCACCCCCATGATGCGGGCATCGCCGCCGGATAGCTGGCGGCCAACGTCGCGGCCGACCTCCATCTGGAGTCGATGCTGCTTACGGCTGTTGGCGTGGCTGAAATCGATCATCAGCCGCGGGTCCAGACCGGCCTCGGTGATGAGTTTGGCTGCCGCCTCGACACTGTCCGCGTCGTAGTTGGTACCGGAGGCGCCGCCACGCAGGATCACATGCGTATGCGGATTTCCCTTGGTGTTGAAGATGCCCATCATTCCTTCCTTGGTCATGGACAGGAAATGATGAGGGTGCTGGGCCGACATGACGGCGTCGGCCGCGATCTTGACGCTGCCGTCGGTGCCGTTCTTGAAACCGACCGGGCAGGACAGGCCGGAGACCATTTCGCGATGCACCTGGGATTCGGTGGTGCGTGCGCCGATGGCGCCCCAGCTGACCAGATCAGCCACGTACTGCGGGGTCAGGATGTCCAGAAACTCCACGCCGGCCGGCACGCCCATGTCGTTGAGTTCTATCAGCAACTGCCGGGCCGTGCGCAGGCCGTGGTTGATGCGGTAGCTCTCATCCAGGTCGGGGTCGTTGATCAAACCTTTCCAGCCGACGGTCGTGCGCGGCTTTTCGAAGTACACCCGCATCAGGATCAGCAGATCGTCCGCCAGCGCTTCGCGCAGCGGCTTCAGGCGCTGCGCATATTCCAGCGCGGCCTTGGGATCATGGATGGAGCAGGGGCCGACGACGACCAGCAGGCGATCATCCTCGCCGGACAGCACGCGCTGGACCTCGCCGCGGGTCTGCGACACCAATTGGCTGGCGGCCTCGGTTAACGGCAGTTCGGCCTGGATCAGGGCCGGCGTGGCGACCGGGCGTATGGAATCGATGCGGAGATTTTCGGTGGGTTGCATGGCGCCGCCGCTGGGTGGGTTGTCGAATCGCAAAGGGCGGCCATGCTAGCAAAGTGGACCGGTATACTTCAGCCTGATCCGACAAGCTGCAGTGGCTTTGCACCGCTGCCGCACATCGCCTGACAAGAGGTTGCGAAGGAATGCGACAACTGCTGCTGCCGACCCTGGTGTCGGCGTCTGTGTTTTTGGGCGTCGCCCATGGGTATGAGCCGGTCGGGTTCGCACACAGCAATCAACATCTATTGATGCAGGTCCATGGCCTGCCGGAACTCGGGCGCGCCGTCGCGCCCGATGCCGGCGCGGTCGGCTGGGGCCTGGATGTCGACTGGACTAGCGAGTACACGACCGATACCAGCGGCAGCCCCGGTGCGGCTGGCAGCGAATCGATCCTGCTGGACGCCGAGTCGGTGCGCGTGGCCTTGCGCGGCGTTGTCAATCTGGGCGGCTGGCTGCTGGAGGCCGATGTCCCCTACGTGACACACACCGGCGGTGGCCTGGATGGATTCATCGACGACTGGCATGACTTCACCGGGCTGCCCGGCGGCGGTCGAGATCAGGCGCCCCGCGATCGCCTGCTGGTGCGCTACGAGCGCGACGGTCAGGCCGTGATCGACCTGCAGCAGGCGACCGGCGGCATGGGTGATGTGCAGCTCGGCGTGGCCCGTCCGGTTGGTAAGACCGTTGTGCGTGTCGCGGTCAAGCTGCCAACGGGGGAGGCCGATAAACTCACGGGCAGCGGGGGCATGGGCGGTAGCATGACCGTTGATTTCCGCGGTCCGTCCGGCACCTGGTGGGGCACTTTCGGTGGGGTGGGCGCGCTGGTGATGGCCGATGGCGACCTCCTGCCATCACAGCAACGGCGCTGGGCCGGCCTGGGGTCGCTGGGGCTGGCGCTGAGGCTGCATGAGCGGCTGGAAGCGAAGGTGGAGGTTTACGGGCATACGCCGTTGTATCAAGATTCCGCGCTCGGCCAGATCGCCCGCGGTGCTTTGGTCATTACAACCGGCGGCGTCCTGCGCCTGTCCGACACCACAACGCTGGATTTCGCGGTGGCTGAAAACCCGGTCGCCAAGAGCTCGCCGGATGTCAGTTTTCACTTCGCGCTCCGGCATTCCATCTGATGCTCCCCTCCGCAGCTGAGTCGCCATGTCCCCAAGCAGCAAGCTGAAGCTCCACGGTTTCAACAACCTGACCAAGAGCCTGTCGTTCAATATCTACGACGTCAGCTACGCACGGACGGCGACGCAGCAGAAGGAGTACATCGAGTACATCGATGAGGCCTACAACGCCGAGCGGCTGACCGCGATTCTGACCGAGGTCGCGCACATCATCGGCGCGAACATCCTCAATGTGGCGCGGCAGGATTACGAACCGCAGGGTGCCAGCGTGACCATGCTGATCTCCGAGGAGCCCATCGGCGGGCCGGACAAGGAGTCGGTGGTCGCGCATCTCGACAAGAGCCACATCACGGTTCACACCTACCCGGAAACTCACCCGGACCACGGCATCTCGACGTTTCGGGCGGATATCGACGTATCCACCTGTGGCGTGATCTCGCCGCTCAAGGCCCTGAACTACCTGATTCACAGCTTCGAGTCGGACATCGTGATCATGGACTACCGGGTGCGCGGATTTACCCGCAACGTGCGTGGACGCAAGCACTTCATCGACCACAAGATCGATTCCATCCAGAATTTCCTGGACCGCGATATCAAGCAGCGCTACCAGATGGTCGACGTGAACGTGTACCAGGAGAACTTGTTCCACACCAAGATGCGGGTGAAGGAGTTCGAACTGGACGACTACCTGTTCGGCGAAGGCGTCAAAGACCTGGACGACAAGTCGCAGCGCCGCATCCGTTCCCAGGTGCATCACGAGTTTGAAGAGATCTTCTACGGCCGGAACATGCCGAAGTGATCCGGCCGCTGGAGCCGCGGTCGTCAATGGGCGCTGACGCTTGAGCACGACGCAGACCATCATGCTGGCGCGTCCGCACTGGACCACGGATGCATGGTTGGCGGTGCTGACGCTGGTGTTGCCGCTGACGATTTACTGGCTGGCGGCCCGCGCCACCGGCTTGCCGCTGGCGGGGCTGATTCTGGTGGCCACGGCGGGCGGCAGCCTGTTCGCGTTGGGCCTATCAGCGACACGGACCTGCCGGGCGCAAATCGATGGCAGCACGCTGAGGCTGGTCGCCGGCGGACTGTTTCGTCACCACGTGCCGTTGTCAGCGCTGCAACTCGATGCCGTGCAGATTCACTATCCGCCGCGCAATCTCGGGCAGGTCGTTGGTCGTCGGCTCAAGGGGGTCTCGTTGCCGGGCGTGCACCTGGGCTGGTTCAGCATGGCCTATGGGCGTGCGTTCGTGGTGGGCCCGGCGAACACGCCGGTGCTGGAAATTCGCACGGGTGACGGCGGGATTCTGCTGGCTGTCGCCAATCCGCAGGATGCATTGACGCGGATCAGGTCCGCACTTGCCGGCCGCTGACGGCGATCAGATCCAGTACGCCAGCGTGGTCATGAGCTTGGCGACACCGCGCATGGCCCAGCGAACAGGCGGCGGCAACGTTGCGCCACCGGCGTCTCGCGCGGCCTGACCATGGCTCGCCTCATCCTGTTTCATCTGCTCGACGATCGCGCGGCTGCGCTCATCGCCTTCCGGCAGCTGGCTGAGATGGCTGTGCAGGTGTTCCTCGACCTGACGTTCCGTTTCCGCGACGAAGCCCAGACTGATGCGGTCGCCGATCGCGCCGGCTGCGACACCGATCGCATAGGAGCCGGCATACCAGAGTGGACCGAGCCGGCTCGGTCGGCTGTCCAGTTCACCCAATCGCTGCGCGCACCACGCCAGGTGGTCTTGCTCCTCGTCGGCGGCCTCCAGCAACTGGGCGCGCAAGGCGGGATTCGTCGCCACCGAAGCCTGCCCATGGTAGAGCGCCTGGGCCGCGACCTCGCCGGCATGATTGACGCGCATCAGGCCGGCGGCGTGTGCGCGGTCCAGGTCCGTCAGCTGCGTTGGCTGGGCGGCGGTGGGTGAGGGGCGCTGCGATGGTGGCGCGGAATCCAGCGCAACCTCCAGCCCGCGCTGTGCGGCAGCCAGCCATCGATCGGTGATCGTCATTCTTCGGGCGGTCATAGGTATTATTTAAGCATGAACTTGACTCCAGATCGGCTAGAGCAAGCCCTGTCGCAGGGGCTGGCTCCGATGTATGTCATCGCGGGCGAAGAGCCGCTGCTGGTCACTGAATCGGCCGATGCGGTGCGCGCGGCTGCCAAGGCGCAGGGCTATACCGATCGGCGCGTGCTGCATGCCGAAGGCGGCTTCGACTGGTCGGAGCTGCGCGCGGCCGGGCGGGCGATGTCACTGTTCGCGGAAAAGACGCTGATTGAGCTGCACTTGCCGACCGGGTCGCCGGGGCGCGATGGCGGCGCGGCGATCAAGGATGCCGCGCAGGCGCTGCCACCGGACACGTTGATTCTGATCATCTGCGCGGAGCTGGACAGCCGCAGCCGCAACAGCGCCTGGTTCAAGGCGGTCGACAAGGTCGGCGTGACGGTTTTCGGCTGGACGCCCAAGGGTCGCGACCTGCATCGCTGGCTCGGTGCGCGGCTTCGCCAGGAAGGCATCGAGGCGGAGCCGGATGCCGTCGCATTGCTGGCCGAGCGCGTCGAAGGCAACTTGCTGGCCGGCGCCCAGGACATCGCCAAGCTGGCGTTGCTGCACCCGGGGCGGCGCATTGATGTCGAGCTAATGGCCGACGCCGTGGCCGACCATGCGCGTTTTGCCGTATTCGATCTGATCGACAAGGCCCTGGCCGGCCCGCCGGAAGCGGCGCTGCGCACGCTGGATCGGCTGCGCGAAGAAGGGCTGGAGCCATTTCCGATCGTCGCGATTCTGGCGGCCGAATTGCGCAAGCTGGCGCGGGTGGTCAATGCCCATGATGCCGAAGCGGTCTGCGCGCAAATCGGCGTGTTCCGGCGGCGGATTCCGCTGATGGTGCAGGCCGCGCGACGGCATTCCCCGGCTTCCGTGCGCTGGATGCTGTCGCTGGCGGGCCGCGCCGATCGCGGCGCCAAGGGCGTGGATAAACATGATCCCTGGGGCGACTTGCTAACATTGGTCTGGGTACTGGCTGCCGGCCGCGACGCCCGCGGCTGGATGGCCGCTGCGGCGGCCAGGCTGGAACCCCTGAATGCATGAGCGCCATGACGTGCAGGACGCCATGGCCGGACCGAACCCGAGCGAACAATGACGGCAACCATTAGCGACACGCAGACCCAGGACATCGCCGCCTACATGCGCGGTGTGGGCGAGCGTGCGCGTGCGGCAGCGCGCAAGGTCGCGGTGGCCGAGCCCGGTGCGAAGAATGCCGCCTTGCTCGAACTGGCCGAACGCCTGCTGGATGGCCGTGCACGCATCAAGTCGGCGAATGCCGAGGACATGACCGCAGGGCGCGAGGCCGGTCTGGACGCCGCGCTGCTGGACCGGCTGGAACTGACCGACGCACGCATCGAGGCCATGGCCGATGGCGTGCGCCAGATCGCCGGCCTGTCCGATCCCATCGGTGCCATCACCGACCTCAAGGCCCGTCCCTCGGGCATTCAGGTCGGCAAGATGCGCGTACCGCTGGGCGTGATCGGCATCATCTACGAATCCCGCCCCAATGTGACGGCGGATGCTGCCGCGCTTTGTCTCAAGTCCGGCAATGCGGTGATCCTGCGTGGCGGCTCCGAAGCCATTCATTCCAACCGCGCCATCGCCACGGTGATCGCCGAAGCGCTGGAAGCGGCAGGCCTGCCCAGCGATGCGGTTCAGGTTGTGCAGACCACCGACCGTGCG
>Ga0208834_100232_pt1 | contig 21368 bp, 21 predicted proteins | sample DeeseametaMP1787_FD_184182 | JGI IMG/M metagenome (GOLD analysis project Ga0208834, IMG submission 184182) | Marine microbial communities from the Deep Pacific Ocean - MP1787 (SPAdes) | ecosystem: Environmental > Aquatic > Marine > Oceanic | place: North Pacific Ocean | collected 2011-05-03 | reverse complement strand
CAGCACCCGCCGATATACCCGCGTGCGTGGCACCGGCTCGGGTGCGCAGCTGCGCGCCAGTGACTCGGCGACATCGGGGCGTTGACGCATGTGCAGCTTGAGTGGGTTGATCTCGGCGCTGCCCTCCCAGGCGCGCGGGAACTGAGGTGGCAACTGCCAAACGGTCAGCGCATGCGCACCGGCGCCGCGCTTCGCGCGCCGCCACAGTGCTCCGTCCGCCGAAGCGGCCGTCGCGACGGCTTCCAGCATCCAGCTTCGAAACCGCTCGGGCGGCTGACTCAATGCCCCTTCGAACAGATTCGCAACCAGTCCGGTGATATGCCCAGTATTTATTAACCCTTCCATTGGGCCTTTTTTATCCTATTTGAAGGAGTTTTATTAGGCCATTCTAACGGCCATGAAGCAACTCGCCACTCAATTCGTCGCCGCACTCCTACTTGCCATGGCAAGCGTCTCCGTTTGGGGCAACGACAACAACGTCAACGTCGCCGACGAGTCCGATTACTCGGTGCTGGTGTTTTGGGCGAGTTGGTGTGGTCGGTGTGATGCCGTATTGAAGGACATGGATGCGCTGCACATGTCCGGCGCCTTGCACGGTATTCCGGTGAAGGCCGTCAACATCGGTGCGCAGGCCAACGCCGCGCAGGCCTTGCTGCGGAAGGGTGGGCAGGACCTGCAGCTAATCGCCGACGGTCAGACGCTTGCCGAGCGATTCGGCGTGCAATCGGTGCCGTGGGTCGTGGTCGTCGACGCAAACGGTGAGCCGGTCTACGAGCCGAGTCGGAACACCGTTCCGACCCAGCTCGCCAAGTACGTTCAGATGGACCTAGCGCTGCGTCTCTAGCAGAAACTGCCCGGCGCTCGGTCAACCACGGTTCCGCTACCGGCTTAAAATGTCTGCCGAACCCGGAAGTAGTAGTTCGCGTCTGCGTCTTCTTCCGCGGCATCCGTCACGCCAGAGGTTGTCAACTCGATGGCCGAGCCGATCGCTGCTTCCAGCCCCCAGGGTAGCTTGCCGGTGATTTCAGCCCCGACGTCCGCCTGACTGCGGTCGTCCGTGTCACGCCCACCCACGTTGTCTTCGAAGCGGGTGATGCCGTACTCGGCGAACGTCTTCAGACCAACCTGCAAAATGTTGAACGAGTACTCCGGCGGCTCCCACTGCACGCGTGCCACGGCGCCGGAATCCCCGACCGCCAGGCCCGGCAGCGACGAATACAGACTGCCCGTGCCACCTAGCACCCATTGCTGCTGTTCGGGGACGGCATCCTCGGTCCACTGTCCAAACACTTCCGCAGTGAACGTGTGGCCATCGGTGAGGTAGCGGCCGCGTAGCGTAGGCCTGACCAGCAGATAACCCAGATCAGCAAAGGTCAGCGGTTCGTCATCGTCGCCGAAACCCTGCTTCCCGGCGAGATTGGATTCCAACTCGAACTGCCCATTCTCGGTTAGCCAGGTTTTGGTGTACCCGATCGCGATTTCTGCCGAGGTGTAGATCTCCTTCTGCACCAGCGTGCCGCTACTCTGGATATCGGTTTCCTTGTGCGTGCGTTCGACCTTGGCGAAGGTCGTCATGCGCGACGAGAAGTCCGCGAACACCGGATAGAGCCAGGAGACCTCGCCTTCCAACAGCTCGGCTTCGAGCGGCGTGTCCAGCACAACCTGGTCATAACCCACGCGATGCCCCGCAAGCGTGAAGACACCGAAACGCGTGACCTGTGAATACGACAACAAGTGCTCGGCAAAATCGTCGGACTGGTCGGCTTCGTTCAGGCCGACCAGCGCGCTGCGGCCGAAGCCGGTGAACTCACCGCCAAACTCGGTGCCGCCCTTGACCATCACATCAAGAAAATGCCGACCGACAAACCGATTCCCCGGGTTGCCGATCTCCAGGTAGACCTCCCCGGCCGGGCGGTCGCTATCCCGCTCGGTCACTGTCAGCTGGTTGTCGTCCAGACTCATCGAGTAATCACGACCAGCGCGATTCGAATGCAAGCTGGCCAGCGCTCGGCGGGGTTCCAGCTGTGTGTCGCGAGGCGACTCGCCGGTCAAGCCTTTGAAGTAAGGCGTTAGCGCCTCTGGCGCTGCCACCGAGTCGATACGACCGGGGGCCAGATGCACAAACACGGTATTGCCCTGCCGTGCGTAGGTGAGCTGGCTGGCCGGATAACCTTGGAGATAGGCGGCTCGACCTATCGCGCGAACGGCCGCCGAGAGATCTTCAGCGCCGTCGACGGCGCCCGCGGCCGCTTCTTGTCCCAGTACGCTGTCATCAACAACCCGAATGGTGAATCCATCGAACGTCAGGTCATACGCAGACCCGGACGCAGCTGATTGAATTGTCTGAGCGCTTCCCTGCTGCGGCGGCAGTGATGGTGGCACATCTACAGCCATGCTTGACTCCTTCCCTGAAAAAAATGCCCGCCGGGTGGGTTCACGCCGGCGGGCTATATTGTAAGCCCTCGCCTTCGTCTAGCTAGGCTTTCACTTGGCGTGGTTGGCGACACAGCAACCGATGGTTCAAGGCCTCCGTGAGTTCCAGCACCTGATCCAGTTCGGACTTGAGGATGCTGAGCTGGCCAACCGCTGTACCTGTCGTCCTGTCGTCACTCACCTTGTCACGTAGAGCATCGGTCATGCAGCTGATGTATTCCAAGCGTGCGCTGATGCCGTCTGCAATATCGATTTCGTCGATTTCATCCATCACGATGGTATGCCTCCCCTCGCCTAGACGCGGCTGTCAGCCGATGCGTCGCAGTTCAGGTCTGCACGGGACGCCAAGTCATCTGTAACACCGCAGAGCAGCTCGGTGCCGGATTCACGGACCAGGCTTTCCGCGCCAGTGGTGCCTTCATCCGGGTTATTGGCCACATCGATAATCGTGCCGCCGTCACCACCCACGCCACCGTCGCCGCCGCCATTGCCGCCATTCCCACCGTTACCGTCGCCAGGGACGGAATCGGTGTCGTTGATGAGGCCCAGCCCCAGAGCGCCACCGGTGCCGGAGTCGTCACCATTGAGCACACCAGCGCCGATCTGGCCGCCATTGCCGGACTCGTCGCCATTGAGCACACCCGCGCCCAGCGTGCCCCCATTGCCGCTGCCGTCGCCGTTCAGTACGCCAACGCCGATCTGGCCACCGTTGCCGGCATTGTCGCCGTTGAGGACACCGGCACCGATCACATCGCCATTACCGGAGTTGTCGCCGTTGAGCACGCCTGCGCCGAGGAAGCCGCCATTGCCAGAGTTATCACCGTTCAGCACACCGACACCCAAGGCACCATTCCCGCTGTTATCTCCAGAGAGCACCGCCACACCGAGACCATCGCTATTGCCGCTGTTGTCACCGTTGAGCACACCAAGCCCGATCAGGCTGCCCTGCGCGGCGTTGTCGCCGGACAGAACCGCAACGCCAATCAAGCCGCCCGAGCCCGCGTTGTCGCCAGCCAGCACACCGATGTTCAGCAAATCGTTGGCGCTGGTCACGTCTTCGCCCGTTCCGATCCAGATACCGTCATAGATCTCGCCAATCGGCAGCAGGCCCGCCAGCTGCGAAGCCGCGGCATCGAGCGTGAACAGCGTGTCGCCGCCATACATGATGTGGAGTGCATCACCATCGTTGAGCAAGCCGATACCAAGGCCCTCTGAGGACTGCCCAGAATGGGTGCCCGACAGCACGCCCAGCGCGAGCTGGTCACCGTTGCCGGAGTTGTTCTCGTTGAGCAGGCCGACACCAAGCGCGCCGCCCTGCCCCGCGTTGTTTCCGCTCAACACGGCAAGACCCAGCAAACCGCCGGTGCCGGTGTTGTCGTCATTGAGAATCCCGATTCCCAGCAGGCCACCGTTGCCGGCGTCCGCGCCGGATAGCACCGCCGTACCGAGCAGACCGTCGTTGCCGGTGTTGCCAACCTGGTTGCCACCGAGTACTGCGATATCGAGCATGTTGTTCTCGCCGCCCAGACCCAGCATCTGCCCAAGCACAAGATCCGCCAACGGCTGACCAATCACCGGTTCGGTCAAGGCGAGAATCACCGGATAGCCCGAGCCGTCCGGCCCGGTTTCAAACACGGAGATATCCAGAAAGCCGTCCGACGGGCCATCGACCGCGCTCAGTCCAGGCAAAGGCGCAGAACTGATGTTGTTGGTCAATCCTACGAGCCCGGCGGTGAGGCCGGAGGTGGTTCCGCGCAGCGATGCCACCGTGGCGCCCAGTAGCGGCACCGCACCAGCCGACGATTGCTGCGTGGTCGAAACCGAGTCGTTGCCCGACAGCGCGCCAAGCAGATTCCCTACAGGGCCTGCTTGGGCGGCGGTGCTGGCGACAAGGGCCGAAATTGCAAAAATTGGGGTGCGCATGTGATCGCTCCGGTAGGCAGTAGACGACCACATCACAACATGCTCGCGAGAGCCCGCATATCGTAACGTCTATGATCGTAAAAACCACGGTCGTAGAAATTACGAGGCAGAGACGAACCAAGGACAGCTTGCCAATGAATTCAATCTGGGACCGCTTCTTTCTGATTCAGCGAAAAATGCTGGGGCGGGCCATGCGGGCGGGCGATGCGGGTGTTTTTTCCGACGTCGCGGAGGCCTTTGCCGAAGAATTCGCCGTGTCATTCGTGCGCTGGAATGTCGCGGGCGCCGATGGCATCGAGAAGACCGTGTTCACGTGGCCGGATGACCACGACGCTAATGCGTCCACAGGGACCGCAATGCAGTCCGTCACGATCAACGACACGCATCGAGAGCACCGATTCACCCTCGGAGAACTCGACAACAGCTCGATACTCCCTACGGAGCTCGCGCATGCGCTCTGCTCCACGCTGATTTCAGCCATCGAATTCCATGACGAGTTCGATATGCACCTGGCCGATGCCCGCGGTGGTGGTGACGAACTGGGACATGCCACTGTCGATGCTGATGGCGAAGTCATTTATGCCAACGAACGCTTCGTCGCACTGGTTCGTCGCAACGAACCGGATTGGGATGCCCGTCGTCTACCGATGTCGCTGGACCAGTCTCCGACGGCATTGCGTCATGGCATGACATGGAAAGGACTCTTCTTCTACGTCGAGCCCAACTCGGTACATATCCGACTACGGGTTCGGCCCGACCGGCGCTTGCCTGATCTGTCTCCACGGGAGTTGGAAGTCGCGCGGCTGATCGCATCGGGGATGACGTTCAAGGAAGTCTCCCGTCAACTCGAAATGGCGCCCTCGACGGCGTCGACACACCTTTACAAGGTCTACGACAAGCTCGGAATCAACCGCCGTTCCGCGCTCGTGGAATGGTTGACCGAGAATACGGATGCGCTGAATTCAGCCCGCGGCCGGGCACGCTGACAGAACCGCCCGGTGATCGCGCCAGCACAGGCCGTTCAGCCCGGCGGTTTGTCGCTGGCATTACCCCGGACCCAGTAGCGCTGCGGCACCTTGCGGCAACGGCTCTCCAACATGCCGTTGAGCTTGTCGAGGCCAGATCGCAGACGCTCGCCTTCGCTCACGGTATACCCGGCACGCATGCGTGACTGGAGCTGAAATTTACCTTCTTGATATTGGCGACAGCGGGACGCATCGCGAGCCGACCATCCGCGATCCACACGCCGCTGGGGTTTTCCGGCCACGCTCGGGGGGCGCGAACCCTCGCTGGAAACAGCGGGTGCAGCCGCTCGCGCTTCGATGTCCACGGCCCTCGACGACGACGCAGCCGCACAGGGCCGATCCTGGATGGAACGGTGTCCGGAACCGTCTTCGCAGATATACGCCGTCGCGGCCGCCATCGCCGGGAACGCGATCAGCCACGGCAGCACCAAGGTGCAGAGCAGGCCGATCACTCCGATAGCCTGCCGACGCCGGCACATGACGACGCATGGTCCAGTCCGGGCCTCGTCAGTCGCGTTGATCACAGCCGACGGTGGGTTCACCGTGAAATCCTGCCATCAACCGGGCCACTTTTCACCGGACATCCCTCAAAACAAGAAAGCCCCGCAAAGCGAGGCCGACTTGTCGATTTAATTGGTGGGCCGTCGCAGACTCGAACTGCGGACCGAGTGATTAAGAGTCACCTGCTCTACCAACTGAGCTAACGGCCCTATTTCTTCAATTGCCCGTTCTTCGACTGCTCGGCCTGCGGCGCGAGCGTTCAAACAACCGAACGCCGAAAAAATGGGGTGGACGATGGGACTTGAACCCACGACCACCGGGATCACAACCCGGGGCTCTACCAACTGAGCTACGCCCACCATCGCCCGCCAGTTCGGCGGGGCGCGAAGTATAGTGAGATTGCGTTAGGGTGACAACGCCGGTGGCTTCGTATCGAACACTTCGGCGTTAACCAGCGCATTGCGATTCCGGATCGCCCCACCTTCGATCCAGGTCCTCAGTGCCAGTTCGGCAGTCTTGCCCGTTCGGGTCTTGGGAATCGCCGGTATCTGAAAGATATCCTTCGGCACGTGTCGCGGCGAGGCTTCACTGCGAAGGCGTCGGCGAATCGCCTGCGCCAAGTCGGCATCCAGGTCCGCAGACGGAGCCAGCACGACAAACAGCACGATTCGCACGTCACCCTCAACCAGCGCGCCGATCGCTGCGGCGTCGGCCAGCTCCGGCATGCGGTCGAGCACGCGATAAAGCTCCGCGGTGCCGATGCGCACGCCACCGGGGTTGAGCGTGGCATCCGAACGGCCATGGATGATGAATCCGCCGTGCGCGGTCTTCTCGGCAAAGTCACCGTGATGCCAGATCCCGGGGAAATGCTCGAAATACGCGCTGCGATATCGCGCGGTATCGCGATCATTCCAGAACGCCACGGGCATGGAGGGGAACGGTGCTCGGCAGACCAGTTCGCCCTTCTCTCCGGTCGGTTGCGAACAGCCGTTCTCGTCAGCCACATCGACATCCATGCCCAGCCCTGCGCACTGAATCTCGCCTTCGTAGACAGGCAGCGTGGGATTACCCAAAACGAAACAGGAGACGATATCGGTCCCGCCGGAAATCGATGCCAGTTGCACGTCGGGCTTGATCGCCGAATACACGTAGGCAAAGCCTTCCGGCGACAGCGGGGAGCCGGTTGAGCAGATGGATTTCAGCGCATGCAGGTCATGGCTTTTGACGGGTTCGCCGCCGGCCTGTCGCGCCGCATTGATCCAGCCGGCGGATACCCCCAACAACGTGACCTCGTACCGCGCCGCAATGTCGAACAGCACGTCGGTGGATGGATAGGCCGGGTTGCCTTCGTAGAGTACGACCGTGGCCGCGCTGCCCAGCGCCGACACCAGCCAGTTCCACATCATCCATCCGCAGGTCGTGAAGTACAGCACGCGATCCCCCGGCGCCACGTCGGAATGCAGCTGATGCTCTTTCAAATGCTGAAGCAGCGTGCCACCGGCGCCGTGCACGATGCATTTAGGCTGCCCCGTCGTGCCGCTGGAAAACAGAATGTACAGCGGGTGATCAAAGGGTAGCGGCAGGTATTCGCAGCCTTCGGAGGTGACATCGCTCCAGGCGATCCAACCCGGCACGGCCGCCTCGCCCAGATAGCTGACCATGACCACGCGCTTGACCGTCGTGAGCACGGCGCGCACGGCTTCCAGCTTGTCGCGGATGTCAAAAACCTTGCCGCCATAGCGATACCCATCAACACCGATGAGCACGGTGGGCCGAATCTGTTCGAAGCGATCGAGAATGCCCTGCATGCCGAAATCCGGCGAGCAAGATGACCAAACGGCCCCGATCTTGGCGCTGGCGAGCGCCGCAATCATCGTCTCGGGGAGATTCGGCATGACCGCGGCGACGCGATCACCTGGCTCGACGCCCTGCTGCAACAGCCAGCCGGCCACGGCGTCGACCCGTTCGCGCAGTTGTGCGCGGGTGAGTTGACGATCCTCGACACCCTCTCCGGTCGCGATGATGGCGATGTCGCCATCGGATCCTCGCTCGATCAGGTTCTCGGCAAAGTTCAGCTGCGCGTCGGGAAAGAAGCGCGTGCCCGGCATGGCATCGGGCGGTTCCGTGACGTCCCGAGCACCGCGCTCGCCGCGCACGTCGCAGTACGTCCAGATGCTGCGCCAGAACGCCCCTGGTTCTGTCACAGACCAGCGGTGCAACGACGCATAGTCTGCAAACGATCCGGCGCCCTGCTCGGCCAAGGCCTGGCGATACCGCTGCAACACGCTGGCCTCAATTCGCTCAGCGCTGGGAGTCCAAAGGGGTTCAGTCATTCTGCATCCGGTTGATGATCGGGATGAGCCCGCTGGAACGCGGGCAAGGCTCGTAGATGTCGTGTGATGCGCACCAGACGCGGCATTCGCTCCAGATCTACCCCGAATCGCTCAGCGTTGTACATCTGCGGAACCAAACAAACATCCGCCAATCCGGGTTCATCGGAAAAACAGCAAGTGAATGGCGCACACGCTGCCAACTGGGATTCCAACGACTGCAGACCTCGGTCGATCCAGTGGGCAGACCACTGCTGGCGCATCGCCGGCGCGTGGCCTAGCTCGTCGGTCAGGTATTGCAAAACGCTGAGATTTTGCAAGGGCTGAATATCACTCGCGATGGTCTGCGCGAACGACAACACGGCCGCCCGATTCGCGGGTTGTTCGGGCAGCAGCGCGGGATCGGGGGCCAGAGCCTCCAGGTAGTCGATGATGGCCAGCGACTGCGAGATCCGCGTCGCTCCGTCTTCCAGCAGCGGGACATACTGCTGAGGGTTCATCGAACGATAAGCATCCTGTCGTTGCTCGCCGCCGTTGCGCACCAGATGGACCGGCACCAGTTCATAGGCCACCCGTTTCAGCTCCAGCGCGATGCGCACTCGATAGCTGGATGACGAGCGCCAGTAGCTGTAAAGCCGAATCACGGGCGATCGATTTCGACCACGGTCTGCTTGATCGCGCCGAAGATGCTCTGCCCGTCGTCATCCAGCATGTCGATGCCGACCGTGTCGCCATCTTTCAGAAACGGCGTCCTGAATTCTCCGGTTTCGATCTTGTCGAGCATCCGCCGCTCGGCGATGCAGCTATAACCCCGGCCGCCATCAGCCACCGGCTTGCCCGGCCCGCCATCCTCACCGCGGTTGGAAATCGTACCGCTGCCGATGATCGACCCGGCGCAGAGGCCACGGGTCCTGGCCGCGTGCGCAACCAATTGCGGAAAATCGAAGGTCATGTCGTCGCCGGTCTGCGGGCAGCCGAACAACTCACCGTTCAGCGTGGAACACAACTCGCCCTCCAGCTTGCGGCCATCCCAGGCGCTGCCCAGCTCATCCGGCGTGACGGCGACCGGCGAAAAGCTGCTCGCCGGCTTGCTCTGGAAGAAACCGAAGCCCTTGGCCAGCTCACCGGGAATCAAATTGCGTAACGAAACGTCGTTGACCAGCATCAGCAACCGAATCCGCTCCGCTGCGGCGTCGGGCGAGCTGCCCATGGCGACATCGTCGGTGACGACAGCAATCTCCGCCTCGAAATCCGCGCCCCAGCCGCGATCAAAGATCTCGATGGCATCGCGCGGGCCAAGGAATCCGTCCGAGCCACCCTGGTACATCAGCGGATCGGTCCAGAAGCTCTCCGGCAGCTCGGCTCCACGGGCGCGGCGCACCAGCTCCACATGGTTTACATAGGCGCTGCCATCGGCCCATTGGTAGGCGCGCGGCAGCGGTGATTCACAGGCCGCCGGGTCGAATGGGAAGGCGTCATCCATGCGGCCGGTTGCCAGGTCTTCGGAGGCCATCTGCAATTGCGGTTCCGCCTCGTCCCAGTCATCCAGCGCCGCTTGCAAGGTGGCGTAAGGCGCGAGGACGGCCTGGGTCAGATCGCGACTGACGACCAGCAGCCGACCGTCACGGGTGCCATCGCGCAGACTCGCTAATTTCATGCGGTTTCCTTGGGTTGGAGTTCGAAGGTCAAGACGACTTACCCGGCGCGCCAGCTGTCCGCGTAGGCGGGCAGCTCAACCGGGCTCAGCGCATCGCTGGCCTGTAATGGATCGCGGGTATCCAGCATCACCGCGACTTCTTCGGTGAAGGTCTTGGCGCTGGCCTGTCCCGCCGCCAGCGCCTTGGGGTGCGGACCATGGGTAAAACCGCTGGGGTGCCAGGTGATCGTGCCCGGCTCGATATTGTCCCGCGAGAAGAAGTCACCGGCGTGATAGAAGATCACCTCGTCGAAGTCATCATTGTTGTGAAAGAACGGCACCTTCAGCGCACCGGGGTCTGACTCGATCGGCCGCGGCACGAAGCTGCAAATCACGAAGCGACCGGCGACAAAGGTCGTATGCGCGGAGGGCGGCAGGTGGTAGCGATGGCTCATCAGCGGCCGAATGTGCCGCCAGTTGAGGCGCGAAACTGCCAGGTCACCGTGCCAGCCAATGGCGTCCAGCGGGCTGTAGTCGTAATGCACGCGTGACATCCGTCCCAGCCGCTTGATCTCCACCGTCCAGGGCTCGTCGGTCTGTTGCGCCAGGAAGGCCTCGTCGATAGCCGGCACGTCCAGCATCGCGGGGTCGAAGATCGCCTGAGGACCAACCAGCCCCTTGTCCGGGAGCTGGTAGCTGTCGTTGGTGGCCTCGATCATCAGCAGTGTCATGGGTGACGACGGCTCCAGGCGCCACATCGTTCCCCGCGGGATGACGACGTAATCGCCCTGCTCCAGTTCCAGATGGCCGTAGTCGCAGAACAGCGCCCCGCCGCCGGCGTGGACGAACAGCAAGTCGTCCCCGTCGGCATTGCGGGCCAGCGCCGGCATCGGTGTTTCCAGCCGCCACAGGCGGTATTGCACTGCCGCGTTGCTCAGCAGTGCGGGCGCAGACCATGGGCTGATCTCACCGGGCGGCAGCGCCATCAGGTCATAGGCACGGGGCCGCAGCTCGCCTTCCCAACGCGTCCAGCTCGTCGGCGGCCGCTTGTGATGGAAATGCGCGGTCGGCCCGAAGAAACCGGAACGTCCGGCCTCACGTTCGTAAGGTGCCTCGGCCGGAAAATCGGCGTGCGCCTGGCGCGAGATCGTGCCCTCGCGGTGCGGGTACTGAATCCAGCGGCGCGACATCGTTAGGACTGGATCACGCCGCGGCGGACCTGATCCTCCTCAATGGATTCGAACAAGGCCTTGAAGTTGCCCTCGCCGAAACCCTCATTGCCCTTGCGCTGGATGATCTCGAAGAAAATCGGGCCGATGACCGTCTGGGTGAAAATCTGCAGCAAGATCCCGTCCCCCTCGGTGGGCGCGCCATCAATCAATACCTTCAGACGTTTCAGGCGGCTGACTTCCTCACCGTGCCCCGGCACCCGCTCGTCCACTTTTTCGTAATAGGTATCCGGCGTATCCATGAACTCGGTGCCGGCCGCGCGCAAGGCCTCCACCGTGGCGTAGATGTCATCGGTGGCCAGGGCGATGTGCTGGATGCCTTCGCCGTTGTACTCGCGCAGGAATTCCTCGATTTGCGACTTGTCGTCCGAGGACTCATTGATCGGGATGCGGATCTTGCCGCAGGGCGATGTCATCGCTCGCGAAAACAGCCCCGTGAGCTTGCCTTCGATATCGAAGTAGCGAATCTCGCGGAAATTGCCGATCCGCTCGTAGTAGCCCGACCAGACATCCATGTTCCCGCGATTGACGTTATGCGTGAGGTGGTCCAGCAGCTTGAGCCCCACGCCGCGGGGGTGCTGATCGGTTACGCCGGGCAGCGGCTCGAAGTCGACGTCGTAAATGCTGTGGCTGCCATAGCGATCAACAAAATAAAGAATGGAATCACCGATGCCGTACACCGCCGGGATCTTCAGTTCCATGAAGCCAGTCGGCGCCTCGAACGGCACGGCGCCCTGAGCCACCGCATGTTCAAAGGCCGCCTTGGCGTCCTTCACCCGAAACGCCATCGCACAGGCACAAGGCCCGTGTGCGCGGGCAAAGGCCGCAAAATGTGTGTACGGCGTCGCGTTGACCAGAAAGTTGATATCCCCCTGCCGATACAGCGTCACGTCCTTGCTGCGATGCTTGGCGATCGCCTTGAACCCCAGCGAGCGAAACAGTGCGTGAAGCTGTTCAATGCCTTCGGGCGTGGGCGCCGTGTACTCGACAAACTCGAAGCCGTCGGTCCCCAAGGGATTGGTCGAGCCGGATGCCGGCGGCGAGGTCATCTGCTGTTGTGCAGTTGCATTCATCGGTGGTGTCTCCTGCTTGGCGCACCCTTCGGTGCCGCCGATATCGGGCTGCCTCAGACCGTCGCGGCCTTGGGCGGGAACAAGGGGTCGAACAGGCGCATGCCCTGCGCATCGCGGATTCGCGCCATCAGATCCATCCGAGTCAACTCGGACAGTCGAGATAACGACTCGATGACGTAATAAAGCGGTTGCATGATGTCGATGCGATAAGGCGTCCGCAGCGCGTCCATCACATCGAATGTCTGCCGACGAGGTGCGTCGGACAAGGCGTGCTCGGTCTCTCCGATGGAGGACAGGATACCGCCTCCGTAAATGCGGGTGCCTTGAGGGGTATCGACCAATCCGAACTCCACGGTGAACCAGTACAAGCGCGCGAGAAACACGCGCTCCTCCTTGCTCGCCGCGAGCCCCAGGCGGCCATAGGTTTCGGTGAAATCCGCGAAATGCTGGTTGGTCAGCAGCGGCGTGTGCCCGAACAACTCATGAAAGATGTCCGGCTCCTTGAGGTAATCCAGTTCCGAGCGGCGACGGATAAACGTCGCTGCGGGAAACTGTCGGTTGGCCAGCAACTGGAAGAATTCGCTGAACGGAATCAGCGCAGGCACGCGTGCCACGGACCAGCCAGTGCTGTCGGACAGCACTCGCGAGACGTCATCCAGCTGGGGGATTCGATCCGCGGGAAACCGCAGCCGCTCCAGCCCATCCATGAACGCGTCGCAGGCCCTGCCGTCAATCGCCGTCATCTGACGATTCAGCAGAATGGCCCAGGTCTCATTTTCTTCCTCGGTGTAGCGAACCACACCGAATTCGTCGGGCTGGCGAGCCGTGTAATCCGTACTCTTGCCCATGTCTGTCTCCACCGGAACGACGCAACGTCTCGTCGCGCGCCCGTCGCATTTATTAATGGGCGGCATTATACGAGGTCGATGTTGTTGCTGCCTCGCCGCCAAGCCAGCGGCTGCAACGAAAACGCGCCGACTGGGTCGGCGCGCGCAATGCGGTCGCGCAGCCGGCCTGCGATCAGGCCGGCTGCGCAGGTGGCCTAGAACGCCGCCAGACCCTCCGCCGTGGCTCCCGGCAACCCGCCAACGGTTCCGCCCTCGACCGGCGTCAGGCTGCCATCGCCAGCGATCGCGAACCCGTTGATCTCCCCGGTGCCGGCCGCCAGCACGTAGAGGTACTCGTCCGCAATCGCCATCTCCAGCAGGATGCTGGTTGGCGCCAGCGCAGCGGTGACGCCGTCGGCCGGATTCAGCGAGGTCAACACACCATCACCGTCGAGCTGAAATCCGGTGACCGTGCCCGAATTGGTGTTGGTGGTGTAGGCGAATTGGTTGTTCGCCGTGATCTCGATCCAGCAGGCGGCTGTCTCCAGTGTCGTCACGCCCGTCGTGATCGCGGTCAGCGTCCCGTCCACTCCCACCGAATAAGAACTCACGGACGAATCATCCGCCGTGGGCATGCCCGTGCCGGGATCGACATTGGCGTCCGACACGATGAAAAAGCCGTTGAGATCGAACTCCGCGCCAAACGGCGTGGGGACGTCGGTCGGTTGTGCGATGGGCGCGCTGGCCACACCGTTGTCGTCCAGCAGAAAGATATCGATCAGGTTCGTGGCCTTCTCGGTTACGGCGATGAAACGCGCGTCGGGGCTGATATCGATCGTCCCCGGAAGTACCGAATCATCGGGCAGCGGCGTATCGGTGCCGCTCAACGGCTGGGTCGACCCGGGGATCGCGGTCAGCAGCCCATCGTCCCCGACGCGAAAGCCGGAAATGTTGCCAGCGCCGCCCGCATTGAGCACGTACAGCAGCTCATCGTTCACCGCGATGCTGATCGGGAACATGCCGCCGGATGCGGTCTTGCCCACGAGACTGGCCGTGCCGTTGTCCAGCACGCGCATGGTCGAAACCTCGTTGCTGCCGGCATTCACCGCGAACAGATACCGATTGTCGTCACTGAGCACGATCGGGTCTTGCGCACCCAGCGGTGCGGCGGGTGCGATCGGGTTCGGGCCGCTGCCCCGCCCCCCGGTCGAGAACTGGCCCATCAGCGTCAGCGCGCCGGTCGCCGTTCGTTGGTAGCCGAGGATCTGATTGTTGTCCGCCGCATTGGTCATGGCGAACACGGCACCGCTTGCTGCTGCCGAATCGGTCGTGTCGTCGCAGGCGGCAAGCAGTGCCGCGGTGCCCAGTAGAGCCGTTGAAATCAAACGTCCTTGCAGTTTCATTGGGGTCCTCCCATTCAAAATACGAGCGCGTGGGCGCTCACCGAGTCATGCACCGCCAGGTGGCGGTAATCCCAATACGGATACCGCCGCCAAAATCGGACATGTCAATCGGGAGGAATGGTGGTGTGGCCGCTTTGCAGTGACCGTGACCGGCGTCAACACGGCCCGTGTCGACTGTGACCGATCCGTCAATCCGTCAGGCGAACGTGCAGCCCCACGGAGCAGCCAACTCGCTTGCCGGTACGGCCACGATCAGATGGAGCAACGTCAGGACGCCCTGCGTCCGCCGAGCAAACGCGGTGCACGGTTGAGTGCCATGCCGAGCAGCATCGCGCACAGGAACAAGAGCACGTCCGCATGGGCGCTGGCGACGGCGACAATCGCTGGCCCAGGGCACAGCCCGGCCAAACCCCAGCCCAGGCCGAACAGGATCGCTCCCACGATCAGAGGACGATCAATGTCATTACGGGCCGGCAGCACAAAGACCGGCTCCAGCCATGGTTTGCCAAGACGCGATGCCCACCAGAACCCCGGCACCGTGCAGACGAGCGCCGCCCCCATGACGAACAGCAGCGTGGGGTCCCAGACACCGAAAACGTCCAGAAACCCGACGACGCGTGCGGGGTCGACCATTTGCGACAGCAGCAGGCCGGCCCCGAACAACAGTCCTGCCAACCACGCAACGAGGTGATTCATCCCGCCACCCCGGTATGCCGAACAAGCCAAACGGTCAACACCGCGACCCCCATGAAGATCGCAGTCGCCACCAGCGAACGCGGTGAGCGCCGGCCGATGCCGCAGACACCATGCCCAGAGGTGCAGCCCGAGCCCAGCCGCGTGCCATAGCCGACAGCCAGACCCGCGACAACGAGGCGGAGACCGTCGGCCTGCATGGTCAGCCCTGGCCCGTCCAGGCTCTGGAACCCGATGAAGCCGGCCGTTAGCAGCCCGAGGACGAAAGCGCCTCGCCAGGCGCGCTCAGGCCCGAAGAGCAATCCATCTGCAATCCCGCTAATGCCGGCGATGCGGCCATTGGCAAACAGCAGCAACAGGCTCGCCAAGCCGATCAGGACACCGCCCAGCAAACCGCCCAGCACATTCGGATCAGCGACCATGCGGCACCTCCGGTGTCGGCCATGCGCCACAGGCCAGATTGGCCGGAACCGCGACATCCATCATCTTGGGATCGGGCAGGTTCAGGTTCTCCATTAGCTCGATGTAGGACGCACGGGTCTGGCCGGCCAGCCGCGGGTTGTATCGCCGCTCCTCACCGATGCTCGACCGCGTCCAGCCCTTGTAGTCATGCGCCGGGTAAACGGCGGTGTCATCGCCCAGCGGGAACAGCCGCTCCGTGATCGAATCCCAGCTTGCTCCAGCGTCGCCGCCCTGAAAATCCGTACGTCCCGTGCCGCGAATCAGCAGGACATCGCCGGAAAACACCGCCGGTTGCTCGCCTTCCAGCAGGTAGCTATAGGATTCGTTCGTGTGGCCCGGCGTGTAGAGCGCGCGCAGCGTCAGCCCGTCTACCGTGATGCGTTCGTCATCGTCCAGGTAACGGCTGACACAATCGGCGCGGCTCTGGCGCCCCATCAGCGTGCTGCACTGGGTGGCATCGCGCAGCGCGCCCAGCGCGGTGATGTGATCCGCATGGGTGTGGGTGTCGACCGCATGCAGCAGCCGCACATCGAGTTGATCCAGGAGTTCGAGATACACCTCTGTCTGCCCGCGCACCGGGTCGATAAGCAGGGCCTCCGCCCCCGGACGGGCGACCAGCAGGTAGGTGTAGGTACTCGATTCAGCATCGAACAGTTGGCGAAAGATCACGACATCTCTCCAGTCAAAATTTGCAGCATCATCAGCAGGCCGACCCCGGCAATGGCGATCGAAAACCCACGCTGCAGAATGGCAGCAGGCAAACGCTGCGCGAGCAGACGGCCCAGCAACATTCCGGACCAGCCACCGAGGACGAAGGACAAAGCGGAGAGGCTCCAGGGCAGCTGCCCCAGCGCGATTGCGCTGACCGCACCGCCCGCGCTGATAAGCGTGATGACGACCAGGGAGGTCGCCACCGCACGGTGGATGCCGAGCTGCGTCACCGCCATGAGCACGGGCACGATCACAAACCCGCCGCCCACACCCAGAACACCCGTCAGCAACCCTGTCACCGCGCCGGCGCAGACCAGCACCAGCATGCAGGGAGGCGTCAGACGCAAACGCCCTTCGCCACCCAGGCGGCAGACCGCGGCGCCTTCGCCCGTTCCTGCAGCGCTGCGCACGACCGCAGCCTTTGCGGAGGTTGCTTGCCGCCACATCAATGTACCGACGAGCAACGCAGCGGCGGCAAACAGCGTGGCGAACAGGACGTCCGGAACCCGGGCGCCGAGCATCAAGCCGAGCGGTGCCGTGAGCAGACCCGGCACCGCGAACACCACAGCAGGCCGCAAGGCAACCTGACGTGCCCGCAACACCCAGGCAGCGCCCAATGCGCTGGCCAGCGACACCACGACCAGAGACAGCGGCACTGCCCGTGACGGAGCCAGTCCGAATGCATAGATCAGCAACGGCACAGCAAGCAAGGACCCGCCGCCGCCGGTCAACCCCAGCGCAAGGCCGACCGGCAAGCCTGCCAGCAGCCAAAGAATGAGATCGAGTGATATCATAGGGGGTATAGTATCAGACGCTGACACACGGTGATCCGCATGACCGATGAACTGAACGACGCTGACCTGAACCCGTTACATCAGGAACGCCGGAGCGCCCTGATCAAACGCCTGAAACGCGTGGAGGGCCAGCTTCGGGGGATACAGGCGATGATGCAGCGAGAATCCGACTGCGAAGCAGTCGTGCAACAACTCACGGCCGCGCGTCGCGCGCTCGACAAAGTCTTCTACGAAACCCTGGCCTGTGCGCTGCAGCAAGACCTGGACACCGACGACGCGCTCAGCGCAGGCGCCCAGGTAAAACTGGACAAGATCACCACCCTGCTGACGAAGTACGGCTAGCCGCCGTATCGCCGGGCACGTTCTGCGCCGCCGGCTCATCACGCAGCCACCGCCACAGGGTCGAGCGCGAAACGCCTAGCTGCTGCGCCGCACGGCCACGGTGGCCGCCAACCCGATTCAGCACTGCCTGCAAATCCCGTGCGGAGGGCCGGTTCTCCGTTGACGCAGCGGCGCCACGGGTCGCCACTATGGGGGGTTGCTCTGCGCCCAGTTCCGGCGCGCAGTCCAGCAACACCTGCCGAGTGATCATGCCGCCCGGCCCCACGGCCAGGCCGTGGTAGTAAGCACGTTCCAGCACGTTGCGCAGCTCGCGCACGTTCCCCGGCCAGGAATAGCGCTGCAGCAGCTTCAGCCCGTCCGCCGTCAGGACAATGGCTGCGTCTCTGCCCACCTCGCCCAGAAAGTGGCCAGCCAGCAATGCGATGTCCGCGCTGCGCTGCCGCAATGGCGGCAACTCCAGCCGCAGGACATTGAGCCGGTAGTACAAGTCCTGGCGGAACCCGCCGCCTTCGACCATGGCTGGCAAGTCGCGGTTGGTCGCCGCGACAATCCGCACATCAACCGAAAGCGGACGATTCGCGCCTACGCGCAGGACCTCCCGGCCCTCCAGCACGCGCAGTAACCGCGACTGCAGCGCCAACGGTAGCTCGCCGATTTCGTCCAGGAACAAGGTGCCGCGGTGGGCGGATTCGATCAGCCCCATGCGCCCGCCACGTCGGGCACCGGTGAAGGCGCCCTCCTCGTGGCCGAACAGCTCGGCTTCGAACAGGCTCTCGGCAAATGCGCCACAGTTGACGGTGACCAGCGGACCCCGACTGCGGTCGCTGCGTTCATGCAAGAGCCGCGCGACCAGCTCCTTGCCGGTGCCGGTTTCGCCGCAGACCAGCACGTTGGCATCGGTTCGGGCGAAATGCTCGGCGCGGACACGAATGCTTTCAATGGTCTCGCTGTCACCCAGCATCTGCGGCTGGGCCATCCCACCACGCCGACGCCGCGAACCCGAGGCATTGCGGCTTTGTTCAGCCAGCCGGCTGCCGAGAGTCCGCGTCGCCGTGGTGATCTCCAGGGCCGTTTCAAACGCCGCCCGCGCACTGGAGGCGGAATACAGCAGCACGCCCCGCAGGCCGGCCGCATCGGCAAAATCGGCCACCATGCCGGTGCCCACGATGGCCTGCACACCCAACGCGGAGAGCTCCGAAACTGCGTCCAGCGCATCCTCGCTGGTGACGAAAGAACGCTGCTCGATACTCAGCCCATAGCTGGTCACGAAGTCCGAGAATTCCGCGTGTTCGGCTTGATAGGTCACCACCGCCACCCGCTCGGCCATGCGGCGCGCCCGCGACAATGCCGACATCAGCTCGAACCCGGTCGGCTTCACCAGAACCACCGGAACCGGAAGACGGCTTTTGAGATACGCACCATTCGATCCGGCGGCGATCACCGCGTCGCAACGCTGGGTTCGAAGGCGGCGGCGAATCTCCTCCAGGGCATCTTCAAACCCGAGGTTGATGGCTTCGGTCTGCGCCCGCTCATCGAATTCCGGACTGACTTCGCGAAACAAGCGGGCAAGCCGGGTGACCGACACGGTCCAAATTACCGGACGGCGGTTCGCGTCTGTGGCAGACAGGGCATCGGGCATGATCGATCTGTCTCATATAACGTTTCGCGAAACATGTTAACACCTATCGTGAAACGAATAATTCGAATACCAGACCCTACACCGGCAACTTGAAATATTGTTATTTTATTTAAATACAGTCACTTGCAATATCCTCCGGCATGCTCGCCGCCGCCCTTCACAACTGGCATGTCGCTTGAGTAAAGCGCGTCACCACTACGAACTGGAGTCGCGCCGAGTGTCCACCCCATCCAAAGGCCAGATGTTTCGCCAGGCACTCGCCGAAGAGACACCGCTACAAGTCATCGGCGCGATTAACGCCAACCACGCCCTACTCGCCCAGCGTGCCGGGTTTCGTGCGATCTACCTGTCAGGTGGCGGCGTCGCCGCGGGTTCGCTGGGCCTGCCCGACCTGGGCATCACCGGCCTGGAAGATGTGCTGGTCGATATCCGCCGCATCACCGATGTCTGCGACCTGCCGCTGCTGGTCGATGTCGACACCGGCTTCGGCCCCAGCGCCTTCAATGTCGCGCGGACGACTCAGAGCCTGATCAAGGCCGGAGCCGCGGCCATGCACATCGAGGATCAGGTCGGCGCCAAACGCTGCGGCCACCGCCCGAACAAGGAGATCGTGACCCAGCAGGAGATGGTCGACCGCATCAAGGCGGCGGTGGATGCCCGCACCGATGACGAGTTCGTGATCATGGCCCGCACCGACGCCCTGGCGGTGGAGGGCCTGCAGGCGGCCATCGACCGTGCCTGCGCCTGCGTCGAGGCCGGGGCGGACATGATCTTCCCCGAGGCGATCACCGAACTGCCGATGTACAAGCAGTTCGCTGAGGCCGTCAGCGTGCCGATCCTGGCCAACATCACCGAATTTGGCTCCACGCCGCTGTACACCGTGGACGAGCTGGCATCGGTGAACGTGGGGCTGGTGCTCTATCCTCTGTCGGCCTTTCGAGCCGCCAACAAGGCCGCCGAAGCGGTCTACACTGCGGTCCGCAAAGATGGGACACAGAAAAACGTCATCGACACGATGCAGACCCGCATGGAGCTGTACGAGTCGATCGGCTACCACGACTACGAGCAGAAACTCGACGCCCTGTTCGCCAAAGGAAAGTCGGCCTGATGCAGGCCGCCAGTGACATCTCTTCAATACGGAAAGACGGGAGAACCCAATGAGTGAGACGAACAAGAGCGCCGGCGGATTCAAGCCGAAGAAATCCGTCGCGCTGTCCGGCACCGCCGCCGGGAACACCGCGTTGTGCACCGTCGGTCGCAGCGGAAACGACCTGCACTACCGCGGCTACGACATTCTCGACATCGCCGAGACCTGCGAGTTCGAAGAGGTCGCGTACCTGCTAATCCACGGCAAGCTGCCGACCGAAGCTGAGCTGCGCGCCTACAAGACCAAGCTCAAGGCCTATCGCGGCCTGCCCGCCGCGGTGAAGGGCGCGCTGGAAGAACTGCCGGCGAACTCGCACCCGATGGACGTGATGCGCACCGGTGTATCCGTCCTGGGCTGCGTGCTGCCCGAGCGGGATGACCACAACCATGCGGATGCCCGCGACATTGCCGATCGCCTGCTCGCCAGCCTCGGCTCGATGCTGCTCTACTGGTATCAGTACGCGGTCAACGGCAAGGTCATTGATGTCGAGACCGACGACGATTCCATCGGCGGCCATTTCCTGCATCTGCTGCACGGGGAAGAGCCCAGCGAATCCTGGGTCCGCGCCATGCACACCTCGCTGGTGCTCTACGCCGAGCACGAGTTCAACGCCTCCACCTTCGCCTCGCGCGTCATCGCCGGCACCGGCTCGGACTTCCACTCCTGCATCGCCGGCGGCATCGGCGCGCTGCGCGGCCCGAAGCACGGCGGCGCCAACGAAGTGGCTTTCGAGATCCAGAAGCGTTACGACAACCCGGACGAAGCCGAGGCCGACATCCGCGAGCGCGTGAGCCGCAAGGAAGTCATCATCGGCTTCGGCCACCCGGTCTATACGATCTCCGATCCGCGTAACGTGGTGATCAAGAAGGTCGCCAAGGAACTGTCGCAGGAACAGGGTTCGATGAAGATGTTCGACATCGCCGAACGTCTGGAATCGGTGATGCTGGACGCCAAGAAGATGTTCCCGAACCTCGACTGGTTCAGCGCCGTCAGCTACCACATGATGGGTGTGCCGACGAACATGTTCACGCCGCTGTTCGTCATCGCGCGCACGGCCGGCTGGAGCGCGCACATCATCGAACAACGCGTCGACGGCAAGATCATCCGCCCCAGCGCCAACTACACCGGGCCGGAGAATCTGGAATTCGTGCCGATCGAAAAGCGCAGCTGATTCCCAACCCCACCGCCCATATCGGCTGG
>Ga0208834_100227_pt1 | contig 21705 bp, 17 predicted proteins | sample DeeseametaMP1787_FD_184182 | JGI IMG/M metagenome (GOLD analysis project Ga0208834, IMG submission 184182) | Marine microbial communities from the Deep Pacific Ocean - MP1787 (SPAdes) | ecosystem: Environmental > Aquatic > Marine > Oceanic | place: North Pacific Ocean | collected 2011-05-03 | reverse complement strand
CAGGAAGGGATCCATCATGAGTCTTCGCATCAACCAGAACATCGACGCGGTCAACAGCTACCGCAACCTGTCGGTCACGCAGGGCCAGATGAGCAAGTCCCTGGAGAAGCTCTCCAGCGGTTTCCGCATCAACCGTGCCGCCGACGACGCGGCCGGCCTCGCCATCTCCGAGGGTCTGCGCTCGCAGATCGGTGGCCTCAAGGTCGCCGTCCGCAACACCCAGGACGGCGTCTCGGTCGTGCAGACCGCTGAGGGTGCGCTCACCGAGACGCACTCGATCCTCCAGCGCATGCGTGACCTGGCGGTGCAGTCGTCCAACGACTCCAACGACACCAACTCCCGTGCCGCGATCAACGCCGAGGCGACCGCGCTGAAGGACGAGCTGACCCGCATCGCGGACAAGACGACCTTCAACAACGTCAAGCTCCTCGACGGCAACTTCACCGGCAAGGAGTTCCAGGTCGGCTACGCCGCCGGTGACACCATCACCGTCGACATCCAGGCCGCCGGCGCCTCGGCCGCCACCTCGACCTGGGCCAACGGCGCCGCCACCGCCACCGCGGCGGCCGCCACCTTCACCCAGAACGGTGTCGTCGTCACCACCGCCGCGCTGACCGCCAGCACCGACGCCAACAACATCGCCACCCAGCTGAACAACGACTCGAACTTCTCATCGTCGTTCACCGCCTCGGTCGACGACAACGGCGGCCTGGTCGTCCAGTCCAACACCGGCCTCGCCGGTGCCATCACCGTCGGTGGCGGCCTCAACGCGGCCGGCACCAACGCGGCGGCCGGCGCCGGTGGCGGCGGCTTCTCGGCCGTCAACCTCGGTGTCTCCGGCGTCAACCTGGGCACCCAGGCCGGCGCCAGCGCCGCGATCACCGCGATCGACACCGCCATCGAGTCGGTGTCCACCGCCCGCGCCAACCTCGGTGCCCTGCAGAACCGGTTCGAGCACACGATCAACAACCTGAACGTGACCGCCGAGAACCTCTCCGCCAGCGAGAGCCGGATCCGCGACACCGACATGGCCCAGGAGATGATGGCCTTCACCCGGTCGCAGATCCTCTCCCAGGCCGGCACCGCGATGCTCGCGCAGGCCAACCAGGCCCCGCAGAGCGTCCTGTCGCTGCTGCGCTGATCCACCACGTCCCGGTGACCGGGGCCCGACGGCGATCCCGTCGCAGCCCCGGTCCCCGGGACCGGTGTCACTGACACCCACCTGCAGGACCGAGCACCACCGGCAGCACCCGGGAGCGCGAGAGGAGGCGACCTCGAATGGCAGCGAGCATCAGCGGACTGGCCAGCGGCATGGACACCGCGACCATCATCGACCAGCTCATGCAGCTGGAGGCCGCGCCCCAGAACCGCCTCAAGTCCCGGGTCTCCTCCGAGAAGCTGGTGCTCTCCAGCCTCCAGGCGCTCAACAAGACCACCGCGACGCTGGCCACCAAGGCCGAGGCGCTCGCGAAGGACACCGCGTGGACGCCGCTGACGTCCTCGAGCTCGGCCGCCGGTGTCGGCGTGAGCACCACCAGCTCCGCCTCCCCGCGCAACCTGACCGTCACGGTCACCTCCGTCGCGAAGACCCACCAGCTCGGGTACGCCGACGCGGCCGGTCTCTCCGATGTCGTGACCGGCGCCTCGACCCTGGTCCGGCTGGACCGCTTCGACGGCTCCCCGGTCGAGATCGAGACCGGCGACGGCACCCTCCAGGGCCTGGTCACCGCGATCAACGACCCGGCCAACGACACCGGCCTGAGCGCCACCGTCGTCAAGGTCGCCGACGGGCAGTACCGCCTGCTGGTGGAGTCCAAGGCCACCGGCACCGCCAGCGACTTCGACCTCACCGCCCAGGACGGCAGCCCGCTGCTCGGCGGAGCCACGGTCCGCGCGGGCAGCGACGCCTCCATCGATCTCGGCGCCGGCATCTCCGCCAGCAGCTCGACCAACACCTTCTCCGAGGTCGTCCCCGGCGTCACCATCACCCTCGGCGCCCAGGCCACCGTCGGCACCGTGTCCTCGGTCTCGGTCTCCCGCGACGTGGCCGGCATGACCGCGAAGGTCAAGGACCTCGTCGACTCGCTCAACGCGGTCGTCGCCGAGATCGGGGTCAAGACCGCCGGCGGCACCACGGGCAGCGCCGGCCCGCTCGCCGGGGACGGCGGTGCGCGGCAGCTGCGGTCGCAGCTGCTGGACGCCATCCGCACCGACGGAGGCGCCAGCCTGGCGTCGTACGGCATCCAGGTGAACCGTTCGGGCCGCCTGGACTTCGACGAGTCCGCCTTCAAGGCGGCCTACGCCGCGGACCCGACCGGGACCGCGGAGATGTTCACCACCGCCGCCGACGGGTTCGCCGCCCGGGTGGCCGAGGTCGCCAAGGGTGCCAGCGCCCCCACGGACGGGACGCTGAGCGCCGCGATCACGGGGCGGCAGTCCGGCATCGACCGGATGGAGGACTCCATCGACGAGTGGGACCGCCGCCTGACGCTGCGGCGCACCGCTCTCGAGCGGCAGTTCGTGGCGCTGGAGACAGCGCTCTCACAGATGTCCAGCCAGTCCAACTGGTTGGCCGGTCAGCTCGCATCGCTCCCCTCGAGCAGCAGCTGACGCCCACGGGAAGTCAAGGAAGGCACCCACATGTACCACGATCCCCGCGCCGCATACATGGATGCATCCGTCGCGACCGCCAGCCCCGCCCGCCTGCTCGTGATGCTCTACGAGCGTCTCGTGCTCGACGTGCGCAAGGCCCTGGCCGCTCAGCAGCAGGCGGACCACGCCGAGGCCCACACCCAGCTCCTCCACGCCCAGGACATCGTCCTCGAGCTGCGCGCCAGCCTCGACGTCGACGCCTGGGAGGGCGGCCCCGGGCTCGCCTCCATCTACGACTTCCTGCACCTGCAGCTGGTGCGGGCCAACATCAACCGCGACACCGGTGCCACCGAGGGCTGCCTCAAGCTCGTCGAGGACCTGTGCGCCACCTGGCGCGAGGCCGCGCTGGCTGCGAGCCAGGTCGCATGAGCCCGCTGGTCACCACGACAGATGAGCACCGTGCTGGCTCCCCGGCCCTCCCCCCGGCCCACCCACCGGCCCACCCACCGGCCCACCCACCGGCCCTCCACCTCCTCGACGTCCAGGAAGCGGATCCTGCCGTGATGGCCGAGGCGGACGTGACGGCGTGGGAGATCGTCCTGGACCGCATCGAGCTCGACGTCATGCGGGGAGAGCGCAACCTCTCCCGGGGCCTGGAGTTCCGTACCGACCCCTGGGACCTGCCCGACAGCGACATCGGGCCGATCCCCCCGCAGCTGGTCGACCGCGCCGCGGGCATCCACCGCCGCCAGCACGCGCTGATCGAGAAGATGAGCGAGACGCTGCACTACACGCTGCGCCAGCAGGCCGTGGCTGAGGCCGCGAGCCGTGACCACGGCGCGGCGGCGTACCCGGTGTACGTCGACGTGGCCATCTGACACCGGCACCTGACACGGCCATCTGACACCGCCATCTGACACCGCCATCTGACACCGCATCCGACACCGCCGTCTGAGGCCCCTCGGTCTCCCCCCACCCCCCTCCAGGAGCACCTCTCCCTGATCACCGCGACCCCCGCCCTCCGCGTGAGGCCGGGGGTCGTGGTGTGCCCGCGACCGGTCGCACCGACGGACGGCGGCCAGGTCTGGACCAGCGTCCAGACCAGCCGTCCGAAATCGGGGAGAACGCGGCGACGCCCTCACCTTCGCGGGTGGTGCGCCGATGGGGGAGGTCGACCCCGCTGCGGCCGCCCCGGCCCAGCCCGCCCGACAGGAAGGGGGAGAGCTGTGGACGACGACGCCGAGATCGTGGCGGAGTTCCTCGTGGAGAGCCACGAGAACCTCGACCAGCTCGACCGTGACCTCGTGGAGCTCGAGCGCACGCCGGACTCCCGCGAGCTGCTCTCCAGCATCTTCCGGACCATCCACACCATCAAGGGCACCAGCGGCTTCCTCGCCTTCAACCGGCTCGAGGCGCTGACGCACGTGGGGGAGAACCTCCTCTCCCGGCTGCGCGACGGCAAGATGGTGATGACCACCCGCACCGCCGGCGCGCTGCTGACCATGGTCGACACCGTCCGCGCGCTGCTCGAGGCGATCGAGCACGGCGCCGGCGACGCCGACCCGGGCGTCGACGTCGAGTCGGTCGTCTCCCTGCTCGAGCGGGTGCTGGCCGGTGACGTCGAGGAGCCGGCAGCCGTGGCCGCCGAGGGCGGTGAGCAGTCAACCGATCCGCAGACCGACTCGGTTGAGGACGCACCGCCCGCGCAAGCCGCGGTCGAGGGCGGTGAGCAGGCAACCGTTCCGGAGCTGGAGTCGGTTCAGGACGCACCGCCCACGGCGGCAGCCGCGCCCGCACCCGAGCCGGACCCGGTCGCGGAGGAGCTGCTCGAGCAGGTGCTGGACCCGGTGCTGGACCCGGTGCTGGACCCGGTGCTGGACCAGGCGCCGGAGGACGTGCCCGCCGCCGCCGAGGCGGAGGAGGGCCGCCGGGGCGTCGTCGACTCCTCGGTGCGCGTGGACGTGGACCTGCTCGACGGGCTGGTGCAGCTGGTGGGGGAGCTGGTGCTGACGCGCAACCAGATCCTGCAGCGCACCGAGGCCGCCGACGACGTCGAGCTGGTCCGCGCCTCCCAGCGCCTGGACCTCGTGGCCAGCGAGCTGCAGGAGAGCGTGATGCGCACGCGCATGCAGCCCATCGGCCAGGTCTGGTCGAAGATGCCGCGCATCGTGCGCGACCTGGCCCACCAGCTCGGACGCGAGGTCGACCTGGAGATGGACGGCCACGACACCGAGCTCGACCGCTCGCTGCTGGAGGCCCTCAAGGGCCCCCTGGCCCACCTGGTGCGCAACTCGTTGGACCACGGCATCGAGCCGCCCCCGGCCCGTGCCGCGGCGGGCAAGCCGACCGCCGGCCGGCTGCTGCTGCGCGCCTACCACGAGTCCGGCCAGGTGGTCGTCGAGATCACCGACGACGGCAAGGGGATCGACCCCCGTCACATCGGCGACGTCGCGGTGCGCCGTGGCGTGGTCACCCGCGAGCAGCTGGCCCGGATGGAGCCGCGCGACGTCCTGGACCTGATCTTCCGCCCCGGTTTCTCCACCGCCGAGCAGGTCACCAACGTGTCCGGTCGTGGCGTGGGGATGGATGTGGTGCGGACCTCGATCGAGCGGATCGGCGGCAGCGTCGACCTCACCAGCACCGTCGGGTGCGGTACGACGATGCGGATCCGCATCCCGCTGACGCTGGCCATCATCCCGGCGCTGGTCGTCGGGCAGCAGGGCGAGCGCTACGCGATCCCGCAGGCCAACCTGGTCGAGCTGGTCCGTCTCGAGGGCCAGGACCTCCGCGAGAACGTCGAGACGCTCGCCGGCGCGCCCGTCCTGCGGCTGCGCGGTCGGCTGCTCCCGCTGGTGTCGCTCTCCGAGGCGCTGGGCGGCGAGAAGGCCGACCCGGACGGGCTCACCATCGTGGTCGTGCAGGCCGACGAGACCCGCTTCGGGCTGTGCGTCGAGGAGGTCCACGACACCCAGGAGATCGTCGTGAAGCCGATCGGGCGCCAGCTCAAGTCGCTGCCGACGTACGCCGGTGCCACGATCATGGGCGACGGTCGCGTCGCCCTCATCCTCGACGTGGGCGGCATCGCCCGTACCCGGGCCATCGGCGCGGCGCACGCGACCGAGCCCGAGGCGCAGGTCGGCACCGTCGACTCCCGGGCGCTGCTCGTGCTCGAGGTCTCCCAGGGCCGCCGGGCGGCGCTGCCGCTGACGGCGGTGAGCCGGCTGGAGGAGTTCGAGCTCGGGCGGGTCGAGCGCTCCGGGGGCGTGGAGGTCGTGCAGTACCGCGACGGCATCCTGCCGCTGCTGCGCCTGGCCCCCGCGATCGGGCTGGCCGAGTCGCCGCCGGCTGAGGACCAGATCAGCGTGGTCGTCCACGAGGACGGCCAGCACCGGGTCGGCATCGTCATCGACCGGGTCCTCGACGTCGTCGAGGAGCAGGTCGTCCCGACGGAGGTGGGCAGGCGCAACGGGGTGCTCGGCTCCGCCGTGGTCCAGGACAAGGTCACCGACCTCGTCGACCTCGACGCCGTCGTGCGTCCTCTTCTGGCAGGTGCGCGATGACCGTCACGACCCTCACCCCGACCTCCGGGGGCCCGCGAACGGCTGGGACCACCGGTCAGATGTGCACCTTCTGGGTGGACGGCCTCTACTTCGGCCTCCAGGTGGAGCACGTCCAGGAGGTGCTGCGCTACCAGCAGCTGACGGTGGTGCCCTGCGCGCCGGACGCCGTCCACGGCCTCATCAACCTGCGCGGTCAGATCGTGACCGCGCTCGACCTGCGGTGCCGGCTCGGGCTCCCGCCGCGACCCGAGGGCGAGCTGCCCATGAACGTCATCGTCCGCTCCCGCGGCGAGGTCGTCTCCCTGCTCGTCGACGACATCGGTGACGTCATCGACACCACCGAGGTCTCGCTCCAGCCCACGCCGGCCAACCTGCCCCCCTCGGTGCAGGACGTCGTCGGCGGGGTGCTGCCCCTGCCCGGATCGATCCTTCTCGTCGTCGACGCCGAGCGCGCCGTCGACGTCTCCACACCCGACACCACCGGAGGAACGCCGTGACCGAGCTCCAGACCCGCGCCAACCAGAACGGCTCCGGCACCGCCTCCGGGCGGGCCAAGGCCGTGAAGGCCGCGTCGGCCAAGCCCGCCACCACCAAGACCACGACCGCGCCCGACCTGACGAAGATGCGTTCGGTCCTCGACGGCCTGCCCACGCGCGTGATGCTGGCCGACACGAACCTGGTCATCACCTACGCCAACCCGGCCACCGTCGAGGGGCTGCGTGCCCTGGCGGACTGGATCCCGGTCTCGCCCGACGACCTGGTCGGCTCGAGCCTGGACATCTTCCACAAGGACCCGTCCTACCAGCGCGGCCTGCTGGCGGACCCGGAGAAGTACCTCCCGCGTCAGGCGATGATCAAGGTCGGGCCCGAGACCCTGGACCTCACGGTCGCCGCGGTGCACGACGACGAGGGCACCTACGTGGGCGCGATGGCGACCTGGGACCTGGTCACCGAGAAGCTCGCGCTCGAGCAACAGGTCGCGCGGGTGACCTCGATGATGGAGAACTCCCCGACGAACATGATGTTCGCCGACCGCGACTTCACCATCACCTACATGAACCCGGCGTCCCTGGAGACGCTCCGCGGCCTGCAGGAGCACCTGCCGGTGCCGGTGGACAAGATCGTCGGCACCAGCCTCGACGTCTTCCACAAGACCCCGGACTACCAGCGCGGCATCCTCTCCGACGAGGCCCAGCTGCCCCGCCGCGCCAACATCTCGGTCGGCCCGGAGACCCTGGACCTGCTGGTCTCGGCGATCCGGGACAAGGACGGCGAGTACATCGGCGCCATGGCCACCTGGGAGGTGATCACCTCCAAGCTCAAGGCCGAGGCCGAGCGCAACGACGCGATGGCCGACGCCAATGCCTTCAACAAGACCCTCGCGGTCCTGGCCGGCGCGACCACTCGCGAGGAGGCCATCCAGAGGACGCTCGACACGGTGCGCGAGGAGTTCGGCTGGGCGTACGGCTCCTTCTGGGCCATCGACGAGTCCGACGGCCTGCTGCACTTCGACTCCGAGTCCGGCGACGCCGGCCCGGAGTTCCGTCAGGTCACCCTGGCCGCCACCTTCGCCGAGGGCGTCGGCCTCTCCGGTCGGGCCTGGCAGAGCCGTGACCTGTTCTTCACCCCCGACATCGGTCAGATGACCGACTGCGTGCGGGCCCCCGTCGCCCAGCGCGTGGGCGTGAAGTCCGGCCTGTGCTTCCCCGTCATCGTCGACGGCCAGGTCATCGGCACCATGGACTTCTTCATGCTCCAGACCATCGAGCCGAGCCCCCAGCGCCTCGACACGCTGCGCAACGTGGGACGCCTGGTCTCCCAGGCCTTCAGCCGGATCAACAAGGAGACCAGCGACCGGGAGCAGGCCGCCGAGCTGGCCGCGAAGGTCGAGGTCGTCCTCGACGTCGTGCAGGCCGCGGTCGACGGGGACTTCACCCGGGAGCTGACGATCTCCGGCGATGACGCCGTCGGCCAGCTGGCCGGCGGGCTGTCCAGCCTGCTGGGCACGCTGCGCGAGTCGATGAGCACCATCGGTCAGACGGCCGACGCGCTGGGGGTCGCCGCCGAGCAGCTGACGATCCTCTCCCAGGGCATGGGCGACGGCGCGTCGGTCACCTCCGACAAGGCCGCGAGCGCGAGCTCGTCGTCCTCGGAGGTCTCCGCCAGCATCCAGACCGTCGCGTCGGCCGCGGAGGAGATGACCGCGAGCATCCGCGAGATCGCCCAGAACGCGACGGAGGCCGCGTCGGTGGCCACCGGAGCGGTGGGCGTGGCCAGCCAGGCGCAGGACACGGTCGCCAGCCTGGGTGAGTCGTCCGCGGAGATCGGCCAGGTCATCAAGGTGATCACCTCGATCGCCCAGCAGACCAACCTGCTGGCCCTCAACGCCACCATCGAGGCGGCCCGGGCCGGCGACGCCGGCAAGGGCTTCGCGGTGGTCGCCAACGAGGTCAAGGAGCTGGCCAAGGAGACCGCCAAGGCGACCGAGGACATCGGCCGCAAGATCGAGGCGATCCAGGGCGACACCTCCGGTGCCGTGTCGGCGATCTCGGAGATCTCCGAGGTGATCGGTCGGATCAACGACATCCAGACCACGATCGCCTCGGCGGTCGAGGAGCAGACCGCGACGACCAACGAGATCGCCCGCTCGGTGACCGAGGCCGCCGGTGGCGCCAACGGCATCGCCGACGACATCTCGCAGGTGGCCTCGGCTGCCGACGACACCCGCCAGGGCGCCCAGAACACCCTGCAGTCGGCGACCGAGCTCTCCACCATGGCCGCAGAGCTCAAGGCCCAGGTCGGTCGCTTCCGCGTCTGACCCGCACACTGCCGTCGACCCCTTCCCCTCCGCTCCACCTCGGTCGACGGTCCACGGACCGGCCCCGGTCGCACATCCCACCCCCCAGTGCGACCGGGGCCGAGCCACGTCCGCCGAAAGGTCGCTCATGCACGGCCGAGAGGTCGCTCACGCACGGCCGAGAGGTCGCTGACGCACGGCCGAGGTGCGACGAGCCGCGGCGAGGGACCGGGGACCCGGTTAGGCTCACAGCCACCATGAGTGCCGCACCGCGCCCGGAGTCCCTCACCCGGCTCGAGCAGGAGGTCGGCGTGCTCGTGCGCCGGATCCGCCGGGTCATCGCCGAGCGGGCCGGGGCCGTGCACGCGGAGCTGCAGCCGGCGTCGTACCTCATGCTCGCCCACGTCGCCGAGCACGGTCCGATGCGCGCCTCGACCGTCGCGGACCTCTTCAGCATCGACAAGGGCGCGATCAGCCGACAGGTCACCCACCTCATCGAGCTGGGGCTGATCGAGAAGTCCCGCGACCCCGAGGACGGGCGGGCGTGGCTGCTGACCGCGACGCCCGACGCGCGGGAGCGGCTCGCGCAGGTCGCCCAGAGCCGTCGGCGCTACCTCGCCGACCGGCTCGACGACTGGGAGTCCGGCGACCTGGAGACCTTCACCGCGCTGCTCGCGCGATACAACGAGAGCCTCGGCTCCGGGGTCGAGACCGACTGATTCCGACCCCGGCGGCCGACATCGGGTGACTCAGCGCAGCCAGACGGCCGTGTCCCCGGGCAGGGTGTCGGTGACCGGGCCGCTGGCGATGACGACCTCGCCCGCCGGGAGCGGGACCGGGGTGCTGCCGCAGTTGAGCACCACGGTGACCTCGCCGCGGCGGAAGGCCAGCAGGTCCTCGCCGAGGTCGAGCATCTCGACGGTCGAGGGGGTGCCGAGCAGGGTCCGGCGGGCGGCCAGCGCGCGACGGTAGAACGCCAGCGTCGAGTCGGGGTCGGCCTCCTGCGCGGCGACGGTGAGCCCGGCCCAGTCGCTGGGCTGTGGGAGCCAGGGCTGTCCCCCGCCCGGTCCGAAGCCGTACGGCGGCTCGGAGCCCGACCACGGGATCGGGACCCGGCACCCGTCCCGCCCGACCTCGGGGGACTCGCTGTCCTTGGTGCGCAGCCAGCTGGGGTCGGTGCGGTGCGCCGGCGGCACGTCGACCTGCTCCAGTCCGAGCTCCTCGCCCTGGTAGAGGTAGGCGGAGCCGGGCAGCGAGAGCATCGTCAGCGTGGCGGCCCGCGCCCGGGCCAGGCCCTGCTCGCCGCCGCCGTAGCGGGTCACGTGGCGGATGACGTCGTGGTTGGACAGCACCCAGGTGGGGTCGGCGTGGACCTCCTCGAGCGCCTCGAAGGTGCTGGTGATGACGTTCTCGAAGGAGGCGGCCGACCAGGCCGCGAGCAGCCAGGAGAAGTTGAAGGACTGGCTCATCTCGTCGTCGCGGACGAAGCGGGCCATCGACTCCGGCGACTGGGTCCAGGCCTCGGCGACGGTCATCCGGTCGCCGTCGTACTCCGCGAGCACCCGGTGCCAGCGACGGTAGACGTCGTGGACCTCCGGCTGGTCCCACATCGGCTCGTCACGGTGGGTCCGCTCGACCATCGACTGGGTGGCGTTGACGTCCGTGCCGCCGCGCTGGGTCTCGCCCTCGGGGATGACCTGGTCGCGCAGTGACTCCTCCTTGAACAGCCCGTGCGCCACGTCGACGCGGAAGCCGTCGACGCCGCGGTCGAGCCAGAAGCGCAGGACGTCCTCGAACATGTCGCCGACCTCGGGGTTGCGCCAGTCGAAGTCGGGCTGGGAGGAGTCGAAGAGGTGGAGGTACCACTGGCCGTCCTCGACGCGGTCCCAGGCGGAGCCGCCGAAGACCGAGAGCCAGTTGTTGGGCGGCTCGGAGCCGTCCTCGCCCCTGCCGTCGCGGAAGACGTAGCGCGCCCGCTCGGGGCTGCCCGGGCCGGCGGCGAGCGCGGCCTGGAACCACTCGTGCTGGTCCGAGGAGTGGTTGGGCACCAGGTCCACGACGACCTTGATGCCGAGCTCGTGCGCGGTGGCGAGCAGCGTGTCGGCGTCCTCGAGGGTGCCGAAGAGCGGGTCGATGTCGCAGTAGTCGGAGACGTCGTAGCCGTGGTCGTTCTGCGGGGAGCGGTAGAACGGGCTGATCCAGATCGCGTCCACCCCGAGCCCGCGCAGGTAGGGCAGCCGCCCGGTGATGCCGGGCAGGTCGCCCACGCCGTCACCGTCGGCGTCGGCGAAGGAGCGGGGGTAGACCTGGTAGATGACGGCGTGGCGCCACCACTCGGTGGCAGCGGGCGTCTCGGCGGGCGTCACGGCGGGCGTCACGGGGGGCGTCTGCTCGGTGCTCATGGGGACACTCTGACACATCGGGGTTGACCGGTACACCGTGCTGCGTAAACGTTTACGCGCCCGCCTGGTGGCGGACCCTCAGGAGGGGATCTCGATCCACACCTGGCGCGCCAGCCCCAGCAGCTCGCCGTCGGCCGTGCGCAGCGTCGTCGTCGCGTGGTGCTTGCGCCCCTCGGACCCCCGCGCCTCGCCGGTCACGACGAGCGTCTCGCCGACCTCGGGGAGCCGGTCGACCCGCGCCGTCATCCGCCCGAGCACCCGCGGGCCCTCCTCGATCCCGCTGGCCCAGGCGCCCGCGCAGTCCAGCGCGGCCCAGGCGATCTCGTACGACGTCGCGTGCGGGGTCCACGACGCCGCGACCGTGCCCGGTCGACCCGGTACCGGCCCGGGCAGGATGCGCAGCCCGTCGCCCTCGGCCCGCTCGGGCCCGCACGAGAAGCAGGTGGGGAAGGGGTGCCGGTCGTGCCCGGCGTACGACGCCTCGGCGGCCCGCGCCACGTCGACCGGCACCGGCGCGCTCGGCTCGAGGTCCGTCTCCACCGCCCGGGCCTCCAGGACGGTGCGGCCCTCGGCGTCCAGCGCGCGCCACGCGCCCTCGTGCTCACCGACCTCCAGCGGGACCTCCAGCGGCGGGGGGAGACGCAGCGTCACCTCGACGGTGCGACCCAGCGCACCGCCGGTGCCGGTGAGGGCCGCGAGGGCGCCGGCGGCCCAGCCGCCGTTGGCCGAGTCGGGAGGTCCGTGGAAGGCGGTCGGGACGATCAGGGAGGTCACCCCCGGATCTTCTCCCACCGGTCCAGCGCCTCCTGGCGCTCCTCCTTGTGGTCGACCATCGGTGCGGGGTAGCCGACCAGGTCGCGGGTGTCGGGGTCCGGGTCGTGCGGGTCCGGCACCTGCTCGGGGTCGGAGAGCTCCTCCACCCAGCGGCGGACGTAGTCGCCGCGCGGGTCGAACTTCTTGCCCTGCGTCGTGGGGTTGAAGACCCGGAAGAACGGCGAGGCGTCGGTGCCGCTGCCGGCGACCCACTGCCACCCGTGGTTGTTGGAGGCCAGGTCGCCGTCGACCAGCCAGTGCAGGAAGTGCCGCGCACCGTGCTGCCACTCCACGTGCAGGTCCTTGACCAGGAAGCTGGCCACGATCATCCGCACCCGGTTGTGCACCCAGCCGGTCGCCCGCAGCTGGCGCATCCCGGCGTCGACGATCGGGAAACCGGTGCGGCCCTCCTGCCAGGCCTCGAGCTGGGCGCCGGGACGGTCGTAGGACAGCCGCGCGAACTCGGGCTTGTAGTACTCCCGCGCGGTCTCGGGCCGGGTGTGCAGCACGTCGGCGTAGAACTCCCGCCAGGCCAGCTCGGTGCGGTAGACCCGGGCACCGTCGGACCGGCGGCGCGAGAGGTCGGCGAGCAGCGTGCGCGGGTGGACCTCGCCGTACTTCAGGTGGACCGACATCCGGCTGGTGCCGTCGACCCCGGGCCTGTCGCGATCCTCGGCGTAGTCGTCGACGCGGTCGAGGAACTCCTCCCACCGCCGTCTCGCCGCGGCCTCGCCGGCCTCGGGGAGCTCCAGCCCGGCGGGCAGCCGCGGGTCGGGGATGGCGGTCGTGCCCTCGTCGGTGTGCTCGTCGAGGGTCAGCCACGAGACGCCGGTCGGGGCGTCGACCGGGCCGCGCCAGCCGTGGTCGGCCCACGCGCGGGAGAAGGGGGTGAACACCTTGTAGGGGTCGCCGGAGCCGTTGCGGACCCGACCGGGCGCGACGGCGTACGGCGATCCGGTCCGCACCAGCTCGATGCCGGCGTCGGCCAGCGCCTTCTCCACCTCCTCGTCGCGCCGCGAGCCGTAGGGGCCGTGGTCGGCGGCGACGTGGACTGTGGTGGCCTGCACGGCCTTCGCCGCCAGGACCACCCGGCGCACCGGGTCTCCGCGCACCACCGACAGCTGCGTCCGTCGCTGGCGCAGCGAGGCGTCCAGCGAGCGCAGTGACGCCCCGAGGTAGGCGCGACGGCTCGGACCGCTCGGTCCCCAGAGCGCGGGGTCGAGCACGAAGAGCGGCAGCACGTCGCCGCTCTCGGCGGCCGCGATGAGCGCCGGGTTGTCGGCCAGGCGCAGGTCCCGGCGGAACCACATCACCGATGTCATGGGGACCCAGCGTGCCAGCGGCGGGGGACCCGGACATCACCCGAGCGGCCGCCGGACCCGGCCCTGGGTGGGGGATGGGATGATGGCGCCGTGAGTGACCTGATCGACACCACCGAGATGTACCTCCGGACGATCTACGAGCTGGTCGAGGAGGGCATCGTCCCCCTGCGCGCCCGGATCGCCGAGCGCCTGCACCAGTCGGGTCCGACGGTGTCCCAGACGGTGGCGCGCATGGAGCGCGACGGCCTGCTCACCGTCGAGGGCGACCGGCACCTGGAGCTGACCGAGGACGGCCGCCGCCTGGCCATCCGGGTCATGCGCAAGCACCGCCTCGCCGAGCGGCTGCTGACCGACGTCATCGGCCTGGACTGGGAGCTGGTCCACGAGGAGGCCTGCCGCTGGGAGCACGTGATCTCCGAGACCGTCGAGCGCCGACTGATGGAGATCCTCGACCACCCGACCGAGTCGCCCTACGGCAACCCGATCCCCGGACTCGACGAGCTGGGCGAGACGCCCGGCGCGGAGGGGTTCATGGACGGCGTGGAGTCGCTGTCCAAGGCCGCCGCCCGCGGCGAGGGCCGGGTGCTGGTGCGTCGCATCTCCGAGGAGATGCAGAAGGACGAGGACCTCATGAGCGCGCTGCGCCGGGTCGGCGCGATGCCCGACACGACCGTCACCGTCGCGCAGACCCCCGAGGGCGTCCTGGTCGGCGCCGGCGGCGAGACCGCCGAGATCGTCCCCGAGGCGGCCGACCACATCTTCGTCCGCCGCCTCTGAGGGCTGGCCGAGCCGGTCCCAGCGGCGTCCCGGCTCCTCGCCGCGTGGCCTCGCCGAGTCCTGTCTGGGCTCCCCGCCGGAGTCTTGGCTGGGGTCCTGCTGGGGGTCATCGGCAGTCGGCGGCCGGACCTGAGAGCCGTCCAGACGGGTTCCGGACCGCGCGTGACCGCATTGCCGGACGCGTCGTTGTCGCGGCATGCAGGCAATGTCTACGCTGGTGGAGCGCCGGGCGAGCGGCGACGGTCGATTCGAGGATGTCATGGAGCTGATCTCGGTGCCGCTCAGCGCCGCGCTCCTCACCGGTGGTCGCGGGGTGGGCGGTGAGTTCGTCGTCTCGCACCGCGAGTCCGCGCTCACCCGGGGCCTGGAGCCCGACGAGCACGTCGTGGTCGTCGATCCCGACGGGGAGTTCCACGCCGCGCAGGTGGTCGACATCGAGTTCGACCTGACCGACACCCACTACGTGCTGGAGTTGGGCGTGCGGCTCCCGCCGCACGTCGTCCGGGACCGGCTGCTCGCTGCCGGCGACGCCACGCCCGCCGGGACACGGACCGACGGCGTGGACGAGCGCGACGTCCTGGACCTGCTCCGGCGCCTGCGTGACGTGGCCGGCGACGAGCTGCGCGACGACCCCTGGGGTGGCCCGGGGGCGTCGCCGCGCTAGCCGGCGTCCCGCGCGCCGCCCGGCTCCGCGAGGGCCGCGCGCCGTTGCTCGAGCGCGAGAAGGAATGGTGTGCAACCATCCTCGATGGCGTACGTCGCCAACGGGTCGCCCCGGGTCTCCCCGCGGTTGGCGATCACCACCGGGACCCCCAGCGAGGCGGCGCGGCGCACGAAGCGCAGCCCGCTCATCACCGTCAGGCTCGAGCCGATCACCAGCAGCGCGCCGTCACGCTCGGCGAGGGCCTCGACGGCGGCGTAGCAGCGTGCGACCCGCTCCTTCGGGACGTTCTCCCCGAAGAACACGACGTCCGGCTTGAGCACGCCGCCGCACCCGCAGGCGGGGACGACGAAGCCGGCGGTGTCCTCGAGGTCGACGTCGCCGTCGGGCCGGATGTGCACCGACGGGTGCCGCTCGTGCCAGTCGGGGTTGAGCCGGCTCAGCTCCTCGTGCAGGGCGGCGCGGGCGCTGGTGCGGCGGCACGAGAGGCACACGACGTCGGCGATGCGGCCGTGCAGTGCCACCAGGCGCTCGGTGCCCACCCGCTCGTGCAGGCCGTCGACGTTCTGGGTGATGAGGAGATCGGGTGCGATGCGGGCCAGCGCGTGGTGCCCCTCGTTGGGGTCGGCGCGGCGCATCCGGCCCCACCCGAGGTGGCTGCGTGCCCAGTACCGCTGCTGGGAGACCGGGCCGGAGACGAACTCCTGGTAGGTCATCGGGCGGCGCGGGGGAGCGTCCGGGCCGCGGTAGTCGGGGATGCCGGAGTCGGTCGAGAGGCCCGCGCCGGTGAGCACCACGAGGGGACGGGCGGCGAGCAGGTCGAGCGCGGCGTCGGCGTACGACGCACTGCGCTCGCGTGCGGCGGCCTCGCCGCGCAGGGGGATGCTCACGGTCGGTGGCGCAGCCGGGTCAGCGGGCGTAGCGGACGGCAGCGCGAGCGCGGGCCTTCTCGGCCTCCACCTCACGGTTCTTCGGCGCCGCCGACGTGGTGAGCGCGTCGAGGAGGTGCTGGGTGGCGTGCGCGACCTCGGCGACGGCGCGGTCGAACGCTTCCTGGTTGACCTGCGAGGGCTTCGTGGAGCCGCTGACCTTGCGGACGTACTGCAGCGCAGCGGCGCCCACCTCGTCGGAGGTCGCCGGCGGCTCGAAGTTGTGGAGCTGGCGGATGTTGCGGCACATGCGTCGAGCGTACGTCGACGCGCGCACCCCCGCGCCTGCTCCAGCAAGCAGTCGCCGGACCGGCGGAGGGGTTGCTAGCACGCTGGCTAGCGGCGCCTCCGCGCGTCGATCTCGCAAGCAGGCAAGGGGTTTCTCCTGAGGCGCCACTGCCCGGTTGTGACCTGATCCACCCGCTTGCTGCTTGCAAGTGCTAGCAGGAGCAAGCACTATGGAGGCATGGCCAAGGGAAAGGTGTCGACGGCAGTCGGCTCGCTGGGTGACTACCTCAAGGAGCAGCGCACCCAGGCGCAGCTCTCCTTGCGGCAGCTCGCCGAGCAGACCGGCGTCTCGAACCCCTACCTCAGCCAGATCGAACGCGGACTGCGGCGCCCGTCAGCGGAGGTGCTCCAGCAGATCGCGAAGGCGCTGCGGATCTCGGCCGAGCAGCTCTACATCCGCGCCGGGATCGTCAGCCCCGACGACGGTGTCGGGGGCTCGGTGGAGCTCGCGGTCCTCGCCGACACGGCGCTGACCGAGCGCCAGAAGCAGTCCCTGCTCGACGTCTACCAGTCCTTCCTCGCCATGAACGCCGGTCAGGCGACCGCCGAGCCGGGCGACGAGGAGTAACACCCCCACACCCCCGCGGCCGTGGCACCCGCCACGACCCACCCGACGGGCCGCGAGGCCCACCGAAGGAGTAGTTCCGACATGGCCAAGGCCACTCTCCCCACCATCAAGATCGAGGACCTCAAGTCCGAGGCCACCAAGTCCCTGTACGCCGGTGCCGGTGTCGTGGACCTGGCCGTCGAGACCGTCCGCGAGTACGTCTCCGACGTGCAGAAGAAGCTGGTCGACCTGCAGAAGGACGCCACCACCAAGTTCGAGGGCGTCCAGAAGTCGGTCAAGGACTTCGACTTCGAGCCCAAGACCATCCGCACCCAGGTCGAGACCGTCGTCAACGCCCGCGTCGAGGCGCTGAGCGACGAGGCCAAGGCCCGCCGCACCGCCATCGAGAAGCGCGTCGCCGAGCTCCAGGGTGACGCCAAGGCCCTGCCGGTCACCGTGCGCAAGCAGCTCGACGAGACCACTGCGACCGCCACGGCGACCTACGCTGACCTGGCCAAGCGCGGCGAGGTCCTCGTGGGCCGCATCCGCAAGCAGGAGTCGACCCAGGCCACCAAGACCGCGGCGAAGACCACCACGGCGAAGGCCAAGACCACCAAGACCCAGGGCACCAAGACCGCGAAGACCGCGGCCAAGAAGACCACCACCGGTGCCAAGAAGTCGGCGACCACCGCCAAGAAGTCGGCCTCCTCCGCGGCCACCACCGCGAAGAAGTCCCCGGCCAAGAAGTCGGCGACCGCCACCAAGACCGCCGCCAAGAAGACCGCCAGCGCCGCGGCCACCGCCACGACCGAGGCCGCCCAGAAGGTCGGCGACTGATCGACCGGGCCTGACCCCTCGCAGGTCACGACCCCTCCACCGAGCCCCGTCACGCCTCCCGGCGTGGCGGGGCTCGGCTCGTCTGCGGGGTTGTCCGGGCGTGGTCGGCGTGGTCGGCGTGGTCGGCGTGGTCGGCGTGCTCGGGCGTGGTCGGGGGCGAAGGTCTGACTGATGCCAGTCGAACCTTCAGACCTCGACGTACGACGCCTTCTCGGCCGTCACGAGCAGCACCCGCGTGTCGGGCAGCCGCAGCAGCCGCACGTGGTCGACGTCGCTGCCGTGCTCGACCTCGACCAGCTCCTCGCTGATCGTGCCGTCGTCGAGCCGGAGGGTCGACAGCCAGCCCGTGCGCGCGCCGTACCCGCGGGTGATCACGCTCAGGCCGGTGCGCTTCCCCGGGATCCAGGTGAAGGCCCGCGGATCGGTGGCTGCGACGTGCCGGGTGTTCACCCGGTGGTCGAGCACGTCGAGGCGACGTGGTGCCGCGAGGTCGGCCAGGTCGAACAGGCTGGTCTGTGCACCCCACCGCCGACCGGCGACCGGCCCCTCACCCAGGCCCAGCAGCCGGTGCGGACCCAGCGGGTGCAGGTAGGCCGAGTAGCCGGGCACCTTCAGCTCCCCGACCACCCGCGGCGCGGTCTGGTCGGACAGGTCCACGGTGTAGAGCGGGTCCACCCGGCGGAAGGTGACCACCAGCGCCAGGTCGCCGAACCACCGCACCGCCTCGATGTCCTCGCGCGGCCCGATCCGGTCCACCCGGCCGATCTCCTCCAGCCGGGTGCCGTCGCGGCGCATCGTGACGATCGAGGAGAAGTCGCCGGTCTCCGAGGACGGCCCCACCGCCACCCGCAGCACGCCGTCGTGCTCGTCCATCGACCACCGGTCACGGATGGTGCCGTCGACCTCGCCGCTGGCGACGTACGTCGCCGCCGTGCCCGCGAGCTCCAGCTCGTGGACCTCGCTGGTGCCGCTCCAGCCGCCGACCGGCCAGCCGGTCGGCCCACCGGGCAAGGCCCGGTCCACCGTCCAGCAGCAGCCTGTGGGGGCGCCGCTGGTCGCGAGGTAGAGCCGGTCGGTCGAGGCGTAGACCAGGTCGGTGCTGACCGCGACGCCGACGGCGTCGGCGTCGCCGAGCCCGGCCAGGGGAGCGGTCGCGTCCAGCCCCACCACCGCGACGGTGCCGGGCGTCGCGCCGTCCGCCTCGCCGGGACTGCCGGGCAGGGCGACCTCGTCGCACTCCACCAGCCGCTCGGTCGTGGCGGTGCCGTCCTCGGCGTACGTCGTCACGTGCGGCAGCCAGTCGTCGATCCCGCTGCCACGCACGGCCGCGAGGTTGCGCTGCAGCGCGCGGTCCTCGCTGCCCGCGCGGCGGCCGGGACGCGCGAAGTCGAGGTCGGGCAGGCCCGACCGGGTCACCCAGCGCACCGTCGAGCCGTGCTGTCGCGCGGCGAGCAGCTCGGCGTCGATGGTGAGGGTGTCGGTCAGCGTCGGCTCGTCGAGGTCGGTCACGTCGACCCGGAGGATCCGGGTACCGGGGGAGCCGTCGGCCTCCTGGTCGCCCCCGACGACGACCACGGTGTCGCCGACCAGCAGCAGCTCGGGGTCGACGACGTCGGGGAGGTCGATCCGCGCGGACTCCTCGACGGTCTCGCCGGTGACGTCGGCGAGCACCAGGTCGCTGGTGCGTCCGGTCCGCTCGACGCGGGCGAGCAGCCGGCCGTCGGACTTCGCGACGTCGGGCTCGTCGACGCCGGCCTCCTGCACGTTGGTGCCGGTCTTGGACTGGGTCGCGTTGGTCATCCCGCGCGCGTTCGTCGGCGCGGGCGCCTGTGCCGCGGCGAACCCCTGCAGCTCGAGCACGCCGTCGCGCGCGAAGGTCCGCCAGGCGCCGCCCACGTCCAGCAGCCCTCCCGACCAGCCCCACGGGGTGACCAGCTCCTCGGCGCCGTCGACGTACCAGTCGAGGAGCTGCTCGCAGGAGGCCGCGGGGGTCAGGTCGTCGCCCTGCCAGGCGACCGGCCGGGGTCTCGACGCCCGCTCCTCGCTGGCGCTCGTCTCTGCTCGACCACCGGGGCCGGCGTCGAGGGAGAGGCCGACCAGGACCCCCGCGCCGACGAGCGCGGTGGCGGTGAGCGAGGTGAGCAGGGTGCGGGCGCGCATGTGGCTCCGACGTACGACGTGGACGCGCGGTTCCGGGGCCTGGGCGCTCCTGACACGATGTGCCCATGGCTGACGCGCAGGGACAGACCCGCGACCTCGATCTCGCGCTCTTCGGGGCGACCGGCTTCACCGGCGGGCTGACCGCCGAGTACCTCGCCAGGAACGCCCCCGACGGGCTGCGCTGGGCGTTGGTCGGGCGCAACCTCGGCAAGCTCGAGCAGGTCCGCACCCACCTGGCCACGATCGAGCCGGGTCTCGCCGACCTCGAGCTCGTCGTCGCCGACACCTCCGACGCCGCCGCGCTCGCGACGCTCGCCCGCCGCACCAAGGTCGTCGTCACCACCGTCGGCCCCTACCAGCAGCTCGGCGAGCCGCTGGTCGCCGCGTGCGCCGAGGCCGGGACGGACTACGTCGACATCACCGGCGAGCCCGAGTTCGTCGACACGATGTACGTGCGCCACCACGCCGCCGCCGAGCGCTCCGGCGCCCGGATCGTCCACGCCTGCGGCTTCGACTCGATCCCGCACGACCTCGGGGCCTACTTCACCGTCCAGCAGTTGCACGCCACCGGCCCGGTGACCCTGCGCGGCGTGGTCCGCGCGGCCGGCACCTTCTCCGGGGGCACCTTCCACTCCGCGCTGGGCGCCTTCGAGCGCAGCCGCCAGATGAGCCAGGCCTTCAAGGAGCGCCGTCGGGTCGAGCCCCGCCCCGAGGGCCGCAAGAGCCGCGCCGTCGCCGGCAAGCCGGGCAAGGACCCGGTGCTGGGCTACTACCTCCTGCCGATGCCCACCATCGACCCGCAGGTCGTGGCCCGCAGCGGTGCGGCGCTGGACGCCTACGGGAGCGACTTCCGCTACTCCCACTTCGCCGGCACCAAGACCCTGCGCTACGCCGCCGGCGGCGCGCTAGGGGTGGGGCTGATCGGCGTCGCCGCCAAGATCCCCCCGGCGCGCAACCTGCTGAAGTCCAAGGTCAAGCAGGGCGAGGGCCCCTCGGCCTCGCGGCGCGAGAAGTCCTGGTTCACCGTCGACTTCGTCGGCGAGGGCGACGGCCGCACCGTCCACACCCGCGTCTCCGGCGGCGACCCCGGCTACACCGAGACCGCGAAGATGCTCGCCGAGTCCGCGCTGTGCCTGGCCTTCGACGACAACCCGGCCGTCGCCGGGCAGGTCACCACCGCCCAGGCGATGGGCGACAACCTGCTGGCCCGCCTGCAGGCCGCGGGCATGAGCTTCGAGGTCGTCGACTGACCCTGCGGGCGCAGGCCGTCGACCCGACGGAGGCTGCGCGGCGGGCGGCCGCCTGGCCGCGGGTGCGGTGGATGGGCTCCAAGCACCGTCTGCTGCCGCACCTCGCGCAGGCGTTCGCCGACCTCGCCCCGGCGGGCGGTCGCGCCCTCGACGCGTTCAGCGGCTCGGGGGTCGTGTCCTACCTCCTCAAGCACCAGGGCTTCGGCGTACGCGCCAACGACTACCTCGGCTTCCCGGGTGTCGTCGCGAGCGCCGGGGTCGTCAACGACGACGTCCGGCTCACCGACGAGGACGTCGCGCGGATCTGCTCCCCGGCGGTCGACGACCGCGACTTCTGCCGCCGCACGTTCGACGGGGTCTTCTTCACCCCCGAGGACCTCGCCTTCCTCGACAGCGCCTGGAGCCACGTCGCGACGATGACCGGCCACGCCCGCTCGGTCGCGGTCGCCGCGCTCTGCCTGGCCGCGGCCCGCCGCCAGCCGCGCGGGGTGTTCACCATCAGCGGCGACCTCAGCAGGTACGACGACGGGCGGCGCGACCTGCGCCTGAGCCTGCGCGAGCACTTCGTCGAGCGCGTCGCGGACTACCACCGGGCGGTCTTCGCGGGCGCCGCCGCGTGCTCGGTCTCCACCGGCGAGGTGGGCGAGGTCGAGCGGAACGGGTGGGACCTGGTCTACCTCGACCCGCCCTACGCCCCGGTCAGCGACGACAACGACTACACCAAGCGCTTCCACTTCCTCGAGGGGCTCTCGCGCTACTGGGAGGGCGAC
>Ga0208834_100225_pt1 | contig 21854 bp, 21 predicted proteins | sample DeeseametaMP1787_FD_184182 | JGI IMG/M metagenome (GOLD analysis project Ga0208834, IMG submission 184182) | Marine microbial communities from the Deep Pacific Ocean - MP1787 (SPAdes) | ecosystem: Environmental > Aquatic > Marine > Oceanic | place: North Pacific Ocean | collected 2011-05-03 | reverse complement strand
GGAGCCGTATCCCAGCCGGCTGCTGTCGGCGGGCGCCTCCGGTTACATCAGCAAGGATTCCGCGGCGGAAGAGGTCGTCACGGCCATCCGGCGCGTGCATCAGGGCGGGCATTACATTGCGCCGCTGGTCGCTGGCAACCTCGCTGCGGCCTTGATCAAAGGGCAGAATGAATCGCCTTTCGACGCCTTGTCTCACCGCGAAATGCAGGTGATGAATCTGGTGACGCAGGGACATAGCACCCAGGCGATTTCCGACCGCCTGTGCCTGTCCCCCAAGACCGTCAGCACCTATCGCTACCGCCTGTTCGAAAAGCTGGGCGTGCATAACGACGTGGAACTGACCCGCCTCGCCATGCGCTACGGCTTGCTGGAGGACAGCGTCGCCGCGGCTGACTGACGTCCTGCGATCGCGCGACATGGCGCCTCCTCATGGCTGAATCCTTTCACCCGGATTGCGCCCGTTGTCCGCGGCTGGTGGAGTTTCGCGCGCAATCCCGCGCTGACCACCCCGGTTATTACGGCCGGGCTGTCCCGAGTTTTGGCCCCGAATCAGCGCCGCTGCTCATTGTTGGACTGGCGCCGGGTATGCACGGCGCCAACGCCACCGGACGGCCGTTCACCGGCGACTACGCCGGCATCCTGCTGTACCAGACGCTTTACGACCTCGGGCTGGCCTCGTCGCCGGTCTCCGAGTCGGCCGATGATGGCCTGGAACTGCTCGGTTGCCGCATCACCAATGCGGTGCGCTGTGTGCCACCGCAGAACAAGCCGGTGGGCGCCGAGATCAATCAGTGCAGGCCTTATCTAATCGAAGAGCTGAATGCGGTCCCCCGCGGCGGGGTGCTGCTGGCGCTCGGCAAGATCGCGCACGATCAGGTGATCCGCGCGCTTGGCTTGCGGGTGGCGGCCTACAAGTTTGGTCACGGCGCCGAGCATGCGTTGCCCAGCGGGCTGCGGTTGGTCGATTCCTACCACTGCAGTCGCTACAACACGAACACGCGCCGGCTCACCGCGGTCATGTTCGAGCAGGTGATGCGTCGGGCGCGCGATCTGTCTGCTCAGGCCGCCACCACGTCCAGCTGATTCGTATACTGCGCGGCCGACCGCCGTTCGACATGCCGCGTTGAGTGATTCCTCGTTCAATCCGAAACGATTCGTCAGTGGCCTGACTCCGCGCCCTGGCGTGTATCAGATGCTGGGTGCTGACGGCGAGGTGCTTTATGTCGGCAAGGCGAAGAACCTCAAGAAGCGCGTGGCAAGCTATTTTCTGCGGGCCTCCGGTTCGGCCCGCATCGAGTCGATGGTGGATCAGATCCACGACATCGCGATCAATGTCACCGACACCGAGAACCAGGCGCTGCTGCTCGAAAGCAGCCTGATCAAGAAACACCGGCCGCGCTACAACATCGTGCTGCGCGACGACAAGAGCTATCCGTATCTGGTCATCACCGGCAATCACCCGTACCCGCGGATACGTTTTCACCGGGGTAGCCGCAAGAAACCGCATCGCTATTTCGGCCCATACCCCAACGCGGGGTCGGTACGCCGGACCCTGGACTCGCTGCAAAAGCTGTTCAATCTGCGGCCATGCTCCGACAGCTTCTTCGCCAACCGCACACGGCCCTGCCTGCAACATCAGATCAAGCGCTGTTCCGCGCCCTGTGTGCAGGCGATCTCTGAAACGGACTACGCCAGCGATGTTGCCGATGCCGTGCGGCTGCTGGAGGGCAAGAGCGAGGTGCTGGCGCGCAAGCTAACCGAACGGATGGAAGCGGCCTCCCAGGCGCTGGATTTCGAGCAGGCGGCCCGCTACCGCGATCAGATTGCGGCCCTGCGGACTATCCAGGGACCCAGCGACGCGGCCGGCACCGTGGATGACGCGGACTTTGTCGTGCTGGAACAACGCGCGGGGCTGAACGCTGTCGGCGTCGGCACCATTCGCAGCGGCCAGCATCTCGGCTATCGCAGCTTTTTTCCGAAGGGCGGGGCGGATGCCTCACCAGCCGAGGTGCTGGGCGCATTCATCGGCCAGTATTACGCCGAGCGCCCGCCGCCGCGGGAAATCGTCGTCTCGCATACGCCCGATGATGCCGAGCTGCTGGAAAGCGCCCTCGGAACGCTCTCGGGCCGCCGCGTGCAGATCAAGGTCAAGGTGCGTGGATCGCGGGCTCGGGTGTTGAAGACCGCCCACGACAGCCTGCAGGAAGCGGTTGCCGGTCGGCTGCTGCAAGGCGAGGCGCTGACACAGCGGTACCTGGCGCTGGGCGAACTCCTGAGCCTGGAGGACCGCCCCTCTCGGCTGGAATGCTTTGACATCAGCCACACGGGGGGCGAGTCGCCGGTCGCCTCCTGCGTGGTCTTTGATGAGGACGGACCGCTCAAGTCGGCCTACCGCCGCTTCAACCTGACCGATGTGACCCCCGGCGATGACTACGCGGCGATCCGCCAGGCTGTGTTACGGCGCTTCCGGCGGCTCAAAGAGGGCGAGGCGCCGGTGCCGGATGTGCTGCTGATTGATGGCGGCAAAGGGCAGCTTGGTCAGGCAGTGGAGGCGGTCAACGAGGCGGGCATGACCGGCGTCACCATCATCTGCGTGGCCAAGGGTGCCGATCGCCGGGTGGGACTGGAGCAAATCTTCCGCCCCGGCGCGGCGGTGCCCATCCGCCCCAAGAGTGACGACCCGGGCATGCATCTGATCCAGCAGATTCGCGACGAGGCGCACCGATTTGCCATCGAAGGTCATCGCGGTCAACGTGGCCGGGCGCGCAAGCAATCGGTTCTGGAAGAAATCGAAGGTTTGGGGCCGCGTCGTCGACAGGCGTTGCTACGCAGCTTCGGCGGCCTGCAGCGCGTGGAGCGGGCAGGGGTGGATGAACTTGCTCGTGTAGAAGGCATCTCACGCACGCTGGCCCAGCGCATCTACGATCGGTTTCATTCCTAGCTGAACGTCCCATACTCCCCATTCGACAACGCATAATAGAACCGTGCCACTGAACTTCCCCATGCTGCTGACCCTGATGCGGGTACTCGCGATTCCGTTCGTGGTGCTCGCGTTCTTCTGGCCGTCACCCTGGGCCGGGCCCGTCGCTGCGCTGCTGTTTCTCGTTGCGGCGATCACCGACTGGTTCGATGGCTGGCTGGCCCGTCGCTGGAACCAGACCTCGGCCTTCGGCGCCTTCCTGGACCCGGTGGCGGACAAGCTCATCGTCGCCACCTCGCTGGTGGTGCTGCTAAGCCACGACGCCAGCGTCCTGTTGAGCATTCTGGTGGCCGTGATCATTGGCCGGGAGATCACCGTGTCCGCGCTGCGGGAGTGGATGGCGGAGATCGGCGCCCGCGCTTCGGTGGCGGTGTCTTGGGTTGGGAAGGTGAAGACGACCTTTCAGATGACGGCCATCGTGTTGATGCTCTGGGGGCACCCGCTCGGACCAATCCCGATCTACGATATCGGTTACGGGCTGCTCTTTGTCGCAGCGGGGCTGACGCTCTGGTCCATGGCGATGTATGTGCGTGCCGCGTGGCCTGTACTGGCCGAGCACTCGACCCAAAACGCTTGACACCGTCGGTCGCCGCCATAGAATACGCGCCTCTCGCGGGAATAGCTCAGTTGGTAGAGCGCAACCTTGCCAAGGTTGAGGTCGCCGGTTCGAACCCGGTTTCCCGCTCCAAATTTGGTGAATCGGAGGCAGTGCCGGACCCGGTTCGCAACGATGCCTCGGCCGGCTCGCCGCCCGGGGCATTCGTTTTTTCAGACCGACGTTTTTGTCGGTTAAACTTGGCAGGTCGGCGACGATCGCCAAGACAAGCACCCGAGGCTGGGTGGCAGAGTGGTGATGCAGCGGATTGCAAATCCGTGTACGTCGGTTCGATTCCGGCCCTAGCCTCCATTTATGCAGACACGTGCGCCCGGATGGCGGAACTGGTAGACGCAAGGGACTTAAAATCCCTCGAAGGTGACTTCGTGCCGGTTCGATTCCGGCTCCGGGCACCAGTTCTCTCCGCCCCCCCAATTTCCTCGCGGTTCTGATGCTGCAATTTGACAGCATCGTGCTGCGTCGCGGGCGCAAGACACTGCTCGGGCCACTCTCGGCGGATCTGCCGCCGGGCTCGGTCACCCATCTCCAAGGCCCGAACGGCGTCGGCAAGACCACGCTGATTCACGCCCTGGTGGGCCTGCGCGAACCGGACGCCGGACAGGTGCGCTGGAACGGCGACGATATATTCGAAAGACCGGAGAGCCTGCGCCGCGTGCTGTGCTATGTGGCCCACGACGCGACCGGCAACGCTGCGCTCACGGCGGTGGAAGCACTGCGATTCACGCTCGCGGTCACCGGCGAGGAAGCCGACGCCGCAACCGACGCGCTGCGGGAATTCGGCTTGACCGGCCGTTCGCTGACCCAACCGCTGCGAACACTGTCGGCCGGCCAGCAGCGCCGGGTCGCACTGGCGCGCCTGGCGGTGAGCAAGGCGGCGCTGTGGGTGCTGGATGAACCGCTGAACGCCCTGGATGCCGGCTCGCGGGACGCTCTGTGCCAGCGATTCGCCCAGCATGCGCAGGCCGGTGGCACGGTCGTCGTCACGTCACATCAACCCCTGCCGATCGATGCGCATTGCATCGATCTGGCCGCCGCCTGAACGCCATGGGGATCTGGGGCGCAGTCTGGACTCGCGAATGGCAATTGCTGTTCCGGCAACGGCAGGACCTGCTCCAGCCGCTGACTTACTTCACCATGGTGGTGATGATTGTTCCGTTGGGCGTCGATCCGGCCGACGCGGTGCTGACGCTGGTCGCACCCGCCATCGTCTGGATTGCGGTCGTGCTCGCCGTGGTGTTGTCGCTGGACCGGCTGTTCCGTGATGACGCGCGGGATGGCACTTTGGCGGTGCTGCTCACCGCACCGACACCCTTGTGGTGGGTGCTGCTCGCCAAGCTCGGCGCGCATTGGCTGGGGCTGGGCAGCCTGCTGGCGATTGCCGCGCCGATTGCCGGCGCGGCCTATGGTCTGTCGCTGGCCGCCGCCGGCGTGCTGTTCGTGACGGTGATCGCCGGGACGCTCGGCCTCATGGCGCTGGGTCTGGTTGCAGGCGCGCTGACGGTGGGCCTCCGCAATGGCGGCGTGCTGGTGGCGATTATTCTTCTGCCGTTATACGTGCCGCTGCTGGTGTTCGGCGCGGGTGCCGTGGCGGCGGTGCAGTCCGGGTTTCCCGGTGCCGGTCCGGTATACTTCACGGCCGCCTTATCCATGCTGTACGCCACTTTGGCTCCGCCGCTGGCAGCCGTGGCGCTGCGACTGAGTTACGACTGATGTGGACCTGGTTTCACCGACTCGCCTCCCCGCCGACGTTTTATCGCTGGGGCGGTACGCTGCAAGTGATTTTCGGCGTTGCGGCCGCGGTACTGATCGTCGTCGGCACTTACGGCGGGCTGGTGCTGGCGCCGGCCGACTACCAGCAGGGCGATGCCTTTCGCATTATCTATGTTCATGTGCCCAGCGCGTGGTTGTCGCTACTCGTGTACACGACCATGGCGGTCGCCGGTGGCGTGGCGCTGATCTGGCGCATGAAACTGGCCGAACTGTTCGTGGTGGCCGCCGCGCCCATCGGCGCTGCGTTCACCGCGCTGGCGTTGGTCACCGGAATGCTTTGGGGCGAACCGATGTGGGGCACCTACTGGGTCTGGGATGCCCGGCTGACCAGCGAACTGGTACTGCTGTTTCTTTATCTCGGCGTCATCGCCCTCAACGGCGCGTTCGAGGACCCGCGACGCGGCGCCCGTGCGGCCGCCGTGCTGGCACTGATCGGCGTCGTGAACGTGCCGATCATTCATTACTCCGTGGAATGGTGGAACAGCCTGCATCAGGGCGCCACCGTGACGAAATTCGATTCGCCGTCGATCTCCATGGACATGCTCTGGCCGTTGCTGGTCAACGCGCTGGGTTTCACTTTCTACTACTGCGCGATGCAGTGCATGAGAATGCGTGCCCTGGTTCTGTCGCGGGAACGTGACGCGCGTTGGATTCGTGAGGCCGTGGCATGAGCGAGTCGTGGTGGAACATGGGAGGCTATGCGGTCTACGTATGGACCTCCTTCGGACTGACGGCTGCCGTCCTGCTCGGAGGCGTATTGCTGGGCTGGTCGTCACTGAGCCGGCAGCGTAGGGATATTCGATTGGAACGAGAAACGGACGATGACGCGTAGACAACGTCGCATGATGGCGGTGGCCGCACTGGTCCTTGGCGCCGGAACGGCAGTGGCCCTGGCGCTGGTCGCCTTTCAGAGCAATCTGATCTACTTCTACAGCCCGTCGGAAATTCTCGAAGGCGAGCTACCGGCCCAGGCCCGTGTGCGCTTGGGCGGGATTGTCGAAGAGGGCAGCGTCGAACGGTCTGCCACGGACACCACCGTCACGTTTCGGCTGGCGGACTGCGACAAGGCCATTCCCGTTCGCTACTCCGGAATTCTTCCTGACCTGTTCCGTGAAGGGCAGGGGATTGTCGCGATCGGCACCTACGATACGCAGACCGGATTCAGCGCGGAGGAAGTGCTCGCCAAGCATGACGAGAACTACATGCCGCCGGAGCTGGAAGCCTCACTGAAGGACAAGGCCGGCATGAGCTGCATGCCTGTGGCGCGAACATGATCCCGGAACTGGGCCATTTCGCGCTGTGCCTGGCGGCCGGGCTGGCGTTGATGCAATGCGTGGCACCGCTGTCCGGGGTCGCATTGCGCCGGGAGCGCTGGCAGGCCATGGCGTGGCCGCTCGCGGTTGGGCAGGTCGTATTCACCATCATCGCTTACGGCGCGTTGACCTGGTCGTTCATCCATGTGGATTTTTCGGTGCGCTACGTCGCCACCAACGCCCACAGCGAATTGCCGATGTTTTATCGGATTTCTGCCGTGTGGGGCGGCCACGAGGGCTCGCTGCTGCTATGGGTGCTGATGCTGGGTGCCTGGACGTTGCTGGTCGCCGGACTCAATCGGAGCCTGCCGCGCGACATCGGGGCATCGGTACTCGGCGTGATGGGGGCGATTTCCTTTGCGTTCCTGCTGTTCACGCTGCTCACATCCAATCCGTTCGAACGTCTGATTCCTGCACCGCCTGAAGGTCAGGATCTGAACCCGCTATTGCAGGATCCGGGGCTGATCATTCATCCGCCCATGCTGTACATGGGCTATGTCGGCTTTTCCGTGGCGTTTGCCTTCGCCATCGCAGCGCTGATCAGCGGCCGGCTGGATGCAGCCTGGGCGCGCTGGACACGACCGTGGACCACGCTGGCCTGGAGTTTTCTCACGGTCGGTATTCTGCTGGGATCATGGTGGGCCTATAACGAGCTCGGCTGGGGCGGGTGGTGGTTCTGGGATCCGGTCGAGAACGCGTCCTTCATGCCCTGGCTGATCGGCACCGCGCTGATCCATTCGCTGGCCGTCACCGAAAAACGGGGCATGTTCAAGGCGTGGACCGTGCTGCTGGCGATCTCCGCATTCGCGCTGTCCTTGCTGGGCACCTTCCTGGTGCGCTCGGGGGTGCTGGTGTCGGTGCATGCCTTCGCCACAGACCCGTCACGTGGCGTATTCGTGTTGATGATCTTCGGTTTCTTCGTCGGCGGAGCGCTGTTGCTGTTCGCGATGCGCGCGAACCGATTCCAGGTGTCACAACGGCTGACGCTGTTCTCACGCGAAGGCCTGCTGCTGCTGAACAATGTGTTCCTGTCGGTGGCCGCGCTCGCGGTGTTGCTCGGCACGCTTTACCCGTTGTTCATCGACGCGATGGGGCTGGGCAAGCTCTCGGTCGGACCTCCCTATTTCGACAGTGTGTTCGCACCGTTGACGCTGCCGCTGGTGCTGCTCGTGGGCTTCGCCATGCCGGTCATGTGGAAACGGGGCGACTGGGGCCGCGTCCGTCGGCAGGTGATGATTCCGCTGATCGCCGCAGTGCTGGTCGCAGTGCTGGTCGCGCTGTTCGGTGTTCGCGGGCTTGGGGTCACCGGCGCAATTCTGCTTGCGGTGTGGTGCATTGTCGGTGCGCTGGCCGAACCGCTGCGCATCACCCTGCGGCGTAGTCGGGTGAAGATGGCGCGAGGACAATGGGGCATGTCGCTGGCGCATGTCGGCCTGGGCGTCTTCGTGCTCGGTGTTGCGCTGGTCAACCACGGTTCGATTGAACGCGATGTGCGGCTGGCGCCGGGCGAAGCCGCCGAATTTTCCGGCTACTCGTTCAAGTTCATCGGCGTGGCGCGTGACGAAGGCCCGAACTTCAATGCGGATGTCGGCACCGTGGAAATTAGTCGGGAAGGCCGCTCCATCGCGACGCTGAACCCGGAAAAGCGCTATTACCGCACCGGTGGCAACCCGATGACCGAGGCAGCGATTGATGTCAGTCCGCTGCGGGATCTGTATGTCTCGCTGGGCGAGCCGGTGCAGGGCGGCGCATGGATTCTGCGGCTTTACGTGAAACCGTTGATTCGCTGGATCTGGTTTGGTGCGCTGCTCATGGCGTTTGGCGGCGCGCTGGCTGCGACCGATCGCCGGTACCGGCTGCGATCCCGAGCGTCATCGGCGGTGGTCGACCCAGAGTCGGTCCGCGCATGAGTCGCTGGGTTCTGATCGCGCCGATTCTGGTGGTCGGTGCCCTGATCGCTGTGTTTGCGGTCGGCCTGCGTCTGGACCCCAGCCGTGTGCCATCACCGCTGATCGACCAGCCGGCACCGGCATTCGAGCTCCCCAGTCTGCGTGCGCCAGGCGAATTGCTCTCGGAGCGGCAGTTCGAAGGGCAGGTGAGCATCGTCAATGTTTGGGCAAGCTGGTGCGTGCCCTGCCGCCTGGAGCATCCGCTATGGATGGACTGGGCCGAGACATCCGATGTGCCGCTCTACGGGCTCAACTACAAGGATGCTCCGGGTGACGCCCTGGCATGGCTGGCTCGCCACGGCGACCCCTACCAGGCGATTGCCAGCGACCGAGCCGGCGATGTCGGCATCGACTGGGGGGTTTACGGTGTACCCGAAACCTTCGTCATCGATGCCACGGGCCGGATTCGCTACAAGCACATTGGCCCACTGGACCCGACCAGCATGGAAGAGACCTTCCGCCCGATTGTGCAGCGTTTGCTGCAGGAGCCAACGGCATGAAACTGCGCGCGGTTCTGGCGGGTGTGGCATTTGCGTTCTACGGGCTGGCCTTCGCGGCACCGGAGAATCTGTCGCCGGAACAGACCGAGCGCTACCACAGCCTGCTGGAAGAGCTGCGCTGCCTGGTCTGCCAGAACCAGAACATCGCCGAGTCCAACGCCTCGCTGGCCCAGGATCTCAAGCGGCAGGTCGCCGACATGCTGGTCGCCGGTCGCAGTGACGATGAGATCAAATCCTATCTGCAGGCGCGCTATGGCGATTTCGTGCTCTACCGGCCGCCGTTCAAGCCAACGACCTGGCTGCTTTGGCTGACGCCATTTGTCGTTCTGATTGCGACGCTGCTGATCGCGGTCTGGATGCTGCGCAAGCGACGCCCCGAGCCGACGTCGCCTGACTCGGTTGATCGCGAAGCCTTGCAGCGCCTGCTGGACAAAGAATGAAAGCTCTACTGATTGCCATCTTCATCGGCCTGGCGCTCGCCGCCATGCTGTTCCCGGCCTTCTCGCTGCGCCGCCTGCGGTCTGGAAGACGCAGCCGCCAGGCCGACAATGTGGCTGCGTTCCGCAGCCGCAAGGCAGAACTGGACACCGATCTCACTGCTGGGCGGATCGACACCGCGACGTTTGAACAGCTGGAAAGCGACGCCGCGACCGAGCTGTTGCGTGACGCCCAGGCCGAGGAAGGCACCGCGCAGCCGGGCGGTCGCTGGATGGCGGCGGTCGCGATTCTGGTCGTTCCGCTGGTCGCCGCCGGGCTTTATCTGGCCAGCGGCGGCTTGCCGCCCATGTCGCATGCGGAGCAGATGAGCGGGCTGGTCGAGCAACTGGAGTCGCGGGTCAGCGCGAGCCCGGATGATCTGGATGCGCGCCGCATGCTCGCACGGGTGTACATGGGAACCGAGCGTTATCAACCGGCTGCGAAGCTTTACCGGGAGATCAACGAACAGACCGACGGCAGCAACGTCGAAGCCCTGGTGGCCGAGGGCGAGGCGCTCGGCATGGCTCGTGGGCAGGACTGGCTTGGACGACCGGCCGCATTGTTCGATACGGCGCTTCAGATTGATCCAAACAACACGCGTGGGCTCTGGTACGGCAGCCTCGCCGCGGCGCAGGATGGCAAGCAAGACATCGCGCTGCTGCGCTTGCAGCGTCTGGATCGTCAGGAACTGGATGAGCCGCTGGCCGGGGCGGTCCGCCGTGCGGTGATCGCGCTCGGAGGCGTGCCGGCCGACGCATCGGAGACCGCACCGCCCGCGGCGGCCCCGGCTGACACGCCTGCCGTGGCGGGGACGCAGCTGTCTCTGACCGTCCAGCTCGCACCGAAGTTTGAAGACGCTGTACCCGACCGGTTCACGCTGTTCGTGTTCGCCAAGCAGGTGGCCGGGCCACCGATGCCGCTGGCCGCAAAACGGCTGGATTCGCCAAGGTTTCCGCTCGCTGTCACATTGAGCAGTCAGGATGCGATGATGCAGGGGTTGTCACTGGACTCGGCAGATCGCTGGTCAATCTCGGCCCGTATCTCGCGTGCCGGCGAGGCCCGAGCAAGCTCAGGCGACCTGCAGGGTCAGATCGAGCTGACACGAGATGACACGGGCCAAACGCATATGATTGTTATCGACGAGCGAGTGCCCTGATGCGTCATACGAGGCATTGCGCTAGCCTATATTGAGAATTTTCGCGCGGATATTCGATGAAATAGCCACTCGGCATGATTTCTCGACATGCCGCGCAGCGTCACTACCTAGGCTGCAGGACCTTCATCGCCACGCGGCGAATGCCTGCAACATCGAGCATACGTCCAACCAACTAAAAGGATAATCATGCGACTACGCAAAGCGGTCTTTCCCGTCGCGGGTCTGGGAACCCGTTTTCTCCCGGCGACCAAAGCCAATGCCAAGGAGATGTTGCCGATCGTTGACAAGCCGCTGATCCAGTACGCGGTGAAAGAAGCGGTTTCGGCCGGGGCTGAGGAGCTGGTGTTCATCACCAGCAACAACAAGAACTCAATCCTCGACCACTTTGACAAATCCTACGAGTTGGAAAAGCAGCTTGAGGAAAAGGGCAAGACGGCGTTGTTGCAGGAAGTCCGCGACATCCTGCCGCCCGGCATCACCTGTGTGTACATCCGTCAGCCTGAAGCCCGCGGCCTGGGTCATGCGATCTCCTGCGCGTGGACAGCCGTCGGCGACGAAGACTTCGCGGTGATTCTTGCCGACGACCTGATTGACGGAAAACTGCGCCCGGCCTTGGCACAGATGCAGCGCGTCTACCAGGAATACGGCACCTCGGTCATCGCCGTGCAGCGTGTTCCGCAGGACGAGGTCCACAAGTACGGCATTGTTGAGGTCGAGCCGGTCGGACCAGGCCTGGGCGAGATCCGCGGCATTGTGGAAAAGCCGGACCCGGAGAATGCGCCATCGAACCTCGCCGTTGTCGGCCGCTATATCCTGACGCCCCGTATCTTCAAACTGCTGGAGTCCACCGAGCCGGGAGCCGGCGGAGAGATCCAGCTCACCGACGCCATCAGCGCGATGATTCAGGAGCAGACGGTGCTGGCCTACGAATTTGAAGGCAAGCGCTACGATTGCGGCAGCAAGCTGGGTTATCTCCAGGCCAACGTCGAACTGGGACTCAAGCACCCGGACCTGGCAGAAGAGTTCCGCGAGTACCTGGCCGACCTGACGTCTTCCTGGCCTCGCGACGGCAAATAGAGCGTACTTTCGTATGAACGAGCAGCCCCGCTTCGGCGGGGCTGCTTCGTTTTGCGCGCATTCCTTTTCGTTTTGCGGAAAGCGCCGCCGGGGGCGCGTTGGGATTGCATCACGCAACTGCTTGCTGTCATTCGTTTTTTTGTTGCGATTCAGAGAGTTGACGGAGGCCCCCGTATCCAAGTTCGCCTGCGGTCACGCTCACGTGTTTGCGCGGGTGGGTTCTGGCGAAAAGCGCTCGTATACTGCGCCGATCCATCTGGTGCAGAGGCCGAAATGACCGGCGAAAAGCTGCGACATTTTCTAGAAACATCTCCGATTTCCGGAGGCAATGGCGCCTGGGTCGAAGCCATGTACGAGCAGTACCTGGCCGACCCGGATTCAGTCGAGGCCAGTTGGCGCGACTATTTCAAGCAGATGGAAACCGGCGGCGCCCGGCATGACGTCGCGCATAGCCCGATTCAGCGCTCGTTCGCGGAGCTGGCCCGCGCCAAGCCGGTGGTCAGCGTCGGCAAGGGCGGAGGGCTTTCCGCCCAGGCCGCATCGAAGCAATCGTCGGTGCTCCGACTCATCAACTATTACCGCGTGCGCGGGCACCAGGCTGCCAAACTGGACCCCCTCGGCCTGGCCAATCAACCTCAGGTTCCTGATCTGGACCCGGCTTTCCATGGGCTTGGTAGCTCGGACATGGAAAACGAGTTCGATACCGGCTCGTTGGCCACGGCCAACCGGATGAAGCTGCGCGAGATTATCGACGTCGTGAAGCGCGTGTACACCGATTCGATCGGTGCCGAGTACATGTACATCACGGAAACGCAGCAAAAGCGCTGGATCCAGCGTCGCCTGGAAGGCACGATCGACGATCTGCGGCTGACGCCTGATGAACAAAAGGAAGTGCTCAAGCAGCTGACCGCCGCCGAGGGCATCGAGCGCTACATGCACACGCGCTACGTCGGCCAGAAGCGCTTCTCACTCGAGGGTGGCGATTCGCTGATTCCAGCCCTGGACGAGTTGATTCGCCGTGCCTCGGCGCACGAGGTCGAAGAAGTCGTCATCGGCATGGCCCATCGAGGTCGATTGAACGTGCTGGTCAACGTGCTCGGCAAATCGCCCAAGGACTTGTTCGACGAATTCGAGGGCAAGGTCACGGCCGAGGACCTTAGTTTTTCCGGGGACGTGAAGTACCACAAGGGCTTTTCCAACGACATCGAAGTGGACGGTCGCCGTGTGCACATGGTGCTGGCATTCAATCCGTCACATCTGGAAATCGTGAACCCCGTGGTCGAGGGCTCGGTGAAGTCACGCCAGCATCGGCGCGGTGATGAGCGGGGCAACACGATTTTGCCGGTGCTGGTTCATGGCGACGCCGCCTTCGCCGGGCAGGGCGTGGTGATGGAGACCTTGCAGCTGTCGCAGGCCAAGGGCTATGCGACCGGCGGCACGGTGCATTTCATCGTCAATAACCAGGTTGGCTTCACGACCAATAACCCGATCGAAGTGGCGCAGCGTGAACACGCGCGCACATCGCTGTATTCCACCGACATCGCCAAGATGCTGGAAGCTCCGGTGTTTCATGTGAACGCGGACGATCCGGAAGCGGTGGTCTTTGTGACTCGTCTGGCGATGGATTTTCGGTCCGAGTTCCACAAGGACGTGATCGTCGATCTTGTCTGCTACCGACGCCACGGCCACAACGAGGCCGATGAACCTGCCGTCACGCAGCCGAAGATGTACGAAATCATCAAGGGCCATCCCACTCCCAGGGCCATCTACGCCAAGCGCCTGGAAGAAGCCGGCGTGATCGATGGCAAGGAAGCGGATCAGCTCAATGCCGACTACCGCAACGGCCTGGATAACGGCGAGAACATCGCCCGCAACACGTTGGGGATGGTCGGTAACCAGTTCACGGTGAACTGGGGCAAATACGTCAACGGCCATTGGGACGCGTACTGCGAGACGAATGTCCCGGCCGAACAGATGAAAGGCTTGGCCGACAAGCTGCTGGACGTGCCGGACGGCTTCACGCTGCACAACCGTGTCGAACGGATCATGAAGGACCGCCGGAAGATGGCGGCCGGTGGCTTGCCGATCGACTGGGGTTTCGCCGAGACCATGGCCTATGCGGGCCTGATTGATGACGGGTTCCAGGTGCGGCTCAGTGGTCAGGATTCGGGGCGCGGCACGTTTTTCCATCGCCAGTGCCGCCTGATCAATCAGAAGGATGGCGAAGTTCACGTCCCGCTGCGCACGGTCGGGCAGCCCGAACAGTTCGTGATTAATGACACGCTGCTGTCCGAAGAGGGCGTGCTCGGCTTTGAATACGGGTACGCGACCGCACAGCCGGAAACGCTGGTGATCTGGGAGGCGCAGTTTGGCGATTTCGCTAACGGCGCACAGGTCGTCGTGGACCAGTTCATCGCGTCTGGCCACGCCAAGTGGGCACGCGTCTGCGGCCTGACGATGCTGCTACCTCACGGTTACGAAGGCCAGGGGCCGGAACATTCGTCGGCCCGCCTGGAGCGTTACCTGCAGCTATGCGCCGCCGACAACATGCAGGTCTGCGTGCCATCCACGCCCAGCCAGTTCTTCCACATGCTGCGGCGTCAGCTCAAGCGTGATTACCGACTGCCGCTGATCGTGATGACGCCGAAGAGCCTGCTCAGGCACAAGCAGTCGGTCTCCTCGCTGGAGGATCTCCAGCAAGGACGCTTCGAAACCATCATCGACGACAAGGGCATCGAGGACAAAGCCGCCGTCCGGCGCATCGTGCTGTGCAGCGGAAAGGTGTACTTCGACCTGCTGCAGAAACGCGAGGAGCTGGAGCTCCAGAACCAGGTCGCCCTGGTTCGGATCGAGCAGCTGTACCCGTTCCCGCGCGATGAATACAAGGCCATTCTCGCGCGCTACGGCAATGCCAGCGAAATCGTCTGGTGCCAGGAAGAGCCCGAGAATCAGGGTGCCTGGTACCAGATCAAGCATCGCCTGCTGAACTCGCTGGGCGAGCGTCACGTCATGTTGTATGCCACACGAGCAGGGTCTCCCTCTACCGCAACGGGCTATCACAAGGTCCATGTGCAGGAGCAGGAGGAGCTGGTTCGCGAGGCATTGGAATCCGGCAATCGGACACGGGGTGAGTAGGATGCCTTTCACCGCCTGTGGTCACGCATATGGAATTTGTTTGGAGACGGAATGAGTATTGAAGTCAAAGTCCCGGCCCTGCCTGAGTCGGTTACCGAAGCCACCGTGGCAGTCTGGAACAAGAAGCCGGGTGATCGCGTGTCTCGCGACGAGAACATCTGCGAGCTCGAAACCGACAAGGTCATGCTCGAAGTGCCCGCTGTTGCCGATGGCGTGCTGAAAGAGATCAAGGCCGAAGAAGGCGCCACGGTGGGCTCTGGTGACGTGATCGCCGTGCTCGAAGAGGGTCAGGGCGGTGGTGATACCGATGACTCGGGTGCCGACGCCGACGAACAATCCGGTGAGTCCGAGGCGCCGTCCGGGGAAGGCGAGGATAGTCCGCCGCTCAGTCCTGCCGTTCGCAAGCTGGTCGCCGAACACGACCTCGACCCGAGCAAGATCAAGGGCACGGGCAAGGGTGGTCGCATCGTCAAGAGCGACGTTGAAGACTACTTGGCCTCGAAGACCGACGACGCCGGCAAGTCCGACGAGGCCGGCCAGGCAGGCGAAAAGGCCTCCAAGCCTGCACCGCAGGCCGAGCAGGTGAGCGTGCCGTCTGGCGACCGTGTGGAGCAGCGGGTACCGATGACCCGCATCCGCAAGCGCATCGCGGAGCGCCTCGTCGAGGCGCAGCAGACTGCAGCCATGCTCACGACCTTCAACGAGGTCGACCTCAAGGCCGTGATGGACCTGCGCGCCCGGTACAAGGACAACTTCGCGAAATCCTATGACATCAAGCTCGGCTTCATGTCGTTCTTCGTCAAGGCTTCCGTGGAGGCCCTCAAGCGCTACCCGATCGTCAATGCATCCATTGACGATGACGATGTGGTCTACCACGGGTACTACGATGTCGGCATCGCCGTTTCGACGGAGCGCGGGCTGGTCGTACCGATCTTGCGAGACGCGGAATCGATGAGCTTTGCCGAGATCGAACAGGCCATCAACAACTACGGCATGAAGGCCCGTGATGGCAAGATCACGATGGCTGACCTGCAGGGTGGAACCTTCTCCATCACCAACGGCGGGATCTTCGGCTCGATGTTGTCGACACCGATCCTCAATCCGCCGCAGTCGGCGATTCTTGGCATGCACGGCATCATCGAACGGCCCGTGGTGGTCGACGGCGAAATCGTCATCCGCCCAATGATGTACCTGGCGTTGTCCTACGACCATCGCCTGGTCGATGGCAAGGATGCCGTGATGTTCCTGCGCACGATCAAGGAAACACTGGAAGATCCAGGCCGTCTTCTGCTTCAGATTTAACTTGCAGATCCGTCCTTAATAGATTGATTTGCAACCATTCGAACAAATGAGAACTGAGCAATGAGCAAGGACTTTGACGTCATTGTGATCGGTGGCGGCCCGGCCGGGTACGTCGCCGCGATTCGCGCCGCGCAGCTGGGCATGAAGACGGCCTGCGTCGACAACTGGCTGAACCGCGATGGTACGCAGGCTTTCGGCGGCACCTGCCTCAATGCGGGCTGCATCCCGTCCAAGGCACTGCTTGAATCCTCGGAGCTCTATCACCGCGCGCATCACGAGTTCGAAAAGCACGGGATTGGTACAGGCAAGATCAAGCTGGATCTGGCCGCGATGCACGAACGCAAATCCGGCATTTGCCGCCAGATGAACGGCGGCGTACAGGCACTGTTCAAATCCAACGGCGTGGAGGGGATTCCAGGCACCGGCACGGTGCTGGGGTCCGGCAAGGTCAAGGTCACGCCGGTGGACCAGGGCGATGCGAGGGAACTGAGCTGCGAGCACATCATCATCGCCAGCGGCAGTTCGCCGGTGGAATTGAAGATTGCGCCCTTTGATGGCGATCGCATCGTTGATTCCTGGGGCGCGCTGGAGTTTCCTGAGGTGCCGAAGCGGCTGGGTATCATCGGTGCCGGCGTCATCGGCGTGGAGCTGGGCAGCGTATGGCAGCGCCTGGGGGCCGAAGTGGTCCTGCTGGAAGCGATGGACCAGTTTCTGCCGATGGCGGATCAGCAGATCGCAAAGGACGCCGCCCGCCAGTTCAAGAAGCAGGGGCTGGACATCCGGCTCGGCGCCCGCGTGCTGAGCGCCAAGGCGCAGAAGACGCAGGTCAAGGTCGAGTACCAGACCGGCGACGAGAAGCAGTCCGACACCTTCGATCGGCTCATCGTGGCTGTGGGTCGTCGGCCGAACACCGATTCACTGTTCGCCAAGGATTCTGGTCTTGCGCTGGACGACAAGGGTTTCGTCAAAGTCGATGAGACCTATCGGACCAACCTGCCCAATGTTTACGCCGTTGGCGACGTGATTGGCGGTCTGATGCTGGCGCACAAAGGCTCGGAAGAGGGCGTCGCCTGTGCTGAATTGATTGCCGGCCAGAAACCGGCGGTGAACTATGACGCGATTCCATCGGTCATCTACACCGCACCGGAACTGGCCTGGGTAGGCAAGACGGAAGAGCAGCTCAAGTCCGAGGGTGTGGACTACAACGTCGGGACATTCCCGTTTTCTGCGAACGGCCGCTCGAAAGCGTTGGAAATGTCCACGGGTTCGGTCAAGTTGGTCGCCGATGCGAAAACCGATCGCATCCTCGGCGCCCACATGGTCGGGCCCTATGTCTCGGAACTCGTGGCCGAAATGGTCGTCGCAATGGAATTCGGCGCAACTGCCGAGGATATTGCCCTGACCATGCATGCTCATCCCACGCTGTCGGAGGCGGTGCACGAAGCGGCTTTGTCCGTGCACGGACACGCCATCCACTCGATCAACAAGAAGAAGCGCTAATCATGCGAAAAACCCTTCTGATGCTGGCAATGCTGGCACCGGGCCTCGTGTTTGCAGAGCAGTCCCTGGACCTGAACCTGTCTGGTGACGCGATTCGCGGGGAGTTTTCTTCCGATACCGGTTTGCTACCCAATAGCAATGGCAAGCTGTCCTTCGGGGGGTTGTACTCCGACGATGACAACGCCGATTTCACCATGGGCCATCTGGGCTTGCTGGTCACCGGCGACGCCGGCGCCCGCAATGCGCTGGTCAACGCGGGTCTGGGCGTGCGCCTGGTCGGTCTGGACGTCAATGGTGGTGACGCCAACGGCGGTGCCGTGGCACTGGGTGGCGCGGTGGACGCAAGGCTGCCGGCATTCAACCGAATCGGCCTGGGGGCGTATCTCTATTACGCACCGGATGTATCGGCCTTTGGCGACATCGACAAGTTCCTCGAATATGCCGCGAACATTAACTACGAGCTGATTCGCAACGCCTACGTGTACGTCGGCGCGCGTCAGGTGCGCCTGGGTTTCGATCCGGGTAGCGAAATGAGTGTGGATACGGGTGCACACGCCGGTTTCCACCTGAAGTTCTGATCGAACGAGTGTAAAAGCAGACGCAAGATGGCAGGTCATTCCAAATGGGCGAACATCCAGCACCGCAAGGGCGCCCAGGACAAGAAACGCGGCAAGCTCTTCACCAAACTGGCGAAGGAAATCACCGTCGCCGCCAAGATGGGCGGCGGGGACGTTGATTCCAACCCACGGCTTCGATTGGCCATCGACAAGGCGAAAGCCCAGTCCGTGCCCAAGGACAACATCGAGCGCGCGATCAAGCGTGGCTCGGGTGCGATGGAAGGTGACGACTACGAGGAAATCCGTTACGAAGGCTACGGCCCCAATGGCGTAGCCGTGATGGTTGATTGCCTGAGCGACAACCGGAATCGTACGGTCTCAGACGTACGCCACGCCTTCACCAAGCATGGCGGCAACCTTGGCTCGGACGGTTCCGTGGCCTACCTGTTCAACCGCTCCGGCGTGATCGTGTTCTCCGACGGCGACGAAGCGCTGGAAGAACGTGTCATGGAGATCGCGCTGGAAGCGGGTGCCGAGGACATCACGACCAACGACGATGGCTCGATCGAGGTGCTTACACCTCCGGATGCCTATGAAGCGGTTCGCGATGCCCTCACCGCGGACGGGCTGGAGCCGGCGCATTCGGATGTCACGATGCTGGCGACCACCAGCGTTGAACTGGATGCCGAACAGGCAGAGACCCTGACCCGCCTGGTCGATGCACTAGACGATCTGGATGATGTGCAGGACGTCTTCACCAACGCTGAATACCCGAGCGAAGAGGTCGCCTGAACCTGGCGACCACGGTCCGTATTCTCGGCATCGATCCCGGATCCCGCTACACGGGTTGGGGCGTCATTGATGTGCTGGGGCAGCGCCAGACAGCGGTGGCCTGGGGTTGCGTCCGGCTCGGCGACGCAGCTTTTGATCAGCGCGTGCGTAAGATCTACGAGTCGCTGCACGACCTGGTTGGCGAGTATCGGCCCGCCGAAGCGGCACTCGAGGACGTGTTCGTCAATCGCAATGCGATGTCGGCCTTGAAGCTGGGGCAGGCCAGGGGGGCAGCAATGGCGGCCATCGCCTGCATGGATGTGCCGATTTCAGCGTATCCGCCAGCTCGAGTGAAGCAGAGCATCGTCGGCAACGGCCGAGCAGACAAGACACAGGTTGGGCATATGGTGCGGGCATTGCTGGGGGTTCAGAAACCGATACAGGCCGATGCCGCGGACGCGTTAGCGATCGCCGTCTGCCACGCGCATTGGCGTTCATCGCCGGCCGCGCGGCTACTGGCGCAGTCATCATGATCGGACGGCTCCGTGGCACCCTGATCGCCAAGCGTCCGCCGGTGCTTCTGATCGATGTGCAGGGTGTCGGCTACGAGGTCGAGGCGCCGATGTCGACCATCTACGAACTCGGCGAAACCGGCACGGATGTGATCGTGCACACCCACTTGAGCGTGCGCGAAGATGCACAGCAGCTCTTCGGCTTCGCATCAATGGCGGAGCGTGATCTATTTCGTGTGCTGATCCGCATCAACGGCGTGGGCGGCAAGCTGGCGCTGGCGATTCTCTCGACCATCCCGCCTGCGGATTTCACCCGTGTCGTCGAAGAGGGCGATGTCACCGCGCTCACGCGTGTACCTGGCATCGGCAAGAAGACTGCCGAACGTCTGGTCGTGGAAATGCGAGGCCGCACCGATGCCCTGATCGCATCCGGCAGGAGCGATGGCCGTTCGCTGGAAGTGAAGCCGCAGGGCGCACCCTCCGAGGCCACCGACGCCTTGGTCGCATTGGGTTACAAGCCTGCAGAAGCCGGGCGGATGGTCCAAAAGGTGGCCGAGGCGGGCATGGACAGTGAAGCGATCATCCGTGCTGCCCTGCGCTCGGCCATGCGATAGTCGCGAACATGAGCGATTTTGATGACAGCCGCGTGGTGGATGCCTCGGCCTCCGGCGAAGAGGCCCGGATCGACCGTGCCATCCGCCCCAAGAAACTCGCTGATTATGTTGGGCAGGCCCCGGTCCGCGAGCGCCTCGGCATTTTTATCGAGGCGGCGCGTCAGCGCAGCGAGGCCCTGGATCATGTGCTGATCTTCGGGCCGCCGGGCCTGGGCAAGACCACATTGGCGCATATCATCGCTGCCGAGATGGGCGTGGGCTTGCGGCAAACCTCCGGTCCGGTGCTCGAACGCCCGGGTGATCTGGCTGCGCTGCTCACGAATCTTGAGCCGCATGACGTGCTGTTCGTCGACGAAATTCATCGCCTCAGCCCGGTCGTCGAGGAAGTGCTTTATCCGGCCATGGAGGATTATCAGCTCGATATCGTCATCGGCGAAGGGCCGGCCGCGCGCTCGATCAAGCTGGACTTGCCACCGTTCACCCTGGTCGGCGCGACGACCCGCGCCGGCTCGCTGACCTCACCGCTACGCGACCGCTTCGGCATCGTGCACCGGCTGGAGTTCTACACCCTGGATGAATTGAGCCGGATCGTCCGCCGCTCGGCCGACATCGTTGGTATGGAGTTGGACACCGGTGGTGCGATGGAAATCGCCCGTCGTTCCCGCGGGACGCCACGGGTCGCCAATCGTTTGCTGCGCCGTGTTCGCGACTACGCACAGGTCCGCGCAGACGGTGATGTCACCCAGGACGTTGCGCAGGCGGCGATGGACATGCTCGATGTCGACAAGGAAGGCTTTGACGTCATGGACCGCAAGCTGCTGTCGGCCCTGGTCGAGCGCTTTGATGGCGGTCCGACTGGCGTGGAGAGCCTGGCCGCCGCGATCGGTGAATCACGCGACACCATCGAAGACGTGATCGAGCCGTACCTGATTCAGCAAGGCTTCATGCAGCGCACGCCGCGAGGCCGGCAGGCGACGCGGTCGGCCTGGCTGCACATGGGCTTGCAGGCGCCGGCGGGCAGCGGTGAACCCGCTCAGGCCTTGTTTCCCGGCGACTAGGGACAGGCGACCACCGAGGCGATCCACTGACCGATCAGGGCCACGCCGTCGGCATCGACCAACCGCGAGGCCAAGGGCGGCATAGCGTGTTCGTCCCGCCGGTTCATCCGCGCGCGAATGATTGACCGCTCCGGTTCTCCCGGTGCCAGCAGGCGTGCGTCGTCAATGCCCAGGGTCTCGGACTGCGGTGACACATCGCAGATGCCCATAGCCGCGAGCGAGACCGAGGCACGCAGATCCATGCCTGCGCCGCTGCTGCCACCGGGCTGATGACACATTGCACAGTTGGTCTCCAGGTAGGCGCGTGCCCGCGCATTCAGCGGCTGCGTCGTGTCGGCAGGATCAAGCAGCGCGGTGGCACGCTCAGCGTCGTTGACGGGGGTTGCAAGCCAGTCGATGAAGGCCAGCGTGTCGAGCTGGTGGCCGATGCGGCCGGTCTCTGGGTAGCGCCAGTTCCCGTTGAGTTGTGATGTTGTGAGCCCAAGCGTCGTATTCGCGACATCGCTGTGGCATTCGAAACATTCCGTGCGGCTGGGGTAGTGCCATGGCTCACCCTCCACGGACTCG
>Ga0208834_100222_pt1 | contig 21926 bp, 26 predicted proteins | sample DeeseametaMP1787_FD_184182 | JGI IMG/M metagenome (GOLD analysis project Ga0208834, IMG submission 184182) | Marine microbial communities from the Deep Pacific Ocean - MP1787 (SPAdes) | ecosystem: Environmental > Aquatic > Marine > Oceanic | place: North Pacific Ocean | collected 2011-05-03 | reverse complement strand
CCGAGCCGCTCAGGGCGCCCTCGGGCTGGAGGCCGGCCTCGGGTGCGGGTCGGCTCGCGGTCGCGGTCGGGGCGGTCGTGCGGACCTCGGCGGTGGTGCCGGCCTGCAGCTGCGCCGACAGCAGGGCGGTGCGCAGGGCCGCCAGGTCCGCAGCCGAGGGACCGGCGGGGGCGGTCGCCACCGACGGTGCGGCGGCCGGGGCCTGGGCCGGAGCCTGGGCCGGGGCCTGGGCCGGGGCCTGGGGCGGGGCGGGCACGGCGGGTGTGGGCTCGGCCGGCCGGGCGACCCGGGCACCACCCCTGACGGCCGGGGGCAGCTCCATGGCCGGAGCCGGGGCCGCGTGACGACCGGTGCGGCCGCCCGGGTGGGCGGTCGGGGCAGCGGGCTCGCCGTGCGTCCCCGTGGCCAGCTGGGCGCGCAGGGCCGAGGCGAAAGCGGCGTACGACGGGTCCTCGGGGAGGTAGGGGTCCTCCTCGTCCTGGACCGGGACGGGGGCGGGCGGCGCGTCCGGCGCGACCGGGGCGGCGTAGGTGGCGGCGGCGTCGGCGGCGGTCGCGGCCGGGGCGGCGTGGGCCGGCGGACGGTGGCCGAAGAGCTCCTCGAGCGTCACCTGGTCGGGCTCGGCGAGCAGCGCCTCGAGCGCGTGCAGCGCCTGGGTCCCGTACGACGCCTCGAGCAGGCCGTCGAGCCCCAGGGCGGGGTCCTGCGCGCCGGCGAGGTCCTCGGCCGGGTCCTCGGCCTCCTCGTCGTGGCTCCCCGACGTGCCGAGTGCGTCGGGTGCCAGCTCGGTCAGCACGTTGACCTGCTGGTCGGTGCTGCCGAGCACGAGCACCCGGCCGGCGACCGAGACCACCGAGACCGACGCGGACTTGCTCAGCGCCTGGCGGTGCAGCACCTCGATCGGGGACCCGGCCCGACCGTGGAGCCGCCGGGCGGCGACCCGGCTGATCAGAATCAGCAGGCCGACGACGACCGCCAGCGAGAAGACCATCCGCAGCAGCAGCTCTCCCATTGTTCTCTCCCCCCTCGTGCGCGGCTCAGACCGCGGCGCTCTGGTCGAGGATCTCGGTGATCCGGAGGCCGAAGTCCTCGTCGACGACCACCACCTCGCCCCGGGCGATCAGCCGCCCGTTGACGAGCAGGTCGGCCGGGCTCCCGGCGGCCCGGTCCAGAGCCAGCACGGCGCCCGGCGTGAGCGCGAGCAGGTCGCGCACCGCCATCCGCGTGCGGCCGAGCTCGACGGTGACCTCCATCTCGACCCCGTGGAGCATCTCGATGCCGCGACGACCGGTCGCGATCGAGCGCACGTTGCCCTCGACCGGCGGCCCGGGGACCGGCGGCAGCGTGGGCTGCGCGACCGAGCCCAGCGCCTCGCCGAGGGTCGAGGGTGCGTCGGTCGGCTCCGGCGAACCGGCGGCCGCCGGAGCGGCCGTGGTCGGCCTGGTGGGCGTCTGGGTGGGCGTCTGGGTGGTGCCCGTCGCGGTGGTCGAGGCGGCCACGCTGAGCGTGGAGTCCGGGACGAGGACCGCGGCGAAGATCGTGCTGCCCAGCAGCGGGACGGCGGTGAAGTCGCCCCCCATGTCGGCGACGACCTCGTCGAGGTCGACCGTGCGCCCGGGCTGGGCGGAGCCGCCCAGGGCCGCGGCGGCGGCGTCGAGGGCCGGCTGCACGGCGGCCGCGAGGTCCAGCTGCCCCATCGGGCTCGAGGAGAGCGCGGAGGTCAGCTCGTCGGCGACCAGGACGCCCACCCGGCCGCTGATGGGGCCGCCGAGGTCGGCGACGACGGCAGCGGAGAACAGCGAGGTGACGTGCTCGGTGCCCGGCTGCGGATTCCCCGGCTCCAGCTGCTCGGAGGACGGCAGGACCGCGGCGAGCGCCGCGGCGGCGGTCGTGGCGACCGCGTCGTGCGGGCCGGGGACGATCGGGGCGGCGGTCATCGGAGCTCCTGCAGGGTGAGGTTCGGGTCGTCGAGGCCGGTGGGCGGGCCGGGGGGCAGATCCCGGAGCACGTCGGGCGGCAGGTCGGTGACCTGGTGCGCGGGCGCCGGGGGAGCAGCAGGGCGGTGGGCGTCGCCGGTCAGCTCGGCGAGCTCCTCGGGGGAGGTCGGCCGGGCGGCCACGATCAGGGCGGCCAGGCGCTCACCCTGGGTGCCCGGCGTGGCGTGGGCGAAGGCCTCGTCGTCGACGGTGATGTCCAGCGGCGCCGAGGCGGGGTGACCGAGCCGGAGCACGTCGCCGACCCCCAGGCTCGAGAGGAGCGCGGGGTCGACGAAGCTGGAGCGGAAGCGCACGCTGACGTCCACGGGCACGTCGGTGAAGCTGCGCTGGAGGACCTGGGCAGCCTCGGCACGCTGGGCGCGCTCGCGGTTGGAGACCGGGGCCGGAGCCGCGGCGGCGGCCAGGTGCGGGTGCAGGCCGCTGAAGGGCAGGCACACCGACATGGGGAACGGGACCTCCCCTATCCGCAGCTCCATCTCCATCACGACCATGACGTCGGCGGGGCCGGCGACCTGGGCGAACTGCGGGCTGTACTCGACACCGGTCACCTCGGGGTCCATGGCCACGATCGCAGCCAGGGAGTAGCGCATCTCGCGCAGCAGTCGCTCCACGAGCCCGCGGACGACCCCGGACTCGATCTCGGTGAGGGGGCGGTGGGGCTGCGTGCGCGAGCCGGGCCCGCCGAGCATGTGGTCCACGCACGACATCACCGCGTTGAGCGGCAGGTGCAGCACCCCCCGCCCGGGCATCGGCTCGGTCGTGAAGAGGGTGAGGTAGGTGAGCTGGTCCAGGCTGTCGACGTACTCGGCGTACGAGCGCTGGTCGATGGTGCGCATCGAGACCGAGCAGACCGAGCGCAGGGCGCTGGTGAACACGGTGGTGGCCTGGCGCGTGAAGCCGTCGAACCCCAGCTGCAGGATCCGCTGGTGCTCACGGGAGAGCTGGATGGGTCGGCGGAAGTCGTAGGGCACGACGTCGCCGCCGCCGCGGCGGCGCGACCGGGCACCGGAGGTCGGTCCGGGGGCGGCCGGCAGGCTCGACGGGAGGCTCACGCCGTCCCGATCGGCCGTCCGTGGCCTCTCCTGAGGCAACCGGCGGGACGAGGTGTCCCTCCGGCGCCCTCCGGCGTGGAAATAGTCCGTTCGGACTATGCCCGGGGACCGGTGTCCTTCCCCGTCCCGGGGTACGTCGCGTGCCGCGGCGGCGCCGGGTGGCAGCGCCGCGTCGCCGCGCAGCTACTGGGTGACGAACTCGGTGAAGTACACCCCCATCACGTCGCCGTGGTACGCGTGGTCCAGGTGCTCCATCAGCTCCTCCTTGAGGTGGTGGCGCTCCTTGGCCTTGCCGAGGTCGGCCATGTCCAGGCCGGAGAACAGCTCGATGGTGGCGTCCAGCGCCTTGCTGCCGTCGGGGGCGTGGGCGACGCTGTCGGTCATCTGCAGGGCGATGCCGATGCGCAGGTAGTGGCCGCCCTCGAGGTTGATCTGGACCGGGTCCAGCACCAGCACCTCGCCGGGCTGCGGCTCGGGGGCCGCGCCCGCGGGCTTGAGGAAGAACCAGTAGCCGCCACCGCCGGCGAGCAGCAGGACGAGCGCGACGATGATCAGCTTCTTCCTGCCGCCCTTGGCCTCTGCGTCGGGGGCGGCGCCGGCCGCCGGGGGTGCGGTCGCGGTGGTGCTCATGGCTGCTCCTTCGGGTCGGGTCCGGTGCGTCCGGCGGCGGCCTGGGCCCCGTCGGTGTCGTGGGAGTCGGTGTCGTGGGTGTCGGTGTCGTGCTGCTCGGCCTTCTTCGCCTTGCGTGCGGCCTTCCTCTCCGCCTTCTTCTCCGCCTTCTTCTGGGCCGTCGTCCGGGCCTTGCCGGTCGCCTTCTCCTGCGCCTTCGCGGCGTCGGCCTCCTGCGTGGCCGCCGCGTCGGGCAGCAGCGCGGCGTCCTGGGGGGCCAGGTCGGTGAGCACGACGATGTCGACGCGCTTGTTCACCGCCTGCGACCCGGGCTTCGCCGGGTCGATGAGCGGGCGGGTGTGGCCGTAGCCGGCGACCGAGAGCCGGTCGGTCGCCAGGCCGTGCCGCTCCTCCAGCCGCCGCAGCACCGTCACGGCCCGGGCGGCGGAGAGGTCCCAGTCGGTGGCGTAGTACTTCGGCTTCACCGGCACCTGGTTGGTGTGCCCGTCGATCTGGAGCGGGTCCTCCAGCTTCTTCAGCACGGGGGCGACGGCGTCGACGACCTGCTGTCCGCGCAGGCTGAGCGAGGCCAGGTTGGCCTGGAACACCACGTGCCGGGAGACCAGGCTGATCACCAGGCCACGGTGGTCGTACGACGTCGTGACGTCTCCCTCGAGTCCCTGGCGCTCGAGGGCGTCGGTCAGGGTGGCGCGGACCGCCTCGAGGCGCTCGGCCTCGGCCGCCGCCTCGTCCCAGGAGCGCTGGTTCTGCAGCGCGGCGGCCTGCTGGACGGCGTCGGCCACGGCCCGGCGCTGACCGGCGTCGAGGTTGGCGGTGGCCAGCTGGGGCGACACCGAGTCGACCGGCGCCGACCCGGGCTGCTCGTGGAGCGAGGAGCTGCCGACCAGGAGGGAGTCGCTGCTGCCGAAGCCGGCTGCGAGCCCCTCCTTGAGCTGGGCGTACTTCTTCTCGTCCACCTGGCTCATCGCGAACATGACGACGAAGAGCACCATGAGCAGCGTGACCATGTCGGCGTAGCTGACCAGCCAGCGCTCGTGGTTCTCGTGCTCCTCGTGCTCCTCGTGCTTCTTGCGACGTGAGCCGTGGCCGCTGCTCATGTCAGGCCGCCTCGGGGAGCTGGTCCTCCGCGGGGAGCAGCGAGGTGAGCTTCTGCTGGATCACGCGCGGGTTGGCGCCGGCCTGGATGGCCGCGATGCCCTCGACGACGAGCTCCATCCGCGCGCACTCGAGCTCGGAGAGGCGCTTGAGGCGGGCGGAGATGGGCAGGAAGATGATGTTGGCGCTGGCGACGCCCCACAGGGTCGCGAGGAACGCCGCGGCGATGAGGTGACCCAGCTTCTCGGGCTCGGCGAGGTTCTCCAGCACGTGCACCAGGCCCATGACCGTGCCGACGATGCCGACGGTGGGGGCGTAGGCGCCGGCGTCGGCGTAGAACTTCGCGGACTGCTTGTCGGCCCGCTTCTTGGCGCTGACCTCGGCCTCGAGGATGTCGCGGACCTCCTCGGGGTCGGTGCCGTCGATGGCCAGCGTGACGCCCTTGGCCATGAACGGGTCGTCCATGTCCTTGACCATGTCCTCCAGGGCCAGCAGGCCCTCGCGGCGGGCGCGGTCGGCCAGCGACACGATCTGCGGGACGGCGTCGGCGCCGGAGAGCTGCGAGCTGCCGCCGAAGGCGCGGCCGAGGGCCTTCACCGCGGCCTTCGCGTCGGGCAGCGTGCCGCCGGCGATGGTGATGAGGATCGAGGTGCCGAACACCAGCAGCATCGGGGGCAGCAGCAGCATGTGGGCGGGGTTGCCGCCCTCGAGGATGTTGGCGGTGATGACGACGCCGAAGCCGCCGAAGATGCCCACCGCGGTGGCGAGGTCCTTCATCGGGGGCTCGCCTCCTCGGCCAGGGTCGCCGCGCGCTCGGTCGCCTCGTCGGGCTCGACCACGCTCAGGGCGGGACGCGACTGGTGGAGGTCGAGCAGCGAGGCCAGGACCTGCTGGCCGGGGGCGTCGTGGGTCCCGTGCGGGTCGTGGGGGTCGCGCGGCAGTCGCAGGTCGTCGACCTGGATGTGGCTGGAGAGCGCCACGACCTCGGCGCGGTGGCGCAGGATCGCGGACATCACCTCGCGCAGGGGCTCGGCGACGACGTACTTCTTGCCGTCGACCAGCGTGATCACCGTGTCCGGCGTGCTGTCGATGCGCTCGATGAGGTCGGCGTTGAGAGCGAACACGGACCCCGAGAGACGGGTCAGGGGAATCATGGGGTGGCACCATCCTTGTGCTTGGCCCGACGGCCGTCCGTGGCCGTCGAGGAGACAGATCGGCCGCCGGCACCGGGACCTGAGCGGTCCGGGCCGACGGCCTCTCCGGATGCGTCAGCGCTTGATGTTGACCAGCTCCTCGAGGACCTGGTCGGAGGTCGTGATCACCCGCGAGCTGGCCTGGAAGCCGCGCTGGGCGAGGATCAGGTTGGTGAACTCGGCGGCGAGCTCCACGTTGGACATCTCCAGGGCGCCGGCGATGACGGTGCCGGCCCCGCCCTGCCCGGGGACGCCGAGCTGGACGGCACCGGAGTTCGCCGAGGCGCGGTAGGCGGTCTCGCCGATCTTCTCCAGGCCCATCACGTTGGCGAAGTCGGCGCTGGCCAGCTGGGCCATGTCGCGCTGGATGCCGTCGGAGAAGACACCGCGCAGCATGCCGTCGGAGCCGAAGGTGTACGACGTCAGCTCGGTCGGTGCGACCACCGGCGGGGTCAGCGTGGGCAGCACGGCCGTGTCGAGGGTGATGTCGATGAGGCCGGCGGCGTAGTCCGGTGCGCCGGTGGCGTCCAGGCCGTAGCCCTGTACCCGCGCGCCGGAGTTGGTGACCAGCGTGCCGGTCTCGTCGAAGGTGAACGCACCGGCGCGGGTGTACATCTGCTCGTTGCCGCGCTGGACGACGAAGAACCCGTCGCCCTGCAGCATCAGGTCGGTGCCGCGGCCGGTCATCTGCGCCGACCCCTGGTTGAAGTTGGTCGACGTGGTGGCGATCTGGACGCCGAGGCCGATCTGGACCGGGTTGGTGCCGCCGCGCTCGGCGTTGGCGGCGGTGCCGCCGGTCATCATCTGGCTCAGGGTGTCCTGGAAGACCGTGGTCGAGGACTTGAAGCCGGTGGTGTTGGCGTTGGCGATGTTGTTGCCGGTGACGTCGAGCATGGTCTGGTTGACGCGGAGGCCAGAGATGCCGGCGAAGAGCGAACGGAGCATGGGACGGGTTCCTTGTCTGGAAGGTCTGCTGGAGACAGGTGGACTGCTGGGTCGGGTGTCAGACGGCCGACGTGGTCGGGTCGGACGGGGTGCCGGAGGACTGGCCCTCGGACTGCTGGCCGGCGCGAGAGCCGTCGGTGACCGCCAGCACGGACGCGAGCGGGACGTCGACACCGCCGACGTCGAGCACCGGTCCGGCGGCACCGAAGCTCACCCCGTGCACCGCGCCGGTGCCCTGGGCGCCGTCGGAGAGGGTGTAGGAGACGTCACGCCCCACCAGCGAGCTGGCGCCGAAGGCCGTGGTGGCCTGGAGCACCATCGCCGTCTGGTCGGCGACCTCCTGCATCTTCTCCAGGGCGGTGAACTGGGCGTTCTGGGCGAGGAACTCGCTGGAGTCCGCCGGGTTCATCGGGTCCTGGTACCTCAGCTGAGCGACCATGAGCTGGAGGAACATCTCCTTGCTCTCATCGGTCGCCGCCGTCGTGCTGGCGGGCATGAGCCCCGCCATGCCGCTGCCCGTCACAGCCTCGGTGGCTGGGATGGTCACGGGTCCCTCCTCACATGCTCACGTCGAGGCGCCGCGAGGCGTCCGACGTGGGCGGGTCGGCCGGGCGGGGGGTCCCCGCGCCCTGGCTGCCGTCCCTGGCAGTGGTCTCGACCTGCGTCCCTGCGGGTCGTCCTGCGTCCCGGTGCTCGGCCTGGGGCCGCTCGCCGGGGGTCCGGTGGTCCGACGCACCGGCGTCGGTCTGGCTCGACGGCGGGTTGTCACCGTCGTACGTCGAGGGGTCGGTCTGGCTGCCGGCCTGCTGGCCGGCCTGCTGGCTGGTCGCCTGCGACTGGTGCAGCACGCTGAGCTGGGTCTCCCCGGCGGGTCGGCCGGTCATCGACTCCAGGGCGCGCTGCAGCGTGGGCAGGCCCTCGTGGAGGGTGGCGCGGGCGTCCTCGGACCCGGTGGCCATCCGGACCCGGACACCGCCGGGGTGGACGGTCAACGTGATCCGGACGTCGCCGAGGTGCTCGGGATCCAGGCGCAGCACCACCCGGTGGGTGCCCGGCCCGGCCTGCACCAGGCGGGTCAGCTCGGGCACCACCTGGGCGGCCGCGCTCTGCGTCACCTGGGTCACCGGTCGGTCGGCGGTGGCCGTCGTGGCGGTGGTGCTCGTCGCCTGCACGAACGTCGCTGCCTGCGGGTCCGCCGACGGCGTCACGCGGGGCTGCTCCGTGCGGGGCTGCTCCGTGCCGGCGGCGGGCGCGGGCGGTGCGTGGTCAACCGTCTGCGCGGACGAGTCGGTTGCGTGCTCACCGCTGGCGGCGGTCGCCGTCGTGACGGTCGGCTGCGTGGTGCTGGCGAGTGCTGCGGCGAGCGCGGGCGGCAGCACGACCGGCAGCACCACCAGGAGGTCGGTCGGCTGGTCGACCGGCAGATCGATCGGGGCGGCATCCCCGAGTACGCCGGCCGCGGTCGGCACGGGGCCGGGGCCCTCGCCCGGGGTGCGGTCGACGGCCACCATGGTCACGTCCGTCGGCAGCTGCGCCGGCTCCGGGGACGCGGCGCCGGCAGGTGCGGAAGGACGCGCCGGCTCGGCGGACCGGTCGGTGCGCGTCGCGGTGGCGGGTGCGGAAGGATGCGCCGGCTGGGCGACCACGGAGCGGGTCCCTCCCATGGTCGCGTCGACACCCGTCTCCGCGTCGACGGCGGTCCTCGGATCGGCGGCGGCATCGGTGGTCTCGTCGGCGGCGGTGGTCTCGTCGGCGGCGGTCCCCACGGCGGTCGGGGCCGGGCTCGGGCTCAGCAGGGGATCGGTTGTCGTGGTCGCGGGGGTGGTCGCGGGGGTGGTCGCGGGCACGGCACCCGGGGCCCCGGCGGCCAGGACGGCGGCGACGAGGGCAGCGAAGGCATCGGTGGTCGCGGCCTGGCCACCGGAGGAGGGGGAGGCGTCGGAGGAGGGGGAGGCCTCGGAGGACGAGCCGCGGGTCGAGCCGGCGCCGGAGGTGGCGAGCACGCCGAGCGGCAGCGGGGCGATGGTCATCAGGCCCCCTCGACCAGGGCGAGGATCTTCGCGACGTACCCCTGCGTCTCGGCGTACGGCGGCACCCCGTCGTACCTGAGCACCGCACCCGGGCCCGCGTTGTACCCGGCGAGGGCGTGGTCGACCCGGCCGAACCGGTCGATCAGGTCGCGCATCAGTCGCGCCGCGCCGTCGACGGCCTGGGCGGGGTCGAAGGGGTCGGCGACGCCGAGTCCCCTGGCGGTGCCGGGCATCAGCTGCATGAGTCCCTGGGCGCCGGCGGGGCTGACCGCGCCGGGCTGGAAGCTGCTCTCGGTGCGGGCCATGGCGGCCAGGAGCACCGGGTCCACGCCGTACCGGCTGCCGGCGGCGTTGAACAGCTCGGCGAAGGGGACACCGGTGACCTGCGAGGTGCCGGTGGGCGCCACGCGGGCGGCCGGAGCCACGCCCACAGCGGCGTCGCCGGGCAGGACCCGGCGGATGAAGTCGGGGGTGCCGTGGCCGGAGGCCTCCAGGCTGATCACGCGGATGTCGAGGCCGGTGCGCGGTGCCTCGAGGATCATCCCGTCACCGAGGTAGATCGCGATGTGGTCGGCGCCGTCGTTGCGCGAGGAGCGGTCCCAGGCGACCAGGTCACCGGGCCGGGCCTCGGCGAGCGAGGCGACCGGGGCGCCGCTGCGGGCCTGGTCGTTGGAGACGCGCGGCAGGTCGATGCCGTGCTGGCCGAAGACGTGCTGCACGAGGCCGGAGCAGTCCATGCCGCCGTCGGCCGGCGAGCTGCCGCCCCAGACGTAGGGCATGCCGACGTACTGGCGCGCCGTCGCGATGACGCCCTCGGCCGTGGCGGTGCCGCCGGTCGCGGCCCCCGCTGCCGTGGAGCCGTAGGCCGCGGTCGCGCCCGACATCATCTGGGCGAAGACGGCGCCGTTCATCGGCGCCGCGGGCTGCAGCTGGGTCAGCTGGCCCTGGATCTGGGCGATCCGGGCCTCGACGGCGGCGATGCTCATGCGGCACCTCCCTCGGTGGTGCTGCGGCGCAGCCAGCCCTGGGAGGCGACCTCGTCCATGTCCTTGTCGTCGGCACGGCGGCGCTCGACGCGCCGCTCGTCCGCGCGGCGGTCCAGCAGGCCCTCGACGGCGCCGAGCCGCGAGCGGTCGCTCTGCCAGCGGCCGTCGGCCTCCACCGCCATGCTGCGCGCCACGTCCAGGCGCGCGCGGTCGGCGACCAGCTCCTCGCGCAGCGCGGTCAGCGACTCGCGCAGCGCCACGAAGGTCGCCATGTCCCCGGACACGAACGAGCCGTGCTCGCGCAGGGCGGCCTCGAGCTCGCCGACCCGCGCCTCCCTGGCGCGCAGGTCGGCGAGCGCGGCCACGAGACCGAGACGGCTGTCCCGCTCGCGGACCTCCCGCACCCGGGCCACGGCCCCGAGGCCGCGGTCGGCGGGGTGCGGACGGCGGCTCATCGGGCGACCAGCCGGTGGAGGGCCGACCAGGTGTCGGCGGTCGCGGTCTGCTCGTCCATCGACTGGCGCAGGAACGCCTCGATCTGCGGCATCCGGGCGATGGCGGCGTCAGCCTCGGGGTCGGTGCCGGCGACGTAGGCGCCGATCTCGACGAGCTCCTTGACGTCGCGGTGCGCGGCCAGCATCCTGCGCAGCGCCACGGCGTCGCCGCGCTGCTCGGGGGTGGTGACGGCGCTGGTCACGCGGGAGATCGACTCGAGGACGTCGATGCTGGGGAAGTGGCTGGCGGTGGCCAGCCGACGGGTCAGCACGACGTGGCCGTCGAGGATCGAGCGGGCGGTGTCGCCGATCGGGTCCTGGAGGTCGTCGCCCTCGACCAGGACGGTGTAGAGGCCGGTGATCGAGCCGTGTGGCGAGGTGCCGGCGCGCTCGAGCAGGCGCGGCATCAGGTTGAAGACGCTGGGCGGGTAGCCGCGGGTGGCGGGTGGCTCGCCGGCGGACAGCCCGATCTCGCGCTGGGCCATGGCGACGCGGGTGAGGGAGTCCATCATCAGCACCACGTCGCGGCCGGCGTCGCGGAAGGACTCCGCGATCCGGGTGGCCACGAAGGCCGACCGCAGCCGCTCGACCGGTGGGGCGTCGGAGGTCGCGACGACCAGGACCGAGCGGGCCAGGCCCTCGGGGCCGAGGTCGTTCTCGATGAACTCGCGGACCTCGCGCCCCCGCTCGCCGACCAGGGCGATGACGGAGACCTCCGCGTCGGTGCCGCGGGCGATCATCGAGAGCAGGCTGGACTTGCCGACGCCGGAGCCGGCCATGATGCCGATGCGCTGGCCGCGGCCGCAGGGCACCAGCGAGTCCAGCGCCCGCACGCCGAGCCCGAGCTGGCGGGTGATGGTCGGGCGGGCCAGGGCGTCGGGCGCGTCGCCGTCGACGTCGACGAGCCGCATGCCGGGCAGCGCACCGAGATGGGGGCCACCGTCGATCGGACGGCCCAGGCCGTCGAGGACCCGACCGCGCAGCGCGTCACCGACGCGGATCTGCAGCGGGCCGCCGGTGTGGCGGACGTAGGCGCCGACCTGGATGCCGGTGAGTCGACCCAACGGCAGGCAGACCAGGCCCTCGGTGCTGGAGGCCGCGACCTCGACGAGCACCGGCGGGGTGGACTGCACCTCCAGCAGGTCGCCCACGGCGGCGCGCAGGCCGGTGACCCGCAGGTGCAGGCCGACCATCTCCGTTACCCGGCCCAGGCCGAGCGGACGGATCGCGGCCAGCGCGCGGGAGCGGTTCGCGGCCAGGGCCGCGCTCGCACCCGCCGTGGCCGGCGCCGGGATCGGCATCGTCGTCACGAGAGCACCTCCCGCACCCGGGCCAGCGCGGTGGAGATGCGCAGGTCGACGGCCTCCGCCGTCGTCTCGAGCAGCGCGTCGTGCGGGTCCAGACCCGCGTCCGCGACGACGGTGACCCCCTGGTGGGCCAGGGCCGCGACGTCGGGGTGGCCAGCCACGTGCGGCGCGAGCCGCACGGTGACCGGCAGGCCCTGCGGGAGCGCGGCCAGCACCCGTCGTACGACGTCGGCGACCGGGTCCTCGGCGGTGGCCAGCTCGCGGCCGACCAGCGCCTCGGTCAGCTCGCAGGCCAGGGCCAGCGCGTGCTCCTCGACCTCGGCGGCGGTGGTGGCGGTCTGCTGGGAGAACAGCGCGGCCGCGCGCCGGAGCGCCGCGAGCGCCTGCTCGTGCTCGGCCTGGCGGCGGGCCTCGGCCTCGCGGGTCACGGCCTCGAGCTCGGCGCGGTGCGCGGCGCCCTCGGCGGCGGCCTCGCGCCGGCCCTCGGCCCAGCCGGTGGCGTAGCCCTGGGCCCGCGCGGCGGTGCGCGTGGTCTCCGCCAGCGCGGAGAGGACGTCCTCGGTGACCGGGTCGCCCAGCGTGCGCTCACCGCCGAAGCGGGTCCAGGCGCCCGTGCGCAGCTGCGGGGTGCTCAGCGGGCCCGCGCCCTCGGCGTGCTCGCCGCGCAGCACGCGCCGGTCGGCCGGGGCGGCCCCCTCGACGCCCGCGCCGGGGCCCACGACGGGCACGGCCGCGGTCATGACGTCACTCGACGAACTCAACGTCGCCTCCGCGTCGGATCATGATCTCGCCGCGCTCCTCGAGCTGGCGGATCGTGCGGATGATGGCCTGCTGGGCCTCCTCGACCTGCGAGAGACGGACCGGGCCGAGGAGGTCGATCTCCTCCACGAGGCCCTCGGCGGCACGGCTGGACAGGTTGCGGGTGATCTTCTCCCGCACCGCCTGCGAGACGCCCTTGAGCGCCAGCGCCAGCGAGGAGACCTCGACCTGGCGCAGCACCTGCTGGATCGACCGGTCGTCGAGGCCGGTGATGTCCTCGAACATGAACATCCGGCTCTTCACCTCGTCGGCCAGCGTCGGGTCGAGCGCCTCGAGGCCCTCGACGATCTGGCGCTCGGTCGAGCGGTCGGAGCAGTTGATGATGTTGACCATCTGGTCCAGCCCGCCGACGCGCGAGAGGTCCGAGGGCTGCAGCATTGAGGAGAGCTTGCGCTCCAGGGTGCTCTCGACGGCCTTGACGATGTCGGGGGAGGTGCGGTCCATGACCGCGATCCGGTGGGCGACCTGGGCCTGCTGCTCCGGGGGCAGCCCCGAGAGCAGCAGCGAGGCCTTGTCGGGGGTCATGTGCGCGAGCACGAGCGCGATGACCTGCGGGTGCTCCTCGACGATGAAGGACCGCAGCTGCGCGGGGTCGGCCTGGTGCAGGAACTGGAAGGGCATCTGCACCGCCGCGGCGTGCAGGCGCTCGATGATCTCCGCCGCCCGCTCCGGGCCGAGCGACTGCTCGAGCAGGGCCTGGGCGAAGCCGAGGCCACCGCGAGCCATGTGCTCGCGGGCGACCATCAGGTCGCGGAACTCGGTGGCCACCGCCTCGGACTCCGCGACGCTCACCGAGTCGAGCATCGCGATCTCGGCGGTGATCGCCTCGACCTCGTGCTCGTCGAGCATGCTGAGGACCTTCGCGGCCTGCGACTTGCCGAGCTGCACCAGCAGCACCGCCGCCTTGCGGGCCCCCATGGCCTGGATGGGGCTCTTGGTCATGGTGCTCATCAGCGCTCCACCAGCCAGCCGCGCAGCAGCGTCGCGACGTCCTCGGGCTGCCGCTCGATGAGGGCGCTGAGCTCCTCACGCACGTTGTGCTCCTCGACCTGCTCGGCCTCGGCCAGCGCCAGCGCGGCCGGCGCCTCGAGGGCCTGGCGCTCCTGGCGCAGCTGCTCGACGACGTACGTCGTGGCCTGCTCGCGCTTCTTGCTGCGGCGTCGGCCGGTGACCAGTGCCAGCAGCAGGACCAGGAGGACTGCGCCGCCCATCGCGCCCTTCTCGATCAGGTCGTTGCGGGCGGTGGCGGCCTCGGCGGCTGCGGCCGCCTCGAGCTCGGCGGCTGCGGCCTCCTCGCCGGTGCGGTCGAAGGGCATCTGGACCACGCGGATGGTGTCGCCGCGGCGGCCGTTGATGCCGATCGCGTCGGCGACCAGCGTCCGCACGTCGGTGGCGGAGACGCCCTGGGTGGTGGCGGTGTCCAGCACCACGCCGACGTTGATCTGCTTGACCGCGCCGGGGGTGGTCTCCCGGGTCTCGACGACGGTGTCGACGCCGTTGGTCCGCGAGCTGGAGGAGTTGTTGTAGGAGCTGTCGCCCTCGGCGCCGGCCGTGGTGTCGGTCTGGTCGTCGACGCCGACGACCCCGCCCACGCCGTCCGCGGCGCCCGCCCCGGAGTAGGTCTCGCTGGACAGCGACTCGGTGAGCGCCGGGATCTCCTCGTCGGCGCGGTAGTCGGTGCTCTCGGTGACCGCCTTGTCCCAGTCGAGCTCGACGGTCGCCGACACGGTGGAGTTCCCCGGTCCGACGACGCGGTCGAGCATCGCCTGCAGCCGCGCGCGCAGCTTGTCCTGGTAGGCCTCGGTCTGCTGGGTGCGCTCCGTGGCGGCCGCCGACGTCGTCCCTCCCGGGCTGGAGAGCACCCGGCCGGTGGAGTCGGCGACGGTCACCTGGTCGGGGTCGAGCCCGTCGATGCTGGAGGCGACCAGGTGCACGACGGCCTGGACCTGCTCGGGGGTGAGCGTGCGGCCCGGGTTGGTCTGCACGAGCGCCGACGCCGTCGGCGGCTGCTGCTCGTCGGTGAACACGTCCTTCTGGGGGATCGCGAGGTGCACGACGGCGCCGTCCACGCCGTCGATCGCCTTGACCGTGGCGGCGAGCTCGCCCTCCATGGCCCGCTTGAAGTCGGTCTGCTCCTTGAACTCCGAGGTGGAGATGCCCTGGTCGTCGAGGATCCCGTAGCCGCCCTCGGTGCTGGTCGGGAGGCCCTCGCCGGACAGCGCGATGCGGGTGGAGTGCACGGCGTCGCGGGGCACCATGATCGTGGCGCCGCCGTCGGCGAGCTCGTAGCTGACGCCCTGGGTCTCGAGCTCGTCGATGACCGACGAGGCGTCGGAGGGCGCGAGGTTGGAGAAGAGCGGGGCGTACGCCGGCGCGCTGGCCCACCGGAAGACCATGAAGCCGCCCAGCAGCAGCGCGGCGGTGCCGATCACGGCCACGACCTTCTGGCCGGGGGTGAACTGCTGGAAGGTCGTCGTGTGGCGGTTCATCGACCGCTGGAGCATCTCGCGCATCAGACCTGCATCCGCATGATCTCGGTGAACGCCTCGACCGCCTTGTTGCGGACGGCGACGGTGACCTGGGTGGTGACCGCGGCCTGGGTCGCGGCGATCGTGTAGTCGTGGATGTTCTGCAGGTCACCCGTGGCCGCCTGCACGGACAGCTGGTCGGCGGTGCGCTGGACGCCGTCGAGCCGGTCCAGGCCGTCGAGCACCAGCTCGCCGAAGTCGGGACCGCCCGTCCCGCCGACGCCGCCGACCGAGGGTGCGCCGCCGACTGCCGGGGTCGCGGGGACCGTCGGGGGGACGAAGGGCGTGAAGCCGCCGACGCCCGGGATGCCCTCGATGCCGCCGATGCTCATCGCTGACCGATCCCGATGGCGGTCTGGTAGGTGTCCTGGGCGAACTTGGTCACCTGCGCCGAGGCCTGGAAGCCGCGCTGGGCCATGATCAGCTCAGCCATCTGGTCCGACATCTCGGTGTCGGGGAGGCGGACGTAGCCGGCCTCGTCGGCCAGCGGGTGGTCGGGCTGGTAGGTCATCCGGCCCTCGGCCGAGCTGAGCGCGATCTCCCGGACCCGCACGCCGCCGTCCTCGCGGGACTCCGCGACGACCAGCTGGGCCTGGAAGGCGTCCTCGGCGGTGGACCGGACGGTGCCGATGTTGGCGATGTTGTGCGAGAGCGCGTCCAGCCAGGTTTGGTGCATGCCCAGGCCGGAGCCGGCGATCCGCAGGGACTCGAAGGCGCTCATCACATCGCCCCGGCGACGGTCTTGACGAGGTCGAAGCGGTCCGTCACGGCCCGCGCGACCATCTGGTACATGAACTGCGACTGCATCGCGGCCAGCGACTCCTTGCGCAGGTCGACGTTGTTGCCGTTCTCGCCGACCGGGGTGTTGGCGTCCTCCGTCAGCGGGGCGGCACCGCCGAGCTGGCGCGCCATCGCGCCGTCACCGGCGGGGGCGTTGCTCCCGATGGCCGAGCGCAGCACGGACTCGAAGTCGACAGCCGTCGCGCGGAAGCCGGGGGTGTCGAGGTTGGCCAGGTTGTCGGCGATCGTGTTCTGACGCAGCGACAGGCCGTCGAGCGCGTAGCTCAGGACGGCCGACACCGAGTCGGACACCGCGTACGACGGAACGGACACGACTACTCCTCGAGACTTCTCTGAGGTGGCTGCCGGTCCGTCGGCGGAAAGGGGTGAGCACTCCCTGCTCGAGGAGGCTGATCGGCGTACGACGGAGGCACCTGAGACGTTTCCCGCACACGTCTGCACCGGTGCTGGTGCCGCCCGTCCGGACGCGCAGGACCCCCCGGTCCGCGGGGGACCGGGGGGTCGCGTGGTGGAGTCGCGGGCGCGTGCCCGACCTGACCGGTGGGTCAGGTCAGGACCACGGCCACCCGACCGGAGCCGTAGCCCGCGACGTCCACGTGGAAGTCGGCCCTGCGGCCGAGGACCTGGGTGCGGATGCGCGCGTCGGCGGGCACGTCCTGGCCCGAGGTGTGCGCGGAGTAGAGCTTGAGGTGCGCGGCCTCCCCGACGTTGAAGACCGACGAGAAGACGTTGAAGACCTCCTGGAGACCCTCCCCGAGGGTGTCGGGCAGGGCTCCGTCCTGAATCGCCTGCTCGGACCCGCTGGCGGGGACCAGGGCGAGCGCGGCGCCGGCGTGGGCGGAGAGCGGCAGGTCGAAGGCGACCACGGCGCGCACCACCAACGAGTCGTCGACGAACTGCGCCACGCTGGCCGGGTAGTGCCCGTTCACGGCGAACGGGGGACCCGGCTCGAGCGTGACGTCGCGGTCCAGCAGGTCACCGAGGAGGTCGCGGACCTCCTTGGGCTCCGGCAGGTGGACCGGGCTGGTCCGGTCGGGTGCCTTCATCACCGGTGGCGTCACGGGTGCGCGCCCAGCACGGCGCCGAGGGCCTCGTCGAAGCTCTCGGGGGTGAAGGGCTTGGCGATGAGGAACGCCGCACCGGCGGCCTCCGCCTGGGCACGCATCGCCGGCGAGCCCTCGGAGGTGACGAAGCCGAACGGCACCGTCAGGCCCGACCCCCGCAGCGTGGTGAGGAAGTCGATGCCCGACATCTCGGGCATGTTCCAGTCCGACAGCACGAGGTCGGGGGCCTCGCGCTGCACCGCCTCGAGGCCCTCCCGGCCGTTCTCGGCCTCGACGATGTCGTGGCCGCCGTGACCGGACTGGCGCAGGGTGCGGATGACGATCTGGCGCATGACGCGGCTGTCGTCGACGACGAGGATCTTCATCGGGGTGCTCCTTCGGTGGCCCGTGCTCAGGACGGGTCGTCGGTGGGGGGCAGGTGGACCGTGACGACGACGGGCTCGCCGCGCCAGGTCAGCTCGAGACGGCAGACCTCGACCAGGTGCGACCCCGGTGAGATGTCGCCGTGGCCGACCAGCGGCAGCGAGAGGACGGCCGACCCGGCCATCAGGCTCTTCACGTTGCCGCCGACCATGTTGACCAGCTCGCCGAGGGCGTCGCGGAGGTCCTCGTCGGAGCAGTCCTCCACCGGGCACATCAGCATGGTCGAGGTGACGGCCTGCGCTGCCCCGTCGGTGAGGTTGACCGTGATCTGGGCGTCCCAGCCGCCGCTGACGGTGATGGCGGCCGACCAGCCGCCGGGCGGCATCGGCGTGGCCAGGGGCAGGATCGGCTCCTCGGCCCCGAGGAAGCTCGACCACACCTCCTCGACGACGGCGTGCACGTCCCCCAGGGACGGCTCGAGGGTGACGGTCATGCCGGTACCTCCTGGGCGACGAGCCCGAGGAGCTCCATCTTCTCGATGATCGCGTCGGGCGTGAACGGCTTGATGACGTACTCGTGGGCCCCGGCGGCCAGGGCCCGGACGATCTGGCCGTGCTCGCTCTCGGTGGTGACCATCATCAGGGTCACGTTGCGCCACCGGTCGTCGGCCCGGACCCGGGTGACGAACGTGTAGCCGTCCATGAGCGGCATGTTCCAGTCGATGAGGCAGATGTCCGGCACCAGGCCGGCCTCCAGCGCGTCGAGCGCCTCCTGGCCGTTGCCGGCCTCGGTGGTGTCGAATCCGAGCTCGGTCACGATGCGGCGCAGGATGCTGCGCATCGTCTTGGAGTCGTCGATGATCAGGGCGTGCACGGTCAGGCTCCTGTCTGACTGAGGGCGGGTGCGGTGCTCTGGGCGACGCCCGCGGTCGCGCGGACGGTCGTGCCGGCTGGGCCGGCTGGGCCGGCTGGGCTGGCTGGGCTGGCGGCCTTGGCGGCGGGGGACACGGCACGTGGGCGGTGCATCCAGACCCGGCCCGCGGCCTCGCGGGTCCAGGCGTCGTCGAGGTCGAGGGTCGTCTCCGAGGACCCCAGCAGCAGGTAGCCGTCGGGGGAGATCCGGCTGCTGACGCGGCGCAGGATGTCGCGCTTGGTGTCCATGTCGAAGTAGATGAGGACGTTGCGCAGGAAGACGATGTCGAAGACCGGCATCGGCGGGAACGGCGCCGCGAGGTTGAGGTGCTGGGTGGTGACCATCGAGCGCAGCTCGGGGGAGACCTCCCACTCGTTCCCGGCCCGGGTGAACCACGTGACCAGGCGCTGGGCCGGCATGCCGCGGTTCATCTCCACCTGGGAGTAGCGGCCGGCCCGGACCCGCTCCAGCATCGAGGTGGAGACGTCGGTGGCGTGGATGCGGGCCGTCCAGCCCGGCGGCAGGTTCTCCTTCAGGAGCATGGTCAGCGAGTAGGCCTCCTGGCCGCTCGAGCACGCCGCGGACCAGATCTCGAGGTGCTTGACGTGCGCTCGTGCCTCGAGCAGCGGCGGCAGCATCGCCTCGGTGAAGGCCTGGTAGGGGGCGAGGTCGCGGAACCACGAGGTCTCGTTGATGGTCAACGCGTCGATGGCCTTGGCCCGTTCGGACGGGTCCCGGCCCAGGAGCGCGACGTAGCTGTCGACGTCCGGCTGGCCGGCGGCGCGGGCCAACGGGAGCAACCGTGCCTCGACGAGGTACTCCTTGCCCGGTTCACAGAGCATGGCAGTCTCTCGGCGCAGCAGGTCCGCCACGTAGGCGAAGCTGGTGGGGGAGATCACGCCGGTCCCATCGTCCCCGGCCGTGGGCACCTGAGACCGTCTAGACCTCGGGCGGTCGTCCTCGGGACCTTGGTCCCGGGTCGGAGCCGATGCCTCACGTCGAGCCGGCCGGGGCCGATCAGACGCACGTGATCCGTGCACTGGTGGTCGACGACTCGGCTGTGCTGCGTCGCCTCATCAGCAACGTCCTGGCCTCCGATCCCGAGATCGAGGTCGTGGGGACCGCGGTGGACGGGCTCGACGCCATCGAGAAGGCCGACGTCCTGCGCCCCGACGTGATGACCCTGGACGTGGAGATGCCGCGCCTCGACGGCCTGGGTGCGGTGAAGGAGATCAGCGGCCGGCACCCGCGCCTGCCCGTCATCATGTTCAGCACCCTGACCGAGAAGGGCGCCAGCGCGACGCTGCAGGCCCTGTCCAACGGGGCGAGCGACTACGTCGCGAAGCCCACCGGTGCGACGTCCTTCGCCGACGCGCTCGACATCGTGCGCGACGAGCTGCTGCCCCGGGTCAAGGCCCTGGTCGCGGCCCGTCGCATGGTGGCGGCCGCCCCGCCCCGCACCGTCGCCCCGGTCAGGGTCACCACGACCCCCGAGGTGCTGGTGGTCGCCTGCTCGACCGGCGGACCGGACGCGCTCTCGACCGTGCTGGCCGAGCTGCCCTCGTCCTTCGCGCTGCCCGTCCTGGTTACCCAGCACATGCCGCCGGTCTTCACGACCCAGTTCGCCACGCGGCTGGACCGGGTCTCGCCGCTGCAGGTGCGCGAGGCCGCGGACGGCGACGTCGTACGCCGTGGTGAGGTGCTGCTCGCGCCCGGCGACTTCCACCTGCGGCTCTCCCGGTCCGCGGGCGTGGTGCGGGCGACGCTCGACCAGGGTCCGCGCGAGAACTTCTGCCGTCCCGCGGCCGACCCGCTGCTGCGCTCGGCCGCACAGGTCTACGGCCCCGGCGTGCTCTGCCTGGTGCTCACCGGGATGGGGTCCGACGGCCTCGAGGGTGCCCGCGCGGTCGTCGACCAGGGCGGTCGGGTCGTCGTCCAGGACGCCGCCACCTCGGTGGTGTGGGGCATGCCCGGTGCCGTCGCCACCGCGGGGCTGGCCCACGAGGTGCTGCCGCTCGGCTCGATCGCGGCGAGGCTGGCTGCGCTCAGCGGGGCCGTCGCGATCGGCTGAGGCCCGACGACCTCCGTCAGGACCGCTTGCGCAGGGCCTCGGCGAGGTTGGCCACGGCGTCCTCGCCGGGGGACGCGGCCGCCTGGTTGCTGTTGGTGACCTCCGCCAGGAGCTCGGCGCGGTTGACCGCGACGGAGCGGGGCGCGTCGATGCCGATCCGCACGACGTCGCCGCGGACCTCCAGCACGGTCACGGTGATGTCGTCGCCGATGACGACGCTCTCACCGACGCGGCGGCTCAGGACCAGCATGGGGCAACGCTACCGGGCGTGGTGGTGGCCGGTGGTCAATCAGGCCACCAACGGCGTGGTCGTGGACAACGCGGGGTCGTCGAGCACGACCTGGCGGGCGCGATGGGTCCGGGTGTTGACCAGCAGCGGGGCCAGCAGGTTGGCGGTCGTGGAGACCAGGCTCTCGCCGGCGGTGAGGATGCTGAGCAGCAGCACGTCCTCCGCGGTCGTCACCCCGAGCTCGGCGGCGGTGGCGTCGTCGATGACGGGGGCGTAGCCGGGGAAGAACGCGTGCGGGGGGACCACGAGGAAGCGCAGGTCGGGGTCGTCGAGCGAGCGCAGCGCGCACAGGACGCCGTCGTCGTCGAGGCGGACCAGGGCGAAGCGCACATGGGTGGGGAAGCCGGGCAGCGGCCGCACCAGCTCGATGACCGGAAGGTCCGGGACCGTCGGGTCGGCGTCGGTGGTCATGCCCGTGCGGTCCTCCTCGGCTGCGGTGCCGGCGCCCTCGGCCGGCCTGGTGGCGATCATCGCAGAAAGTCCACGAGGCTCGGCTGCATGACCCGCGCGGTCGAGGCGAGGGCTGCTTGGTAGGCCACCTCGTGCATCTGCAGGTCGACCATCGCCTTGGGCAGGTCGGTGTCCTCGACCTCCGACAGCGCCGAGCGCAGGGTGACCAGCGCGTCCTGGCCCTTGCGCTCCGCGGCGTCCACCCGGTTGTACGAGGCACCGACCGCGGCCTGGGCGTCGCTGACCGCGCGCTGCCGGTCGGTGATCGCGGAGATCCCGGCCTGGATGCCGGCCTTGTCGCCGAGGCGCAGGGCGTTCTCGAGGGCGGCCAGGTCGTCGAAGAGGTTCGCGCCGTTCGGGCCGACGACGGTGGTGCCGCTGATGTCGATGCGCACCTTGACCCCGTCGGCGACGCTGCGCTGGACCGGGGCGTCGGCGCCGACGTACGCGCCGCTGGCGTCGAAAGCCCGGGTCCCGGCGGTGACGCCACCGAAGATCGGCCGGTCCAGGTAGGTGGTGTTGGCCTGGGCCAGCAGCCCCTCGCGGATCTGGGCGACCTCGGTGGCGAGCGCTCCGCTGGTGGTGCCGGTGATCGAGGCGTTGGCGCCCTGCAGGGCCAGCTCGCTGACCCGGCGCAGGTTGTCGGCCATGCCGCTGAGCGTGGTGTCGGTGACGTCGAGCCAGCCCAGGCCGTTCTGCGCGTTGCGCACGTGCTGCTGGGTCTCGGCCAGCTGCACCCGGATCCTCATCGACGTCGTGGCGTCGGTGGGGGAGTCCGAGGGCCGGTTGAGGTTCTTGCCGGTGGACAGCTTCTCCTGGGTCTGGGCCAGGCGGTCCAGCCCGGCCTGCAGGGAGGTCAGCGACCTGTTCGTCACCATGTTCTGGGTGACGCGGATCATC
>Ga0208834_100219_pt1 | contig 22033 bp, 23 predicted proteins | sample DeeseametaMP1787_FD_184182 | JGI IMG/M metagenome (GOLD analysis project Ga0208834, IMG submission 184182) | Marine microbial communities from the Deep Pacific Ocean - MP1787 (SPAdes) | ecosystem: Environmental > Aquatic > Marine > Oceanic | place: North Pacific Ocean | collected 2011-05-03 | reverse complement strand
CAATTCCACTTAAAAAAACTGTAATAATATTAGCTGTAAATCCAAAAACTTGACTCAAAGCTAATAGTGATAAATTTTTATTCATTTAATAATTCACTAATATTTTTATCTAGATGAAGCTCAAAGTTTTTGTCATTCCCAGGATTGGCTGCACAATGACCAAATGGAGAGTCTATGGGTTTTAAAACTGAATTTGGAATATATTTAGCTTCAAATTCATTATCCTTAGCTCTGAAATATAAATCTTGATTACAAGGCATTAAAATTGTCCGAGCTTTGATTGATTTTAATGCTTTTTGAAAATCATTATTGTAAATTGGTCCAGAACTTATATCTGCTGTTTGCCAAGTTTTAATTTTAGCTAATAGATTATTAGCATCCCAATTTTTTACATGATCGCTTCCCCAATCTTGAAGCAATTCTTCTACTGTCTTAAATCCTAATTTTTTAAAAAGTTCTTCCCTAAAAAAATCTTGTGAGAAAGCCCAACCAGCATAAACTCTACCAAATGCTTTTAGACCAGCAACGGGAGGCGATTTATAATCTCCATTATTCCAATTTTTATCAGCTACAAGTGCAGCTTTAACACCTTCTAAAAAAACATGATTATGTAAGGATGTTTTTGCTGAAGCGCAAAATGGTAAAATAGATTTAACCATATCAGGAAATTGTGATGCCCATTGATAAGCTTGGCAACCGGCCATCGACCATCCAGTGACTAAAGCTACTTTTTTAACTTTTAATTTTTCAGTTAATAATTTGTGCTGACAATTAATATTATCCCACAATGTTATATCGGGAAAACGCGGTCCATCTTGTGGACTTGAACTATTACTTGGTGATGATGACAAACCATTTCCAAACATATTGATGGAAACAATAAAATATTTGTTAGGATCAATAGCTCTACCTCTCCCAAAAAAACCTTCGTTTCTTTTATGCGTGCCAGTATAAAACGTGGGCAAAACGATAACATTGTCAGAATTTTTGTTTAAAGTTCCGTAAGTTTTGTAGGTAAGTTTTGCAGATTTTAAAATTTTACCTGAAAGAAGTTTTATATCTCCTAAATCAAAAGTCTCATAATCTTTCATTAAAATAATCGAAGATATTCTTTTACTTCCCAATCAGTAACCGCTTGGTGATAACGTTCCCATTCATCATTTTTATATAATAGATAAGATTTTTTCATTACAGACCCTAAAATTTCATCTGATAATTTATCTTTTTTAAGAGCCTCAATTGCCTGTAGTAAGTTTTTAGGTAATTGCCTAATTCCTAGCTTTTTAAATTCTGCATCTGTCATTTGATATAAGTCTTGATCAGTTGGTTTACCTGGATCTATTTTATTTTTTATTCCCTCAGTTGCAGCCGAAACAGTCATAGCAAGGGCAAGATAAACATTCATCATCATGTCAGCTGCTCTATTTTCAATGCAATATCTATTTTGAGGTAAACGAAATTGTGCTGATCGATTATTATGACCATAAGTAATATTCGTAGGAGCCCAAGTTACCGTACCTCCTTCAAATCCACCTACTCTTGGAACTAATCCATTGTAAGAATTAACAGTTGAACATGTAATAGAAGTTAAAGCTTCCGAGTATTTCATAAGGCCACCTACTGCATACTTTGATTCTTTGGACCATGATTTTCCATCGGTGAAAATATTTTTACCCGGTTTGTTAACATCTTCCATAGAAAAATTTATATGTGCTCCCGAACGCCAATCACCTATCGTAGGTTTTGGCATAAATGTAATGAACATATTATGTTTCTTGGCAATTTCTTTTAGGAGGATACGAAGAAAAACTAATCTGTCGGCCATTTCGAGAAGATTTGTATAATGAAAATCTAATTCAAATTGAGAGTAAGCTCCTTCAGCTACGACATCATGTAAATTCCAACCCAGATTTTCTAGAATATCTATTAATTCTTTAAAAAAATGCATTGAGTCTAATGAATGCTCTACATCATAACCAAAAGCTTGTCGTCTTGGTCTTATTCCCTTAATAGGATCACTATCAATAGCCTTAATAGGTTTTCCATCTTCATCGTATTTCATTGCAATAAATTCTGGTTCAATACCTGCTATCCCCTTATAACCTGCGTCCTGAGCTTTTTGCATCGCTCGTTTTAGTGCTTGTCTTGGACAAACATTGTAAGGTTTTCCTTCCCAAAAAAAATCAGCAAAAATTATAACTATAGATTTGTCCCAAGGACAAATATAAACACAATCTAAATCTGGCAACATGATCTGGTCCGAGTCTGCCGGAGTAAGTTCTGGCACGAAAGAAATAGAATGGGCAGCAAACTGAGGACCTTTACCTAAACATAAAAGTTCAAAATCACTCATAGGAACCGGTTTAGTTTTTGGTATTCCATGAAGATCTATCCAACTTGATAATACGTATTTTACGCCAGCACCTTTTAACTTTTTATGCACCTCGGGTATCTTTTTTCTATTACGTTCAATTGCTTCTTCAAATGATTCGTAATAAATTTTTTTATTTTTGCTCATAATTATTTATCTACTTTTGGCATATCTTCAGGATCAATTCCTGGAACAAATGTTATGCCAGCTTTTTGTTTCCAGTCATGAGGATAAGCTGCGTAAAAAATTACACATTTTTCATCACATTCATAAGCAATATGATTATCTCTAGGAATATAAAGAACATCGCCCGGATTACATATGTAAGACTTGCCGTCACAAGTCAGACGAAAAGTTCCTTCCATACAATATATAATTTCATCACAAGTTAAATCCCATGGCACAGAAACTTTATTTAGAAAGTTTAGCCCACCACACATAGTGTCGCTAACCTTGCTTGTGACAAAGGGTTTTATATAACTTTTGCCCGGTTCTAATGTTTGTAAGCGATGTTTAATTTCAGAAAATTTATATAGTTGAGGTGCTTTTTTCATTTTTATCCTTTCAATTTTATATTTTTAATTTTTCATTAAGTTCTACTTTGTAACCATCTGGATCTTCACAAAAAGCAATTACTCTTGTTCCGTGTTTCATTGGTCCTGGTTTACGAGTAATATTTACACCTTGTGCTGCAAGATCTTCGCACGCTTTATAAACATTTGGCGTTTCTATACATACATGCCCCCAACCATTGCCTTTGTCATAACTTTCTTTTTGATCCCAATTGTAGGTAAGTTCTAAACATGGAGATTCTGTTTCTAAACCGTAACCTATAAAAGCATTAGTAAAACGGCCATCTGGATAATCTGTTTTTCTTAAAATTTTCATACCCAAAGTTTTACAATAAAAATTAAAAGACGCTTCCAAGTCTCTTACTCGCATCATTGTATGTGCTAATCTATAACCGTCTTTATTTGCTTCTTTGGACATTTTTTTTTCCTTTCATTTTTTTATAATTTCTAACAGTTCCGTTTAATACTAGTTTATGAAATGCTTGAACACTTTTTTCCCAATATGGAGATAAAAGCCCTCCTTTATCAGAAGCAGGAGAAGATCGACCTTCTTGTAATCTTTCGCATATCTCATGATCCTCTTTATGAACGCTCCACCAAATTTTTTTTTGTAAATCAATTTCTTGTTTTGACATAGTTTTTCCTTCTGTAATGTAAATTATTCTTTTTTGAGTAGTCAACCCTGGGTTTATAGGTACATTTAAATAAACCCCAATTTGATTAGGAAAATAACTTCCAATAATAAAATTAGGAAATAAAGATAAATAACGCGAGCTAACAGACAGAGTGTTGCTATCCTTATTTTCCTCTTTTACATCAACACCACTACCCAAACATATTCCATCTACTATTGTGTAATGATCTTTGAGAGGCTGCTTGGTTGTTGCACTATGAACAAACTGAACATGATAAGGCTCAATAAAATTTTCTATAAGAAATTTCCAATTTGAGTTAATTTTACCAAAATCTAATGTTGCTACATTTCTTATTTTTTTAAAATTAACGCCCTTAAATTTTTTTATAAGTGGTTTTGCGTATTCTTCAAATTTTTTTGCTTTACCGTTTAAATTAATGAAAATCCAGTCATGCCAAATATGAATACGAATTGGTTTAAGTCCATGATCTGAATTATTAAATCCTTTAGGTGTATGTTGATTAGTGCCACCAAAATGAGGAGAGATCTTTAATTTTCCATCTAGATCATATGTCCATGAATGGTAGGGACATCGAATAATTTTCCCTACATTTTTTTTTTCGTCAACTAATTTAAGACATCGATGACTACAAACATTATGAAATGCAGTAATTTTACTTTTATTATTTTTGACAAGTAGTATCGGTTTGCCAGCAATTGAAATTGGAATTACATCACCAGAATTTAAAAATTCATGAACAAATCCCACGAATAACCATCCGTCTGCTAAGACAGTATTGCATTCAATTTCCCAAAACTGCTGATCAGTATAATATTTTGCAGGAAGGCCATATATAGATTTGCTGTTTTTGGACATTTTATATTTTATTAAAAATTCAATCAAATCTAATTGCGATTTTTATATTAATCAATAATAATAAAATAATGAAAAATTTCAGAGGCTATAAACAATCAAAATTACCAAAAAGTGATGAAGCAATATCACAGACTGATCCTGGTACCTTTTGTGGAGAATATCTTCGCCGTTATTGGCATCCAGTTGCTCTTACATCTGAAGTAAGTACGACTCCTTTACAAATACGTATTCTTGGAGAAGATTTAGTTATTTTTAAAACAACTGAAAATAAAATTGGATTAGTACATAAAAATTGTGCTCATAGAAGAGCATCATTAGTTTATGGCAAATGTGAAAAAAATGGCATTCGATGTTGTTATCATGGATGGCTATTTGCGCCAGATGGTGAAATTCTTGAAACGCCTGGCGAAGATCCTCATTCAAAATCAGCTGCTAAATTAAGAAAAACATTTAAACTTGGAGCTTATCCAGTTTTTGAATTTAATGGATTAGTATTCGCATACATGGGACCTCCAGAAAATACGCCCGAATTTCCTCACTATGATGCATTTGATACCCCAGAAATTACAAGAAGACCTTATCGTATAGAATATAATTGTAATTGGATTCAAGTACTTGATGCAATTTTGGATCCTGTACATACTTCATTTTTACATGGACAAAGTTCTGGAATACAATTTTCTAAAGGTTTTGCAGAAGTTGGCGAGTTAGAATTTTTTGAAAGAGGAGTTCAGTATCTTGGATGTAATACTCGCCGTGTTGATGATCATGTTTGGGTCAGGGTTAATGAATTAATATTACCTAATTTTACTCAGGCTGGTTCTGCTTTTTCCGCAGATGGAACTAAGACTCGTTATTTTGGCCGCAGTTCATTTACTCGTTGGGTAGTTCCTGTTGATGATAATCATTGCATCGCTTTAGCATGGGGCAACTTTGGTAAAAGGGGTGATCCAATGGAATACAATACCAAAGAGGGATGTGAAAGAATTGAGGCTGGAGAAATTATGGATCGAACTTGGGAAGAACGCCAACAAAGACCTGGGGATACAGAGGCCGTCGAGGGAATGGGCTCTATTACTGCTCACAAGGGTGAACATTTAATGCCTACTGATTATGGAATTATGATTTACAGGCGTCGTATTCGAAAATTAATTAAAAGTTTGAAAGAAGGTAAAGAACCTCCACAACCTCAACATAAAAAAGGAGATATAATAAAGACTAACGGACAAGATACAGTCTTAAGAATACCCAAAAGAAATATTGATGATCGTAAATTTATTAAATCAATTGGCTCTGCCGTTATGAAATTACAATTCGATGCAGAAAAAATGTCTATCAAAGATCGTGACAGATCTATTATAAATCAATTAAAAGATATTGAAAAAAGTGGTGCAATTTGAAAAATAATAAAAAAATTAAAATCCATGTTAAAAACAATCATTGGGCAGCTGGTTCATTTCCAACTGATGCAGAAGGTGAAAAAGTTTTTACAATAAAAAACTCTCATTTTGAAAAAGCTTTTGAAAAATTTCCCGAAATTAAAGAGAAAGTAGAAATTTTTATTGATTGGGATGAAGATAATTTTAATTCATCAATGTCAAATTCAGATATTTTAATTACATGGAATTTTCCAACATCAAATCTAAAAAAAGTGTCTCCAAATTTAAAATGGATTCATTGTGTTTCTGCGGGTGTTGAACATTTGTTACCTTTAAACTGGATGTTTGAAGGATTGATATTAACTAATAATAGTGGGGTGCACTCGAAAAAAGCAGGTGAATATGGGTTAATGAGCATTCTTATGCTGCATAACCACATACCAAAAATTATATCAAATCAAAAAAATAAAAAATTTGAGTCTCTGTTCAGTACCCCTATTGCCGGAAAAACAATTGTAGTGGTTGGCACAGGTAATCTTGGAGGGGCTATGATACGTCTTCTTGCTCCGCTTGGCCCCAAAATTATTGGGGTAAATCGAAAAGGCGAAGCAGTTGATGGATGTTCAAAAGTAATAACCGTTGATAAAATTGATAGTATTTTACCTGAAGCAGATATTCTTTATCTTGCAATGCCTGAAACGCCTGGAACTAAAAATCTTATTAGTCGCAAACGTTTGGACCTTCTTAAACCTTCATGTGGAATCGTAAATATAGGACGACAATCTGCAATGGATTATGATGTTTTATGTGAAAAACTTAGAACTAATAAATTAGCTGGGGCTATTCTAGACGTTTTTGTCCCAGAACCTATCGAGCTAAATTCTAAACTATGGCAAATACCCAATCTTATAATTACACCTCATGTTTCGGCAGATGATGGGGAAAGCTATGTAAGACTAACGCTAGAATTATTTACAAAAAATTTAAAATTATTTATTTCTAATAAACCACTAATAAATCAAATTAATAAAAATTTTGGTTATTAAATTAAAACTCTTTTTAGATCATAAATTTAATTTTTAACCATTATTTTTTCTAGAATGAAAGCTTTGCATTGTGCTGCTACATGTTCTGCCCCTTTTTTAGAGGCATAATCTGACTTAGCTTGAATCATACAATTATTATATGCTAAGCGATTGCTAGCAAAAATATATGAGATTATGATTAATGATAATATTACAACTGCAATAAGTACGTACCTCATAATTCAATTATATGCTCTATATAAATAAATATGCCTAATTTTAAGATGAATTTAACATAAATTAGTCTTTTCATTTCTTTCTATTTTTAATAGGCTTATGGAATTGAGAGGGATTAATGGCTAGAAAGCGTAAGAAAAAAAGAGGAGGAACAAGAGGAGCGACTGGTACTAATAAAGTGCTGCCTTTTTCTCAATCCATACCATTGGGTATCCAACATGTACTAGCCATGTTTGCTGGCAATATCACTGTTCCAATAATTATAGCTGCTGCTTTTGGACAGACGCCAGAGCAAAAGATTTTTTTAATTCAAATGGCTTTATTTGTTGCGGGAGTAGCAACACTCATTCAAACCGTAGGTATTGGAAAAGTTGGTTCAAGACTTCCAATTATTCAGGGAACAAGTTTTGCTTTCATCCCAATAATGCTACCTTTTAAAGCTTTAGGTCTTGGAGCAATCTTTACTGCTGCTTTTATAGGAGGCATTTTTCAAATGTACATTGGAAAAATGTTAAGACCTATTCGACATATGTTTCCACCATTGGTGACCGGTATTGTTGTGTTGATGATTGGTATTAGTCTACTTGGTGTTGGATTCCAGTATGCTGGAGGGGGCAAATGGTTACTTGACAACGAACCAGAATCATTTGGAAGTGGTCGTCATCTTTTTTTAACATTTACTGTTTTAATAGTTGCATTAGTTGTACACCAACGCGCTAAAGGATTTTGGTCTTCAGGATCTATTCTAATTGGAATGGTGGTTGGCTATATATTAGCTATGGCAATGGGCATGGTTGACTATGGTAAAATTGCAAATGCTGATTGGTTTGCATTACCGACACCTTTTCAGTACGGAATAAAGTTTGTTCCCGCTGCTATCATTTTGATGTTGTTTATGGCTGTAGTAACAACTATTGAATCTATTGGTGATATAAGCGCTACTACAATGGGTGGAGCAAACAGAGAGGCAACCAATAAGGAGTTGTCTGGAGGTATCATGGCTGACGGACTTGGTACAGCATTTGGATCAATATTTAACGCAATGCCAAATACTTCGTACTCACAGAACGCAGGACTTGTTGCTTTTACCGGAGTTATTAGTAGACATGTGGGAACAATTGCTGGGGTTCTTTTGATTATCCTAGGTTTGTTTCCTAAGTTAGGCGGAGTCATTGCCGCTATGCCTGAGTCCGTACTTGGTGGGGCAGCCATCATTATGTTTGGTTTAATAACAGCAGCAGGTATCAAATTAATTGCTCAATCGGAAATGAATCGACGAAATCTATTAATATTAGCCCTATCGCTTTCTTTTGGTATTGGGATGTCTTTAAAACCCGAATTTGCAAGTCATATTCCACATCTTGGATTTAACCTACCTTTATTGCTAACAACTGGATTAATTCCAGCGGGATTGTTGGCATTTGCTTTGAACGCTATGCTTCCAGAAAAATAATATAGTAAATTACAATTATATTAATTTTAATTTTTTCTTTTGAATATGTTTTTCATTAAAATTTGAATTTTTTAAATATCTCCTATAATTTTTTTTATATTTTACCCATTCTTTATCAATGATCGAAAACCAAGCCGTATCTCTATTTCTTTTTTTGTAAATTGTAGCTTGTCTGAAAACGCCCTCATATTTAAATCCTAATCTTAAAGCTGTTTTTTTGGATTTAAAATTAAAGTTATCACATTTCCATTCATATCTGCGATACTTTAAATTATCAAAAACGTTTTTCATCATAAGATACATCGCTTCAGTTGCTTCGACTGTTTTTTGAAGAATTGGCGAATATGTAATCCAACCTACTTCAATTACTCCCACATCAGGTTTTGCCCTTAGATAACTTGCCAAACCACAGTATGTTTTGAATTTTTTTGAATATATAGCATAAAAAAAAGGTTCCTTTTTTAAGCAATATTTCTTCAAATAATTTTGAAATGATTTAAAATTCTGAAATGGCCCATAAGGCATGTAAGTCCAAATTCTATTGGTTTTATCCTTAGAAAAATTCTCATAAAGATTAATTGCATGTTTGCTGATTTTAATTGGTTCTAAAATTGAATATTTACCTACTAGCCTTTGTTTAGTAGGCAATTTGGCTTTTTTAAACCTAAGCGGAAATCCAAGCTTTAACTTCTTAAACATGTTTAATTTTTTCGGGGATAATGCCTTTAGGTCTATAACGCATAATTAATAACAAGCCCATCCCCATTATTAGGTATCTAAAATAAGGAATGCTTTCAATGAGATGTGCTTTAAAAGGGTTGATTTCTCCTGCGCTCGTAAAAAGATTAATTAAATAAAGCGCTGCAGGTGCAGCTTCAATCCACACAAACCAGACAACACATCCCCCAAGGATTGCACCAAAATTATTTCCACTACCACCCACAATAACCATTACCCAAATTAAAAATGTAAATCTTAAAGGCTGAAAACTTCCAGGTGTAAATAAACCGTCATAAGTTACAAGCATTGCCCCGGCTATTCCGACAACTGCAGATCCTAAAATAAAAATATTTAGATGCTGTTTTACAACATTTTTGCCCATTGCATTTGCTGCTTCTTCATTATCTCTTATTGCTCGCATCATTCTTCCCCAAGGAGAATAAAGAGCTTTTTGACATAATATTAATAAGATAATTACAACAATGGCAAAAAGACCTGCATAACAAAGTTTGACGAAGACACTAGATCCTTCAATAACAAGTTGCTTAATGGCCTCTTGTTTTTCCGAAGGATCATTTATTAAATCTAAAGATCTACTATGAAATTTTTCAACTAAATTTATAAACCAATCTGTTTCTTGAAGATTAACTTCATAAGGCACTGGTCTTTTCAGACCTATTACATTTTTTACACCTCTCGCAAGCCAATCTTCGTGTTTAAGAATTGCAATAATTATTTCTGAAATTCCAAGAGTTGCGATTGCTAAATAATCTGATCTTAAACCAAGAGTAATTTTTCCTATTACATAGGCAACCCCGGCAGCAAATAATGCACCTACAAACCAAGAAAATATAATTGGAAGGCCAAGTCCTCCCAAAAAACCTGTTGTTGCAGGACTGATCGCTTCGATAGACTCAACAGCAGGTCCAAACACCAATCTTGCAATAATTAATCCAACTACGATAACAGCTGTAATCGAAAAAGTTCTTTTATTAGATTTTGGATATTGCTTTAAAATAAATCTGACGGCCAGTACTATTGCAATAATTATAGCTAGACTTGCTATCATGCTTAAGCCACCGACCTGCCAAGCTTCTCTAACAGGGGGAACTGATACTAAAACAGCCGCGAGACCACCCAGCGCGGTAAAGCCCATAATCCCTACATTAAATAGACCAGCATAACCCCACTGTATATTAACCCCCATTGTCATAACCGCTGAGATCAAACAAAGATTCAAAATAGATAAAGCAAAAGACCATGACTGAAAAATCCCAACAATTACAATTAATGACAGCATAATTAGATAAGCCAGAACTACATTTAAATTTGCTCTCATAGTGTTTTCCCTTTAAGAATTCCCGTTGGCCTAACTAACAATACGATAACCAAAATTGAAAAGGAGACTGCAAATTTATAATCGGTAGATAAAAACTGAACCAAAGTATTTGGTTCCAAGCTTTCTGGAAGAAGATATGCAAAAAATTTCTTGTAGGCATAAGTAATGATAATTTCTGAAAAAGCAATTACATACCCCCCAACTAAAGCGCCTACTGGATTGCCTATTCCACCAACAATTGCCGACGCGAAAATTGGCAATAATAATGAAAAATAAGTAAATGGTTTAAAACTTTTATCCAATCCGTAAAGAGATCCTGCAAAAGTTGCTAATATTGCTACAATGATCCATGTGATCATTACGACTCGAGCAGGACTTATTCCTGACAACAAAGCTAGATCTTCATTATCAGAATAGGCTCTCATACTTTTTCCAGTTTTTGTTTTATTTAAAAACCAGAATAATAATGAGACAACGATAATTGTTATAACAATGGTTAAAACTTGAGTAGACTTGATGGCCAGTCCCTCATTTAATCCTGTCATTTCTTTAAATTCATTGGCTCTGATAATGAATCGTTCGCCATCAGCAAATCTTCTATCATAAGGACCAATAATAATTCTTACGATTGCATTGGTTACAAACATCACGCCCAAACTAACCATTGCAATAGTAACGGATGGACTTTTTTTAATTCTGTAATAACCAAAGACTAATTTATCAGTAATTAAACAAAAAATTATTGTGACAATTATTGCAAAAGGAATAGCTAAAAGTGCAGTTGGTAAAACACCAAAGCTAATTCCAATAGATTGGAAATACCATGTGAATAAAATCGTGAATGTTGTTGCAAAAGCCATAAGATCTCCATAAGCAAAATTTGCAAACCTAAGGATTCCATAAATAATTGTAATACCTAATGCTCCTAAAGCTAATTGTGATCCATAAGTAATTGCTGGAATTAATACGAAGTTTGATAACAAAACTAATGCGTTAATTAAATCAGTCATTATTAACCACCTAAAAAAGATCTTCTGACTTCCGGATCATCCAAAAGTTCTTTTCCCGTTCCTGAAAACTTATTTTCTCCAGTCACCAATACATATCCTCTGTCTGCAATACTCAAAGCCTGCCTTGCATTTTGTTCCACCATGAGTATAGCAACTCCTGTTTCACGAACTTTAATGATATGTTTGAACAATTCATCCATAACTTTAGGAGCGACCCCAGCAGTAGGCTCATCTAACATCAAAACAGATGGCTTGATCATTAAAGCTCTTCCTAAAGCTACTTGCTGTCTTTGTCCTCCAGAAAGTTCACCTGCAAATTGTTTTCTTTTTTCTTTCAGTATTGGAAATAATTTATAGATTTCGTTAAGCGTATCCTGGAAATTTTCATCTCTTATATAGGCACCCATCTCTAAGTTTTCTTCAACACTCATACCAGTAAATACATTTTTGCTTTGGGGTACAAAAGAAATTCCCTTTCTAACTCGATCCTGAGGACTTAGATTTGAAATATCCGTGTCATTAAATGTAACCTTACCCTGACGAAGATTAAGCATACCCAGCATTGCTTTCATGGCTGTTGATTTTCCAGCACCATTAGGTCCTAGAATTGTAACAATTTCACCTTTGTTTACATTGATAGAGCAGGAATTAATTATGTCTGGCCCCCCATAACCACCTGTCATTTTTTCCCCAGAAAAATAAGGCATGTTAGTTACCTCCTTTTTTTATATCCGTTCTACGTCCCAAGTAACTCTCAATAACTTGTTCGTTACTTTTCACTTCTTCAACCGTCCCTTCAAATAAAACAGATCCTTCTGACATAACAATTACCGGATTACACATTCGACTAATGAAATCTATATCATGCTCAATCATACAAAATGTATAACCTTGCTCTTTGTTTAATCTTAATATGGCTTTGCTAATTTCTTTTAGTAAAGTCCTATTAACACCTGCGGCAACTTCATCTAACAAAACAACTTTCGCATCCACCATCATTGTCCTGCCTAATTCTAAAAGCTTTTTCTGGCCGCCTGACAAATTTCCCGCAAGTTCTCGTGCTAAATGAGTCAAATTTAAAAACTTAATTACCTCCATAGCTTTTTGTTTGATAACTTGTTCTTGGTCTAGAACTAGCTTGGGTTTAAACCAAGCATTCATTAATTTTTCTCCAGATTGACTTCCCGGAACCATCATTAAATTTTCCAACACAGATAAATTTGTAAATTCGTGTGGTATTTGAAAAGTTCGAAGCAACCCTTTAGAAAATAATTGATAGGATGGAGTGCCAGTAATATCTTCATTGTATAAATAAACATTTCCTTCATTAGGTTTTAAATTGCCCGCAATTATATTGAATAAGGTTGTCTTGCCGGAACCATTAGGTCCGATTACTCCAGTGATAGAACCTTTTTTAATTTTTAAAGAACAATTAGAAACGGCAGCTAGTCCACCAAAATTTTTTCTTAAGTTATCTACCTGTAGAATATTCTCAGTGTCTGTTTGCATGATAAATTATATTTTTTTTAATCTCTTTTGAACGCTATTAGCTGTTTTATTTAATGATTTATAAAAGCCTAATTTTCTCAATTCATTTAAAGCCTGTTCATTTAAGCCTTCTGGGGTTTGAGAATTTTTAACTAAAACTTTTAAATCTTTTTTTGAATTTACAACTGCATCCTCTGACATTGCAAAAAATAATGATGTGATATATTTTTGTGCTTCAATTTTTTTTAATCCTTTATTAGATAACCATTTTGAAAGGGTTTCTAAAATTTCATAAAATGGTGCCATCATTGCTGTCATGCACCAAAAATTTGAAAAAAGCTTTTCGTTAGGTATTTCAACTGCTGTTCCTAAATGATTAAAAAAAATTTTTACTTCTTTATTTGGTGGAAAAATTGGAACTGGACCCTTTCTCAAAGAAATTGGTGGCAAAGGTAAAGCTCTAATAATTTTAGCTTTTTTTTTAACTATTTTTTTTAATTGGGCTGAATTAATTGTGGAAATAAAACTGATAATTTTTTGGTTAGACCTAAATTTTAATTTTGATAATATTTTTTCACCAACTTCTGGTGTTACAGCCAAAAATATCCAATTACATTTATCAACAATTTCTTGATTAGTTTTTGCAATATTAACTTTTCTAAATCTTTTTTTTAATTTTTGAGCTATATTTTTATTTCTCCGTGATATAAGAATTTTTTGAAAGGAAATCTTAGACGTGCAGACACCTGTAATTACAGATGAAGCAATTTTTCCAGTTCCAATAAATCCTAGTCTCATAATGAAATGAAGAATATAGAAGCACTACCCTTAAATAAAGAGAATTTTAAAGATCTATTTTCAATCAACTTTTTACTTTTGTTAATTATTTCTTTTCCAAGCGCTTTAGTTGCTGAGTATTTTAAAATACCATTAGCTTGGATGTTGGGTCCAATGCTCGCAATTTCAATTGCAACTTTAAGTGGCCTAAAATTAAAAATGCCTAAGTTGGCACTAAGTGTGATTCTTATAGTTCTGGGACTTTATATTGGAAACTATATTGATGAAAAACTTTTAAGGCAAACTCACAAGTGGATAGGAACGTCTGCAATTATGTTCTTATATATTATGGTTTGTATTATTTTCGTATCAAAGTATTTAGAAAAATTTGCAAATTATGAAAAGAAAACTTCTTTTTTTTCTGCTGCACCCGGTGGATTAGGTCCGTTGGTAATGCTTGCTGAACATGAAAAATCAGATATTAGTCAAGTAGCTACATCTCATTTAATTAGACTCATAGTTATAATTACAGCGTTTCCCTTTGTGGTTAATCAATTTGCAAGTGAAACAGTATTAAATGAAGAACAATTTAATTTTCTTGATCAAAATCATTATGAATTAATTTATTTAATCATTGCCTCTATAATATTGATTTTTTTATTTAATAAATTAAAGATTCCCGCTCCTCTATTGTCGGGAACGTTAGTTGCTAGTGGTATATTGCAAATTTCAAATTTAGCTTACTATCAATTACCGACGCAAAGTATAGATTTTGGTTTATTAATTCTTGGAGCTTCAGTAGGTTGTCGATTTGCAGGAAAAACACTTCAAGAAGTTTATTCAAATACCAAACATAGTATCGTGGCTACTCTGTTTCTTGTATCATTTTCAGTCATTGCTGCAGTAGCTGCAACCTTTATTATAGATAAAAGTTTTTTTAGTCTTTTGCTAGCTTACTGTCCTGGTGGGATTTATGAGGTGGCTGTAATTGCTATTGCATTTGACTTAGATCCAGAATTTGTCGCATTTCATCATATTATTAGATTGCTGATGATACTTTTTACAGTTCCAATGATTGTAAAAATTTTAAATAAAAAACAAACTTAAATTAAATAAATTACTTTTTAAAACTTTTGTACATTTGCCAAGAAACTAATAAAATAGTTCCACTAAGAATAATTGCTGTTAATGGTCTATCCCATAAGAAATTAAACGATCCATCACTTATCAATAAGGATCTTCTTAGATTTTCTTCCATCATTCCTCCCAAAACAAAGGCTAGAATTAAAGGGGGCATGGGAAAATTATATAGCCTTAAAAAACAAGCAAGCACTGCTAATCCTATCATTAAAAATATATCGAAAGTGTTAAAAGACATTAAATAAATTCCTGCAATCGAAAAAAATAAAATTAAAGGAACTAAAAAATTTCTAGGCACCGCTAATAGTCGAGCAATGTAAGGAATTAGAGGAAGGTTCAAAATAAGTAGAATAACCATTCCTATGTACATCGACATGATAACGGACCAAAAAACTTCGGGATTAGTCATATACAATCGTGGACCTGGTTGAATACCAAATGACAGCAATGCACCTAACATTACCGCTGTCGTTCCACTTCCTGGAATTCCTAAAGTCAATAGGGGCACAAATGCTCCTGAGCATGCTGCATTATTTGCCGTTTCGGGAGCAGCCAATCCATGAACACTTCCCTTACCAAATTTTTCTTTTTCTTCTTTATTAACAAAATTCCTTTCCATTCCGTAGGCCAAGAAAGATGCAATTGTCGCTCCCGCTCCTGGCAAAACACCTATAAGAAAACCAATAACCGATGCTCTTGGAATCGTTTTTAGCATTTTATTTCGTTCCTCTTTATCTAATCGTATGGATCCTAACTTAGAGAAAGATATCGCTTTTGAAGCTTTACTTGGATCTTTGTCTCTAAAAATAATCATTAATGCTTCGCTCATGGCAAACATTGCCATAGCGATCAGAATAAAACTAATGCCATCCGCTAAACTCATACTATTGAAGATAAATCTTGGAATGTCTGAAAGCGAATCTTGACCCACTGTAGCCAACATTAAACCAAGGACCGCCATCATAATGGCTTTTAAAAATTGTCCTTTTGCAGAAAAAGCTGAAACAGCAGTTAAACCTAAAACCATTAAGGCAAAATAATCTGGAGATCTAAATGCTAAACTTACTTTTGAAAGCATTGGTGCAGAAATCAATAAAAAGATTGTGGCAATGGTACCTCCAGCAAAAGAACTATAAGCTGCTATCGCTAAAGCTTTGCCAGCTTTACCCTGTTGAGCCATTGGGTAGCCGTCAAAGGTTGTGGCAACTGTTCCTGGAATTCCAGGTGCGTTAATTAAAATTGAGGAAGTTGAACCACCAAAAACTGCTCCATAATAAACACCAGCCATTAAAATTAGTCCAGTGGAAGGATCAAATCCATAAGTAATTGGTATCATTAATGCAATAGCGGTCATGGGACCTAGTCCAGGAAGCATTCCAATTACTGTGCCTATAAAACAACCCATCATAACCATAAAAAGATTTGTAAACGATAAAGCTGTTTTTAAACCTAATAAAATTCCTTCAATCATCCGATCACTCCTAGCGCTTTAAGAAGAGGATCAGTTAGGTAAATATCTAGTAATCCATGTATCAAAAACATAAAAATCGCAACAAAGGGAAATGAAAGCATAAACATTAATGTCCAACGTCTTTCTCCTAAAAGATAATAAGATGATAACAAAAACAGCGATGTGGTTAAAAAGAATCCAACCAACCTTATGGTTAAACCATAAACAATCATTACAACTACCAAATATAAAGTGTTTTTATAGTTAAGAAATTTTTGATCAACTTCTTCATTCATTGTTTCTGGTAAGGCAATCTTCAAACCAGAAATAAACATCCCAAAATAACCTAGATAAATGGGTAATGTTCTAGCATTAAATGGTGAATTTTCATCAAATGAAAAAACACGAATTTGATAAGCGGTATAAAGATAAAAGGCTGAGAAAACAAAAAAGAGCAGTGAGATGATTTTAACTGTACTGAGTCTCACTGCTCTTCCTATTAATTAATAATCCAAAGGATTATATAACTCCTAATTTTTTCATAAGAGCTGTCATTTCTTTTGTTTGTGTTTTTAAAAACTTAATAAACTTCTTGTCTGGATTATAAATATTTACCCATGCGTTACGTTTTCTAACAGCTTCCCATTCAGGTGTTTTTTGAACATCACCAAGCATTTTAGCAATTTCTTTTTTCAAGGCTTTGTCCATTCCTGGAGGTCCAAAAAATCCTCTCCAGTTAACAAACTGAACATCAAAACCCTGCTCTTTCAATGTTGGCACCTCAGGTGCATCTGAAACTCTTTCCGGAGCAGTGATACCAATAATTCTCACTACGTCTCTAGCACCCATAACTTCTCCCAATCCTGTTGAAAGAATTTGAGTTTCTCCTGAAAGTAATCCAGCTAATGCTTTACCACCTGCATCGTATGGAACATAAATAACGTCATTTGGATTTGCTCCAGCTTCTTGAAAAGCTAGTGCTCCAATTAAATGGTCCATGCTACCTCTTACAGATCCACCAGCCATTTTAACTGATTTTGGATCTGCTTTGTAAGCTGCAACTACGTCTGCAAAATTTTTAAACGGTGAATCTTTTGCTACTGCGATTGCGCCGTAATCACCTATAACTCCTGCTATAGGAACTACATCTTTATATGAAAGAACACTATCTCCTGTAACATAACCTTTGTGCCTTGTAATTGATCTTAAAACAAGCGGAGTAGATTGAACCAATATAGTATTCTCAGGCTTATTATTAATTAAATAAGCCAAAGCTTTACCTCCACCTCCACCTGACATATTTTCAAATGAAGCACTCTTTAAAAAACCTGCCTTTATTAAAGCTTCTCCAGTTCCTCTAGCTGTACCGTCCCAACCTCCACCAGCTCCACCACCTATAATGAAGTGTAACTTGTCTATTGCAAAGCTTGTAGATGAAACAGAAAAAAACAGTAAAGAAGCGAAAATTAAACTAACGATTTTCTTTATATTTTTAAACATTTTTTGCCTTTTATTGATTAACTTACATCTCTTATTAAAGTCTAAATCCTTAATTGCGTCAATTATTAAAACGTCCTCTTATTCTAAGCAATTCTCTACTTAAATTCTTATTTTCCTTAAATGACCTTCTTCCATGCAACCAAAAATAATTATTTGCAACGATTACTGAGCCTGCGGACAAAGGAAGAACCACCTTGTTTTTACTTTCTTCTAAAGCATCAGATAACTTTTGTAAAAAATTACCTTGTTCCATATTTTTTGGCTCAGGAAACTGATCAATATATGAAATTTGTGAACGTCCTTCTTTATCGGAAGAAAAAACTGAATGTTCAATTTTGTAATCTACATTTTTACTTTTTGGTGAACCCCAAACAAAATTTTGTTTGCCTACTGGATCATTTGAAAACTCTTTACAATGCTCCCAATCATCGAGGTGTAGCATTACACTTTCCCCACCTTCAACATTTTTTTCCTCTAATTTAGTCATTAAAAGCCAATCTGTTTTTTCTTTCACATAGGTTCCATCTGTATGAAGATCCATATTTGTATAGGCTTTTCTAAGATAGGAATCGCTATTATCCTCATGTTTAATAAAAAAACGTGCGTAATATTTTGAAGTCATATCATCAAAATTTGCTACACCAATTAAATAGGCAAGAGCTGTCGATAATTTAACTAAAAAAGTATCATCAAACTTTTTATTAATGACTTCAGGCATAACTATAAAGCATCCAGTATTTCTATCTGTTAGTATAGAATGAATGAGTTTGCTAAGTTTGTTTGAAAATAATTCATCTAAACTTTTTGCAATAGTAAATCTAGTGAAGGGTTTATACTCAAGAGCTTGGATAGTAAATTTATGAAACGGAAATATCAGTTTATTTAATATCTCCTCTTTAATATTAATATTAATTATACGTTTTGATTTGCCATTAGAAAATATCTCTATTCCAGATATTCTCTCCTGTAATGCATTCATATTCTTTTAATCCTATATCATCTAAACTTAAATTTTGAGTCTTGATTCCAGCTAAATCGCCGAAGTGCGGAGAGGTCTAGAGGCACAAAACAATATGCGTTAATACTAAATGCAAAATTTATTCTCCTAAACATTCCTTAAGATGATTAGAGAATAATTTGTACGACACTCAAACTACTAGTACAATTATACGATGATAAGAGAATATATGAAAAGTGATAGTTCCAAAATTCTCTACGTGATTAACGACGCCGCCGTACGGTACAAAGGTATTATCCCTGATAATTGTTGGCATGAACCCTACATGTCGAAACAAGAATTAGTTGATGAATTGACCGACGGAGTTCGTATGTTTGGCTATAATCGTAATAACAAATTGATCGGGGTGATAGGAATTCAGGAAATAAAAGATGTGATCCTAATAAGACACGCTTATACTTTAACTTCCTATCAAGGCAAGGGAATAGGAAGTGCATTACTTAAATATCTATTGAAAAGAAATCAAAATTCTCGTTTATTAGTAGGTACCTGGCGGAAAGCTAGATGGGCAATTCGATTTTATGAGAAATTTGATTTTATTCTTCACACAAAAAAGCAAGCCACTCAATTACTTAAAAAATATTGGAAGATACCATTAAAACAAATTAAAAATTCAGTAGTGTTGGAAAGAAATTAATTATTCCTCAACATTGCTCTGGGTTGATGTATATATGAGAGTTATTACTTATTTTAATTTAGTTATTGGCTTTATATAGCGTTCCAAAGTATACCCATTAATACCATAAAACTTATTCCAATTAATAACCAGAATACGGGTGTCAATAATTCTTTCTTAATGTCAAACCGAATTGCCATTAACAGCAAAATAATAACTCCAATTAATATCCAAAAAAAAGTTACTAGTGTCATTTCACTTTCAAGTTTCTTCCTTATGGTAGCAAAAACTTTTTATGAAGACCATACGTTCAAAACTCGGCATAAGATACATGTTTAAAGCATAGGAGCGGGTGGTTAATCATTAGTTGAGATACTTAACTTTTTTTCTTATAAGTTATAGATCAAAAGTCAGGTTATGAAAAAAATTTCTTATATTATTGTATTTTTTTTCTGTGCTTCTAGTGTTCACGCAGATAGTTTAACAGGTTACGTCGGATTTTATGATGGTATTACTCATCCTGTTCTTGGTTTTGATCATTTTTTAGCAATGGTTAGCGTTGGTATTGTTAGTGCGCAAATTGGTGGAAGAGCTATATGGACGGTTCCATTAACATTTGTAAGCATAATGTTAATTGGTGGTTCAATAGGAATTTATCTTGAATTAAGTGATTCCATTAATCCTTACATTATGGCTTATTTTCCTTTAGAGCCTGGTATAATTATATCTGTTATTATCTTGGGTTTAGCTGTAGCGATTGGTAAAAAATTACCTGTAAGAATCACAATGGCATGTGTAGGTATTTTTGGTTTCTTTCATGGAGCGGCCCACGGCTTAGAAATGCCTCTAGCTGTTAATCCAAGTCTGTTTGCTCTAGGATTTGTCACTAGTACCGCAGCATTACATATATTAGGTGTCATAATCGGTTACTTTGGAGAACAATCAACTATATCTTCCCGTTTGCTGAGAATAGGCGGAGTAGTTATAGCTTGCATTGGTGTTTATGCTCTTGCACAGATTTAATTAAAGATAAAAATTTTAGCCCTTAATTCCAGGCTAAAGCATCGGCGTGCTTATCTATTCTCTATTATTCTAAGTCAGGAATATTTTCACCATTTAAAACCATTAATGTACCTGGATGAATGGTTGTTATCTTTTTTACTTTTAATGGAGATATTGCGCCTGGTAACTTATCTACTGCTTGAACTATTGCATTGGTTATAAGCCAAGCGTGTCTATTTGGAAAGTCGGGTTGAACTAATAGCACCAAATCACCAAAAATATATAAAATTTGTGCATTTGCTGATCCGTATTTTTTAAATGGACCTTTGCCTTTAATTAAAGCTTTAGCATTTTTTTTTGAAAGCAAAACTAATGGCATTTGACCGGTTGAAAATAAACTTTGAACTCTTTTAAATGTTCTAGCTCGAGCAGCCCTGGCACTTGCTTCGGGTAATTCTTGATTTATAATTTTTACCAAAATCTTTGAAAAAGGATAAGTTGGAGCATCTTCACGTGTGCTCATAATAAGAAGATGCTGTTGTCTATATGCTTGATACGCACCCCAAGGGGCATGACCAACAAGTAGAATATAAATAACAAAAATAGAAACAAATCTTAAAATAGACAATTTACCAAACATAAAAAATTAACACCTATAAATAAAAGGCGCTTTTATCAAAAAGCGCCTTTTATAATATCACAGTATTAATTTCTGTATTTGTCAAATACATTCATATTAAGAACAGCTGAAACAATAAAGTTTGGAACATCTACTACTTGTCCAACTCTAAGGTCTACAGCTACAGAACATAAAATGTATGCTTGCTCTCTAGTTAAACCATGCTCTTTAACCAAATAGTCAATCATTTGCAACAATGCATGTCTTGCAGAAATTGTAAGATCTTCAGATACATTTGCAAGATTTAGAAGTTTTTCAGAGTCTAAATATGTATGAGAAGGAGGTATTTCTCCATTTGCTTTTAAAGGAATACCAAGTGTTTGGTAATATCTAGTAGGTTCCATATCAATGATTTGATCATTACCTATCGTTACAGGCATATCCATATCTGTACCTTTACCTGGTAAAATTTTAACTCTTAATGTAATAACACTTCCCATTTCAATTGCAGTACCGGAAACTTCACCATCGCCTTGTGCATAGTGAATATCGCCAGCAAACAAACCGCAACCATCTATGAAACATGGAAATATGATTTTAGTTCCAATTTGCTGTTGTTGAACATCCATATTTCCTCCATTTTCCCTTGGTGGAATTGTTCTTAAACAATCATCCGTATCTGAACCATTTTCTCCACATACTTCTGCAGGCAAAGCTCCTCCTGGAGAAGGTGTTAAAGCAACTCCACCTGCACTAGCAAGTTCTGCTTCTCTAGCTTTCCATTTCTTAATTTCAGGTTCTCCTGG
>Ga0208834_100211_pt1 | contig 22991 bp, 17 predicted proteins | sample DeeseametaMP1787_FD_184182 | JGI IMG/M metagenome (GOLD analysis project Ga0208834, IMG submission 184182) | Marine microbial communities from the Deep Pacific Ocean - MP1787 (SPAdes) | ecosystem: Environmental > Aquatic > Marine > Oceanic | place: North Pacific Ocean | collected 2011-05-03 | reverse complement strand
CCGCCGGTCTTGCAGCCATAGGGGACCGGCAGGCCGAGGCGCAGCGCGGCGTCGAGAATCGATTCCTCGTCCTCAACGGTAAACTCGATGTCACTGCTGTCGATGGAAACCTGATGCGGCACGACATAATCCGCGCAAGTGAGCGAGCGATGGTAACGGACCGCGGTAGCGCGCGGCCAAGTTCAGCCCCAGGGGGATTGGCAGCGTGAGTGTTCTGGTGATCGGTTGCGGGGATACGGGCCTGCGTGTGGCGCGGATGGCCCTGGACGCCGGGGTGCGGTGCAGCGGCCTGGTTCGGCAGGCGGCTTCGGTTGCCCGCCTGCGGTTCGAAGGCGTGGAGGCCTTGCAGCAGGACCTAGATAGCGACGGGCTGTCGCTGCCGGTTGCAGACCAGGTGCTTATCGCCGCGCCACCACCCAAACAGGGCACGCAGGACACCCGGTTGGTCCGCGTACTGTCTGCGTTACCGCCACCGCGCCGGCTGGTCTACATCAGCACGTCCGGCGTTTACGGTAATTGCGGCGGTGCCTGGGTGGATGAGCATGCGCCGCTGCGCCCGCTCACGCCCCGAGCGCAGCGGCGGGTCGATGCCGAATCCCGATTGAGCGACTGGGCACAGGACCGTGGCGTCGAACTGGTGCGGCTGCGGGCTCCGGGCATTTATGGGCCGGGCCGCCTGCCGATACAGCGCCTTCAGCGCGGCCTGCCGGTGATCCGTCCCGCAGAAGCCCCCTGGAGCAATCGTATTCACGTCGAGGACCTCGCTCGCGTGGCGTGGACCGCGATGACGGCCGCGGCGGTGGAGTCCGTCTACAACGTCAGCGACGGCACCCCGACCAGCATGACCGACTACTTCCTGCGCTGTGCCCGGCATCTCGGCCTTCCGGAACCGCCGCAAATCCCGCTGGCCGAAGCTGAACAGCGGCTGGGCGCGCAGGCGGCCTCGTTTGTTCGCGAGTCGCGTCGGCTGGATATCCGCAGAATGCGCGAAGGTCTTGGATTTGAACCGAAATATCCGGATCTGGATGCGGGGATTGGAGCCAGTATTGCAGCGCAGCAAGGTTAAAAACGCTTTAAAATCAACGCTCTTATTTTGATCGTTGGCAGTGGCTTGGCTATGCTAGGAGGCCATTTCAGATAGGTGATGCCTGCATCACCTGCGCTCAAGGAGCCTCTATGTGCGGACTGTGCGGTGAGATTCGTTTCGATCACCGACAGCCGGACCTCGGCGCGGTGCGCACCATGGTGGATGCCATGGAGCCGCGTGGTCCCGATTCGGGCGGTGTCTGGTCTCAAGGTGCGGTGGCGCTGGGCCATCGCCGGCTGAAGATCATCGACCTGTCCGATGCCAGCCAGCAGCCGATGATCGACGCCGCATTGGGTCTGGCCGGTGTCTACAACGGCGCGATCTACAACTTTCGCGAGCTGCGTGCGGAGCTGGAAGCCAAGGGTTACCGCTTCTTCTCCCAGGGCGATACCGAAGTGCTGCTCAAGGCCTACCACGCCTGGGGGCCGGAGTTCGTGCAGCGGCTAAACGGCATGTTCGCCGTGGTCATCGTCTCGCGCGATACCGGCGAGGTCTTCGCTGCGCGCGACCGGCTGGGCATCAAACCGCTGTATTACGCCGAAGTCGATGGCGGGTTGCGTTTCGCCTCCTCGCTGCCGGCACTGGTCGCAGCAGGCGGTATCAGCAGCGATCTGGACCCGGTCGCCTTGCATCACTACATGAGCTTTCACGCGGTCGTCCCGGCGCCACACACCATGCTCAAGCAGGTGCGCAAGCTGCCGCCGGCGCACACCATGCGGATTCATCCGGATGGCCGTCGCGAACTGGCCGAATACTGGCGGCCGTACTTCGGCACGCCGGAGGTTGACCGCAACCTGAGCTTCGATGACTGGAAGGACCGCGTGCATACCAGCCTGCGTCAGGCGGTCGATCGCCGGCTCGTTGCCGATGTGCCGGTCGGCGTGCTGCTGTCGGGCGGGCTGGACTCGAGTCTGATCGTCGGTTTGCTCGATGAAGCGGGTCAGACCGGGCTGCAGACCTTTTCGGTCGGGTTCGAGAGCGTCGGCGACATGGAAGGCGACGAGTTCAAGTACTCCAAGATTGTCGCCGAGCGGTTCAATACCGAGCACCACAAGCTGTTCATCGAGTCTGATCGCATGCTGCGCGAGCTGCCCAAGGCGGTCGCGGCGATGTCCGAGCCCATGGTCAGCCATGATGTCGTGGGCTTCTATCTGCTCTCCCAGGCGGTGTCGGAGCACGTCAAGGTGGTGCAGAGCGGGCAGGGGGCCGACGAGGTCTTTGCCGGCTATCACTGGTATCCGCCGATGCTGGAATCTCGCGATCCGGTGTCGGACTACGCCAAGGTATTCTTCGATCGCGACCACGCCGGCATGGGCCGGGCACTGAATCCGCAGTGGCTGGGCGATGACTACAGCCGTGCCTTTGTCGAGGCGCATTTCGCTCGGGCCGGCGCCACGCGGCCCATCGATCAGACCCTGCGGATGGACACCCAGATCATGCTCGTTGACGACCCGGTCAAGCGGGTGGACAACATGACCATGGCCTGGGGTCTGGAGGCACGCGTGCCCTTTCTCGACCACGAGCTGGTGGAACTGGCGGCGCAGGTGCCGGCGGAGCACAAGGTACCGGGCAAGCACATCCTCAAGGAGATCGCTCGCGAGGTGATACCGAAGGAGGTGATCGACCGGCCCAAGGGGTATTTTCCCGTCCCGGCACTCAAGTACATCCAGGGGCCGGTCAAAACCATGGTCCAGGACATCCTGTCACAGCCCGCCGCGCGGGAGCGCGCGCTGTTCCGCCAGGACTACCTCGACACGCTGCTGTCATCGCCAGACGATCACATCACCCCGCTGGGCGGCTCTGAACTCTGGCAGTGCGCGCTGCTCGAATTCTGGTTGCAGACGCACGGTCTGTAGAGGCCCGAGGAGTCCTGATGTCTGATCGCAAGCGCGTTGATCATCGGTTCGACCGCTCGCGCGCCCCGTCGCTGCAATGGGGTGGGCAGCGGCGCGGGCCGGACGGCGAGGTGCCGCCAGCCGGCATCGTGCTCGATTGCGGCTGGGGGCGTCTGATCTTTGCCCACACCTTCGCTGATCCCGAAGCCGTTGCGCAGGCATTGCGCGATGAGCGCACCGGGCGCCGCGATATCGCGTTCTACATTCGCGATCCCCACGTGGTGCTGGCCTACGCGCCGCAGGAACTGTTCCTGGACCCATCGCACACCTTTCGTCTGTGGCTGAACCATGTTCCCCGGCAGCCGACCAGCCCGCGCGGCTTTACCGTCCGGCAGATGACCACCTCGGCCGATGCCGAGGGCATTCTCCGGCTCTACAAGCAGCGGCACATGGTGCCGACACCGCCGGACTTTCTGTGGGACAACCGCAAGAACCGCCGTCTGGTCTATCTGGTTGCAGAGGAGGTCGGCACCGGGCAGATCATCGGCACCGCAACCGGCGTCGACCATGCCGAGAGCTTTAATGATCCGGAAAACGGCTCCAGCCTGTGGTGTCTGGCTGTCGATCGCGACTGTCAGGTGCCCGGCGTGGGGCAGGCGATCGTATTGCAGCTGGCCGAAACCTTTCTCGCCCGTGGTCGCGCGTACATGGACTTATCCGTGTTGCACGACAATGCACAGGCGATTGCGCTGTACGAGAAGCTCGGTTTCCAGCGCGTCCCGGTGTTCACGGTCAAGCGCAAGAACCCGATCAATCACAAGCTGTTCATCGGCCCGGATGAAGAGCAGCGGCTCAACCCCTACGCGACCATCATCACCACCGAGGCCAAGCGGCGCGGTATCCGCGTGAAGGTGCTGGATGCCGATGAGGCCTACTTCAGCCTGTCACATGGGGGGCGGCGCATCGTTTGCCGCGAGTCGCTAAGCGATCTGACCAGCGCCGTCGCCATGAGTCGCTGTGACAACAAGCGTGTGACATCGCGTCTGCTGCGGAATGCCGGGCTGCAGGTGCCGGTGCAGGAAGTGGCTGGCGACCCGGCGGAAAACGCTGCCTTTCTGGCCGAGCATGGCTCCGTCGTCGTCAAGCCGGCGCGGGGCGAGCAGGGGGCGGGGATTGCCGTCGATGTCCGCACGCCTCGGGTGTTACGCGCCAGCGTCAAGGAGGCGCGCAAGGTTTGCGAGACCGTGCTGCTGGAATCGTTCCATCAGGGCGATGACCTGCGCATTATCGTCATCGACCACCGGGTCGTGGCCGCGGCGCTGCGCAAGCCGCCGGTGGTGCGTGGCACCGGCCGTCACACCGTCGAGCAGTTGATCGACAAGCTGTCACGAAGACGGTCGGCCGCGACCGACGGCGAAAGCCGGATTCCGACCGATGCCGAAACCTTGCGCTGTGTCGAGCATGCCGGTCTGACCATGGAATCCGTGCTGGACGAAGGTGATCTGCTGCCCGTGCGCAAGACGGCCAATCTGCACACCGGCGGCACATTGCACGATGTGACGGACCTGCTGTCTGCGCATTTGCGCGATGTCGCTATCGCCGCCAGCCGCGCGCTGGAGATTCCCGTCGTCGGTCTGGACCTGCTCATCGATCGGCCCGAAGGCGAGGACTACGTCATCATCGAGGCGAACGAACGGCCCGGACTGGCAAACCACGAACCGCAGCCCACGGCGCAGCGCTTCGTCGATCTGCTGTTCCCCGAAACAGCGGAATCCGCGCGGCACATGCACGCGCATCAAGCTTGAACACGAGAAAAGACACCAGTGAAACGACTTCCTATCGACAATGATTACCTGCGTGAGCATTTGCTCAACATGCTCAACATCGCCAGCCCGACCGGATTCACGGACGAGATCACCACCTACGTGGGCAAGGAACTCGAGCGGTTGGGCGTGCCGCTGGAGCTGACCCGCCGAGGGGCGATTCGCGCGACCATCGCGGGCGACGTTGGCAGTCCTGACCGCGCGGTCGTCGTCCATCTGGACACCATCGGCGCGATGGTCCGTGCGTTCAAGGACAACGGCCGCCTGGAAGTCACGCCCATCGGCACCTGGTCCGCGCGGTTCGCCGAAGGCGCACGCTGTTCGATCTTGCTCGACGACGGGCAGCGCCTGCGCGGCACCATCCTGCCGTTGAAGGCATCCGGTCACGCCTTCAACGAAGAGGTCGACACCCAGATGACGAGCTGGGACAACCTGGAACTGCGCGTCGACGAGTTCGCCTACAACGAGGCGGATCTGCGCAAGCTGGGGATCCAGATTGGCAACTTCCTGTCCATCGATCCCTGCCCGGAGATCTCGGAGTCCGGCTTCATCAATTCCCGGCACCTGGATGACAAGGCCGGCGTGGCGGCCTTGTTGGCGGCGACCAAGGCCATTGTCGACTCCGGTCTGCGGCCGCCTGTTGATTGCCACCTGTTGTTCACGATTTCAGAAGAGGTGGGCTACGGCGCCTCGGCCGTGCTGCATCAGGATGTCGCCGAGATGGTGACCATCGACAACGCGACACCGGCGCCGGGGCAAAACTCCAAGGAGACCGGGGTTACAATCGCGATCAAGGACCAGGTTGGTCCCTTCGATTTCCACCTGACCCGCAAGCTGATCGAGATCTGCGAAGAACACGAAGTGCGCTATCAGCGCGATGTGTTCCGCTACTACCGCTCGGATTCCGCGTCGGCCATCGAGGCCGGGAATGACATTCGCACCGCCCTGCTGTGTTTTGGTGTGGACGCATCGCATGGTTACGAGCGCACGCATCTGCACTCCCTCCGGTCACTGGCGGAACTGTTGGCGCTCTATATCCAGAGCAAGCCGACCTTTCTGCGTGATCGGGAAGAACTCGCGCCGCTGGAAGGGTTTCCCGAGCATTCGCTCGAACAATAGCGAGGCGATGATCCGTGGGCAGGTTGACGTCGCCTCGGTGACGGGCGACAACACGGGTCCGTCATCTACGAGGCAAGCGCCGCGTGATCATCAAAATCGAAATCGACGTCAAGCCGGAAGAGCTCCGCTCATTCCTCGGATTGCCCGATGTGGTGGGCATTCAGGAAGACATCATCAAATATGTGCGCGAGCGGATGACGTCGGCCGAGGGGTTTGACCCGTCGAGCTTTGTTCGCGAGAACGTGGAGCGGGGCGGCCGTGCCTGGCAGCGTGTGCTGGCCACCGCCTTCGCGCGTGCCGCGGACGACATCGATCCGGAAAATGAGCCGGAACCCCCCAAGCGGCGGACCCGGCGCCGGAGTTCAAAGAAGCCGAACGCCGACGACTAGTCGACGAAAAGCTAGCCTCTGGTCGGTGTCAGCGAGGCGCGCAACCGCGTGCTCAATTCGCGAACCCCGCGGGTGAACTTCGACACCGTGTGCTGGCGCTCGGCCCGCGTGCGCTGCATGCGGCGCGCCGATTCCGGCATCAGATCAATTTGCTTGGCGACCATGTCGGCCGTGCCATCGCTGGATCGGAGTACATCAAGGCGCTCGCGCAGCGCACTGCGATGACCGCTGACGGCGTCGACTTCGACCCAGAATAATTCCGCGACGGTTCCGAACACGACGTGGCCGGCATCACCGATGATTGATGCCATGTCTCTCACGCGTTGTGGAATTGGGAGACGCATCCCTTTTACCCTCCGCTCAGAACGACGAAAGGGGGGCAAGTCGCCCCCCTTTCGTGGATCGGAATAATCAGCATTCCGTATCAAATCGGCCAGGCTGACCGCTTCAGGCACTCGGCGTCGTCTTGGTCGCCGGCTTCTTGGCGGCGGACGTCGTCGTGCGCTTGGTTGCGGTCGTGGTCTTGGCCGCCGTGGTCTTCTTGGCGGCAGTCGCCTTGGCCGGAGCCTTCTTCGCAGCCGGAGCCTTCTTGGCCGTCGACGTGGCGCGTTTCTTCGGGGCCGGCTTCTTCAGGCCCAGCTGAACCTGAATGGTGTCGAAACCCTTCTCGAGCACCTTTTCCAGATCGGTGCGGGCCTTGGTGACGACCTTCACGGAATCGGAGTAAGCGGTGACGATGCGATCCCGACCATTCGGGACATATTCGGCGGGCTTGTTGGCAACGGCTTTCACGCCTGCCTTCTTGGCCTTTTCAAAGCTGGCCAGCGCCGCATCGTAAAGATCCTTGGCGGCTGCGCCTTCGGTCTTGGCGAGCGTCTGCATGCTGCCGACGAAGATACCGTTGGCCTGCTTGGCAACCTCAACGGAGGTCTTGATTACGCCTTGAGCCTGACCGGCATAGGTCTCGGCTTTGCCTTTCACGTCATTGATGACGACTTGAATTTCCATGATGAATTCCTCCTGGGAGCGGGTCTTGCGATTATGCTGCTCTGCAACATTTGCTGCATCGCATCATAAGGATGGCCCGGAAGAGTGTCAATATGTTGCACTGCAACATTGCTACCGTCTGTCGGACGGTGACTGGTGGCGCCGTAGCGGGTTTTCGCGCAGGAATCATGTCGCCGAACGGCGCGGGGCGGGCCTCGTCTGACGCCAAGCCGGATCACGGGTTCAACCCGTCCCACCTTCGTGCGGGTAGGGCACTCAGCCTCACGCGACGGTGGGTATACTCGTGGCAAATCAATCGCTTGTTGGACTCTTCATGACGCAATCAGCACCCGCTGGCGACAAGACCTTTTTTGGTCATCCGCGCGGCCTGGCCATCCTGTTCTTCACCGAGATGTGGGAACGGTTTTCGTACTACGGGATGCGAGGACTGCTGATTCTCTACCTGACGCAGCATTTTCTGTTCTCCGACGAGCGTTCGGCGCTGCTCTACGGTGCCTATACGGCGCTGGTCTATGTGATGACCATCATCGGCGGCACGCTCGCCGACCGCTATCTGGGGCAGAGAAAGGCCGTGACCTATGGTGCCATCCTCCTGGTGCTGGGCCATTTCGGCATGGCCTTCGAGGGGGCGGGGTCGCGAGAGATCCTGACCTATGCCGGTCAGGAGTATCAGGTGACGCTGGACGGCCGCGGCGGGGATGCCCCACAGATCATCGTATCGGAGGCCGGCCAGTCGCGAATTCGCTTTGTTGACGAGGCCTCACGGATGGTGATTGAGGAGCCGGCCGCGGTCGGCCTGCCCGCAAGCATCGCAGTGTCGGACTACAGCACGCGCATCGAACAGGAGCCGCTGTACGTCAACATCCTATATCTGTCGCTGGCCTTGATCATCGCCGGTGTCGGCTACCTGAAGGCGAACATCTCCACCATCGTCGGGTCGCTGTACTCGCTGGAAGACAAGCGCCGGGATTCGGGCTTCACCATCTTTTACATGGGGATCAACCTGGGTTCGTTTCTGTCATCGATCCTCTGCGGCTACCTCGGCATCGTCTACGGCTGGAAATACGGGTTCGGCCTGGCGGGTATCGGCATGTTGGCGGGACTCGCCGTATTCCTCTGGGGCCAGCAGTGGCTGGAGGGCCGCGCCGAGCCGCCGGATCCCGCCAAGCTGCGCGAGCGCGTGTTCGGTCCGGTCACGGTCGAGCTGGCCTGCTATCTCGTGGGGCTGGTGATTATTGCTGTGTCGATGCTGCTGGTGATGAAGGCCCACGTGATTCCGGACTGGTTCGTCGGTTCGCTGGGGATTGTCATCGTCGTCGCGTTCATCGGCTATGCCGTATTCGGGCTCGACGGCGATGAGCGGCCGCGCATGCTCGCGGCGCTTTATTTCATCCTCGCGCAGATTCCGTTCTGGGCCTTGTTTGAGCAGGCCGGTTCGTCGCTGAACCTGTTCACCGACCGACTCGTCGACCGCACGATGTTCGGGTGGTCGGTGCCGGCACCGGTGTTCCAGTTTCTCAACGCCGGCTACATCGTGATCTTCGCGCCGATTGTCGCCTGGATGTGGGTGGCGCTGGCGCGCCGGGGCCGCGAGCCGGCGGCTCCGCTTAAGTTCGCCTTCGGTGTGTTCGGCGTCGGGCTTGGATTCCTGGCGCTGGTCGCCGGCATGAAGGCGGGCGGGCCAACCGGGCTGACAGCGGTCTACTACATCTTCCTGATCTACTGGATACACACCATGGCGGAGCTGATGCTGTCGCCGGTCGGCCTGTCGACGGTGACCAAGCTGGCCCCGGCGCGCGTCGTCGGGCTGAGCATGGGCGCCTGGTTTCTGTACTCGGGTCTGTCCAATTACTTGGCCGGGGTGATCGCACGCTCGACCGGCGCCGAGACCATCGGTGGCCAGCTGACGAATGTCGCCGCCGCCAAGGCGACCTACGCGGAGGTCTATACCAATGTGGCCTACGTGGCGATGGCGATCGCCGTCGTCATGGTCGTGATCTCGCCGCTCATCAAGCGGATGATGCGGCTCGATACGCTCAAGGGTGATCCAGCTGCTTCGGTGGCTAACGCCGAGGGGCACGGCATGAACCGGCCCGAGAAGATTGGCGGGTAACCGACGCGTGCCGGAACGCCGGGGCATCCCTGGCGCGGGCACCACGGGCATGCCGCGGATGTCCACTGCTGCGCGTCCGATCACCGCCCGTTCGCGAAGGACTCGACATGCCTGAAAATCTGATTGACCGCATCCGTCAACAGCTCTGGCAGCCGATCAATCCGGCGTGGCCATGGTGGCGGCAACAACTCTGGCGTCTGGCGCAGCTGCTCGCGGCACTGGCGCGTGAGCTGTCTCGTGGCGAGTTGTCGATGCGGGCAATGAGCCTGGTCTACACCACCCTGCTGTCACTGGTCCCGCTGCTGGCGCTTGCTTTCTCTGTCCTCAAGGCACTGGGCGTCCACAATTCGATGGAGCCCGTGCTGCAGCGGGTGTTGGCGCCCTTGGGTGAGAAATCCGCAGAAATCACCGCCACCATCATCGGTTTTGTCGAGAACGTCGATGTTGGTGTGCTGGGATTCCTCGGCATTGCGATGTTGTTCTACACCGCGATATCGATGCTGCAAAAGGTCGAGGCCAGCTTCAATCGCATCTGGCGCATCGAGCGATCCCGGCCGCTGGCGCGCCGCTTTGGTGACTATCTGTCCGTGCTCATTGTCGGTCCCGTGCTGGTGTTCTCAGCCGTGGGGGTCACAGCGTCGGCATCCAGCAACGCTCTACTGGTGCATCTGGCGCATATCGAGCCGCTCGGCTTGATCATCACCTTCGCGGGTCGCTTGGTTCCGTATTTGCTGGTGATGGCGGCCTTCACATTCATGTATTCGTTTATTCCCAATACACGGGTGCGTCTGACATCGGCCTTGGGCGGCGGTGTGTTATCAGGCCTGCTTTGGGAAAGCGCGAGTCTGGCGTTTGCCGAATTCGCCACCGCCGTGCCCAGTTACAACGCTGTCTATTCGAGTTTCGCGATCCTGCTGTTTTTGCTGATCTGGCTTTATGTCGGATGGTTGATTCTGCTGGTGGGTTGCCAACTCGCGTTTCTGTTGCAGTACCCGAACTATGTGCGGCCGAGCACCACGGGCAGTTTCATCGGCAATCGCACCCGTGAGCATCTGGCCTTGCACGTCATGGGGATCATTGCGCGTCGCTTTGTCGCCGGCGAACCGCCGCTGCCGGTCAGTGAGCTGGCGAATGAAACCGGCGAGCGGCCGGAGGCGGTTTACTCGGTCGTGGACCGTCTGCTCGCAGCCAGCGTGTTGGTGGAGGTGGAGGCGCCTGCCCTGGGCCTGCTGCCCGCGCGTGATCTGGATGCCATGTCTTTGTCGGAGATCATCGAAACCGTCCGGTCCGATCGCGCAGATGAGCCGGATGCCGCTGAGCGCCAGTCGATTCAGGGACCGGTGCGCCGTGAAATTCGTCAGTACGAGGGGGCGATCCGCGAAGCGCTGGGTGACAAGACCATTCGCGATCTGGTGATCCGGCGGCCGGACTAGACGATCGTCGTCACCAGCAGCGGAATGCGAACCGTGCTGGTCCGGCGATGCGTTCGGCCTCGTCACGCTGACCCGCACGGCAGGCGGCGTAGACCGCCAGTTCCCGCGATCGCTCGACGTCGAAGGCCAGTGCATCCAGAAAGTGCATCTTCGCCTTCCGCGGCTCACGGCGTGCAAGGCTGCCCACGCCCTGATGAAACGCTTGCTGTCCCCGCGCCGCATCGCCATCCGGCGTCAATGTGTCCATTGCCGCGATCCGTTGTTCATTCCAACCGCTGCCAAGGCCCCACAGCACGGGGGTGATCAGGTCCGTATCCAGCAGGCCGTCGATCAAGGCGATGGGCGCATCGTGGATAAAGCCGTTGAGTATCGGTTGCCAGTCCCAGAGTTCCGCGACCGCCTGAATCTGCTCCGCCGACAGCGTGTTGGCGACCCAGGCCGAGGCGAAGAAGCGGCGTCGCGCTTCGGATGGCGAGGCCCAGTTGGCGTAGGCCAACAGTTCTTCGGCGTCGGGATTGCGAAGGCGTAGACGGCCGGGGTGGTGGTCAGTGAGCGCCGGGGTCTCGCCGACCCAGTCGCGTAGCTGCTGCGCATCGGCAAGAAAGCCTGTCCACAGCATGGCCGGCGACTCGACTCCGGTGCGCCGCAGTTGGTACAGCGACGATCGCTGATCCCAGAGAGCGTCATTGAATGCGGGCTTGGCCGGCGCGGCGATCAAGATCCAGTTGTAGTGACTGCCGGCGGCGAGAAAACAGTGTTCGAAGGCATCACAGAACGCGGCCGTGATGGCCTTTGCGGACGCCGGCGAGAGTTGATCGACCGGCAACCAGTACGTGGCGACACCCTGTGGCGCGAGCCGCTGGCGCATCTGCTGAAAATAGTCGCGGGTGTACAGATTGACGACGCTCGCCATGCGCGGCGGAGGGGGCTCGCCGGTGATGACGTCGTACTGCGCTTCCACGGCGGCGAGATAGAACCGGCCATCGGTGACGTGCCGCTGCGCGCGCGCATCGTCCAGCGGGTCGAGATTGTGGATCTGGCTCGCCAGCGAGAAGGATTCCGGCGAGATGTCGACAATGTCGACGCGGCCCAGGCGTTGGTCCGACAGCAAGGCCTTGGCCGTGGTACCGAGACCGTAGGAAATCAGCAGACTGTCGACCGGCTGCGATTGCAGCGCCAGCGACCACCAGGCAAACAGCGACATGTAGCGTTCGGAATCGCGGGCGGTGCTGCTCATCGAGTACCGGTTGGTGACCAGACGCCAGGTGTTCGGCTCACCGAGAAAGTCAGAGCGCAGCAATTGCAGCGTCTCGTTGCGACCGTGTTCTATGGCCACGCGCTGGCTGTCATCGAGGGTCTGATAGGGCCGGGCGGCCGCAGCAACCTGACCGTCGACAAGCGCCGGAATGCTGCGTATTCCCATGGCCCCCACGGCTAGGCCCAGCACCGGAGTCACCAACTGCAGTTTGGATCGGCGCGCCAGCGCGGCCACCAGGGCCAGGACGACCAGACCGAGCGCTAGAAAGATCGCGGCGTTGGCGGGGCCCTGCGCGGGCAGCAGCCAGCTGCCCGCGAGCCCGGCGCCTAACGCGGCGCCGGCCGCATTTGCCGCGAGCAGCTGGGCGGTGGCGGGGCCGTTGTAGAGGTTGACCTGACGCAGGCGTTCGGCGATCAGCGTCAGCAACGCGCCAGAGCAAAGACTGGCAGGCAGGAACAGGCCCGGTAGTGCCAAACCCCAGCGCGCCATCGGATGCTCTAGATGCGCGCCCAGGCTCGCCAGCCCGATGCCCGACAACCACGCCGCCGCGGCCGCCACGGCAAGCAGGCTGATCGCGTTCGTCGACCTTGGGTCGCGTTCAGTCCACAGCGCTGCCCCACGGCTGCCGAGTGCGAGGCCGGCCAGCACGCAGGCAACCGCCAGCGCGAGCGTGCGTGTGGTGCCGGCGGTTTGCAGGCTGATCAGCCGAAAACCGACGACCTCGATGGCTAGCATCGCGGCGCCGATGCCGGCCGCCATGAGCAGCAACGTCCAGGGCGCGAGTGTGACGGGTTGCCGCGGCGGTTCGTATCGCAGGTCGCGCAGCGGCCAGACCAATGCCGCCGATGCCAGTATCAGCAACAGTGCGACAGCCGCGCTGATCGGCAGGCCCAGCAGGGGAATCAGCAGGCACTCGCCGAGCACCAGGCCGAGTACGCCACCCAGAGTATTGGCGGCATAGAGGCGGCCGAGCAGTGGGCCGAGACGGGGGGCATCGCCCCAGACACAGGTGAGCAGCGGCAAGCCAACGCCCATGGCCAGGGCGGGCAGTAGCAACAGGCCGACGCTGAGCCAGAAGCGCAGGGACTGAAGTAGCAGGTGACGATCGAGCAACGGCTGCAGCCAGCCAGCTAACGTGGTCTCGCCGACGCTGAGCAACAGAATGACGAGGGCGCCAGACACCGCCACCAGCGTTTCGGCGAGCACGAAGCCGCGTGCTGGATGCCGAATGCGGTGCGTGAGCCACACACAAAGCGTGGCGCCGAGGGCGAGGCCGAGCATGAATGCCGCCAGCGTCGCGGCGCCAGCGAGGACCGTGTTGCCTAGCGCCCAGCCCAGCTGCCGGAACCAGATGGCTTCGAGCAGCAAGGCGCCGGCGCCGGAGCACAACAGCGCAGTCTGCAGCCGATTCAGCGCGTGGCCGGGTAGGGTTTCCTGGGTTTGATCTAGCAAACTGCGGTGAGTCCTGAGGGGGGCTCTTGGGGCAACCGCCGCGTGTTCGCTGTCCCCCGACCAGACGAACGCTGGAAAGGATCAGCTTTCGTGGCGGCGAAAGCAATCGGCGCTGTGGTCATTCACCAGCCCGGCGGCCTGCATGTGCGCGTAGACAATGGTGCTGCCGACAAACTTGAACCCGCGTTTTTTCAGATCTTTCGACAAGGCATCCGATTCCGGGCTGGTTGCGCGATAGTCCTCATGCCGCTTCGGCGGTGGTCGTGTCGGCGCGTTTTCGACGAATGCCCAGATGTAGTTCGAAAACTGACCGAACTCCGACTGGACCTCCAGAAAGCGCGCCGCGTTGTTGATCGCTGCCCGAATCTTCAACTTGTTGCGGATGATCCCGGCGTCGGCCAGCAGGCGTGCCTCGTCCTCGTCGTCGAAATTCGCGACCACCGCGGGATCGAAGCCGGCAAATGCCCGGCGGTAGTTGTCCCGTTTGCGAAGCACCGTGTACCAGGAAAGGCCCGCCTGGGCGGCCTCCAGGGTCAGAAACTCGAACTGGCGCTGATCGTCGTGGACGGGCACGCCCCACTCTTCATCGTGGTAGGCGACATAGTCCGGCTTGCTGAGGTCGACCCAGGGACAGCGTGGACGATCATTCATGGCTTCTTTACCTTGCGCGAAAGTGGCAAATCCTTGCCAGTTCAAGGATAGTTCCGCAAGCGGTAACGGACCGTCGGTTTTGTCAACGCGGCGTCATGTCGCGGAGATAGCGTTGGATGGCCCGAGCGGGCCGCGTGCTCACTAAGTGTTTCCCTAGAGGAGATCGAACGGTGAACGACCAGCAGATCCACCCATTGATCCTGAAACTGGATGTCGGCGGCATTCCGCTGGATTGGGTGCACTGGGAGTATGCCGCGACGCTTTATTGCAACGAAAAGGTCGCCTGGGAAGGTGGTGCCGAGCGCATCCGCATTCGTGGCGGCACCAACCGTGAAACAGGGCGCCGGTCGTTCCTGGAACTGGACACGATCATTGCCGTCAATGACAGTCGCGGTGGCCGATTGATGTCGCTGGTGCCGCCGCTGACCAATCGGGCGTTGTTTCAGCGCGACGGTCATATCTGCATGTACTGCGGTCTGCGATTCCGCCATTCCGAGCTCACCCGGGACCATGTGGTTCCGACCTCGCGCGGCGGCCCGGATGACTGGACCAACTGCGTCACCGCCTGCGGCTCCTGCAACCGGCACAAGAGCAACCGTACCCCGGAGGAGGCCGGACGCCCGTTGCTGGCGATCCCCTACGCACCGAATCGAGCGGAATATCTCATCCTGTCGAATCGCCGCATTCTCGGGGATCAGCAGGCGTTTCTGGAGCAGTTCGTCACCAAGCGCAATCGCGGGCAGCTCGTCGCCGCGTAACCCGGCCGTGTTTATGCGGATGGCTGGACCGCCTGCACCAGCACCCAGGGTTTGACCACCACTGCCCAGACGCTGGCATCCGTCTCCACCCAGGCGAGCGCCTGCTCGTCGCTCACCGGCCCGAACTGCTGCTCGGCGATCAAGGTTTCGATCACGGCCTTGTCGTCAGTCGCGATGCGGGCAGCAACGTCGACCAGATCCACGCCCGGTGCGACGGCAAAGGCTTGACCGGTGGCGAAAAAACGTTGCAGTTCTGTCCAGGGCATTTTCGCCGTCTGGGTGGCCAGTTCGGCCTGCATGTCTTCGAATGTCATCGTTGGTCCAGTCCGGGGCGCAATGCGCGTTCGCCTTGTTGCAGCACATCCAGCAGTTCGCGGGCGAGCAGTCGCGCCGCGATTCGATTCTGTAGCGAATCCGGTGCCGCCAGGCCCACGCGCTGCAACAACTGCTGCACCTGCGCGCTGGGTGCGCCCGCGCGCCAGGCCTTGGCGGCCAACGTCACCGGGTGATTTGCGGCCTGCAAGGCTTTGAGTTGCGAGAGTGCGACGGCCAGCACCTCCTCGTCGTTGGTCCAGTCGGTTGGCAGGGGGAAATACGGCAGCAGGCCACCCGCCCGAGCCGGGTCCAGCCAGCTGGCCAGTGCCTCCGGCGTGTTCTGCCGGTGCGCGGGCGGGATGACGTAGTCGGCCTCGATTTTTCCGGCCGATTTGGCCCGCGCCAGCAGCTTGGCCTGGAAGCGCGAATCGGTCACGTTGAGCAGGCGGGCGATCACATCGCGATCCGTTGCGCCACGCAGGTCGGCGACACCGTATTCCGTGATCAGGATGTCGCGCAGATGGCGCGGGATGGTCGTATGCGGGTACTCCCACACGATGTTCGATTCGGCATTCTTGCCCTCGCCGCGCACCGCCTTGACGAGCAGGATGGAGCGGCCACCGTCCAGCGCATGGGCCTGGGCGACGAAGTTGTACTGGCCGCCCACGCCGGACAGCACGCGGTGATTGTCCAGCGCGTCGGAGACGACGGCACCGGTGAGGGTGCATTTGAGCCCGGTGTTAATGAACCGGGCGTCCGTGCGCTGCAGGCGATCCAGTTCTTCGGACCCATAAAGCTGATTGATCCGCCCGACAGAGGTCATGTGGAACTGACGGCGTTCGTCTAGCGGCATGCTGGCCAGACGGTCGTAAAAGCAGCGTGGCCCGAGGAAAAAACCGCCGTGGAGCCGTTGCGCCTGTTCGTCGTCGCTAATGGCTTCGCCAGCGTTGATGGCGCGCTGGCGGTTAATGTCATCGAAAACGCAACGCTTCAGCACACCCGCGTCGTACAGGGCCAGGAAGCCATCGACGAACATCTCGGTGGCGCCGTACAGGCCGATCTCGAAGGGCTCGGTCCCGCCGATCTGGTTCGCCACTGCGGCGGGGACCCCGACCAGCTCGCGCCAGGCGGCGTTGCGTTGATGACGCATACCGAGTGCGTGGGCCACCGTGTCGCCCAACGCGCCGATGCCGAGTTGAATCGTGCCGCCGTCCGGAACCAGCGTGCTCGCGTGCAGACCGATGGCGTGATCGGCCAGGGTAACCGGCTGTTTGGGCACTGCGAACAGGCTTTGCCGCGGGGTCGGGCGGCGGATCAGAACATCGAATTCGGCATGCGACTGCTCGCTGTCGCCCGGCATGTAGGGCAGTTCGTCATGCAGCTCGCCGACCACCGCGATGGGCCAGCGCGCCCGGGCCGCCGGCACCACATCCAGGCTGACATCCGGGTTGCAGCTCAGGCTCACGCGCTCGGCGGCCGGGTCGGGGTGTGGCGCCACCAGCTGGGCGAACACATTGGCACCGGCATCCAGCATGTCGCGGGCGACGAAGGTGTAGTTGGTGCTGATGTAGTTCTGTTGCGCGTTGGCGTTGGTCAGCTGCGAGCCGGCCTGAAAGAAGAACTCGCGCACGGTGACGTTGCCAGGTAGTGCGCCGCGGTCGCGGTCCAGCAGGTAGTCCAGGTCTTCGCAGCCGCCCATCACCCGATCGAACATGGGGTTGACGAATTGGCCGGCCAGGCCGGACACCCGGGGACGATTGAGCGACAACGCGGTGAAGATGACCAGGTTGTAGTCAGGGTCGCGCTTGGCTCGAGCGTATAGCGCGTTAATAAAGCCCACCGGTTTCCCAAGCCCGAGCGGTACGCCGAGGACGATTTGCTTGCCGACCTTGTCGACCACGGTATCGATGGCCGTGTTGAAGCTCTGGGTCAGGGTTGTCATGCGGGGTCAATGGACTGGGCGAATCAGCAGGCATGATAGTCAGTCGTGCGCCGCGCTGCGGGGCCACGGTATTCTTACGAACGGCTTTTTATGGGGATCAGGGTGAGCGGACATAACGTAGTGGCGCGATTGGCATTCTTGGTTTGCCTGCTGATCCCGGGGGGGCTTAATGCCGCCGGCGTGGTCACCGAATGCACGCAGACTGCGTTGGTCGCTGCACTGGAAGGTGGGGGCGACGTCAGCTTTGATTGCGGCGGGAATGAAATCGAACTCTCCACGGAGCTCGATCTCGCCGAGACCGAGGTGTCGATCGATGGGGCAACGGATCAAGGTCCGCTGCGTCTTGTGGCGGCGCCCGGGACGGCCACGCGGCTTATCCGTATTCGTAATTCTGCCACCGTGTCACTACGCAACCTGACCCTTGTGGGCGGAAGTGCAGACGAAGAAGGGGGAGCGATCCGGAACTTCGGGACGCTGACCCTGCAAGCGGTCGCCATCCGCGACAGTGTCGCGGGATCGCTCGGCGGCGGCATTGCCAATTTCGGCGTGCTGTCGGCCACCGATATCAGTCTGATCGGTAACCGCGCCGGGTCGGTGGGTGGTGGGCTCTACAACAGCGGCGTGGCCGAGATCGCGCGCGCCACGGTGGCGGACAATGCCTCCGAGGGGGTTGGTGGCGCCATTGCCAATATCGGTCGCCTCGCGCTGGTGAACGCGACCGTTACGGGGAACCAGACGGCTGCGATCGGTGCCATCTTCATCAATCGGGAATCCAGTGCCGGCTCGCAACTGTCCCACGTCACCCTTGTCAACAATCGACTGAGCGACGAGACCGCAGCCGGAACCGCCGGTCTGTTTGTCGACGCGGAGGGTTCTCTCGCGATACGGAATACCGTTATCACGGGCAACGGTGCGGGTGACCAGTGCTTTCTGCCGGGGGCAATCACTCAGGTCGTCACGAGTTATTCCTCGGATGAATCCTGTGGAGGATTCGAGGTGGCCGCACCCGAGGCGCTGGGGTTGGTGGCAGCCGAAACCCGGCTCTCCGAGAGCGGCTTCAGCCACATCGTATACACGCCGGCGCTTCCCACCGTCCTGCTGGATGCCGGGGATGATGCCGTCTGCGGCGAAGCGCTGGTCGCCGCAGTCGACCAGTTGGGGCAGGCTCGACCATCGTCGGAAGCCTGCGACGTCGGCGCCATCGAACTGGATGTCTCCCGGCCGGTCGTCGATCTCAATGGCGATGCTGCCGGCAAGAATGCCAGCGCGGCATACGCGGAAGGGGCCGGTGAACAGACCTTGGTGCCGGATGCCGTTGTCACGGGAGGTGACTTGGCATTGGTGCAGGCGCTGCGGGTTCAGCTCGACGTGGTCCAGGATGCTGCGGCCGAATCGCTGGCTGTCGACGTTGGCGCAACGGGGCTCACGGCAAATTACGACGGCACCGCAGGCCGGCTGGACATCACCGGTGATGCCGCTCCGGAGGACTACACCGCCGTGCTGGCCAGTTTGAGCTACCAGTACACCGGCGAGATTCTCGGCGATCCTGACCGCCTCATCAGCGTGCAGGCCTTCGGGGAGACGCTTGATTCCTCCGTCAGCACCATCGCATTCCGGCTGGAACCGATCAACGACGACCCGATCGCGTCGGACGACGCCTTCGCGACCCCGGCGGACCAGGTGTTGACCGTGGCCGAACCCGGCCTGCTGAGCAATGACAGCGACGCGGATGCGCAAACGCTTACCGCCTCGGCGCCAGCGGTGTCGGAGGGCGGTGCGGCGGTCGTGGTCGGTAGTGACGGCCGCTTGTCCTTTGACCCAACCTCGGTTTATGCCGGACTCGCGGACGGTGTTGTCGCGGAAGACGGGTTCGACTACTTCGTCTCAGACGGTGCCGGTGGCAGCGACCAGGGCCGGGTGGTGATCACGGTGACCGGCGTCAACGATCCGCCTGTCGCGACCGATGATCGCTTTGTGCTCACCGAGGACGGCGTGGTGACCAGTCCTGCACCCGGAGTGCTCGCCAATGACATCGACCCGGATAGCGGCGACAGTCTCACCGTTGTCCGTGTCGATGAGACGACCAGTTCCGGGCTTGCCGTTAGCGTCGCCACGGATGGCGCAGTCGTCTTCGATCCGAGTGGCTCGGCACAAGTCCAGGGCTTGCGCCAAGGTCAGGTGCAACTCGAAACCGTGGCCTACACCGTCGCGGACAACGCCGGATTGCAGGCCACCGGGCAGCTTCGCTTCGACATCCAGGGTCGCAACGACGCACCGGTGGCCGTCGCGCTGGGCCAGGAGCGTCTGTTCGTCGATGAGGCGGCCAGCCTGTCGATCGCCGCGGCGTTCACCGATGCCGATGCCGGCGATGTGCTGACCTACACCGCGCCCGGCCTGCCAAGCTCCTTGGCGCTGGGTACGACCAGCGGGGTGATCAGTGGCACGCCGACCGAAAGTGACGTCGGGCGCTATGCGCTCAACGTGTCGGCATTCGACGAGGCCGGAGACTCGGCGACATCACAGCTCGTGCTCGTGATCGAGCGTGTTGGCAACGATGCGCCGCTGATCGTCGCGCCGGTGGAGGATCTGAGCCTCGACGAAGGGGAGGAATGGACGCTGGTGCTCAGCGAGATCTTCGAAGATCCGGACGGTGATGCGCTGACCTATGCGGCCACCGGGCTGCCGGCTGGTCTCACGCTCACCGGTGACAGCATCGCCGGTGCTGCGGAACTGGGAACGGCCGGATCCTACAACGTAGTACTGACGGCGACGGATCCGTTCGATGAGGGCACGGATACGGCGTTCAGCCTGACCATCACCGAGCCGGAGCGCGATCTTGCGGTGACAGTCCAGGCACAGCGCGCCGTGGCCGCGCCGGAGGTGCCGTTCCAGTGGAGCGCCACCGTGTCGAATCCTGGCGGCAGCCTGGCCGGTGGCACGCTGACGCTGCGTATCAGCGGCGCCGGGCTGTCGGTTCCGGTTCCGGACGGCTGCACTCGAAGCGTTGCGGTTTCGGTGGTAACGCTGGACTGCGTTCTCGAAACCTTGGCGGCTGGCGATCAGCAGACGGTGGCCATTGAGTCGGAGGCGGATCGCGCCGGCGGCGTCTGGTTGCAGGCCAGCGTGGGCGAGCCCGCCACCGATGTGAATCCGGATGACAATGTCGCCTCGATCGGGGTGGTCGTCACCGACCTGCTGGCCGAAATTCCTGGCGCAGAGTTCGAGGTTGTCGACGGCACGCGGCTTGCCGTGCTGGATGCCGATGGCGACGGGGCGCTGGATATCGCCGTGGGCACCGGCGCAGGCCGCGCCACCCGCCTGTTTGTGCAGACCGCTGACAAGGCCTTCGCAGCCGCCGGCAGCCTGGGCGACGTCGGTGACGTGCGCGCCTTGCTGGCCGGCAACTTCGACGGCCAGGCGGGCGAAGATATTGTTGTCGTCAATGCTAGTGGCGGCCATGCGCTATATGGCAACACGGGCAATGGCGCGTTTGCCCTGGCACCGAACGATCTGGGTGACGGTCCGGCCCTGGATGCGCTGGCCACCGACCTGGACGAAGACGGTGTGGCCGACATCGTGATTCTCGAGTCGGATGCCGTGCCGCGCGTCTACTTCTCCGAGGGTGGTGACGGCTTCTTCACGGCGACGCTGGAGCCGGCCGAGGCGTTGTCACTGGGACTTGCGGATATCGACGGGGATGGTCGGCCGGAGCCGGTGTTCGGCGTGGCAGAGGGCGATGTCTTTCAGCCCACCATCGGTCGACGCAGTTTTGGTGCTCGCCTGTCCTTGCCGACCGCGGGGGTGACCCACTGGTTGGGCGCCGATTTCGACGGCGATGAGGATGGCGATCTGCTTGCCGCCCGGCCGGAGATGGCGATGGGTTCGCCCAGGGCACCTGAACTGCGCCTGTTGCGCAGCCAGCCGCGGAACGTCGTCGAGCAGGACGCACGGGTTGATCTGGGTTTGACCCGCCGTCTCGCGGCGGCCGACCTGGATGCAGACGGCGACATGGATGCAGTGAACGCCAGCCCGAACGGTGTCGTGCAGCTATACCGCAACGATGGCAACGGCCGGCTGCTGGTCCACAGCATGGCGATCGAAGCCGATGCCATCGATCTGGTGTTGGCTGACATGGATCGGGACGGCGACAGCGATCTGGTGCTGCTCACCGACGCCGGTGTCGTGCAGGTTTGGTTCAATCAGGGCGGGCTCGAATTCTCCGATACGGTCGGCTCGCCAGACCGGCTGCACTCCGATGACAGCAGTGGTTCGTTCGGGCTCTGGGCGCTCTGGGCGCTGCTGGCGGCCGGTGTCCTGCGTGTCCGCAGGGCCGGGCGCGTCAGTCGATCAGCGAGACCGTAAGCCGGCAAAGGCAGGTGGGCTTGCCGGCCTCGTTGCGCAGGGTGATCTGCCAGACGTGGATTCGGCGGCCTTCATGGGCCAGCACCGCCTCGCCCGTGACCAGCGTGCCCTTGGGGGCGGGGCGAACGTGGTTGGCATTCACTTCCAGCCCGACCGCGCGCTTACCGGTTTCGGCAGCGACAAGCGCCGAGCCTATGGAACCCAAGGTTTCCGCCAGCACCACGCTGGCCCCGCCATGCAGAATTCCGTAGGGCTGCACGTTCTTATCGGAGACCGGCATCGTCCCGACAATCCGCCCGCGCTCGGCTTCGGTGACCTCCACCCCGAGCAGTTCGTTAATGGTTCCAACCGAGGTTTTCCGCAGGGCATCGAGCGAGTAGTCTGGCGCGTCCATCGTGAGGGGTGCTCCATTCGGGGCAATAGGGGAGAACGGAATGATTGCATTGTTGATCGGGCTCGTCGTGTTTCTCGGCGTGCATCTCGTGCCCACCCGCCCGGCATTGCGTGGTGGCTTGCAAGACCGGCTGGGGCAGGGCGGCTATAAGGGGCTGTTCTCGATCGTCGCCGCAATTGGCCTCGTGCTCATCATTTGGGGCAAGGCCGAGGCCCCCTTCATCGCCATCTGGAATCCGCCTGTCTGGACGCGCCATGTTCCCCTGGCGCTCATGCCTATCGCGCTGATCCTCCTGGTTGCGGCGTACGTACCGAACAATCTGCGCCGGGTGGTCAAGCATCCGATGCTGGCGGCGGTGAAGCTGTGGGCGCTGGTGCATTTGCTCGCCAACGGTGATCTCGCGTCGATGCTGCTGTTCGCGGCGTTTCTGGCCTTCGCCGTGGTCGACGTGATCTCCGCAAAAAAACGCGCCACCGCGCCGGTTCGCCCGCGGGTGAATCCGATGCTGGATGTGCTCACCGTGATCATCGGCCTCGTGGCCTATATGGGCCTGATGCATGCACACGGGCATTTGTTTGGCGTGCCGGTGATCGCCTAGCGCTTCGGCGTTTCCCCTACCGCGGCGCTGGTGCGCCGGTTTCTCCCTAGTCCATCCCTACGGCCCGTAGCGGGGCCGGGATGCGCTGCGGTCGATGAATTGACAAGTGTATATACAACTGTATATTCGCGGTCATGAATTCAGCTGCCGCTCTTCCGAAACCCGCTTGGCCGCAACGGCTGGCCCGCGCGTTCGCATTTCCGCGGACGACACGGGATTACACCTCGCTGGTGGCACCGCGGCTGACCAAGGCGGATCGGGCCGGGGCGCGGTTTACCGCGCGGGTGATCGACGCGACCACCGAGGCGACTGGCACACGCTCCCTGACCCTGCGGCCAGGCCGCGGTTGGCGCGGTCACCGTGCCGGGCAATTCGTCACCCTGTACGTGAACATCGACGGCGTCTGGCGGCCGCGTTGTTACTCCATCAGCTCCGATGACCGGGTTAAGAAGAC
>Ga0208834_100210_pt1 | contig 23039 bp, 16 predicted proteins | sample DeeseametaMP1787_FD_184182 | JGI IMG/M metagenome (GOLD analysis project Ga0208834, IMG submission 184182) | Marine microbial communities from the Deep Pacific Ocean - MP1787 (SPAdes) | ecosystem: Environmental > Aquatic > Marine > Oceanic | place: North Pacific Ocean | collected 2011-05-03 | reverse complement strand
AGTTTCGAATATCTTCGTAGAAAGAGTTTTCTTTCGTCACCTGCACGACAGAACGCCCCATAAACTCCATGCCCATTGCATCAGCCTTTGTCGATTGGGTTAGAAGAGGGTGTAAAACCACGCTATATCCACCAAGGCCAATCGCCTCGCATAGGTCGTTGAGGAATACGCCGAAGGTTTTGGAGCGGGGTGCCATTACAGTTGACGCGAACCCAAGGAAGCTAGGCCCCAGATAAACGTACGACGCAAACCCAATTTGTTCGTCTGCGCTCAGCAGGTCATATATTTCAGTAACGGACAAATCGCTCGACTTGATCTTCTTAATTATCTCGTTGGTGCGAGTCATTAGGAAGAGGTAAAGATGACCTGTCACGGGGAGCAGGAATAGCTGTTCGTCGGAATGACTAAACTGGCTCTTGAACTTCACGTTATCGAGTTGCGCGAAGCCTTTGATGAATGGCCTCAGGTCGAAGATGTACCGCTTGTCGCCTTTGTGTCGCAAGACTGAGTATCCGAAGTACGAAACCTTCACATTTATCTCCGATAATCTTCTGAAACATAACGCCCATTGACCGAACCATCCAACATCCAGATACATATAGAACCATACCGATCTGGATATCCCCGCCGATTTCCATCCATATCTATATATCTGCCCCTGGCCACCAAGTGACCAGTATTCCCGCATCACACGGCGCCCACAAGGCGCGCTTTTATCAGCCCGTATCGCGCGCTGACATACCAAGCGGTATGATCGCGCCGGGCGTCGCCGGATGCGGCGCTGTCGACTAGGGAGTGTCCATGGAATCTCGTCTTGCCGCGCTGTTGGTGCGCCGCCGTTATTTGTTCGCCCTGCTCTCGCTGGCGCTGGTTGCGTTGATTGCCAGCGGCGCTGCGAAGCTTTGGTTCGAGAGCAGCTACAAGATCTTTTTTAGCGATGACGATCCGCGGCTGGTGGCCTATGAGGCGATGGAGGATGCCTACACCCGTGGCGACAACGTGGCCTATGTGCTCGAGCCGGACAACGGCAAGGTGTTCACGCCGGCCAATCTGGAGGCGGTGATCTGGCTGACGGATCAGGCCTGGCAGTTGCAGCGGTCGGTCCGGGTCGATTCGATCTCGAATTTTCAGTACAGCCACGCAGAAGACGATGACTTGATCGTCCACGATCTGGTGCGTGATCCGGCGTCGCTGTCGGATGGTGAGCTGGCCGAGCTGGAGCGAATCGCACTGGCCGAACCGGTGCTGGTCGATGCCCTGATTTCCGATCGGGCGCATGTTACGTCGGTGAACGTGCGGGTCGAGCTGCCGGACGATTCACGCGAGCAGAGTGCGGTGATCCCCGGCCTGATGGCGGATGCCTATGAGCTGCGTGACCGCTTCATCGAGAAGTACCCGCAGTTTGATGTGTACATGATGGGTCAGGTGGTGGTGAACCACAGCTTCAACGAGTCGGCGTCGAATGACACGGCGACGCTGGTGCCGCTGATGTTTCTGGCCGTGATCGTGCTGCTCACGCTGTTCATGCGCAGCATCACGACCACGGTGGCGACGGTGGTGATCATCATCGTCTCCATTGTCGCGACGCTGGGCGTGACGGGCTGGCTGGGCTACCAGGTCAACCAGATCAATGTGTCGGCGCCAATCATCATTCTCACGCTGGCGGTTTCGGACTGCGTGCACGTGCTGATCAGCTACCTGAAGGATCTGCGGCGTGGTCTCGGCAAGCTGGAGGCCATGGAGCACGCGCTGATGATCAACATCAAGCCGGTGTTTCTGACCTCCATTACCACGGCCATTGGCTTCTTCAGTCTGAACTTTTCTGATTCGCCACCCTTCCGCGAGCTGGGCACGTCGGTGGGGTTCGGCGTGCTGGGCGCGATGCTGTGGTCGCTGGTGCTGCTGCCCGGCATCACGCTGATGCTGCCGATTCGCGTGAAACCGGTGGACGAAGACCCCGACCGCAGTGGCCCGATGCTCAAGCTGGCCAATCTGATCATTGCCCACAACCGGCTGATCTTCTGGTCGGTTCTGGCGGTGGCAGCGGTGTTGATCAGCTTTGTGACCCGCAATGAATTCAACGACGACACGGTCGAGTATTTCGACGAATCGCTGTCGATCCGTCAGGCCTTCGATTTCGTGCAGGACAACCTCACCGGCGTGGACACCATTGCCTACTCCCTGCCCGCCGGCGAGGAGAACGGCATTGTCGATCCCGACTACCTACGTCAGGTCGAGGCGTTTTCACGCTGGTACGAAAGCCAGCCGGAGGTCACGCATGTGTCGACCTTCACCGACGTGGTCAAGCGGCTAAACCGCAACATGCACGGTGACGATCCGACCTACTACCGGCTGCCGGACAACCGCGAGCTGATCGCCCAGTACATCCTGCTCTACGAGTTGTCGTTGCCCATGGGGCTGGATCTCAACAACCAGCTCACCTTCGACAAGTCGGCGTCCAAGTTCCAGGTGAACCTCAGCAATCTGAACTCCAAGGAGATCATCGCCGTTGAGGAGCGCGCGCAGTCCTGGCTGGCTGCCAATGCGCCCGCCATCCAGAACCATGGGTCCAGCGTGTCGCTGATGTTCGCGCACATCGGTCAGAACAATATCGAGGCGATGATGCGTGGCTCTGCCCTCGCCCTGGCCCTGATCGCCGTCACGCTGATCATCGCGCTGCGCTCGTTCAAGTTCGGCCTGCTGTCGTTGCTGCCGAACGCGTTCCCGGCGTCAATTTCCTTCGGGCTCTGGGGGCTGATCGTCGGCCAGGTGAATCTCGCGGTGGCCGCGGTGTTCTCGATCACCCTGGGCATTGTCGTGGACAACACGGTGCATTTCTTCAGCAAGTACCTGCGGGCTCGCGGCCAGCTCGGCTACTCGACGGAGGATGCGATTCGTTATGCGTTCACCACCGTTGGCGCGGCGCTGGTGATCACCACGGTGGCGTTGGCAGCGGGCTTCCTGATCCTGGCGCAATCGACCTTTGACGTGAACGCCTCCATGGGCATGATGACGGCCATGACCATCGGCATCGCGCTGGTGTTCGATCTGCTGTTCCTGCCGGGGCTGTTGCTCCAGTTCGATCGTAAGAAGGCCTGACCCACATGTCAGAAAGCATGCGGTGGTCGCCGTCGGCCACCTCATGTACGCTCCGGTACGCATCAATTTTCGCCACGGCAGTCCGCCTGCCGTGCGTTGCCCGGAATTCACCGAAGAACCACGTCCATAAACCAAAAATCACCGGCCACGAGCCGGGCAGAACAACGCAACTGGAGTGCAGATGAGCGCAACTGACTACCAAACCCAGGGCCGCGTCGCGGTCATTTCCATGCAAAACCCGCCGGTCAACGGCTTGGGCCATGCATTGCGCAAGGGCCTGCTGCAAGGTCTGGACCGCGCCGGCGCTGATCCGGCAATCGAGGCGGTCGTGCTGATAGGTGCCCAGGGCACGTTCAGCGGCGGCGCCGACATCCGCGAGTTCAACACGCCGGCGATGTTCGCCGAGCCGACGCTGGCGACGGTGATCGATGCCATCGAAGCCAGCGCCAAGCCGGTTGTCGCCGCGATCTCCGGTGCCTGCATGGGCGGCGGTCTCGAACTCGCACTGGGCTGCCACTACCGCGTCGCGGTAGCGGATGCGCAAATCGCGTTGCCGGAGGTCAAGCTCGGTTTGCTGCCCGGCGCGGGTGGCACCCAGCGCCTGCCCCGGATGATCGGGTTGGAGCCCGCGCTGAACATGATCGTCTCCGGCAATATCGTGCCGGCCCAGCAGCTCGCCTCCACCGCCTTGTTCGATGTCATGGCCAGCGATCTACGCGCCGATGCCATGCAGCTGGCGGAACAGGCCATCGGCAAGCCTGTGCCACGGGTCCGCGATCGCAAGGTGGATCACAAGGAAGCCGAAGGGTTTTTGATGGTCGCCAAGAACACCGTGGCGACGATGGCCGGCCCGTTCCCGGCGCCGGTCAAATGTGTGGAGGCGGTCGCCGCGTCCACCGGATCGTTCGACAAGGGCATTGCGCTCGAGCGGGCGCTCTTTGGCGAACTCGTGCAGACCACCGAATCCAAGGCCTTGCGCCACGCCTTCTTTGGCGAGCGGACGGCCGCCAAGATCACCGATGTGCCGAGGGAGACCAAGCCCCGGCCTATCAACAAGGTCGCCGTGATCGGCGCCGGCACCATGGGTGGCGGCATCACGATGAACTTTCTCAATGCCGGCATTCCGGTCCGTCTGCTGGAAATGAAGCAGGAGGCCCTGGACCGTGGCATCGCGACCATCCGCAAGAATTACGAAGGCCGGGTAAAAAAGGGCAAGCTGAGCGAGGACAAGTTGGAACAGCGCATGGCGCTGATTCAGCCGACGCTGTCCTATGACGACCTGGGCGACACCGACCTGGTGATCGAGGCCGTGTTTGAGGACATGGACGTTAAACGACAGGTGTTCGAGCAGCTCGATGCTGTGATGAAGCCCGGCGCCATTCTCGCCAGCAACACCTCAACGCTGGATCTGAACGCCATCGCCGGCTTCACCCAACGCCCGGAAGATGTCGTTGGCCTGCACTTCTTCAGCCCGGCGAATGTCATGCGCCTGCTGGAAGTCGTGCGGGGGGAAAAAACCGCCGACGACGTACTCGTGACCGTGATGAAGCTCGGCAAGGCGATCCGCAAGCTCTGCGTTGTGGCCGGTGTCTGCGACGGCTTCATCGGCAACCGGATGATCAACAAGTACGTCGCGCAGGCACTCGCGATGCTGCAAGAAGGCGCATTGCCGCAGGAGATCGACAAGGCCGTGGAGTCCATCGGTTTCGCCATGGGGCCGTTCCGCATGTCTGATCTCGCCGGGAACGACGTGGGCTGGTACATCCGCAAGCGCCACTACGTGGAGTACCCGGACATGCCTCGCATGCCCATCGCCGACAAGCTCTGCGAGATGGGCCGCTTCGGCCAGAAGACCGGTGCCGGCTGGTACAAGTACATCCCCGGTGATCGAAAGGCCCATCCTGACGCCGAGGTCGAGCAGCTCATTCTCGATACCTGCGCCGAGCTCGGAATCGAACGCCGCAAGCTGTCGCAGGACGAGATTCGTGATCGCCTCATCCTCTCGCTGGTGAATGAGGGCGCACGCATTCTCGAAGACGGTATTGCCCAGCGTGCCTCCGACATCGACATGGTCTACCTCAACGGTTATGGCTTCCCGCTGCATCACGGCGGGCCGATGCTCTACGCCGACAACATGGGTTTGTTCAACGTCGAGCGCCGGGTGCGGCAGTTCGCCGCGCTGCCGAGCGCGGACACGGCGTTCTGGGAACCCGCCGAGTTGATCAAGACGCTTGCGTCCGAAGGCAAGACATTCAATTAAGCCTTTGTTCCCAATAACGAATTCGAGAGAACCATCATGACCGAAGCCGTCATCGCATCCACCGCACGTACGCCCCTCGCCAAGTCCTGGCGCGGGTCCTTCAACATGACTCATGGCGCCACGCTTGGCGGCCACGTCGTTCAGGCGGCCGTTGAACGCGCCGGCCTCGACCCCGCTGACGTCGAAGACGTCATCATGGGCTGCGCCTGGCCTGAAGGCGCCTGCGGCTCGAACATCGCGCGGCAAATCGCGTTGCGCGCCGGCCTGCCGATCACGGCCTCTGGCGTCACCGTCAATCGCTTCTGTTCCTCGGGGCTGCAGGCCGTGGCCATGGCCGCGCATCGCGTCATCGTCGACAAGGTGCCGGTGATGATCGGCGGCGGCGTGGAATCGATCTCCTGCGTGCAGAACGAGGCGAACATGCACATGTTGCAGGAGTCCTGGCTCACGCAAAACAAGCCGGAAATCTACTGGCCGATGCTGCAAACCGCGGAGACCGTGGCGAAGCGCTACAACATCTCGCGCGAGCGGCAGGACGAATACGGCGCCCGCAGCCAGCAGCGCGCCGAGGCCGCTCGTGAGGCCGGCCGCTTCACCGACGAAATCGCCGCGATCGACGTGACCGCCGGGGTCATGGACAAGGCCACCGGCCAGCTCGTAACTCAAACCGTGACCTGCGCGCAGGATGAAGGCATCCGCCCCGGCACGACCTACGAAGCCGTGTCGAAGATTCGCCCCGCCCTGGCCGGTGGCGTGATCGCCGCCGGCAACGCCAGCCAGTTTTCGGACGGCGCATCGGCCTGCGTGGTGATGGATTCAAAACTCGCCGAGCAGCGCAACATCGAGCCGCTGGGCATCTTTCGCGGATTCGCTGTCGCCGGCTGCGAACCGGATGAGATGGGCATTGGTCCGGTGTTCGCGATTCCGAGGCTGCTGGAACGCAATGGCCTGACGGTGGACGACATCGGCCTATGGGAGCTGAACGAGGCCTTCGCGGTGCAGGTGCTTTACTGCCAGGACAAGCTCGGGATTCCGGACGAGACGCTGAACGTCAACGGCGGCGCGATTGCGATCGGGCACCCGTACGGCGTCACCGGCAGCCGGCTGGTCGGCCACGCTTTGATCGAGGGTAAACGCCGCGGTGCGAAGTATGTGGTCGCCACCATGTGCATTGGCGGCGGCATGGGCGCCGCCGGTCTGTTCGAAGTCGTCTAGCGCATGAGTCAAAACGCCCCCTGAGACCGCGTCCCAGGGGGCGTTTTTGTATCTGGGGCCAGCGAAACCGGCCGCTGATTCAGTCGCCTGCTATTGAATCAGCTTGGCCACCCCGTACCCGGTGCAGTAACCACCGGCGAGCAGCAACGCCGAGAAGGTCAGGATCATCCCCAGCAGCCGGCCCGGCATGAAGTGCGCGGTGAACGACAACGCATAGCCGTGCAGCAGCCGTCCGACCAGCAGACTCAATCCAACCGCGTGCAACAACCAGCCCGGCGCAGCGCTGAGTTCGGAAACGCCAAGCAGCACCAGCACCATCGGCACGTACTCGGCGAAATTCGCGTGCCCGCGGATGCGGCGAGTCATCTCGGCCTTGCCGCCGTCACCGAGGCTGACGCCATCGGGCCCGCTGCGGCCCATGATCACCCAAATGCTCAACACCATGAACCATAGCGCCAGCAAGCCTGCATACAGTGGGGTCACGATCATTGCGAACATCTCCTTGCGCGGGCCGAAGCCGGGGCCGCGAGGATGCCACAGCCGAGCGGCCCGCCCGCGTGTTCGCTACGGTGCGATCGATACGATGCCTCGTCAGCTAGCAGATCTCTCTTCCGCGAGCCGATAGGCGACTACGTCGGTGCTAGCCGCTCAGAACAGGCTCTTGTTGATCCACAGGTGCATAACGATGCTGGCGATATAGCCCAGCGCAATCGCCCAGCTCCAGCGCAGGTGGGCGAAAAAGGTGTAGCGACCATGGGCCTGCCCCATCACCGCCACGCCAGCGGCCGACCCAATGGATAGCAGCGAGCCGCCAACCCCGGCGGTGAGCGTGACCAGCAGCCAGTGCCCATCGCTCATGGCGGGGTTCATGCTCAACACGGCGTACATCACCGGGATGTTGTCGATGATGGCCGAGGCCACGCCGACCAGCACGTTCGCCGTCATCGCGCCCAGGCCTTCGTAGATCAGCTCAGAGCCGGCGGCGAGATAACCCAGCGCGCCCAGCCCGCCCACGCAGACGATGATGCCGTAGAAGAACAGCAGCGTGTCCCACTCGGCACGGGCCACTTCGCGGAAGGTGTTCGGGGCGTGGGGTTCGGTGTGGTCGGACATCATCTCGTCATGCGAGACGAAGCTGATCGGCTGCCCCTGCCTGCGCAGCGCAGACCAGTTCAGATACCAGCCGTAGAGTTTCAGCAGGCCCAGTCCGCCCATCATGCCCAGCGCAGGCGGCAGGTGAAACGCGGTGTGCATGGTGACGGTCACGGCCACCGTGACCACGAACATCAGGATGATGATGTAGCCACCGCGCTTGACCTGGACCACCTCTCCCACCGCCTCAGGCCGGCCATTGGGCACGGCGAAACTCATGATAGCGGCTGGCACCAGCCAGTTCACCAGCGCCGGGACCAGCAATGCCATGAACTCGCCGGCTCCCAGCAGGCCCTTTTGCCAGACCATCAGGGTGGTGATGTCGCCAAAGGGGCTGAACGCACCGCCCGCGTTGGCTGCGACCACGATGTTGATACAGGCCACGACGACGAAACGGCTCTGCTCGCCACCAACCGCCAATGCCACCGATGACAGCACCAGCGCGGTGGTCATGTTGTCAGCCAGTGGCGACATCAGAAACGCCAGACCACCGGTCACCCAGAACACGACCCGCAGCGAAAAACCCCGCGAGACCAGCCAGCCGCGGAGCGCGTCGAATACGCCGCGCTCCTGCAAGGTGTTCACGTAGGTCATCGCCACCAGCAGAAACAGCAACAACTCGCCGTATTCCAGCAGGCTGTGACGCACCAGTTCTCCCGCCGCATGCGGTTGCCCCGCAAGGGTGTAAGCCACGCCGATAAGCGTCCAGATGAACCCGGCAGCCATCAGCACGGGAATGGACTTGCGCATCCCGCTCCATTCCTCGAGCACCACCAGTACGTAGGCCACGACGAACATGACCAAACAGGCCAGCCCGATCCAGCTCGTCGTCAGATCCAGTGCCTGGTCCGCCACCGGCTCGACCGCGATCGACAAGCCAGGGAACATCAACAGACAGAAAGGAACTAACAGGCGCAGTGCACGCATGGCGTGATCCGGAACGAACGTGGGGGCGGCGATCATAGCCACCCTGCGCGGATTAGCAAGCCATCCTAACTACTCGCGCAAGTCAGCCGCTTTGCGGCCCGACCTGCGATAATGGCGCCTATGAATCCAACCAGCGAACAACCCAATCTCGCCCTGTTCTGCGATTTCGAGAACATCGCCCTGGGCGTCCGTGACGCCAACTACGCCGCATTCGATATCCAGAAAGTACTGGAGCGCCTGCTGCTCAAGGGCTCGATCACCGTCAAGAAAGCCTATTGCGACTGGAGCCGGTACGCCGAGTTCAAGAAGCCCATGCACGAGGCGGCGTTTGAGCTGATCGATATTCCCCATGTGCGCCAGTCGGGCAAGAACTCTGCAGACATCCGCATGGTCGTCGATGCCCTGGATCTCTGCTACACCAAGGAGCATCTGGACCTGTTCGTGATCATCTCCGGTGATTCGGACTTCTCTCCGCTGGTGAGCAAGCTGCGCGAGAACAACAAGACGGTGATCGGTGTGGGGGTGAAGAACTCCACCTCCGATCTGCTCACCGCAAACTGCGATGACTTCATCTTCTACGATGACCTGGTCCGCTCCACTGACAAGAGTCGGCGCAAGCGCAAGGCCAAGAAGCCGAACACGCAAAAGGTGGACGATACCAAGCAGGACGCTTTCGACTACGTGCTGGAAACCCTGGAAGCACTGATCCAGGAGCGCGGCGAAGACGAGCGCATCTGGGGCTCGATGATCAAGCAGACGCTCAAGCGGCGTAAGCCGGGCTTCTCGGAATCGTTCCACGGCTTCGATTCGTTCAACAAGCTGCTCGAAGCCATGGGCGAGACCAAGCTGCTGCTACTCACCCGCGACGAACGCTCCGGCGGCTACCTGGTCCGCCCCGCCGAAAGCTGATTCGTCGGGTGTTCGTGCCTGACTTGAACACAGCCGATTGCGTTGGCGATCGGCGGCTGGATTCGCGTATTCTTCGCGCCGGCCAGTCGATGGCCTGTTCCCCTCACCACCCACTACGCGGCGCGTCACTCGCACTGTGATTCTTCATTACGGCCGGGCGACCCTCATCGCCTGCATCTTGTTACTGCATCTGCCGGCGGCGCATTCCGGTCAGGCCCGCCCGATCCCACTAGCGAACGGTGCGCAGGGCTGCCTGACGCTGGCGAACCTGCTCGGCAGCATCGCCGTGGAGGATTGCGCGGTGGTGGATTTTGGCATCGCCGGCACCGGCACGGTGCAGCATCGCCCGATTCTGATCGGTGACTTCCCCGCCACACGGACGCCGCCCGTCGATAAACGCCCAGCACGTGTTTTGCTGCTGGGCGGCGTGCACGGCGATGAATACTCCGCCGTGAGCATCCAGTTCCGCTGGGCCGAGCGCCTGGCGAGGGACAGCAGCCGCCGCTACGAATGGCGGATGATCCCCTGCCTCAATCCCGACGGCCTGCTCGCCGGCCCCGCGACCCGAACCAACGCCAACGGCGTGGATCTCAACCGCAATTTCCCCACCCTGGAATGGGCGACCCGTGCCCTGCCGTACTGGACCGAGCAAACCGGCCGTGACCCGCGCCGCTATCCCGGGCCTTCCGCCGCATCGGAACCCGAAGTGCAGTGGCTCGTGGACGAAATTGAGCGCTTCGACCCGGATGTCATCGTCAGCGTGCATGCGCCTCTGGGTATTCTCGATTTTGACGGCCCCCCGCCCCCGCCGCAGCAGCTCGGTATGCTGAACCTGGATCGCCTGGGCGCCTACCCGGGTTCGCTGGGCAATTACGCCGGCCGAACGCTCGCGATACCGGTGCTCACCCCCGAGCTGCAGTACGCCGGGATCATGCCGACGAACCAGCAGATTGCCGGGATGTGGGATGACCTGATCGAGTGGCTGGACGAACACATCGGCGAACAGGACCGTGTGCTACCGCCCCGCCCGGTGCTGCCCGACTGGAACCTGTTGCTGGCCCCGCCGGAAAACCTGCTGCTCAGACCGTAAGCATCTGGGCGCCCTGCCACCGGGCGCCGGGCCCAAGCGATACCGGGTTGTCGATCTGCGCGGCCTCTACGCACAGCATCCGCTGCTCACCGCCTGGCTCCATGTCCGACATTGCCGCCGCCTTGTCCGCGCCGGGGTTCCAGACGACGACATCCTGAAAGCCTTCCGCCTCGATACGCAGCCGCCGCGGCCCGTCCGTCATGGTCAGGGCATGCAGCACATTGGGATACACGCGGTCGAGTTCCGGGCCGAAGCGCAGCTCGTCTTCCGCCTGAATCGCCTCGGCCATGCCACGGGTGGCATCCCAGTAGGTTCGCCCGCCGAGTCCTACCAGGGCCACGGTATCGATCGCCGCGACCCGCAGATAGGTATGCAGCCCGGCGGTGAACTGAAACGCATCATCGCCCGTGTTCTCGACCGTCAGCAGGCAGCGCAGCTCGGAGGCGCGAAGGCTCACGGTCAGATTCAGGGAGAACGGATGCGGCCAGATGTCCAGCGTCGCCGGGCCCTCGCTTAGCGCAAACGTCGCCGAGGCTTCATCCACCGCCAGGAGCTGCCAGGCAGACCGGCGGGCGAATCCATGCTTGGGCAGCTCACCAAACTCGCCGAACTGCGGAAAGATGACCGGGATACCGCCGCGAATTGACGCGTCGGCCCCGAAAGCGCTGTCGGCGCTCAGGAACAGCTGATTGTGCGCCCCTGCCTCGGGGCGCCATTCCAGCACATGCGCGCCATGCGCCGTGATACGGGCGACACCGCCGCCGGGCTCTCGCAAAGTCACCAGATCTGAGGTGGCAGCGGCCACCGGATCACTCGCATTGGCACTAGCATCGGCAGGCATATCGCAACTCCTTGGGCGGAGGTTTAAGAAGAACGAGACAGTCGTTGTCATCCTACCGGCCACATTGCGACGATGCGATCAGTCCATGTCGCCAAACCGAAAGCCGAAGTTGACGCCGACATACTCCACGCTACCGGCGAAATTGCCCTGAATGGCGAATTCGAATCCGCTCTCACGTGCGGTTTCGGGCGCGAAGAACACTTCCCATGCGAGGCCCGTGCGATGTCCGGACAGATCGTCATCCGGGTTGAAGATTCGCCCGACGCCGATCGCGCCATGGGCCGCGCTGTCACCGAAACGCCCGCCAAAGAGCACGGCGACCTCGACGGGATCATCATCGGTGTCAGGCTCGCGCATGACCCCAATCCGCGTCCGAAACAACCCGCCGGACTCGCCAACCGTGGTGAACGCGCCGGTGAAACCGTTCAGCGGCCCCTGCTCGCTGCACCGATCACCGCTGCTTCCGCCGCAGGGCGTATCCACATGGCCATAAACCACGTTCAGACCCAAGGTGAGCCAGTTCCGACCATCCTCAGCCGCCGACACGGTAAAGCTCATCGCCGCCATTGCCGCGGCGGCGCCCCATATTTTGATCTGCATCCGTATCTCCCCAGTGATGTCGGCCTTGACCCGACTTGAATAATTATCAGTTAATCGACCATGCGAGTGGATAACACCCGTTTTTCCAATTTTAACCTGCTCTCCGACAGGCTGCCATGCGTGGCGCACGCCCTGCCAGGGTTGCATCGAACAGGGTCAGCGCGACACTACCCGCCTCCGCGTCACACTGATAGGCCACGCATGACCCGACAAACCGTTCTGATCACCGGAGCGAGCCGTGGGATTGGCGCCACGACTGCACGCGTACTGGCCGCGCAAGACCGTCAGGTGGTGCTCGCATCACGCGATCAATCGGCCTTGCGCGCGCTGGCGGACGAGATCAACGCCGGCCCCGGCCGCGCCCTGGCCCTGCCCTGTGATGTGACCCAGCCCACGTCGGTCCAGGCAGCGGTGGAGCAATGCGTGGAGCAGTTCGGACGCCTCGACGTGTTGGTGAACAACGCGGGGGTGATCGATCCGGTGGCCTACATCGGCGATGTCGATGTCGATGCCTGGGCCCGCGTGGTGGACATCAACTACAAGGGTGTCTTTTACGGCATGCGTTACGCGATTCCGCAAATGCTGACGCAAGGCGGCGGCACCATCATCAATCTGAGCTCTGGGGCGGCGACCAAGGCCATCGAAGGCTGGAGTCACTACTGCTCCACCAAGGCGGCTGTGTTGTCACTAACCCAGTGCGCCCATGAGGAGTACGGCGAGCGCGGCATCACGGTGGTGGGGATGAGTCCCGGCACGGTCGCCACCGATATGCAGGCGACCATCCGGGCCTCGGGTATTAATCGCTACAGCCGTCTGGCGCCCACGGCCCACATTCCACCGGAGTGGGCGGCGCAGGCGATCGCGTTTCTATGCACCGACGCGGCCCGCGAGTTCGCAGGCAGGGATTTCTCGCTCAAGACGACCGAAGGACGCGCCCGCGTCGGCCTACCGCCGGTTTCCGACTAGGCGCATGCGGGGGCCTAGTCCTTGTAGGACGGATCGATGCGGTCCAAGCGCCGCAACAGCCCCGGCCACGCCAACTGCCCGCCCGCGCCGCGGGTAACAGCCGCAGCCTGCGCCATCGCCCCATCAATGATTGATTGGGGCACCTGGGTGAGCTCGCCGCCCCCAGCCTGTGCCCGAACCTGGATCATGCAAGTCGTTTCAAACAGGTACATGTAGAGAAACGCGTCCGGAATACTGTTGGCGACCGTGAGCAGGCCGTGATTGCGCAACATCAAAAAATGCTTGTTCCCCAGGTTGGCCACGAGTCGCGGCTTTTCCTCGGCATTCAGTGCCACGCCCTCGTAGTCGTGATACCCGAGCGAGGCCAGCACGAAGATGCTTTGCTGCGACAGCGGCAACACGCCGTCGCGCTGTGCGCTGACCGCGATGCCGTTCACGCTGTGCACGTGCAACACGCACTGGGCGTCGTCACGCGCGGCATGAATCGCACTGTGGATGGTGAATCCCGCCGGGTTGATGTCATGGGGTGAGTCCATGACCTTGTTGCCGTCCAGATCGATTTTGACCAGGGAACTGGCGGTCACCTCGTCAAACAGCAGCCCGTAAGGGTTGATCAGAAAATGATGCGATCCACCCGGCACCCGCGCGGAGATATGCGTGAAGATCAGGTCGCTCCATCCGAACTGCGCCACCAACCGATAAGTGGCGGCGAGATTCACCCGGGTTTCCCACTCGTCCGCCGTGACCTGGCTGCGTACGTCCATGCTGTCTCCGTTATCGCTGTCGTTGTGACCGCATAATGCAACTCGACTCCGCCGCTCGCCAGCCAATGCCCAGCAACACACATTCCGCTTCCGATGTCCTGATTATTGGCGCCGGCCACAACGGGCTGGTTTGCGCGGGTTATCTGGCGGCCGCGGGGTTGTCGGTCACGGTCCTGGAGCGTCGCTCGGTGGTCGGCGGTGCCGCCGTCACCGAGGAGTTTCATCCGGGGTTCCGCAATTCCGTGGCGTCCTACACGGTGTCGCTGCTACAGCCGAAAGTCATCGCCGATCTTGAACTGCACCGCCACGGCCTGCGCATTGTCGAGCGGCCGCTATCCAATTTTCTGCCGACGGCGGATGGCAGGTATCTCAAGGTCGGACCGGGCCGAACCCAGGAGGAAGTCGCCAAGTTCTCGTCGCGAGATGCGCAGCGCCTAAGCGACTACAACGCCGGGCTCGACACCCTGGCTGATCTGCTCCGCAGCCTGCTACTGCAACGCCCGCCCAACATGACCGACCAGGGCTGGCGGGCGTCGCTGGCCGAACTGTGGCGCTCGCTGCATCTGGGACGCTCCGTCGGCCAGCTCAGCCGCAGTCAGCGCCAGGAACTGCTCCGCATGTTCGCCTGTTCGGCCGGCGACTACCTGGATGACTGGTTTGAATCAGACCCGATCAAGGCGGTATTGGGATTTGATGGCGTGGTCGGCCACTACGCCAGCCCCTATTCACCGGGCAGCGCCTATGTGTTGCTGCACCACTGTTTTGGCGAGGTCAATGGCCGCAAGGGGGCCTGGGGTCATGCCATCGGGGGCATGGGTGCGATCACGCAGGCGATGGCGGCGTCGGCGCGGGCGCGCGGCGTGCAGATTCACGTCGACCAACCCGTCCGCGAACTGCTTGTCGAACGCGGCCGTGCCGTCGGTGTGGTCACGGAATCCGGCGAAGCGTTTCATGCGCGGGCAGTCGTCTCCAACCTCAACCCCAAGTTGCTGTTTGGACAGCTGGTCGATCCCGCAGTGTTGCCGGATGATTTCCGCACACGCATGGCGCAATGGCGGTGCGGATCGGGCACGTTCCGCATGAATGTCGCGCTTAGCGAGTTGCCCGATTTTGCCTGTCTGCCGGGACGCCAGGCTGCGGAGCATCACGGCGCAGGAATCGTGATGGCGCCCACGCTCGACTACATGGAACAGGCTTATTTTGACGCCCGGACCCACGGTTGGGCCCGCCAGCCAATCGTGGAAATGCTCATCCCATCCACCCTGGACTCGACGCTGGCGCCGAAAGGCCACCATGTCGCCAGCCTGTTCTGCCAGCACGTGGCGCCCGAGCTGCCGAACGGCGAAAGCTGGGACACGCACCGCGAGACCGTCGCCGACCTGATGATCGACACCGTGACCCAGTACGCGCCGAACTTCCGCGCCTCGGTGATCGCCCAGCAGGCGCTGTCACCACTGGACCTGGAACGCAGCTTCGGACTGGTCGGCGGCGACATCTTCCATGGCCAGCTCGCACTGGATCAGATGTTTTCGGCCCGCCCGACCCTGGGTTTCGCCGATCACCGCACGCCGGTGCGGCACCTCTACCAATGCGGCTCGGGCACGCATCCTGGCGGCGGCGTCACCGGGGCACCCGGCCACAATGCCGCTGTCGAAATCATCAAAGACCGGCGGCGCTGGACACGCGCCTAGGCCGAGCGAACACAAACCTCCCGCGCGATGCGGCGGCGTTCGCCCCCTTCAGGCGCCGTGGCACAGAAATTGCCACCGAAAGCCTCGTAGCTTGGTTAATCGCCGGCCCTCCGCGACGCCTACCGCGCCACCGCCACCCGCGGGGACGTCGCGGCTGTTGACGTGGCTCAGAACGCGATTCGCCGACTCGGCACTGGGGATTTGAAGACGACGCCGACAAGGGCTCGTTGGGGATAACGCATGTTTTTAAGGAAATGGATTGCCGTGCTCGCGGTCTTGGCCTCGATCGCGCTGCTCACGCTATTGGTCGTGAAGTCACAAGAGCGGCCGCTGGATGCCCGGCTGGCCAGCGATCAGCTCGCCCAGGTCAATTACGCGACGCGGCTAACGCAGCAGTTCAGCCGTGAAATCGCCCGCACGCGGATCACCCGCGACACTTCATTCGCCGCCCTCGACGGCACCGCGGCACTCTGGACGTCGGCCGATGAGCGCTTGGCTCGTCCCGAAACCGGCCTCGCCGCACAACCGGAAACCAACCGAACGCTGAATCGCTATCTGGCTCTGGCTGCCGAGCGTCGCGATGGGCTGGCCGAGTTCAAGGCCGCTCAACTTCACTTCATCGCGGCCTTTGCCCGCCTGCGTATCGAGGCGGAACACATCCTCGCCTCGCTGCGCCCCTCCGACGCTGAGCAGTCCAGCCGGACTCAGGTCATGACCTTGCTGGACGAACTCGCCAGCTATGGGCTGCAGGCCAACCCGAACAATGGCGGGCGCATCTACTCGCTGATGGCACGGATGAACGGCAGGCACCCGACCTTCGAACAGGCCGCGCGGGACGTGCGCGCCGCCAAGGATGAGCTCCAGCCGATAGCCGATGCGTTAACCGACAGCGCGCCAGTCGAACAACTGAACGCGCTCGGAGCGCTGGTCCGCGACACGATCGCTGTCCAGGACGCTCGGATCGAGCACTACACGTTGGCGCTGGCGGCCTTTGCCGGTGCTCTGCTTCTCGTGTTCAGCCTCATCGGGCTCCGCCTGCGCGGGAGCTTCAATGAACTCGATGGAATCAATGCCAACCTGGAGAAGCTGGTCGAGGAGCGTACCGATGAGCTGAACCGGACGCTGCAGGAATTGCGGATGCAGCAAGCGCATCTGATTCAGTCGGAAAAGCTCTCATCGCTCGGCCAGATGGTCGCGGGAGTCGCGCATGAGATCAATACACCGCTGGGATACGCGCTGAGCAACGTGGAGACGGTGAAGGAATCCATCGCGCTCGTCGAAGCCGCTGGCGGGCTGAGCGAAGACGCACAAGAGCGCGTGGTGGAGGCCGACGTGCTGCTGGAAGACTCCATGCACGGTATGCATCAGATCGACGAACTGGTCAAAAGCCTCAAGAACTTCAGCCGCATGGATCGCTCGACGACCGAACTGTTCAACCTGAACGACGGTCTGGATACCGCGCTGAAGATTTGCCAGAACCAACTCAAGGGCCGCGTTGAAATCGAGCGCGACTTCGCCGAGCTGCCGGCGGTGCTGTGCGCGCCATCGCAGATCAACCAAGTGTTTCTGAACTTGATCAACAATGGTGCGCAAGCCATTGAAGGTACGGGCCTGATCCGCATCGAAACCCGACATGAAGCCGATCAGGCCGTGATCCGCATTAGCGATTCCGGTTGTGGCATGGACGAAGAAACCCGCGCGCATATCTTCGAGCCATTTTTCACGACCAAGGCCGTCGGCGAAGGGACCGGTCTAGGGCTGTCGATCGTGTTCCGCATCATCGAAGACCACGGTGGCCGCATCACGGTGGATTCAACCCCCGGTAATGGCTCCGAGTTCACCATCACGCTACCGGTTCGTCAGTCGGCCGCATCCTCCCCTGTCGCAACATTTGCCGCCGAGCCGGAGGCCAGCCTGTCCATCGGGTCGGCCACGCCGGCCGGCGCCTGAGGAGGCCCTGTGACCGCACAACCGCCGATCACCGTGCGGCCGCGTCTGTTGTTCGTCGACGATGAGGCCCGAATTCTGGTGTCGTTGAAATCCATCTTTCGCACCGATTACGACGTGCGGACGGCTAACAGCGGCGCGGAAGCGATAGAGATTCTGCGGGACTGGCCCGCCGATGTGCTTGTCAGTGATCAGCGTATGCCAGAGATGACGGGCGTGGACGTCTTGCGATCGGCGGCCGCGATCCGGCCCGACACCACCCGCATTCTGCTGACCGGCTACTCGGACCTCGAAGCGATCATCGGCTCAGTCAATGACGGTGAAATCTTTCGATTCGTTTCAAAACCATGGCGGCGGAACGAGCTCCGTGACACGGTCGCGGCCGCAGTGCGAACAACCGCTAGCGCGCTCGCGTCCAATGATCCAGAGCCGATCGCAATCCAGTCTCCCCCTGACGCCCAGCCAGCCGGCGAGACCCCCGCGAACTCCGATCAACCGGGGGTACTGATTCTCGATGCCGATGCTGCAGAACGCGAAGCCCTGCGCCATGTGCTGAGCGCCGACCGGCCCACCTATGTTGCCGGATCGTTCTACGACGCGCTGGAGCAGATCAAGACCCATCGCATCGGCACCGTGATCACCGAATCCAGTATCGGTGGCGAGCCCGTCACCACATTGGTGAATGGCTTGCACCAATTGAGGCCTGGCCTGGTTTACATCGTCCTCACGGGGCAGCCGGACGCCCAGCACATTATCGATCTGATCAACTACGGCCAGATCTATCGGGTGCTGCGTAAACCGATCAATGTCAGCGTGCTCCGCGGCGCGGTCAACCTGGCGGCACGTCGTCATCAGACCCTGGAGCGCCGACCCGACCGAGCCAGGCAGCTCACCGAGGAACTCGCCCCCCTGCCTCCAGAACGGCAGAACCGCGGGTTATTCGCGAAGATCCGTCAATTTCTCCAGGCCTGAGCGCGGCCGTAACCGCTTGAACGGAAACCACCATGTCAGCACCTTCTACCGAATCAGGATCGAACACCCGGTCGCTCCGCCAGTCGCTTGGTCATTCTGCGGAGTACGCGATAGCCCTCGCCCTGTTGCTCGTCGGTGTGGTTGTCGGAGCGGTCGTCTGGTTCAGCAATCAGGCCGAACGCGTCGGCGTTGTCACTGAAATCGCAATGGCGAGCGATGATGCCGAAACCGAGGCCGCCACACGCGCGAAGGCTGAAGAGGACGCGGCGCTAGCCGAACTGCGCAGAGAGTTACGCGACAGTCTGAGCAACGTGGAGGCCAGGGGCCGGATGCAAGCCGAGCTGGCTGCCCAGGAGCAAGCCGCCGCCGAGGAGCGTGCCCGACAACTGGCGGAGCTGGAACGCCGCCAACGTGAGGCCGAGGCGCTACGCCTGCAGCTCGAAAGCGAGCAGGAACGCATCGAACGTCTGGAGCGCGAACGCAAGGTTGCATCGCGCCAATCAACAGGACCCGCACCATCACCGGCCGCTCCGGAAACCGACACCCCGCCCGTGGCCCCCGCAGCGCCCCAAGGCGGTTCCGCCGTGAAAGTGGCTTTGTCCCCTCCTCGTCAACCTGTCGTGACAAAGCCCGAGGTACTGTGGGATAGCTGTTCTCGCCCCACGTACCCGCGCAACTCGATCCGCGCCGAGGAAGAAGGCGTGACCGTGATCAGCCTGGACATCGATGCATCAGGCCGGGTCACCAGCGGTTCGATTCGCGAATCCAGCGGGCATCGGCGGCTGGATGACGAAACACTCAGCGCCCTGAGCCAATGCCGGTTTAAACCGGCAGCCACCGACGGTGTTCCGACAGCCACGACGGGGGTCTTCCGGTTCGCGTGGAATCTGCGCTAACCCAGCCCTACGGCGTCGACGCAAGCACCTGCTCGACATAATCCGCATAGGCGCGAGTGAAATCGGCCAGGCGATCTGGCTGCTTGGAGGCGCTGACCTCGATCAGCACCGCATCAACACTGGCCGCGGCGATCTTGTCCCGTTGCACAAAACCGCGGTAGCCGTCCCCCATGGGTTCAGCCGTGGCCAGGCTGACCGATGGAAACCGCTTTTCCCAGCCTTGTTCGAGATCGGCGACGGATTCGTAGACGTTGAGCCGCACCTTGTAGGCCGCGCCATCCGCTCGCCAGTACTTGTAGTACGCGGAGCTTTCCAACCCCTCGCGGGTGAATAGCTCAGGCGCCTGAGCGGCCTGGACAACCGATTTGATCTCGATCTTCTGCACTCCGAAGCCTGCGGGTGCAGACATGCGCAGGCGTTCAATCAGCGACGCGGCTGATTCCGTTTTGGGCTCCTCAGGCACCGACTCCGGTGCGCACCCCGCAAAACCAACGAATAGGCCAACAACCAGAAAACATAGGCAGATCTGACGCACGGCTTCGACCTTGTGGGAAAAAAGGCATACTAACTGCATAGGGAAATATTGCCCATGCGCGACGCAGCATTGATGGCTGCGAACGCATCACAACCAAATCTGACTGGGGAGTCTGCCGTGATGGCGTCAAGTCTACGACCGTTTGTATTGTCCACTTGCTTGCTGGCAAGTGGCCTTCTGCTCGCCGCCGACCCGGAATCCGGCACGGTGAGCGAAGGCGATCCCGCCCTGACATTCGTCTCCGGGCCTCACGCCATTTCGAATCCGGGCTATCCCGACACCGGTGTTTGTCAGGACCCGGTCCTGCCTTGCGACGATTTCGCGCTCACCGTGGAGGTGCCAGCCATGCTGCCCGACAACACCTCGGTCGGCCTGCGAATTCGCACCGTAGCGCCCGCTGGAGAGGACTACGACATCTACCTGCTCGACGACGGCGGCACGCAGGTCAACAGCTCTGCCGCGGGCGGTACGCCGGAAGAGATGTTCCAAGTCGTAGACCCCGGCACAACGACCTTTACGGTCCGCGTGATCCCATGGCTGGTCACCGGCACCAGCGCAGACACAACCGTGACGCTGGAGTTCTTTGAAGGTGGCGGCGGTGGCGAAGGTGGTTCTGGGAACGACGGTCGTGTGCCCTTCGACCCCACGGCGCCCCGCTACTCGATTTATGTGTCACCGCCGAACGAAGGCAACGATGCCGGCGAACCGACCATCGGGTTTAACCCGTTCACCGAGCGGGCGATGTTCATCTCGTACACCAACGCCCTGCGCGTGACCTTCCCCGAGAACCTCGACGAGGCGCTGCCACAGGCCTGTGAAGCCCAGTGGGAGAACAAGTCTGGCCTGATCACCACGCTGAACAGCCTGGACCCGATCATGTACACGGACAAGGCCACCGGGCGGACATTCAATTCGCAGCTTGCCGGTGCCAACAGCCTGTTCGAATACACCGACGACGACGGCGAGACGTGGATTCCAGGCCAGATTGGTCTGCCCAACGGCGGTGCCGACCACCAGGGTGTGGTCAGTGGCCCCTACCCGGAAGGATTCCCGACCGCAGGGTTGTTGTTTCCCAACGCGGTTTACTACTGTTCACAGTCCGTCGCCGCGGCTTTTTGCGCGCGCAGTGATGATGGTGGCCAGACCTTCGGGCCGGGCACGCCGTTCAAGAACCTGGATTGCGCTGCTGGTGCGCTGCACGGTCATCCGCAGGTCGCACCCGATGGCACCTTATACATTCCGGATGCCTCGCCCTGTATCTCCAGCATCGGACTGGATGGATCCTCCGAAAAGGTCATCGCGCATGTCAGCGAAGACGCCGGTACCACGTACCGCGTCAGCGTGCTGCCGGATAGCGTCGGCGGTGCGGGTTCCGATCCGTCCGTTGGCCTGGCAACCGATGGCACGGCCTACATGTGCTACGAAAACGCCGACGGCACGGCCCATGTTGCGGTCTCTCACGACAAGGGCGAAACCTGGGTGAACGACCAGGACATCGGCGCCGCCGCTGGCCTGGTGGCCACGCGCTTCCCCGCCATGATTGCCGGTGATCCGGATCGTGCAGCCTGCGCCTTCCTCGGTACCCCCACAGTCGGCCCGAACGACGATCTGGCCTTCGAAGGTGTCTGGTATCCGTACATCGCAACCACGTATGACGGAGGCGAGAGCTGGCAGCTGGTGAATGTCAGCCCGAATGACCCGGTTCAGGGCTTTGGCGGTGTGGGGCCGGACGGCACCAACCGCAACCTGCTGGATTTCAATGATCTGGAGATCGATAACCTCGGCCGAACGATGTTCGCTTACGCCGATGGTTGCATCGGCGGTTGCGTCGCCGACCCCAGCCAGAACAGCTTCGCCGCCAAGGGCACGATTGTGCGGCAATCCGGCGGGCGCACGCTGTATGCTGAATTCGATGATCTCGCCGGGCAGCAGTTCAACTTCGATACGCCTATTCCGCCGGCGCCCGCCTGTGCCCTGCAGGACGCCAGCCTGAGAACGGTCGACCAGACACTCGTGGTCTGGCGCGCTCCGGACAATGGCGGCACTGACATCACCAATTACCAGGTGTATCGCGCGGAATCGCCTGCCGGTCCGTTCGAGTTCATCGGTGATGCCGGTGCCCGAACGCAGTTCGTTGATACGACCGGCAGTTCGGCTGTGCCCGAGTACACCTACCGGATCGTCGCGCAAAACGCTGCCGGCGATGCGGGTGACAGCAATCTGGTCACCCTGCCGATCGAGGAGCCGCAGATCGTCGATACCTGCAGCCTGCCGGGCGACGTGATCATCCAGGATTCGGAAGGCGATTCGCCAACTCCTGACCATGACATCATTTCGCTGTCGGTGGCCGAGCCCTCCGAATTCGCCGGTAACTTCGTGGTGACGCTGAAAGTGGCCAGCTTCACGGCCACGGAGCCGCCGCCCACGTCGTTCTACCCAGTGCTGTTCCCGTTGCGTGACAACTTCTACTTCGCTTTGAACGTGGGTGAAGGCATCCCGGCGTTCGAATACGGCACGTTCTCGGAACTGCCCCAGGGCCTGCTCGCGTTCACCGCAGAGGGCGAGTTGGACGAGCGCAGCACCTACGGCGCCGATGGCACGATCGTGTTCGTGTTGCCCAAGTCACTGTTCGGCGAGCTGACGGCCGGTGACATCATCGCAGGCTTTGACGTGCGCTCTCGCGTGGGCTCGGCCTCCGCACCCAGCCGCGACACGGCGGGTCCGGCGGATTACGTCGTACGCACCGACCTGATCTGCGAAGGCCTGGTTGGTGGTCTGCTGGGCACGCTGACCGGCAGCGTATCCGAGGGCGAAGCACCGCTGAGCGTGGACTTCACGATCTCGGGCCAGACGCCGGAGGGAGAGTCACTATCCAGCTACTCCGTCGATTTCGGCGATGGCTCGTTCGTCAGCGACGAACCCTTTGGTGGCCAGGAATCCGTCACGATCACTCATGTGTACAACAGCGCTGGCACCTACCGTGCCCTGGCAACGGTCAAGGACACCACCGGCGCTGAGAGCAGCAATCTGGCGGAACACACCCTGGTGGTCACCGAAGTCGGCACCGGCGGCGGTTCCGGCTCGGGCGGCAGCACGGTCTCTGGCGGTGGTTCGCTGGGTTGGCCGCTGCTGGCGTTGCTGATGCTCACCGGGGCGGCGCGGCGATTGACCCGTC
>Ga0208834_100207_pt1 | contig 23309 bp, 17 predicted proteins | sample DeeseametaMP1787_FD_184182 | JGI IMG/M metagenome (GOLD analysis project Ga0208834, IMG submission 184182) | Marine microbial communities from the Deep Pacific Ocean - MP1787 (SPAdes) | ecosystem: Environmental > Aquatic > Marine > Oceanic | place: North Pacific Ocean | collected 2011-05-03 | reverse complement strand
GCTACTCGATAATGCGTTCTGGTCGGAAGAAGAACTGCCGGTGGTGGGCAAGGTCGCTGCCGGCGTTCCCATCGAGGCAATCGAGAACGTGGAGCGCACGGTTCCCGTCCCCCAGGGGCTGTTTAAACAACGGCCAACCTACCTGTTGAAGGTACAGGGCGACAGCATGATCGAGGCCGGCATTTTCGATGGCGACCTGATTGCCGTACGTAAATCCAACGTGGCCCGCTCCGGCGAAATCGTGGTAGCCCGCATTGACGAAGAAGTCACAGTGAAGACCCTAAAGTTGAATAAATCCAGCGCTACCCTGCTACCGGCCAATGAGGCGTATGAGCCCATCAAGGTGCCGGCGGATCAGTTGATCATCGAGGGTATTTTTGTGGGGCTAATCCGTGATCCGAATTCTTACTAGTGCCGTTCTGCTATTGATGAGTGCCGTCGCCATGTCCGATACGAATCTTCTCGCCCCTTGCCCGGATTCGCCCAACTGCGTGTCCAGCCTGGCAACCGATGAGGACCGCCGGGTCGCTCCACTGAAGGTCGCACAAACCCGCCAGGCAAGCATGGCCCGCCTGCAGGCACTGTTACGCCAGTTACCCCGGGTTGAATTCGACGTGGTCGGTCAGTCCCGCATTCAGGCCCGCTTCTCCAGTCGCCTGCTTCGCTTCGTGGATGATGTGACTTTTTATGTCCGCGAAGATGGCATGGTAGAAGTACGGTCCGCATCCCGGGTGGGTTACTGGGATTTAGGTGCCAACCGTCGTCGGGTAGAATCCCTGCGCGAACAACTGGCGGAGCAGGCCCCTGATGACAGCACCTCACAACACTACCCTCAACACGGCTCCCGTTCATTGGGCTGATATCGGCGTCAACCTGACCGACAAGCAATTCCAGGGCGATCGCGACCAGGTACTGGCACGCGCCCGCTCCGCCGGGGTGACCTGGCAATTGCTCACCGGTACCAATGTGGAAGAATCCCGCCAGGCCATAGCCCTGGCAAGCCAACACGACGATTTGTTTGCCACTGCCGGCCTGCACCCCCATAGCGCCCGCTTCTACTCGCCGGCGCTGGAAAATGAACTGCGTGAACTACTGGGACAGCAGAGCGTAAAAGCCGCCGGCGAGATGGGGCTGGACTTCAATCGAGACTTTTCCCCGCGTTCCGACCAGGAGCACGCCTTCGAGGCCCAGCTGGCACTGGCAGTGGAGCATAAGCTACCGGTGTTTCTCCATGAACGTGATGCCCATGAACGCTTCGCGCCCATCCTGAAAGCCCATCGGGATCACCTTGTGGGTGCCGTGGTGCATTGCTTTACCGGTTCCCGCGAGGCACTTTTCGATTATCTGGACCTGGATTGCCATATCGGCATTACCGGCTGGATCTGTGATGAACGGCGCGGGAAATCACTGGCAGAGCTGGTGCACAATATTCCGGATAACCGACTGTTGCTGGAAACCGATGCCCCCTATCTGCTGCCGCGGGACCTACCGGAACCGCCCCCGAAGAAGCGGCGCAATGAACCTTCATTGCTGCCCTGGATCGGTAAACGGGTGGCGAGTTTGCGGGGGCAAGATGTGGCCCGGGTGGCGGGCATGACGAGTGAAAACGCGCGAGCGCTGTTCAGATAAGCGAAACCAGACCCCGATGGAGCTTTGCTCGCAAAGCGAAGCTTCCCGAGGGAGGGAACAGCACCAAGCCTTCGCCTTGCGAGCAAGGCACCAACCGATCAGGTCTGGCTTCGCCAGTGAAAGCGCACCCGCAGGGGCGGTATCACCTCACCTTCCGGCTGCCCGACCATTTCCGCATGGGCGGAATGATGGAGCAAATGGGCCGTGCTGGTGACCAGGGTCTGGAGCTGGTTGTTGGCGTGCTCAGGGCCATTAAAGCGCATGATCTTGCCACTGTCGTCGGCAACCCAGTACCAGGTTTCACCGAAACGCACCTTGACGGTACAGACGGATAGGCAGGCTGAGAAGATCTCAACCTCATCGGCTTTGCGCTTGTGCAGTTTCTTCGGGCTGATGGTTTCCATATGAGCAATAATGGCTCCACGGCTGTGAAGCCCGCATCAATCACTCAACCTGCCAGAAATTGCTGCACATCCAGCAGACCAAAAGGCCAACCCAGCTCCCTTCCCTCCTTCATCAACACGGGAATGCGTTCACCGTATCGCGCCAGCAACTCATCATCCTCAGCCACATCAACCAGCGTCAGCGTGATATCCGGTGCCACCGTGGACACCAGCTCCCGGGCCTGTTCACAGAGATGGCAGCCCACCGTGGTGTAAAGCACTACACTCATCAGTCCTCCACATGCCGAATGGCATAGCAGACATGAATCCTGTCATTCCGGCGGAAGTCCTCCGGGATGCTCCAGCGGGTAATATCGTCTACCTGATACCACTTGCTGATACTCGGGTCGAGTTCAAACCGACGATAGTTGCAGGAAAAATACAACACCCCGCCCGGCTCCAGCCGGCGCATGATCTTGCGGATCAGCTCGCCGTGATGCTCTTCCACCACGAAGTCGCTGCGTGACTTGTTGTTGGAAAAGGTCGGCGGATCACAGAACACCAGATCAAACTGTTCCTGACATTCGTCCAGCCACCGCATGGTGTCGGCTCGCACCAGCTCATGCTGGTCAGTGGAGAAACCGTTGGCCGCCAGATTGCAGGCTGCCCACTCCAGATAGCGTTTTGAGGCATCCACCGTGACGGTGCGTTTGGCGCCTCCCACCGCGGCGTGCACGGTCGCCGAACCGGTGTAGGCAAACAGATTGAGAAAGCGCTTACCGCTGGCTTCCTCGGCAATCTTCAGTCGTGTCGGTCGATGGTCAAGGAACAGCCCCGTATCCAGATAGTCCTGCAGGTTGATCAACAGTTGTGCCTGCCCTTCGCGCACCAGCCGGTAACGGCCCTGGCCATCCAGTTTCTGATATTGCTGGTTGCCTTTCTGGCGCTCCCGGGTGCGCAGATGCACCTGTTCACGGTGCACACCCAGGGCGGCCCGGACTGCGGTTACCGCCAGATCCCGGCGTTGCTTGGCCTTTTCCGGGTCCACGGTTTTCGGCGCTTTGAATTCCTGAACCAGTACCTGGTCACCATAGATATCCACCGCCACATTGAACTCCGGTAAGTCCCGGTCGTAGAGGCGATAACACTGGATATCCTCACGCTCCAGCCAGCGGCGCAGATGTTTGCCATTCTTGCGCAGACGGTTTACCAGGGGCTGCGCCCCTTCCGGTACGTCAAAGGCGGATGACTCAGCAATGGTCACCACCTCCACCGGCGCCGGCTGGCGAGAGTGATACAGACGGATGAAATTATTGAACGGTCCGTTCTTCAGTCGCCACTGGCCCTGCAGATCCATGCCGGAGCGATCCATGACTTCCGCATCGGCTCCCAGCAACACCGCCTGCCAGTTCGGCGCCAGCCGGGCCAGCAATCGTCCCAGCGCGAAATGCAGCCAGCCGGCCTGCTGCTGTTCATCCAGGCGCTCGCCCCAGGGCGGGTTGGCCACCACCAGCCCTTGATCGGCAAAATCCCGGGGACGCAGGGCCCCCAGTTCACGGCGCTCGAAGTGAATCGCCTGACGCACCCCTGCCCGCTCAGCATTCTGCTGGGCCAGCTGGATAGCGCGGCCATCCACATCGAAACCCTTCAGGGACATTTCGGGAAGCGGCTGACGGACGCTATCGGCCGCCTCCGCCATTGCCTCCTGCCAGAGCTGACGACGGCAACCCCGCCACTGCTGAAAACCATACTGTTTTCGCTGGGCGCCGGCAGCCCAGCCAGCGGCGATTTGCGCCGCTTCGATGAGCAGGGTGCCGGAACCACAGAAAGGATCCATCAGGGCCGCCGGATGACTGCCATGACGCCAGCCTGACGCCCACAGCATGGCCGCGGCCAGGGTTTCCCGTAGCGGCGCCCGCCCGCCGGCCAGCCGGTAACCGCGGCGGTGCAAGGGATCGCCAGCCAGATCCAGCCACAGATGTGCCTGGTAAGGGTCCAGCCGGGCACGGATACAGCAACTGCCCCGGGCATCCCGGGAAATGGTGAACTGTGGCGGTAACGCCTGAATAAAGCGCTTGGTACTGATTCGGTTATCCCCACGCACTCCCACCCCGTGTTCCAGGTGGATATGCAGTGGCGCATCATTGCCCACCAGCACCAGCCAGTCCTGGCTGGCAGCCAGCTTTTCCGGGGCAATATCGGGAGAGACCCCCAGGGTTCCCAGGGACAACAACACCCGCTCGGCAAGCCGTGACCACAGGCAGACCCGCAGGGCATCCGCAGTCCCGCCGCTAAACGCCACATGGGCGCGACCGGTTTCTGTTACCGATATCCCCAGTGACGACAGTTCATCGGCCAGCAACTCGGCAATGCCGGGCATGCTGGTGGCCACAAATTCCATTACTGATACCTCGTAAGTGACTGTTTTATACGCAACGAAAAAATTAACGTTATATCTTTCAATGCGTTACACAAACTGTCATCAAGCTGCCCTTTATACGTCATATGCTTAACAAGCACGAACCATATTGCTACATGATATTCGACACCACCCCAACGGTTTCCCATACTGAATTGGTCGACCCCGATAACTGGCCTTGTTCTCTGCCAGGGGTCATTGTCAATACCGCTATCTGTGAAAGGGAAAGCGTCTATGAAGCGACAAAAACGAAACAAAGACGACCGCGCCTACAGCCGGGGATACAACGCCGGCCTGGATGGAAAATCTCGTGAGGAATGCCCGTTTGGCACCCTCAGTGCACGTACTAACTGGATGGGCGGCTGGCGCGAAGGTCGCACCGATTTCGCACAAGGAATGCTGGGTGTCTCCAGTATCCAGAATCTGAAAAATATCGGCTAACACCTGACTTAACAGTTCAACACCGCGCCGGCGTGTCACGCGCCGACTCACAGGGCCCCTCCCGGGCCCTTTTTAATTGCTGGCCTCTCGCTCAGACAGCCCTGGGCCAAGCGCGGGCGATATCACCAATCAAGCCCGGCCCCTGATAAATCAGACCACTGTAGATCTGAACCAGATCGGCTCCCAGACGCTGCTTCTCCAGTGCATCGGCGGCACTATTGATGCCGCCCACGCCGATAATCGGAATTCGGCCTTTCAGCGCCTGGCTCATGGAGGCAAGCGCCCGATTGGCAACAGGCGCCAAGGGGGCACCGCTGAGGCCTCCCTGCTCATTCCCTTTGGGCAGCCCTTCGACCCCTTCACGGGACAGGGTGGTGTTGCCTACACAGACACCATCGATACCGTGCTGAACAAAGGCTTCCGCCATGGCCTGCAGCTCTTCGTCAGTGTTGTCCGGAGCGATCTTGATCACCAGCGGGACACGGCGGCGATGCTGCTGATCCAGACGGCTCTGGGCCTCGCGCAGCGTGCCGAGCAGCTCATTGAGGGCATCCCCGTGCTGCAGGCTGCGCAGGCCGGGAGTGTTGGGAGAAGACACGTTCACCACCAGATAGGACGCGTAGGCATGCACCTTCTGCTGACAGATCAGGTAATCCTGGACCGCGTCTTCCACCGGCGTGTCCTTGTTCTTGCCGATATTGATACCCAGCACGCCCTTGTAGCGGCTCTGTTTCACCGCACCCACCAGATAATCCACACCAAGGTTGTTGAAACCCATTCTGTTGATCAGCGCCTGTGCCTTGGGCAGGCGAAATAAACGAGGCTGGGGGTTACCCGACTGCGGACGTGGTGTCACCGTACCTACCTCGATAAAGCCAAAACCCAGATCGGCCAGGCCATCGATGCAGTCACCATTCTTGTCCAGGCCCGCCGCCAGCCCCACCGGATTGGGGAATTCAATGCCCATCACCTCCCTGGGAGAGGCAGGCACACTGCCCGGCCACAACTTGCCAGTCCGCTTGCGCAGCATGGCCAGAGTCAACTCGTGGGCATGTTCTTCAGACAGGGAAAACAGCAAGGGGCGAGCAAGGGAGTACAGCATGGGATAACCCGGATTGTGATAATGGCGGGCATTATAGCCAAGCTACCCAGGCACTTCGATGCTTTGTGTCGGACAGCGGCTCTGCCCAGGGTCAGGCGTCATGGAATCGTCTACCCATAGGAGTCATGCTCCCCCCTAAGGAGGATCTGCGACATGCGAACCGGGACCCGGCGAGGATACCGTGGCGCAGCTTGCTCCAGAGCTTTTCAAAAAGCCCTGTCGGCCCCGGATAATCCCGGCCACCCTGCGGGCAGTCCCCAAAAAAAACAAAAAAAGCCCGGCGAAGCCGGGCTTGAAAATAACCAACGAAACCAGCGCGTCAGTTAGCTTTTCTGACGAGCGCGGGCCGCATCAGGCTTGAGTAGGAAGGCGCCCAATGCAGGCAACAGCCAGAGGGCCCCGATCATATTCCACAGGAACATGAAGGTGAGCAGAATGCCCATATCCGCCTGGAACTTGATGGAACTGAAAGCCCAGAAGATCACGCCCACTGCCAGGGTAATCCCGGTGAAGGCCACTGCCTTGCCGGTGGTCTTGAGGGTTTCTCGGTAAGCCGATTCCAGGTCCATACCCTGTTTCAGGTAGTGGGCCAGCTTGCTGTAGATATAGATGCCGTAATCCACACCGATACCCACACCCAGGGCGATCACCGGCAGCGTGGCCACTTTCACCCCGATGCCCAGATGCGCCATGAGCGCCTGACAAAGAATGGACGTGAGACCCAACGGCACAATGATACAGATCACCGCACGGATGGAACGGAAAGCAATCAGCACCAGAATGGATACCACCGCATACACCAGCGCCAGCATGGGATACTGGTTGGCCTCGATGGTCTGGTTAGTGGCAGCTTCCACACCGGCGTTGCCGGAAGCCAGCTTGAACTCGATGACCTCTTCGTTATTGCGTTTTTCGGCAAAATCCGCCACCGCAGCGGTAACGCGATCCAGGGTTTCCGCCTTGTGATCATCCAGGAACACATAGACCGGCGCCAGAGAACAGTCCAGATTGTAGAGGCTGTCCGGCATGAAGCTCATCACGTTGTTCAGGGCATACTGATCCCGGGAAATGGTGGCCCATTTCAAGGAGCCCTCATTCATGTTGGTGGCGATCAGCTTGGTGGCTGAGGCAATGCTGACCACATCCTGCACACCCTCCACGCTCCGCAATGTCCAGGACAGATCGTCCACGGTCTCCATGGCCGGGTAAGTGTTACAGGACTCCACCGGCGTTTTCCCCATCACCACCAACACATCGGCACTGACGGAATAGTTGGATACCAGGAAGTTCACGTCATGGTTATACCGGTACCGGGGCTTGGGCTCATAGCCACGCGGGCAGTCCATGTCTTCGCACGGGTCCGGCCAGAGTTCCGGCGCACCCTTGTCCAGGTCACCGATTTTCAGGTCCTGGCTCATGTAGATGCCGACACCGTAACCGGCCACCGCAATCACAATAGAAATCGCCGCCAGTGGTTTGCGGGTAAACCGGGCAAACAATCCGGCCAGCGGATGCTCTTTCTTCTCGCCTGCCTGGATCTTGCGAACAGCCGCACCGCTCACTCCCAGGTAGGACAATACCGTCGGCACCACCAGCAGATTGGTGATAATGATCACCGCCACACCGATACTGGCGGCCATGGCCAGTTCGCGGATCACACCCACATCAATGATATAGAGCGTCAGGAACCCGATGGCATCGGACACCAGCGCCACCATGCCGGGCACATACAGTGACTGGAAGGTATTCCGCGCAGCGTCCAGCGGGGTCTGCCCTTCGGCCGCATAGTTGGCCAGGGTGTTGACGATCTGCACCCCATGGGACACCGCAATGGCAAACACCAGGAACGGCACCAGCATCGAGTAGGGATCAATGGTGAACCCCAGGGTGCTGACAATACCGAGCTGCCAGATCACCGCCACGAAAGAGCACACTGTCACCGTTACCGCACTGCGCAAACAGCGGGTATCAATCAGCAGCAATACTGCGATCAGCGCGAGGGTGAAGAAGAAGAACATGGCCACTTCTTCAGCCGCAGCCATCACATCGCCGGCTTTCTTGGCCAGACCGACAATATGAATGCGTACATTGGGATACTTGTCCTGATAGGTCTGGCGGATCTCTTCCAGACGGGCGGACAAGGCAGGAATATCCACACCGTTCTCGCCCAGGGCATCCAGCAAATGCGCATGCACTACGCTGGACTGGAAATTATCCGCGACCAATCGGCCCACCTGGCCCGAACGCAGAACATTGGTGCGCAGATCTTCCAGGCTGGCCTCGCTGCCATCGTAGCCAGCGGGAATCACTTCACCGCCCTGAAAGCCCTGCTCCGTTACCTCGTTCCAGCGCACATTGCTGGTCCAGAGCGAACTGATCTTGCTCGGGTCCACGCCATCAAGGGCAAACACCTCGTCGGTGATTTCCTTCAGGGCGGTCATGTACTGGGCATTGAAGATATCGTCGCTTTGCGTTTCGGCAACGATCACACGGATATCGTTGCCCAGACTCATATCATCCTTGTGTTCCAGGAAGTTCTGAATATAGGGGTGGCCCAACGGGACCATTTTCCGGATATCGGTATTAAGCTGAATCTTGCTGGCCTGCAGGCCCAGAAAGACAGTCGCTGCCACGAACAGCAGCAGGACGACGGGACGGATGGAGAACAGCCCGTTGGCAATGGTTTTGGAAATACGACCTGACATGCTGTGCCCCTTATTTCACGTCTTCAATCACACGCACCCCACCCTGGCCGGCGATCACAACGCCGCCCTTTTTCCTGGGCAAGACTGCGGAGATGGATTCACGGTCCGGAAGGAACCGCAGGGAGAAGGTTTGACCACCATCATGGCTGGTGAGAATGCCGCCGGCATTGGTGACCAGCACCACCGTGCCGTCCTCCAGCACCGTGCCATCATTCACACCACGGGTCAGTTTGCTGGGCACCTTGACCCAGCTGCTGCCACGATTGGCGGTTAACCACACATTGCCTTGCAGGCCGTAAACCAGCACCTGATAGTCGGAAATCGGGGTCGCTCCGAACAGGGTTCCGTCATAGGGACTGCTCAACGCTTCCCAATTCTCGCCCTTGTCCGCGGAACGAAAGATGACGCCTTTTTCACCAACCAGATAACGGTCGCTGCTCGCCGGCGCTGCCGCATAGCCGTAAAGGTGCCAGCCATCATTGTTGCTCAGCGCATTGCTGCGCTTGTTCCAGGTATCCCCTCCATTTGAGGTCTCCAGGTAATACCCATACCCCCCGACCGCCACAGCCTTGTCCCGGCTTTCGCAGTGCACATCCAGCAGCGGCGCACCGGAAGTATCAACCGGGGCCGCTGCGGTCTCCTCGTAGGGATCGTCACTGTAAAGGTCGTCGCCGTAGGCGTCGTCTTCGTAGGGGTCACCATAGATATCGTCCATGGACAGATCGTCCAGCTCTTCATCCACGGTGTCACTGTCGACACTGCCGCCCAGCGGATCGCTGTATTGCAGTGTCCAGCTTTCCCCGCCATCGCGGGTGCCAAGCACCACGGCATCGTGGCCGACAGCCCAGCCGTTGCGGGCGTCAGCGAAACAGACCGCTGTCAGGAGGACTTCTTCAGGCGTCCTGGCCGCCTGCCAGTGCCCCCCCTGATCATCGGAGTAAAGAATCTTGCCACGGTCACCCACCGCCACAATCCGGCCACCGGCATCAGCCAGGTCCAGATAGTTATTGGCAGTCACCAACGGCGATTTGTTGTCGATAAACTGTGCCTGCAAAGGGGCAGACAGCATGGCTGCGGTAGCCAGCAAAAGTGTTTTTCTCATTGTCCCATCTCTTCCCGAAGGCTCGTTGGTCGAGCCGAGTGCAAAACGACCGGGGGCCATGGGCGTCCCGGTCGCGTTGCCAGTGCTGCCGCTAAACGGTCAGCCTTTTCTTGTCATTAACGTCCACGGCGGCGCAGAGCGGCCGGATGGAAGTAGCGATCATCCGGTACCGGCTGGCTGTAATCCAGGATGGACGGCTCTTCGTTATCCAGGAACTGAACGTGGTAGCGCTGGGCCCGCAGATCGTGGAAGGTATCCAGAGCGGTCCACTGGGTCGGCACTTCGTAGTAGTTCTTGATGTAGGCAAGGCTGACACGCCACAGCTCATCACGACGGTCATACTGGTCGATGGCGGCGATCTGCCAGGAATCCGCATCAATGTAGAAGCGACGCTTCTCGTAGATATGGCGCTCCCCTTCCTTCAGGTTCGCTTCCACGACCCATACACGGTGCAGCTCCCAACGCTGGTAGTCTGAATTCACGTGGCCCTGTTGCAGCAGGGTTTCGTATTTCACGTCCGGGCTGTCCATCTTGTAGTTGTTGTAGGGGATGAACATTTCTACCGGCTTTTCGTGAACCAGCTTCCAGTTGTACTTGTCCGGCGCACCGTTATACATGTCGGTGTCATCGGCAGTCCGCAGGCCGTCAGCCGCCGCAATGGGCGTATCATAGGCCAGGTTGGGCGCACGACGGACACGACGCTGGCCGGCGTTATAACCCCAGGCCTGACGAGGCATTTTCTTCTGGTCAAGCATTTCGTGAACCAGTACCGCACCACCGGCCAGACGTGCCGGCGCCTTGGTGAAGGACAGGTAGTAGAAAATGATGTTGTCCAGGCTGTCGAAGTTGTACTTGGGATCGTAGTAACGGAAGTAGACTTCCTGCTGGGAAGTAATCAGGGAGTAGGCACCATTACGCTGTACCGCCACTTCCGAAGCACGACGGACCACATACAGCCCGCGCCAGCGCAGGATATGGTTCCAGATCGCCTGCAGCGCCTTGTCTTCGTTGCTGCCACTCAGGATCGGGAACGGAATCCCGCCAAAGGCATTGTTAACGCCGGTCTCTGCCAGTGAAGCCTTGGTCGCGTTGCTTTTGGTATTGTCATAAACCCATTGCGGCGCGGAGGTGGAGCGGCGGCTTGGATAAACATTGAGTTTGAAAGTATCCGGGTAGGTTTTCAGCATACCCTGCACACCCTCAGGCACCTTGTCTGCATACTGCGACAGGTTCTGGGCGGTGATGGTGAATACTACCTTGTCATTCTTGAAAGGGTCCGGGTGGTGCTGGCCGGGACGGGTGTATTCCTTGGGGATATCCTTCTTCTGGATACCACCGGTCCAGTCGGGAATGCCAAGGCCAGTGGAAACGGCTTTACCGTTGCCTTTGACGTCAGCCCCGAACGGAGTCAGGGATTTACCCAACTTTGCCGCTTCTTGCGCGGACACGGCAGCCTGCACATTGGCCGCGACGCTCAGTGACAGCGCCAGCGCGCTGCCCATGGCGGTCAATTTCTTCAACATGATTGCTCTCCGAATAAACGGGCCGGAATCCCGGCCCGGAAAAAATTAAAACGAGTACTTAACAGAAACCGAAGCGTTGTTCCGGTCGGCCAGTTTGTTGGAATATTTGGCGCCCCAGAAGCTGGTGGCAGACATGCCCACTTCCAGGTTGTTCAGGTACACAAAATCCAGCCCCAGAGTGGCGGCCTTACGGTCTTCCATGAAGTTGCCGCCAATGGGCGAATTGCCACTCACGTCGTGGGCGACGCGAATGCTCGGCGCCATGGAAATACCGGCAAAAATATTGTTGTAGTTCGCTCTCAGAACGGCGCGGTAACCCCAGGATGTTTTATCTAATCCATAATCATCAGTTTCGCTATCTTCGACGACCCCGTCACCGTTTCCATTCAGGATATCAGCCTCTGTACCAAGAATGGCCGCTGTTGAGTTGTAGTAAAGGCCCGAACTTTCTAGTCCTTCAACGTGCTCCACACCCAACTCCACGAGCGCTACCAGTCCGTCAGTGCCCCAGGTTGGGCCGAAATTGAAAATGCTGACCAGAGAACCATTATAACTTTCTACTTCATCATAAAAGTAATATAGAGAGCCAGGAACAACATCTGTATCACCAGCCAAACAACTTCCACCTAACTCCGCTCTAACACAATGCTGGGTGAAGTTTTCGATTTTAGGCGTACCGTTTGCCGCTACCCGCGCCAAGTTCTGGATCAGGTTATCACCGACCTCATTGATGATCGCTCGCTTGGGTCGATAAGCCACTTCACCCGCCAGGGACATGGTACCAATGCTGGTGTTGAAGCTGGCCCCGAACATGTCCTGCTCTTCCACATAGGCCATCTGGTATTCGGTGGTATCGATAGTTCTCGCAACTGCAACAGGGTCAGCGGCTCCAGCCGTATTGATATTGTTAATTCGAGAGCCAACGATAGGGGTGCGAGCGTGGGTACGAGTGTAGTAAAGCGCGAATTCAGTACCATTCAGGCCTTCGGCAAAATAGCGATAGGCCAAACCAAACTGCCCATTATCCTTCGCTTCCTTATCCCGAATCCGATTTACGGTTACTTGAGTGTCTTCATAACCATAATTGGCACCGTAAGCTCCATCAGTATAAAGCTTGAAGGCATTCTCAAGCCCCGGAGCGCCAGCCCCGAGCGCAACTACCCGACCATCAATGATCACATTGTCTGCACCTTTCCCGGGAAAGGCATCGTGGGTGGAGAAATAGGTACCGACCGGTGCATCTTCAGAGTTTTTCCACTCGAACTGGTAGAACGCTTCCAACGTGGCATTAAACGTAAGCCCGTAAGAAAAGTACAAGCTGTCCAGCGGCAACAAGGCTTCCTTGATTTCGGAACCCGGCAACCGCAACGCGTTGAGATCGAAATAGTTAGCGGTATTCACGCCACCCTGAATGAACAGGGCCTCACCCCAGTTGATCACCTGCTGACCCAGACGTACATTCAAGGGCTTATCGAACAGATCGAAACTGCCCCAAACGTAGGCGTCCAGCATGCGAGCCCGCTGGCCGGCATAACGCTCGGCATCACGGGTAAAATCATCACCAATGCCGTTATTGGCATAATCCGAGTATGTCGCGTAGCGAGTAAACCCACTCGGAAAATTGGGCCCTGATTCTACCAGCGCCCCGCCATCATGACCGCCGCCCATGATCTGCTGATCATAGAACGCCGTGGCCCTCAGAAACATGCCGTAACGGCCCTGCCAGCTCAGGTCCAACTCTGGGGTAATCTTATAAACTAGGGATGCCAACCCGGTGTCATAATTGTTATTGGCATCGTTTTTGTTGATCTGTGAACCATAGCCATTGAGGGTCATGTCCACCACTTCACCGTTAGCCGCCAACATCCGGTCCTGTCCTTCTGTACGGAACAACGCACCGACAGACAAGGCGGTATCCAGTCGACCGGTCCAATCCGGGTTATCGAATTGCAGCTGAACCGCTGAGGCAGGAATTGACAAGCTGGTAAGGGCTGCAGCACCAGCAACAGCCATCGCTAACCTGGTTTTGCGCAGGGGATTATTATTCATGTAGCTCTCCGAATTGCCATGCATGGCTTTATTGTTCTTGCCCGGGTAGCGGCTTCTCCCGTTGTGCCATCGGTCCCATCATTCTCTCCGATGCACACCCCTACCCAGACTAAGTCTTAATTCTTACATATCGGGACCAAAAAGAAATCCCCCTTCAGTGTACATTTAACGACCAGCCAGTCACTACTTTTGTGCGCCCCCAGCCAAGCCGTGATCCGCCTGAGGCATCAACGTAACCAGGGCCACGGTCTGATACCCCACGTTGGCGAGAGGCTTGCAAAGTGCCGCGGCAACGTCTCACGATTCCGCCTTATACAAGTACCACGTCAATCAGGCCGTGAGTATCCGCCCAAGGACCTCGCTCAGATTGTCTGAGGCCTGCTTTTTCACCGCCTCCAGGGCAGATGCCAGCTGGCCACGACGCCCGGGTTCGAGCTTTGGCAGACGCGCGGCAGCGTTGGCCAGGCGGGCTGCGATCTGGGGGTTAATCCCGTCGAGTCGGGTCAAAACCGCCGCAAACAATCGGTACCCCTCCCCGTCAGCAGAATGGAAAGCCGACGGATTACCATTCGCCAGGGTGCCCACCAGGGCGCGTACGCGATTCGGGACAGTCCAGTCAAAAGCAGGGTGCGCCATTAGCGCCTCTATTGTGGACAGACTGGCAGGCCCCGGGATGGAGGCCTGAACCGCAAACCACTGGTCCATCACCAGAGCCTCATCGGCCCAGCGTTCTGCAAACTGGGCCAGCGCTTGATCTGCACCAGCCAGGTTGTAATGCACCAGCACACGCAATGCCGCCAGCTCTTCAGTCATGCACAAGGGCAGCTCGAACAATTCGACCGCCAGGCGTTGCGCTTCCGGGTGGACGGACGCCGCCAGGTAATCCAGCGCCAGGTTGCGCAACTGACGCCGCCCCATGGCACGGCCATCCATTTCCAGCTCGGTCGCAATCAGGTTTTCCGCCAGGGACAGCCAGTGATCCTGCAATGCCTTGCCCAGTGCCTGCTTCATGGCATGGTGAGCCACATGCACGCTGCCCGGATCCAGGGGGGTATGACGGTCCCCCAGGGCCACTTCACCGGGCAGTGACAACAGCAGGGCCGCCTGGGCCGGATCCTCATCGGCCCGGGCAATCACCTGTTCCAATACCGGCACCAGCAATTGCGCTTCGGCCCCGGCGGTCCCCTCCCCCGTGACCAGACGATCCAGGGCAGAGAAATAGAGCCGCTGGGCGGCGCTCCAGCGGCAGTAGCCATCACTGTCGTGGGCCAGCAAGCGAGACAACTGGCCATGATCGAAGGCGTAGTCCAGCACCACCGGCGCTGAAAAACCCCGCAGCAATGACGGTGTGACCGGCCCTGTGGCATCAACGCTGAAGGTCTGCTCTTCCCCGTCGATGATAATGACCTTCTCCCGATTGCCGGCCTCATCCAGTGGCAAGGGCTCACCGGCTTCGTCCAGCAAGGCCAGACGGACTGGAATCATCAACGGCTGCTTCTCCGCCTGTCCCGGTGTCGGGGGCGTATGTTGACGGAAGGTGAGCTGGTAGCGCCCATTTTCCAGCTTGTCCGTCACTGTCAGAATCGGGGTGCCGGCCTGACTGTACCAGCGCTTGAACTGGGTCAGGTCCCGGCCGGAGATCTCCTCCATGCAGGCAACGAAGTCATCACAGGTGACGGCTTGACCATCGAAACGCTCGAAATAACGATCTGTCGCGCGACGAAAGTCTTCAGGCCCTAACAGGTGGTACTGCATACGGACAATTTCGGCACCCTTTTCATAGATCGTCAGCGTGTAGAAATTATCAATTTTCTGGTATTCCGCCGGGCGTACGGGATGGGCCATGGGGCCCTGATCTTCCGGGAACTGATGGTTAACGAGAAAATCCACATTCTCCACCCGTTGCACGGCGGCGGAGTTCATGTCCGCAGAGAACTGCTGGTCGCGGAAGACGGTGAAACCCTCCTTGAGGCTGAGCTGAAACCAGTCTCTGCAGGTAACCCGGTTGCCGGACCAGTTATGGAAGTACTCGTGGGCCACCACGGATTCCACTCGCTGGAACCCCGCATCGGTGGTCGTGGACGGGTGCGCCAACACACAGGATGTATTGAAAATATTGAGGCCCTTGTTTTCCATGGCCCCCATATTGAAGTGGCTGACTGCCACGATCATATAGATATCCAGGTCGTACTCACGCCCATAGGTCTCTTCATCCCAGCGCATGGCATTTTTCAGGGACAGCATGGCGTGATCCAGCTTGTCCAGATCACGGTGCTCCGCATAAAGGCGTAGCGATACCCGGCGGCCGGAACCGGTGGTATAGCTGTCTTCCAGGCAGGCCAGGTCGCCGGCTACCAGGGCAAACAAATAGCAGGGCTTCGGGAAGGGATCCTCCCAGGTCACCCAGTGGCGATCCCCCTCCTCTCCTTGCGCGACCGGGTTGCCGTTGGATAGCAGCAGCGGGTAGCGCTTCTTGTCGGCGCGAACCGTGGTCGTAAAGCGGGCCAGCACATCCGGGCGATCCGGAAAAAAGGTGATGCGGCGAAAGCCTTCCGCTTCACACTGGGTGCAGTACATGCCGTTGGAGCGGTAGAGACCGTCGAGTGCGGTATTCTTTTCAGGCTGAATATCTACGATCGACGTCAGTTGGCAATGCTCAGGCAACCCCCTGACAATCAATTCATCGTCGCTGTACTCGTACTGACCATCATCCAGCGCAACCCCATCCAGGCTCAAAGCGCGCAGGGCAAGCCCCTCGCCATTGAAGCGCATTTCACCTGCCGGAACAGTAGACGCCGGATTATGCTTCAGAGACAAACGGCTGGTGACGGTTGTCACGCCATCATGGATATCCACATCCAGAACCACCTCTTCCACAAGATAGACGGGAGGCTGATATTCCTCCAACCGGGTGGTCTTAACTGCACTATGCGCGGTTTCCATGCATGACTCCTGCTGCGTTTCTGATGCTGCCCATATTAGACACTTGCCCTAAACGACAACACCCCGCAGAAGCGGGGTGTTGTCGTTTTCAGAGATAGTTGAATGTTATGGGGCTTGGATAAAATTCGACGCAGCCCCTTCACCAGCCGTACCAACAGCCGTTGCAGAGGGATCTGCTACAAAACTAACCACTTCAGTTTGCAGTTCACCTGTCGCCAAAAGCTCACCGCTAACAGGGTCGACCCCATCCGCCTCATTGGGGCGCAGCAGGGAGGCATGGTGGCCGATTGTCAGGTTCACCAGCGCGTTCATGGTCGTCAGGTCTTCAGCCCCTGGGCCTGGGCCCACCTGAACAGCAGCTAGTAGGCGGGCTAACGGAGTAGTGCCTGCCAGAGGTGCCGTTGCAACGCCATTGGGCACCACCTTATCCGCAGTATAGTCCTTGCCGTCACCCGCGACTCCGCCACCAACGATCTGCTGCACCAGCACAGGCACCGTCAATTCAGCACACTTCAGAATACTTGGATAGTGGCCTGCTCCGGCCTTTTCGAGATCGCATTCTTCAGCACCAGCAAGAGTTTCTGCAAAATTGACAGGGTCTCCAGAATCCACTGTACTTTGTGCAACATACAGAAATTTCTCGAAATCAGAACTGCCTGCCTCGATGCCGCCTGCCGCAAGTCCAGCCTGGATGCTGGGCCCCAATGCTTCGGAATTGATCAACACCTGAGTCAATTGCCCGCCGGCAGCAGATACCACAAGACCACTCAAAGGATTTAGCTTGCTTGCCAATGCCGGGTTAGCTGCATCTTTTGCCAACTTCCCATCCGCAGCAATCGCCAACTGGTTCACTGTGGCATAGGTCGTTCCCACAATACCGCCTAGAGACACACCGACCACTTTCACATCGCTGGTATCAAGTCCAACCAACTCTCCCGCTTCAAGTTCCGCATCAATGTTAGCAAGACTGGCATTAAGATTTAGCAAATCCATTACACTCTGCCGGAGGTTGTCACGAGTATTCGTCAACACGCCCAGGTTTATGAAATTGAGTGCCGCGTTACCTTCTTCAAAAGCACGTCCACCGTGCAAAGGCAAATCAATCGCCACTGTTGCCACACAGGCTTTTGCCAAGCTATGTGCAAGCGCCACTACAGAAGTGCGGTCACTGCCGATGCCATGCACATACATTGCCACAGGCAAACCATCAGGCTTCGCGGCAGCACAAGTCACACCCGGCGCGACCTCGTAGGCAGGGTCAGGGAGAGTAACCTGCAAAGGAACAGACTCCACACTTGCTTGTTTTGCAAAGGGATAGCGATACGTAACATTGAACGTGGACTTATCCACATCAGGCAAAGGCAACTGCTCAGGAAGAGTCTCAGCCACCTCCTCAGGAAGACTCGCTTTTACTTTGGGAAGTAGTGCCGCCCCAAGCTCTTGATCTGCCTGCCAGCTATCTAGTTTGTAATTCCCTGAAACCGTTGTCTCCGGCGTCCGAAGGTAATACGGAAGATCCATTGAGCCGAAGTACAACGAAACCACACCCTCAGCAAGAGCGCCTTCTGTCAGAACATTGGCATCCACACCAGCCGGCGATACCGAAACATTCCTTGGCTGAGGCGAATTCAAAGTCACGCCCTCCATGAGAATGGCTCCGAGATTCTGTACAGCTGAAACCGCATCTACACCAAAAGTCTGCCTCTGAGCCTGCACAATGGCCGCATTAGATGCGGCATTTGCCAACAACGGTGCTACTGGATCAGTCGTGGTAAAGGTAAAAGAAATGGCAATACTGTCTTTCGCTGCCTGCGATGTCGGATCTCCCGTTAACACTGCTGCCGCCAGTGATTCCCAGCCGCCTATTGCCGTACGGATAGATTGCAAGCTCGCAGCGAAAGTCGCCGCAGTAGCATCATCTGCCGTTCTCAGCAAATTGTATTGGAAGGAGGGACTAACAGGATTACCATCAACATCCTTCACGCCGTTTGTAATAAATACAAGGTACTTGGTTGCAGGCAAAAGCGGGTTTAGAGGAGTAATACGCAGCGTATTGCCATCACCATTGGCTAGCGAGACGACACTAGCGCTAATCGCTGTTTCAGCTAGAGCATCAGCATCAGGCGCAACCACATTCTTCAGATCCAGCGCATCTCCATTAGTTACCAGAGGAACCAAGAAAACATTTGGCTGTGCGCACTGCATCATAGCTTGATCAAGAAGCGTACAAAGACTCCCTGCATCCAAGCTTCCACCAGCAAAGCCAACATCAAAGGAAGCGTTCGTAGAGAACCCATCCAGCGATCTGATAGCAGTCGATACCGGGTTGCTGCCGCCAGTGTTAGCAGTACCGTCGCTGGTAGCCGCCGCCGCAAACAGTAAGTCGGTATTGAGGGGCAAATCAGAGACCGCCGGATTAAAACGTGCATAGGTGCCGAGGTCATCAAGGGAAACGGCACCCTCACTCTGATCAGGAACGGTATCACTGCCGCCACCACAGGCCGCCAGTGCCAGGGCCACTGCCGCAGGCAGTACTTTCTTGTAGATATGCATGGGTTCTCCCAAACCATTTGTTATCTTTTTTATTTCTGATTGCGCCGCTATCTCCCATAACGCACCCAGAAAGACATCTTCCGCGTGTGCCGAGTCTGCGTCGGCTACGCTACACAACGGAGTTGTCACCTAGGAAGAATACAGTATGTTAAGGAGAGCACCAACGGTCTTTGACGGGAAAAGAAGGACGGTAGTCCGACAGGCGGTATCCAGGCGACGACCAGCCAGTCATCGCCTTTGAGGGGGGCGCTAGCAGGGCTATTGCAGTCGATCCGGGGCTCGCAGGATCACCGGCTGCTCCTCCTGCGCCTCTCCTTCACTCTTGCACTGCTGCTCCATGTAGCCAGTGCGCTGCTCCTCTGGCAGGTTGCGGGCTTCCCAGGCGATGACCGCCTGCAGACAGGTTTCACGCTGCTCACGAGTCAGCGGCCGCCCATCTGCCCATTTGCCGGTTTCGATGGCGCGCCGCATGTTGTCGCAGACCTCCGGGGTCATGGCGGCAATCAGTTCATCAAAGCTCTGGTAGGTCATATCGATCACTCATTTACGCTGCAGCTGCATCTCGGACAGAGTCGCCATGCAAGCATGACTCCAACTGGGTACGGTGCAGCCTTATCAGTCTAACGCTTCCCTGATTTTCAACTGCTGTCACCGGGGCGGGTACTCCAGCCCAGCTTGGAACGACAGGCCTGGTAGAAATCATGGCCTGGCGGGTGAATCAGGTGCAAACGGTGGGGCTTCTTGCGAATGGCGATCACATCGTCCACCTGCAGGCGAATCCCGGCGGTGCCATCGCAACTGACCAGCGGGCGGACCTTTTCGGTGGTGATATGGATCTTGATCTCGCTATCCCCGGCCACCACCAGCGGGCGACTGGTGAGGGTATGGGGATTGAGCGGCACCAGCACCATGGCATCCAGCTTGGGGTGCATGATGGGCCCGCCACCGGACAAGGCGTAGGCAGTAGAACCGGTGGGGGTGGAGATGATCAGGCCGTCGGAGCGCTGGCCATAGACAAAGTGGCTGTCGATCACCAGTTCAAAATCGATCATGTGCACACTGTCACCGGACAGCAGTACGATGTCATTCAGGGCGCAGCCCTCGCCCACCACGGTCTTGCCTCGGCGCACTTCCAGGTCCAGCAGAAAGCGCTTTTCCGTGGTGTACTCACCATCCAGCACCTGCCCTACCCGGCTTTCGATTTCAGAGGGAAGAATATCAGTGAGGAACCCCAGGTGACCCCGGTTGACGCCCAATACCGGCACATCGAAACGGGCCAGGGTGCGGGCTGCACCCAGCAGGCTGCCGTCGCCACCAACCACGATCACCAGATCACAGGCCTCGCCCATCTGCACAGCAGAGGCGGCCTGCAAGCCCATTTCCGGCAGGCTGCCGGCGATGTGCTTGTCGAGGATTACGGTACAGTCCCGTCCGTTGAGAAAGTGAATCAGCTGACGCAGGGAGTACAGCGCCTGTTCACTTTCGGAGCGGGCAATCAGGCCGATATTGCGGAATTTGTTGCTAAAAGTCTCTTGCGCCACACGAATCCTGGGCAGCCTGGGCTGCATCCGGTGAAGGGCTCGCCCGCCATCCGGTGGGCGACGACCCTGGCCAGAATCCGTGATTGCAGCGTGGCAGCCCCGGATTCAGGCCTGTGTCAGGTATTCGTTCAGGTTAGCAGCATTGGCATTCAGACCGCCATCCAGAACGATTACGTCCAAGCCGGCGTTTTTTAACAGAAAAGCTGCCGTGGCGCTACGTCGACCGGTATCACAGTAGGCAATATAGGTCTTGCTGGGGTCCAGCAGGCGGGATTTCAGCCGCAACACATTCAGCGGCATATTGGTAGCTCCGACCAAGTGCTCCTGGTCAAATTCATCGCTGGTGCGCACATCCAGCCACCAGGCGCCTTTCTCTGCGGCGCCCAGTACATCTTCGGCCGGCATGGTGTTAATGATGGGCTCGCGCAGCAGGGCATCGAAGTCCTGGCGCTCCAGCTTCATCAGCACCCCGTCGGTGGCCATGGTCACGGTGGCATTACGGGGCTTACCGGAGAGCAGTGCCTCTTCACCAAACCACTGCCCTTCTTCCAGCATGGCCACGGGAGTCGGCGCATTGTCCCCCATGCTGATCGCCACCTCGCAAACCCCCTCCTTGAGGATATAGCAACAATCTGCTGCTTCACCCTGGCGAATGATCACCTCACCCTGCTTGTGGCGATTAGCCTTCAGGCGCCGGAAGATTTCCAGAATATTGGTGGGGGGAACCCGGTGAAACAGCTTGGATTTGAGCAGCCGGATCATCCACTCCCGGTCATTCTGGTAAGCAGAGTTGGCATTAATATCGAGGATCACGTACCCGGCGGACTGGTCCCAGGACAAAATGGTGTCCAGGCGAAAGCTGTCAAAGCGCACCACGCTGACCTCGGTCAGAGCCCGAGCCGTACTGCGACGGGGCTGGACATGCTCTAACGGGTGCCAGGAAGCCGTATCCCCGGCACTGACAATCCGTGTCTGCCCCGCTTCATCGGTCAGCTCGACCTTGCCGCTTAGCAAGTAAATCGTGGTGTTGTCCTTGTCGCCCTGCGAAAAAAGGGCATCTCCTGACGCAAAGCGACACACTTCCTGCTGGTCCAGCAACCAGTCCAGCTGGTCCCCGGACAGCGCATTCACTGGCACAAAGGTCTGCAAAAGGCTTTTATCAATGGATTCCTGTGCCATAACAGCCGCTCCCGGATTCTTGTTCTGAAGACAACATCATACTTTCAGCGTAGAGAATGCAAAAAACCTACCATTTTTCATGGAAATGGCACTGGTTCACATTCCGGTATCAGCGAAAGCGCAACACATTGTCGATGGCGGAATCATTCCGGCAATTGGGGCAACGATTGGCATTGCAGTCAGAAACCCCGGGCTTGAACTGATTGGGCACTTCCACCCGGATCACACGCTTGCCACAGGCTTGCTGATCGGCACCCACCGGGACCTGGCAGACCGGGTTTTCGTAGTGAGCCAGCCAGGCCCGATAGTGGTCTTCGGTAACCAGGCACTTACGCGCCGCAAAGGCCACCGGATTTTCCATATAACTGCCGATCTGGTCGGCGGAAATCGAGATATGTCCCGCCCCAGGGTGAAAGGCAATAAAGCTCAACCCCAGGCTCTCCAGTTTCTCCAGCACCTTCTGGGCCCCGGTACTGGCCTCTTTGACCCGGTTCCGCTTGAGCTCACCAAGCTCCTGCTTGAGCTGACTGATCAGATCATCCCGGGTCAGCACATCCATTTCCTTGGCGTGGATCTGCTCGGAAAGCTTGGCACGCTCTTCCTCGATGCGCTGCTCCAAAGCCAGCTTGTACTGCTCAGTCAGCACCTCCAGCTCACTCCCCTGGGACTGGCTTTGCTGGCTCTGCTCCTCAAGGCTCTGGGTCAGGGAAATCACCTGGGCTTTCAGTGAATCGTTTTGCTCGCGAAGGGCCACATTCTGGGATTTGAGGGTTTTGAACTGGCCCATGACTTTTTCCAGCTGGGCATTCAGGATCTCTTCCTTCTGCTGGGCGGCATAACGCAATTTCCCCACCTCTTCGGAGTGGGAATTCTCCAGCGTCTGCACCCGCAGGCGCAGCTCCTTGATAATTCGGGCCAAGCGAACCCGTTCTTCGTCGGCCTCTTTCCGGCTTTCACTTTGATCCGGGGCAATGGTGGGCGCCTTCGTCTCGGCACCAATCACCGGCGGCGGCGTGGCCGGCATGGAATCCAGCTCGTCATCGATCTCAAGACCCAGCTTCGGACCACGCTCCCGAATGGTGTCACGAATAGCAATAAAATCATTGGCCCCCGGCTTCATGCCCGGGTCCCACATCTGGTCCTGGTGCCAGGCCACCGGGCACTGGCTGCGACAGGCCAGGCGAATCGGCCCGGCGCCCATATCCGGGCCCTGCCCCGCATGCTCTGCCAGATGGCGCAGCGGCACATTCCAGGTGGTGTCGGCCATGCCGTCTTCGTCAAAATCGATGGTAAAAAGGACCAGCGAGCGGACCCGTAACTGGCCATTGACCAGACAGTAGGCGCCGCGGACCTCCTTGTCGGCAAATTCAGGCACACCCACCATGCCATCAAGGATCGCCTCAAAATCCGCATACAGCATGCTTTTGGTAATGCCCCGATGATCAAAAAACAGAATCGCTTCGGACGTCACGGAGGATAGAGGCATGTGTCCTTCCCTTGAGAATTATTGTAGTTAGCCACTGACTCGCCACAGCGTCACTGTCTGCGGTGCCGAAAAAATACAGGCATGACAGCAAGAGTCAGGGTGCTGCCAATTATAGTCAGCCCCAGGCAAAAGAGTGTGACCTGAATGGCAGTAAAAAAAAAGGTTCATCGCGGATTAGCGGGAACGAATGAGGTGGCGGCGGGTGATCCGAGTTAAGTTGTTTGTGCGACCAAGCAACCAGACAAGGACACCGC
>Ga0208834_100197_pt1 | contig 24085 bp, 19 predicted proteins | sample DeeseametaMP1787_FD_184182 | JGI IMG/M metagenome (GOLD analysis project Ga0208834, IMG submission 184182) | Marine microbial communities from the Deep Pacific Ocean - MP1787 (SPAdes) | ecosystem: Environmental > Aquatic > Marine > Oceanic | place: North Pacific Ocean | collected 2011-05-03 | reverse complement strand
TCGTCGTAGTAGGTGACCTGCCCCTGCATCACCGCCATCACGTTCAGCGGGGGAGTCCAGCGCTGGGTGGTCTGCCCGACGATGCCCAGCAGCGCACCACTGGCGACTGCCAGGCCGAAGAGCACGCCCACGGTCGCGACGGTGCTGCGGAACAGCATCGTCAGCGCGTAGCCGCCCAGCGCGGTGGCCCCGGCGAGCACGCCGGTGCGCAGTGCCTGCTCGTAGCCGTCGCCGACCACCCCGTCGGCCACCGCGACGTCGCGCACGGAGGCCAGCGTCGTGACGCCCCACCAGTACGCCGACAGCACGGCCGTGGCCAGCAGCAGGCAGGTCAGCGTGACCGCGACGGCCTTGGTCGCCCAGACCCGTCCACGTCGTGGCTCGAAGAGCAGCTGGTTGCTCATCGACCCGGTGTTCCAGTCGTGTCCCACGAAGGTCGTGCCCAGCAGGAGCACCAGCGCGAGCACCAGCGTGCTGGCGGCCAGGACCGTCCCGTCGAGCTCCTGCGCGGGCCTCAGCGTCTGGCGTCCGCCGTACCAGCCGGCGATCATCTCGCGGCACCCCTCCGGCTCGACGGCCTCGCCGGAGTAGTCGACGTACTGCTCCGGTCGGCGTTCGCAGCGGGCTACCTCGCGCTGCGCGTAGCGCTCGGAGAGCAGCGAGTCGATCTCGGCCTCGCTCATCGGCCGGGTGTTCCACGCGGTGGTGGTGAGGAGCAGCGCCGGCAGCACCACGACGGCCACGAGCAGCAGCAGGACGGCCCGGCGCCACCGCAGGCGCGTCAGCTCGACCAGCAGGCCCCTCATCGGCCCGCCTGCTCGGCGTCGGCGGCCGCGTCGACATCGGCGGTGAGGGAGAGGAAGTAGGACTCCAGGTCCTGGCGCGAGGGGACCAGCTCGCTGACCCAGATGTCGCGGGCGGCGAGCAGGCGGGTGATGGCGGCGGGGTCGTCGGTCTCGACCGCCAGCACGGCGCCGTGCGCGTGGTCCGCGTCGTCCTCCAGGTGGACGGTGAGGCCGGCGGTGCGCAGCACGCCGGCGGCCGCGGCGGCGTCGGTGCAACGGACCCGGTGGCTCGTGGCGGCGCCGAGCAGCTGGTCCACGCGCCCGGAGGCCAGGACCTTCCCGTGCCCGATGATCGTGGCCGCGGTGCACACCTGCTGGACCTCCGCGAGGATGTGGGAGCTCAGCAGCACGGTCGTGCCCGCCTCGCCCAGCGCGCGGATCGTGTCACGGACCTCGCGGATGCCCGCGGGGTCCAGGCCGTTGGTCGGCTCGTCGAGGATGAGCAGGGCGGGGTCCTTGAGCAGCGTCGCCGCGATGGCCAGGCGCTGCTTCATGCCCAGGGAGTAGGTCTTGTAGCGGTCGCCGTCACGACCGGTGAGCCCGACCGTCTCGATCGCCGCATCCGCCCGGGTGTCAGGGGCGCCGATCGAGCGGGACAGCAGCAGCAGGTTGCGACGCCCGGAGATGTTGGGGGAGAACTTGGGCGACTCGACGACCGCCCCCACGCGCCCCACGACGTGCGGCAGCCGCTCCGGCACGGGCTCGCCGAAGAGCCGCATCGTGCCCGACGTCGCCCGCGCCAGCCCGAGCAGCATGCGGATGGTGGTGGTCTTGCCGGAGCCGTTGGGCCCCAGGAAGCCGTGCACCCCGCCGGCCTCGACGGCCAGGTCGAGCCCCGCCACGGCCACGCGGGTGCCGCGGCGGGTGGGGTACTCCTTGCGCAGGTCGCTGGTCTCGACGACCGGTCCCGAGGAGGTGCCCACCTCGGGACGATCTCACGCCCCCGGTCGGCTGTGGATCTCGACGCGCGGACCGCCCACAGCGGCGCGACCCGGCTCGGGGCGCGGCTCGTAGTCGGGGGTGGGGAAGTATTCGGCCCAGGCGAGCATCTGGGTCAGCTCGTGCTCGAGGACGGGCACCACGTCTGCGACGCTGATCCGTCGACCGACCTCCGCGGTGAGGGAGGTGACCCCCGCGTCGTCGATGCCGCAGGGGACGAACCGGTCGTACCAGCTCATGTCGACGTCGCAGTTGAGAGCGATGCCGTGCATGGTCACCCCGCGCGAGACGCGGATGCCGATCGCACCGATCTTGCGCTCGGGGCGATCGGTCGTCGCGCGCAGCCACACGCCGCTGCGACCCGGGACACGCGCGGACCGGACGCCGAACTCCGCGCAGGTGGCGATCATGGCTTCCTCCATGCGGCGGACGAAGTCGACGACCCGGACGTGCTCGGGCAGTCTGACGATCGGGTAGGCGACGAGCTGGCCCGGACCGTGGAAGGTGATCTTCCCGCCGCGGTCGACGTCGATGACGGGCGCGCCCCCGGGGTCGAGGGGGCGCTCGTGCGGGTCGGTGCGCTTGCCCGCCGTGAACGTCGGGGGGTGCTCGAGGAGGAGGACGGTGTCCCGGGACTCTGCGTCGACCACCCGCTGGTGGACGCGCCGTTGCAGGTCCCAGGCCGTCAGGTAGTCCACGGCTCGGTCGCCGATCCCGACCAGGACGAAGTCGATGGTGTCGGGAGTCATTCCGTGAGCCTACGCCCCCGGGTCAGGGGTCCAGCCGCTGCAGCCCCGCCTGCACGACCGCCCGCACGTCGGGGTCGCGGAAGACGAAGCCCTGGTCCAGCAGCGCCTGCGGGCGGGCGTTGACCGAGCCGAGCAGCTCGGGGGCCATCGGGCCGGCCGCGACCTCGAGCACCTTGGCCGGGACCCGCGCGAACGCCGGGCGGTGCACGGCCGAGGCGAGGGTGCGGGTGAACTCGGCGTTGGTCGGGGTGTCGACGCAGCACAGGTTGACGGGCCCGTGGGCGTCGTCGTCGGCCGCGAGGTGCAGGACGGCCCCGACCCAGTCGCGCAGGGAGATCATCGGCATGTGCTGGGTGCCCTTGCCGAGCTTGCCGCCCAGGCCGCTCTTGAAGAGCAGCGTGAGCGGACCGAGCGGGGCGCTGCGACGGTCCATCACGGGCGAGGTGCGGAGCACGACGACGCGCGCGCCGGCCTCGCGGGCCGCGTCGGTCGCCTCCTCCCACTGCCGGGTGACGGTGGTGAGCAGCGCGTCGCCGGTGCTGGGGGAGGTCTCGGTCAGCACGGTGTCGCCCTGCGAGCCGTAGATCGCGATCCCGTTGCCCGCGAGGTACGCCGCCGGCCGCTCGCTCTCGGCGATCGCCCGTGCCAGCAGCCGGGTCGTCGTCACCCGGCTCTCCAGCACGTCCTGCGCCCAGCGCTTGGAGTGCACGTTGCCGACCAGCGGAGCGCCCGCGAGGTTGACCACGACGTCGGCGGACTCGATGACGTCGCGGTCGTAGACGTCGGAGTACGGGTCCCACGTCGACTCACCCTCGTGCTCGGCCGGGCGACGCACCAGGCAGGTGACCCGGTGCCCCTGCCGCTGCAGGGCAGCGGTCAGGTGGGTGCCGAGGAACCCCGACGAGCCGGCGACGACGACGTGCAGTGACATGCCATCAGCCTGCCAGGGTGCCTCTCACCCGGCCAGGTGCCTCTCGGCAGCCGCTCAGCCCGCCAGGTGCGACCAGCGGGCGGCCAGCTCCGACCAGGGGCCGGAGTCGGCGACCCGACCGTCGGTGAGCACCACGACCCGGTCGGCGCGGGCCAGGGCCGCGCCCTTGGAGGTCGCGCCGATGACGGTGGCCCCTCGCTCGCGCAGGGTCTCCCACAGCTCGATCTCGGTCGCGGCGTCGAGGGCGGACGACACGTCGTCGGCCAGCAGCAGCTCGGCGTCGCAGGCCAGGGCACGGGCCAGCGCGAGTCGCTGGACCTGCCCGCCGGAGAGCCGGACGCCCCGGTGACCGACGAGCGCGTCGATGCCACCGGCCTCGGCGATGTCGGGACCGAGACGGGAGGCCTCGACCGCGGGCTCGACCCGACGGTCGGGGTGGTCAAGGGCGACGTTGCCGCGGAAGGTCCCCGAGAGCACCCGGGGGACCTGCGCGACGTGGGCGACCCGACCCGGGCGCAGCTCGACCTCGGGGTCGGTGACGACTCGGTCGTTCCACCGCAGCTCGCCGGTGCTGCCGATCAGCCCGGCCATCGCGGCGAGCAGCGAGGACTTGCCCGAGCCGACCTGGCCCAGCAGCAGGACCAGCTCCCCGCCCTCGACCGTCAGGTCGACCTCCTCGGCGCCCAGCGTGCCGTCGTCGTGGAGTGCGGTGAACCCGCGCAGGCTGATCTGGCGCAGCGGCTCCCTGTCGGTCGGCGCCGGCGCGGGGGAGCGGCCGTGGACCAGATCGACCCCGGGGGCCAGCTCCATCAGGTCGCCGCCGCCGGCGAGCTCGCTGGTCGCACGCATCCACGCCTTGGTGCCGGGGGCCTCGGTGACCACCGAGCCCGCGACGCGGCCGAACCAGTCGAACCCACTGACCGCGTTGGCGACCAGCAGGGCGGTGGCCAGGCCCCATCCGCCGCCGACGAAGATCGCCCAGGCGGCGACGACGCCGGCCTGCACCATCACGATCGGGACGCCGTCGAGCAGCGCCTGGACACGGTGCTCGCGCACGGCCGCGTCGACACGGCCGCCGTCGACCTGGCGCAGGTGACGGTGCACGTCCGGGGTGGCGGCGGCCAGCTTCACGGTGCGCACCGACTCCAGCGTGGAGACCAGCGAGCGGCCGAAGCGGGCCCGCGCGGCGGAGGAGGCGGCGGCCGAGCGGCCCGCTACCCGACGCCCGAGCGAGGACGCCAGCGCGGAGATGCCCATGACCAGCAGCAGGATGCCTCCGGCGACCAGGCTGCGCGCGATGAGCGCGGTGACCAGGGCGATGAGCAGGCCGTTGACGAAGTCGACCCAGCGGTCGGCGTAGCGGGCGAACCGGTCGGCGTCCATGGCGCGGGCCACGACCTCGCCCGGGGGCGTGCGGTGCAGTCGGCGCTGCTCGGTCTGGCCCTGCAGCACGGCGGCGCGGACCCGGATCATCACCGCGACCCACCACCGCGGGTATCGCCGGATGGCCGAGGCCAGCAGCAGCGGGCTGACCAGGATCGAGACGACCAGGGCGATGGTCAGCAGCCAGGGGGAGCGGCCCTGCTGCAGGTCGGAGACGACCAGGCCCCACAACCACCCGGTCACCGCGCCGAAGGCGCCGGTGAGCGCGGAGAGCAGGAAGAGCCAGATGGCGACGAAGCCCCAGCGGGGCTCGATGCGCAGCGCGTTCCAGGTGCCGCGCGCCAGGCTCGGGATCGGGCGCAGGGCCGGGGGCGACGGGGGAGTGCCGATCCGGCGCGCGCTGCCGATGCCCGTGACGTGGGAGTCGAGGGAGGAGTGCTGCGAGGACTCCGGCAGCTCCGGGGGCGGCGTCAGGTCGGTCGAGTCGCTGGCGTCCAGCAGGCTGCGGAACGGACCGGGCCGGGCGGCGAGCTCGGCACGCGGCCCCTGCTGGACCACCCGGCCGTGGTCCATCACCACGATGCGGTCGGCCCGCTCGGTGGTGGAGAGCCGGTGGGCGACCAGGAGGCCGGTGCGACCGGTCAGCAGTCGGTCGGCCGCGCGCACCACGCGCGCCTCGGTGACCGGGTCCATCCGGGCGGTGGCCTCGTCGAGCACGACCACGTGGACGTCGCGGACCAGCAGCCGTGCGAACGCGACCAGCTGCTCCTCACCGGCCGACAGGGTCAGCCCGCCGGGGCCCAGGAGCGTGTCGAGGCCGTCGGGCAGACCGGCCACCCAGTCGGTGAGCGCCAGCTCGGCGACCGCCGCCTCGACGCGAGCCCGGGGGAGGTCGCCGAAGAGCGCGATGTTCTCCGCGAGGGTGCCGGCGAGGATCTCGGTGCGCTGGGTGACCACGCCGACGGACGCGCGCAGCTGCTGCAGGTCGAGCTCGAGCACGTCGGTGCCGTCGATGAGGACGGTGCCGCGCTGCGGCTCCACGGCGCGGGAGACCAGCGAGGCCAGGGTCGACTTGCCCGATCCGGTGCGGCCGACGAAGGCGCAGGTCGTGCCGGGCTCGATGGTCAGCTCGACGCCCTCGAGCGCGAAGGTGCCGGTGCCGTAGGAGAAGTGCAGGTCGCGGAAGCGCACCTGCGGCACCCGGTCGGGCATCGGCACGCCCCCGGTCGGCTCGGGCACGGCGCCGAGCAGGGTGCGCAGCCGCAGCACCGCTCCGAACCCGGCCTGCAGATCAGGGAGGTGCCGGGCCAGCTGGTCGACCTGGCCGACGAACTGGGTGGTGACCAGGAACAGCGTGATGAGCGCTCCGGTCGAGAGACGCCCGTCGATCACCAGGGCGACGCCCGCCAGCCCGATGGCGGCCAGCATGGCGTGCAGCAGGGTGCCGGTGCGCCGGCTGACGCTGCTCTCCATCGCCAGCACCTCGTCGAAGCGTTGGTGCAGCGTCGAGGCGAGCTCGGTGCAGCGGCGTACGACGTAGGACTGGCCCAGGCTGGTGCGCAGGTCGTCGCGGGCGGCCACGCCCTCCTCCATCGCCGCGGCGTGGTCGGTCCAGGCCATCTCCTCGATGACCTTGCGTCGCGAGATCTCCGGGAGCCGCGACCTGACGAACCAGAAGGTGACGACAGCGGTGACGGGGAAGAGCACGAAGGCCGGGGCCCACGTGAGGCCGGCGACCAGCCACAGCGGCCCCGAGGCCAGCAGGGTGCGCATCGCCATCCAGACGCTCTGGCGCAGCAGGCTGCCGACCTCGTGGGTGTCGTCGTCGACGCGGTCGAGGATCTCGCCGACCGCCTGCTCGCTGAGCTCGGCGAGCGGCTGCGCCATGGCGGCGTCCAGCAGGTCGCCGCGCAGCCGGCCCTCGGCCCGGTCGACCACGCCGGCCCACACCGTGCGCGCCACGGTGTCCACCAGGGCGCCGCCGACCACGCACAGGGCCAGCAGGCCGAGCAGCCCGGTGGTGGGCCCGTCGGCCAGACGACCGGCCACGACGGTGCCCAGGCTCGTGCCGATCGCGGCCACGAAGGCGCCGAGCACGCAGGCCGCAGCGACCGGCCCCCGGAGACGGCGCCAGTCGATCGGCTGGCGGTGGTCGGTGGTGGGCAGGACGGGCTGGGTGGGCCGCGGGGTGGGCGGCGAGACGGTGCTGGTCACGGTGGGTCGAACCTACGACGACGGACCGACATCGCGCTCCTTGATTACGGTCCGGTCACGGCCCCGCCGGTCGAGACCCCGGGACGCACGACGACCCGCCCGGGTCTCCCCGGACGGGCCGTCGTGATGGCGCTGGTGCGAAGGGTCGTCAGACTTCGAACGAGCCGGACTCCAGGCGCTGCTTGACCTCCTGGAGGAACCGACCGGCGTCGGCACCGTCGACCAGGCGGTGGTCGTAGGTCAGCGCGAGGTAGACCATGTGTCGCACGGCGATGGTCTCGCCGAGGTTCGGGTCGTCGATCACCACGGGACGCTTCACCACGGCACCGGGGCCGAGGATGGCGACCTGCGGCTGGTTGATGATCGGGGTGTCGAAGAGCGCCCCGACGCTGCCGAGGTTGGTGATCGTGAAGGTGCCGCCGGACAGCTCGTCGGGACCGATCTTGTTGGTCCGGGTGCGGGCCGCGACGTCGGCGATCTTCTTGGCCAGGCCCGAGATCGACAGGTCGCCGGCGTCCTTGACCACGGGGGTCAGCAGGCCCTTGTCGGTGTCGACGGCGAACGCGACGTGCTCGTGGTCGTGGAAGGTGACCTCGCCCGCCTCGTCGTCGATGGTCGCGTTGAGCTTGGGGTGCTGCTTCAGCGCGTCGACGGCCGCCTTGGCGAAGAACGGCAGGAAGGACAGCTTCACGCCCTCGCGGGCCAGGAAGTCCGCCTTGGCGGCGTCGCGGAGGCGGGCGACGTTGGTGACGTCGACCTCCACGACCTGGGTCAGCTGCGCCGAGGTCGCCAGCGACTCGTTCATCCGGGTCGCGATGATCTTGCGCAGGCGCGACATCTTCTCGGTGGTGCCCCGCAGCGGCGAGGGGTTGACCGGCACGGGGGCGCCGGTGGCGGCCGGGGCGGAGGGGCTGCTGGCAGGCGCCGACGCGGCGGGCGCGGCGGGCTGCTTGGCGGCCTCCGCAGCGGCGAGCACGTCCTGCTTGCGGATGCGGCCACCGACACCGGTGCCCTCGACGGTGGACAGGTCCACCCCGTGCTGACCGGCCAGCTTGCGCACCAGCGGCGTGACGTAGCCGGCGCCGTCCCCGGAGCCGCCCGAGGACGAGGAGGTCTCCTGGCGCGGGGGCTCGGAGGCCCGGGCTGCGGGCTGGGACGGCGACTCCTCGGCCGCCGGTGCCGGCTCCTTCGCCGGGCTGGGCTGCTTGTCCTCGCTCTTCGGCTCCGGCTCCGGCTCGGGCTCCGGCTCCGGCTCCGGCTCGGGCTGGGACTCCTCGGCGGGGGCGGCGGAGCCGTCGCCGATGACGGCGAGCTCGGCGCCGACCTCGACGGTCTCGTCCTCGGAGACCTTGACCTCCAGCAGCGTGCCCGCGACGGGCGAGGGGATCTCGGTGTCGACCTTGTCGGTGGAGACCTCGAGCAGCGGCTCGTCGACCTCCACGCTGTCGCCGACCTGCTTGAGCCAGCGGGTGACGGTGCCCTCGGTGACGGACTCGCCCAGGGCGGGCAGCGTCACCGACGTGCCGGAGCCACCGCCGGACCCACCGCCGGACCCACCGCCGGACCCGCCGGAGGCGGCCGGGGCCTTCTCCTCCTCGGGGGTCTCGTCACCGGGGGGCAGGTCGCCGGTCTCTTCGGCGATCTCCTCCTCCTGCTCGGCCTTCTTCTCGGCCTCGCCCTCGTCGGCCGGCTCGGCCTCGGTGGTGGCGGAGTCCTCGGCGGAGGCATCGCCGGAGTCGTCACCGGAACCGGCGGACTCGCCCTCCTCGCCGATCATCGCGAGGACCGCACCGACCTCGACGGTGTCGTCCTCCTCGGCCTTGATCTCGAGCAGGGTGCCGGCGACGGGTGAGGGGATCTCGGTGTCGACCTTGTCGGTGGAGACCTCGAGCAGCGGCTCGTCGACAGCGACGGTGTCGCCGACCTGCTTGAGCCAGCGGGTGACGGTGCCCTCGGTGACGGACTCGCCGAGCGCCGGGAGGTTGACTTCGGTGGCCAATGCGGTTCCTTCGGTAGCAGGTGGAGTGGAGCTGTCCGGGTGGCTCAGCCGTGCGCGTGCAGCGGCTTGCCGGCGAGGGCGAGATGGGCCTCGCCGAGCGCCTCGTTCTGGGTGGGGTGGGCGTGCACGAGCGGGGCGACGTCCTCGGGGTGGGCCTCCCACGCGTAGATCAGCTGGGCCTCGCCGACCAGCTCGCCGACGCGGTCGCCGACCATGTGGACGCCGACGACGGGACCGTCGGTGCGGCGCACGAGCTTCACGAAGCCCTGGGTCTGCAGGATCTGGCTCTTGCCGTTGCCGCCGAGGTCGTAGGTCAGCGTCTCGATCGCGTCGTCGCCGTACGTCGAGCGGGCGGTCTCCTCGTCGAGGCCGACCGAGGCGATCTCGGGGTGGGAGTAGGTGACGCGCGGGATCGCGGACTCCTCGACCGGGACCGGCGCGAGGCCGGCGATCTCCTCGGCGACGAAGATGCCCTGTTGGAACCCCCGGTGGGCCAGCTGCAGGCCGGGCACGATGTCGCCCACGGCGTAGACGCCCTCGAGGTTGGTGCGGCAGCGCTCGTCGGCCAGCACGAACCCGCGCTCCATGGCGACGCCCTGCTCGGCGTACCCCAGCCCGTCGGTGGCGGGGCCGCGACCGACGGCGACCAGGAGCAGCTCGGCCTCGATGACCGAGGTGGCGCCCTTGGCTTCCTCGACGGTGACCGCGACGCCCTCGGGGGTGCGCTCGACGGAGCTGAACCGGGTGGAGGTCTTGAAGGTGATGCCGCGCTTGCGGAACGCGCGCTCGAGGGCCTTGGAGGACGCGGGGTCCTCGGCGGCGACCAGCCGGGGCAGCGCCTCGACGATCGTGACGTCGGCACCGAAGGAGCGCCACACGCTCGCGAACTCCGAGCCGATGACGCCACCGCCGAGCACCACCACCGAGGACGGCACGTGCTCCAGGCGCAGCGCGTGCTCGGAGGTCAGGACCCGCTCGCCGTCGACCTCCAGGCCGGGCAGGGAGCGGGAGTAGGAGCCGGAGGCCAGCACGAGGTGCGCGCCGGTGTAGGTGGTGTCGTCGACGGTGACCTCGCGAGGACCGGTCATGGTGCCGGCGCCCTCGATGACGGTGATGCCCCGTCCCTTGACCAGGCCGGTGAGGCCCTTGAACAGCCGGGCGACGACGCCGTCCTTGTAGGCGTTGACGCCGGCCATGTCGATGCCCTCGAGGGAGGCCTTGACCCCGAACCTCTCCGAGTCGCGTGCGGAGTCGGCGACCTCGGCGGCGTGCAGCAGCGCCTTGGTGGGGATGCAGCCGACGTGGAGGCAGGTGCCGCCGACCTTGTCCTTCTCGACCAGGCCGACCCTGAGGCCGAGCTGGGCGGCGCGCAGGGCACAGGCGTACCCGCCCGACCCGGCACCGAGGATGAGCACGTCGAAGTCGGTGTGTCCGGGAGTGTGTCCGGCGTCGGCCACCATGGTCCTTTGCGTAGGGGTGTGCGGGTGACTCCTCGTGGGAGTGCGGTCCATCTTTGCACTACTGCGACGACAGTCCACACCTGCCCGAGGGTGGGTCGGGCAGACTGGAGGCATGGGACTGCTCGACCGCTTCCGTCGTGACCGTGGCCCGCGCATGCGCGGACCGGCGAAGGACGGCTACCGCACCGGCTCGACCCGGGTGCGTGCCGCCGACTCGACCGACGTCGAGCACCTCACGACCTGGGTCGGCGCCCGGCGCGGTGTCGAGGGCTTCGTCGAGCCGCGCACCGCGGTCAGCGACGTCACCCTGCTGCTCGTCGCGCACGACGGGGAGTGGACGCGTCGCCGCGTGCCGTCGGTGAAGTGGGCCCACGAGTTCTGCAACCGGGCCCAGGTGCCGTCCTACGACGCGGCCGTCGTCGGCGTGCCGCAGCGCATGCGCGACTGGAACCGCCGCCAGCGCGAGGCCCAGAAGCAGCAGGCGCGCGACCTGGACTCCTGAGCCGGGCTCAGTCCGCCAGCGAGCGCGCGAGGTCGACGAGCGTGGCGACGGAGAAGCCGGTGCCGCCGCTGGTGACGTGACCCGTCGGTCCGCCGCTGGCGAAGGACGGGCCGGCGATGTCGACGTGGGCCCACGGCCGGCCGGCGGTGAACTCGCGCAGGAACGCGCCCGCGAAGAGTCCCCCGCCCCAGCGCACCCAGTCGTGCTGGGCGAGGTCGGCGACCTTGGAGGAGGTGATCCGCTGCTTCATCTCCTCGGGGATCGGCATCGGCCAGCACGCCTCGCCGGCGGTCTCGGAGGCGGCCAGCACCTGGGCGACGACCTCCTCACTGCCCATGACACCGGCGACCTGGTCGCCGAGCGCCACGACCATGTGGCCGGTGAGGGTGGCGACGTCGACGATGAGGTCGGGCTCGACCTCGGTCGCACGCACGAGCGCGTCGCCGAGGACGAGGCGGCCCTCGGCGTCGGTGTTGAAGACCTCGACGGTCGTCCCGCCGTACATCCGCAGGACGTCGCCGGGGCGCGTGGCCGACCCGGAGAGCATGTTCTCGGCCATCGGCACGAAGGTGGAGACCTTGACCGGGAGGTCGAGGCGTGCGATGGCCAGCGTGGCCTGGACGACCGCGGCGGCACCGGCCATGTCGGACTTCATCTCGTGCATCGAGCCGGCCGGCTTGATGCTGAGGCCGCCGGAGTCGAAGGTGATGCCCTTGCCGACCAGGGCGAGGTGCGGGGCGTCCTTCGGCAGGCCCTTGGGGGTGTAGGTGATCTCGACGAGCCGCGGCGGGGCGTCGGAGCCCTGCCCGACGCCGAGGATGCCGCCGCAGCCGAGCTCGGCCAGCGACGCCTCGTCGTGGACGGTGAGCGTGAGCTTCTTGCCGCGGCCCTTGGTCAGCGGCGCGGCGGCGGCCACGACGGCGTCGGCGAACAGCGGGGGAGTGAGGTCGCCCGGGGGCGTGTTGACCCAGTCGCGGCAGCCCGAGACGGCGTCGGCGACGACCCGGGCCTGCTCCAGCGCGGTGACGACCTCCTGCTTGCGCGCGCCGGAGCTGAGCACCACGACCTCGCCGGGGCCGGTGGCCTCCGACGCGGTGTCGCGCTGGTAGGTCGTGAAGCGGTAGCCGCCCAGCAGCCACCCCTCCGTCACGGCCCGCACCTCGGCGGCACCGGGCGTCGGCAGGGCCAGGGCGACGGACGCCGCGTTCGGCACGGCCCGCGCCGCGGCGCCCGCGGCCCGGCGCAGGTCGGCGGTCGAGGGGGTCGCGCCCAGGCCGACGAGGACCAGCATCGGGGCGTTGATGACGCCGGCGGTGGGGATGCGGGTGGTCTCGCCGAGGCTGCCCTTGAGCGACAGCGAGGACAGCAGCGGCCGCAGCTTGCGGCCGTAGGCCTTGCCCACCTCCTCCCCGCCGGGAGCCAGGTCGACCCCGGAGTCCTGCGCGACCACTCCCACGACGACGGCGTCGACCTTGGTCTTGGCGGGGCTGGCACTGCGGAGGATGAACGAGGTCACCGCCGCAGGATAGCCACGGGGCTGCTGCGATAGGTTCGCGCCATGACGCTGGAGGACCAGGCCGACGGCCCGCTGCTCACCTCTCCGCTCCACGCCCGGCACGAGGCCCTCGGCGCGAAGCTGGCCGAGTTCGGCGGCTGGTCGATGCCGCTGGAGTACGCCGGTGCCGGTGTCGTCAAGGAGCACACCGCGGTCCGCGAGGCCGTCGGCGTCTTCGACGTCAGCCACCTCGGCAAGGCGACGGTGACCGGTCCCGGGGCCGCCGACTTCGTGAACTCCTGCCTGACCAACGACCTCGGCCGCATCGGCGTCGGGCAGGCGCAGTACACCCTGTGCTGCGACGACGAGACCGGGGGCGTCGTCGACGACCTGATCGTCTACCTGCGCGCCGACGACGACGTGCTGCTGGTGCCCAACGCCGCCAACACCGCCGAGGTCGTGCGCCGACTGGCGGCGGCCGCGCCCGAGGGCGTCGAGGTCACCGACCGGCACCGCGACCTCGTCGTGCTCGCGGTCCAGGGGCCGCAGTCGGACGAGGTGCTCACCGCGCTCGGCCTGCCCGTCGACCACGACTACATGGCCTTCTCCACCGGCACCCACGACGGCCACGAGGTCACCGTCTGCCGCACCGGCTACACCGGCGAGCGCGGCTACGAGCTGGTCGCGCCCAACGCCGCGGCCGAGTCCCTGTGGGACGCGCTGCTGGCCGCCGGGGAGGAGCACGGGATGCTCGCCTGCGGGCTCGGGGCCCGCGACACGCTGCGCACCGAGATGGGCTACCCGCTGCACGGCCAGGACATCTCCATGGACATCACCCCCGTCGAGGCCCGCCTCGGCTGGGCCGTGGGCTGGTCGAAGCCGGCCTTCTGGGGCCGCGAGGTGCTGACCCGGCAGCGCGAGGAGGGTCCGCAGCGGGTGCTGCGCGGCATCGTCGCCACGGGCCGCGGCATCCCGCGCCCGCACATGCGGGTCATGCTCACCGCCGACGTCCCGGTCGGCGAGGTCACCTCGGGCACCTTCTCCCCGACGCTGCGCAAGGGCGTCGGGCTCGCGCTCGTGGCCGCCACCGTCGCCGCCGACGCCGAGGTGTCGGTGGACGTGCGGGGCCGCCGCGAGGTCTTCGCCCTGACCAAGCCGCCCTTCGTCGACCCCTCCGTCCGGGAGTCCTGACATGAACCTGCCCGAGCAGCCCTCCACCTTCCGCGCCCCCACCGCGGCCGAGCGGCCGTGGTGGTGGCGCCTCGAGGACGCCTCCGGCGCCGAGGTGACCCTCGGTGCCGATGCCCCGGCCGACCTCGTCGACCAGCGCTTCACCAGCCAGGCCGACGCGGAGTCCTGGGTCGGCGAGACCTGGGCCGAGCTGGCCGAGCACGGCGTCGACGCGGTCACGCTCTTCGAGCTCGAGCGCCGGGTCTACGGCCCGATGTCGCTGCACGCCTGAGCGTCCTGCTGTGGCGGGATCGGGTCGTGGCACGGGCCCGGACCTCGAGGAGTACGCCGCCGCCCGGCGCCCCGACCTCGTCCGCCTCGGCGTGCTGCTCGGTCACCCTGCGGGGCACGCGGCCGTGCTCGCGGACCGAGCTCTGGTGCGGGCGCGGCGGTCCTGGCGACGTCTGCGCGAGGAGCACGACCCCGACGCCGGCCTGCGGGATCTGCTGCTCGAGGAGCGTCGAGCGGCTCTCGCGGCCGGCGAAGCGTGGTGGCGTTCTCCGTGGGCCGAGGAGCAGCCCTCGCTGCCCGCGTCGCTGCGTGCGGACCTGGACGGCCTGCCCGTGGATGCCCGGGCGCGGCTGGCCTGGGCCGCGCTGGGTCGCTCGGACGACGGCCTGCTGGGCGCGACCGCCGCAGGACTCGTCGCCTCGACGGCGGCCGCCGTCCCCGGCCTGCCCGTGCCGCCGCCGAGCGGGGCGGTGCCCCCACGGCGGCGCGGCCCGGCGCTGCGGGTGGCGGCGCTCCTGGTGGTCGTGCTCCTGGTCGGCGGGGCCGTGGCGGCCCTGCAGCCCGACCCGGCGCCGTCCGATCCCTCGTCGCCCGAGACGCCGCTGGGACCGGTCGCCATCACCGCGCTCGACTCCAGCGAGCCGGTCTCCTGGTACGCCGACGGGCGCATCCGCATCAAGGAGGTGGGGCAGGCCGAGGTGTCGGGGGTCGTCGCGCTGGCCGACGTCTTCGGGTACGTCGTGTACCTCCACGAGGGGGGCGACGTCGTGCGGCTGGGGCCCGAAGGGGAGCGGGTGCTGCTCGGTCGGGCCGACCCGGGAGCCGGGCTGGTGGCCGCCGAGCCCGCCCAGCAGGTCGCGTGGGTGGCCGAGGACGGACGGACGCTCGAGGTGGCCGACGTGCTCCAGGTCGAGGTGGTCGCGCGGCTCGAGACCGTCCTCCCGGGGGACGAGGACGCCTTGGAGGGCGCGTCGGCCGAGGGGCCCCGGCTCGTGCGCTTCGCCGCCCCGGAGCTGGTGTTCGTCGATGCGGCCGGTGAGCACCAGTGGCACACCCGGACCGGTTCGGTGAGCACGGTGGTGAGCGATCCCGATCAGGGGGACCTCGTCGACGTCGTGGGAGTCACGCAGCTGCGCCAGGTCGGCCGGGAGTCCATCCAGGTCCGCCAGCTGCTCGGCACGCCCGTCGTACGGCTGGGTGAGGGTGGCGAGATCTCCCCGCTCCAGCGGTTCGTGCTGACCCGCAGCGGCGAGGGAGGCACCGGGGTGCGGGTCTTCGCGGTGGGCTCCGGGGAGGAGGTCGACTCAGGCGTCACCCGCGCGGACGTCGTGCTGGACGCGCGCTTCGTCAGTCCCGCCCGCATCACCTTCCTGCTGGCCGACCGGGCCGCGGTCCCGGGTGCCTCGGAGGCCGGTCGTTCGTCGGCCACCGGGCCGCTGGAGATCCGGACCTGCGAAGTGCGGGCCGCGGGGTGCGTCATCCACTGGGAGGGCGGCGGGTTGGCGGACTCGGGTGCCGTGCTGGCGAGATGACGCGGAATGATCCGGGCGTGACCCACTCCTACCGCTGCGTCGACGTCTTCGGCTCCGGTCCGCTGACCGGCAACCCCGTGGCGGTCGTGCACGACGCCGACGACCTCACCGACGACCAGATGGCCGCGTTCGCGCGCTGGACCAACCTCTCGGAGACGACGTTCCTGCTGCGCCCCACGCACGCGGGCGCCGACTACCGGCTGCGGATCTTCACCCCCGGCGAGGAGCTGCCGTTCGCGGGTCACCCCACGCTCGGGTCGGCCCACGCGTGGCTCGAGGCCGGCGGTGCCCCGGCGACGCCGGGCGTGCTGGTGCAGGAGTGCGGCGCCGGGCTCGTCCGTGTGCACGCCGGGGAGCGGCTGGCCCTCGAGGCGCCGCCGCTGCTGCGCAGCGGTCCGGTCTCCGAGGAGGACCGCGCACGGATCGCGCGGGCCCTGGGCATCGACACCGACGAGATCGTCGACGCCGAGTGGATCGACAACGGCCCGGGGTGGGTCGGCGTCCCGCTCGCCGACGCGGCCGCCGTCAGCGCGCTGCGGCCGGACTGGTCGGCCTTCGACGGGCTCGACATCGGGGTGGCCGGCCTGCACGAGCCGGCGCTGCACGAGCCCGGGAGAGACGTGCTGCTGGAGGTGCGGGCGTTCTGCCCGGGCCTGGGCATCACCGAGGACCCGGTCACCGGCAGCCTCCAGGCCGGCCTCGCGCAGTGGCTGACCTCGACCGGGCGGTTGCCGACGTCGTACGTCGCAGCGCAGGGCGCCGCACTGCAGCGACGCGGACGCGTGCACGTGGACGTGGTGGACGGCCAGGTGCGGGTCGGCGGTGAGACCTGCACCACGATCGAGGGACGGGTCGACCTGCGGGCGTGACGTGTCGACCGGCTGCGCGTTGAGAGGAGCATGACCTCGCGACGCCTCGTCCGCTCCGCCCTCGCCGCCCTGCTCCTCGCCACGCCGCTGGCCGCGGTGAGCAGCTCGACCCCCGCCACCGCCATCGTGGGTGGCGGCACCGCCGACGACGGCGAGCACGGGTTCATGGTGTCGCTCCAGCGCGCCGGCTCCGAGGGCTCCGACGGGCACTTCTGCGGCGGCTCGGTGGTCGGCAAGCGGTGGATCCTCACCGCGGCCCACTGCACCGTCTTCGAGCTGGACGAGGTCCAGGCCGTGGTCGGTCGCACCGACCTCACCCAGGGCGGCGGCCAGGTGCTGAGCATCGACCGGATGAAGGTGCACCCGGACTACGACGAGACCGGCTCGAGCGACGTCGCCCTGTGGCGCACCACCAAGAGGATCAAGGCGCCGCGCATCGCGCTCGCCGGCGCGGACGACCAGCCCCTCGAGGAGCCCGGCTCCACCCTGACCGTCGCCGGGTGGGGACTGGACGCCTACCAGGTCGGCAGCGTGCAGGACCGGCTCAAGGAGCTGGACGTGCGCGTGACGACCGACCTGGAGTGCCAGACCAACAGCCTGCTCGGGTACTCGCCCGACACCGAGGTGTGCGCCGCCGAGCTGCTCGGCGACTCCTGCCAGGGCGACTCCGGTGGGCCGCTGTTCGGCTACCGCGAGAACGGCCGGCCCGTGCAGATCGGCGCCGTGAGCTACGGCCTGGGCTGCGCCCTCCCGCTCTTCCCCGGCGTCTACGCCGAGATCAACGCGCCGAGCATCTCCGGGTGGCTCGAGGGCGTGCTGAAGGCCGACAAGAAGGCCGACAAGAAGAAGGGCAAGAAGAAGGGCAAGAACAAGGGCGGGAAGAAGAACCGGCGGTAGCCCGGACGGCGCACGCCGCCCGTGGTGCTGCCCGGGTAGCGTTCGCCCCGTGCAGGCCTACCTCGACCTCCTCACCCGCATCCTCGACGAGGGCGTCGAGCGCACCGACCGCACGGGCACCGGCACGCTCTCGGTGTTCGGGCACCAGATGCGCTTCGACCTGGCGCCCGAGCGTGGAGGCGGCTTCCCGCTGGTCACCACGAAGAAGGTGCACACCCGCTCGGTCTTCGGCGAGCTGCTGTGGTTCCTGCGCGGCGACACCAACGTGCGCTGGCTCCAGGAGCGCGGCATCAGCATCTGGGACGAGTGGGCCGACGAGGCCGGCGACCTCGGCCCGGTCTACGGCGCCCAGTGGCGCTCGTGGCCCACACCCGACGGGCGGCACGTCGACCAGCTGGCGCAGGTCGTGGAGAACCTCCGCCGCGACCCGCACTCGCGGCGCCACGTGGTCTCGGCGTGGAACGTCGCGGACATCCCCGACATGGCGCTCGCGCCGTGCCACGCGCTGTTCCAGTTCTACGTCGCACCCGACCCCGACGGCGGGCCTGACCGGCTCAGCTGCCAGCTCTACCAGCGCTCGGCCGACGTCTTCCTCGGCGTGCCCTTCAACATCGCCTCCTACGCGCTGCTGACCCACATGGTCGCGCAGGTGACCGGCCTCGGGGTCGGCGACTTCGTGCACACCCTCGGCGACGCGCACCTCTACCTCAACCACCTCGAGCAGGCCCGTCTCCAGCTCACGCGGGAGCCGCGGCCGCTGCCCACGCTGGTGCTCGACCCCTCGGTCACCGCGCTCGACGAGTTCGAGCTCGAGCACATCGAGGTCGCGGGCTACGACCCGCACCCGGTCATCAAGGCCCCGATCGCGGTCTGAGGCGGTCGTCGTGAGTCGCAGGATCGTCCTGGTCGCCGCCGTCGCCCGCAACGGGGTGATCGGCCACGGCCCCGACATCCCCTGGAAGGTGCCGGGGGAGCAGGCCGCCTTCAAGCACCTGACCATGGGCCACGTGCTGGTCATAGGTCGCACCACCTACGAGTCCATCGGTCGGCCGTTGCCCGGCCGGGAGACCATCGTGCTGACCCGCGACCCCGCATGGTCGCCCGGCCGGGACGACGTCCACGTGGCGTGCGACCTCGACGACGCGCTGGTGCAGGCCACGAGGCTGCCCGGCGAGATCGTCGTCGCCGGCGGCGCCAGCGTCTACGCCGCGGCCATGCCGCTGGCCACCGAGCAGGTCATCTCCGAGATCCCGCTCGAGCCCGAGGGCGACGTCTTCTACCCCGACTTCGACCGGCACCACTGGAAGGAGACCCGGCGCGAGGAGCTCGAGGGCTTCGACCGGGTCTGGCTGCGCCGGCGCTGACACCGCCTGCCGGGTGAGGGCCGCTTTCGTAGGGTGAGCGCCATGGAGCTGCGCATCTTCACCGAGCCCCAGCAGGGCGCCACCTACGACGACCTCCTGCGGGTCGCCCTCGAGGCCGAGCGGCTCGGGTTCGGGGCGTTCTTCCGCTCCGACCACTACCTCGGGATGGGCACCCCGGGCCTGCCCGGCCCCACCGACGCCTGGACCACGCTCGCCGGCCTCGCCCGCGAGACCAGCACCATCCGCCTCGGCACGATGATGACCAGCGCCACCTTCCGCTACCCCGGTCCGCTGGCGATCCAGGTCGCGAACGTCGACCAGATGAGCGGCGGGCGCGTCGAGCTCGGCATCGGCGCCGGCTGGTTCGTGCAGGAGCACGAGAAGTACGCCATCCCCTTCCCCGGCACCGCCGAGCGCTTCGACCGGCTCGAGGAGCAGCTGGCCGTGGTCACGGGCCTGTGGTCGGCCCCGGCCGCCGAGGACGGTGGCTTCTCCTACGACGGCACCCACTACCAGGTCAGCGAGTCGCCCGGCCTGCCCAAGCCCGTGCAGCGCGACGGTCACGCCGGCGGGCCGCCGGTGCTCATCGGGGGAGTGGGCAAGCGTCGTACTCCTGCGTTGGCGGCGCGGTACGCCGACGAGTTCAACCTCCCGTTCGTGCCGTTCGACACCGGGGTCGAGCAGATCGCCCGCGTGCACGCCGCCTGCGAGGAGATCGGCCGCGACCCGGGCTCGCTGACCACCTCCTCGGCGCTGGTGCTGTGCGTCGCCGAGACCGAGGACGAGCTGGCCCGTCGGGCCGCCGCGATCGGTCGCGAGGTCGACGAGCTGCGCGAGAACGGGCTGGCCGGGCTGGTGCCCGAGGTGGTCGACAAGATCGGCCGTTACGCGGAGACCGGGCAGTCGCGGCTCTACCTGCAGACCCTCGACCTGGGCGACCTCGACCACCTGCGGCTGGTCGCCGAGCAGGTCGTCCCGCAGATCCCATAACCTTGGCCCCATGACCTCCGCCCCCGTCGCACCCTTCGGTCGGATGCTGACCGCGATGGCCACGCCGTTCCTCGACGACGGCAGCCTCGACCTCGACGGGGTGCAGCGGGTCGCCAAGCACCTGCTGGCGCACGGTCACGACGGGCTGGTGGTCTCCGGGACCACCGGCGAGTCGCCCACGACCACCACCGACGAGGACGGCGAGGTCCTCGCCGCGGTGCGTGACGCGGTCGGCCCCGACGTGCCGCTGGTGGCCGGTGTCGGCACCAACGACACCCGCACCTCGCTGGTGCTGGCCAAGCAGGCACGCGAGAAGGGCGCCGACGCGGTGCTCCTGGTCTCGCCCTACTACAACAAGCCCGGCCAGCGCGGCATCCTCCACCACTTCCGCCAGGTCATCGACGCCGCCGAGCTCCCGGTGATGCTCTACGACGTCCCCGGACGCACCGGCTCCACCATCGGCCTGGAGACCTACGAGGAGGCGCTGGGCTGGGAGCAGGTCGTCGCGGTCAAGGACGCCGTCGGCGACATGCCGCGCGCCGCGCGCCTGGCTCAGATGGGCTACGCCGTCTACTCCGGCGACGACGTCAACACCCTCGGCTTCCTCGCCCACGGCGCCTGCGGCCTCGTCTCGGTCGTCGGTCACGTCGCCGGCAGCGAGATCTCCTCGATGATCGAGGACTTCCTCGGTGGCGACCATGCCACCGCCCTGGCGACCTACCAGCGGCTCCTGCCGGCCTTCGAGGCCGTCATGGGCGTCGCCAACTACGGCGCCACCACCGCCAAGGGGGGCCTGGAGCTCCTCGGCGTGCTCGACAACCGCCGCGTGCGCTCGCCGCTGGTGCCCCTCGACGACGAGGAGCTCGCCGCGCTGCGCACCGGCCTGGAGGCGGCCGGCCTGCTCTAGGCACCGCAGGCCAGCACCCCGGCACCACCCGACCACCGGACGACCCGGCAGAACAGGACGAGATGTCACACCCGCACCCCGAGCTCACCGCACCCGAACCGCTGCCCGAGGGAGCCCTGCGGGTCACCCCGTTCGGTGGTCTCGGCGAGGTGGGGCGCAACATGACCGCCTTCGAGTACGCCGGTCGCCTGCTGATCGTCGACTGCGGCGTGCTCTTCCCCGAGGACCACCAGCCCGGCGTCGACCTGATCCTCCCGGACTGGTCCTCGATCCGCGACCGGCTCGACGACGTCGAGGCGCTCGTGCTGACCCACGGTCATGAGGACCACATCGGCGCGACGCCGTACCTCCTGCGCGAACGGGGGGACATCCCGCTGGTCGGCTCGGAGCTGACGCTGGCGCTGCTCGGCTCCAAGCTGCGTGAGCACCGGCTCAAGGAGACCGTCCACCACGTGGTGAAGGAGGGCGAGAAGATCACCTTCGGGCCCTTCGAGCTCGAGTTCGTGGCGGTCAACCACTCCATCCCCGACGCGCTGGCCGTCGCCATCCGCACGCCCGCCGGGCTGGTGCTGCACACCGGTGACTTCAAGATGGACCAGCTCCCGCTCGACGGCCGGATCACCGACCTGCGCGCGTTCGCGCGGCTGGGGGAGGAGGGTGTCGACCTCTTCCTCACCGACTCCACCAACGCCGAGACCCCGGGCTTCACCCCGACCGAGCGCGGCATCACCCCGGTCATCGACCAGGTCTTCCGCGAGTCCCAGCAGCGGATCATCGTGGCCTGCTTCGCCTCGCACGTGCACCGCGTCCAGCAGGTGCTCGACGCGGCGTACGCCCACGAGCGCCAGGTCGCCTTCGTCGGCCGCTCGATGGTGCGCAACATGGGCATCGCCCGCGACCTGGGCTACCTCACGATCCCGCCGGGCACGATCGTCGACGCCAAGGAGCTCGCGCACCTCCCGCCGCAGCACCAGGTGCTGATCTCGACCGGCTCGCAGGGCGAGCCGATGTCGGCGCTCTCGCGCATCGCCCAGCGCACCCACAACTTCGTGCACATCGAGGAGGGCGACACCGTCCTGCTCGCCTCCTCGCTCATCCCCGGCAACGAGAACGCCGTCTACCGCGTGATCAACGGCCTGGCCCGCTGGGGTGCGAAGGTCGTGCACAAGGGCAACGCCATGGTGCACGTCTCCGGGCACGCCTCGGCCGGCGAGCTGCTCTACTGCTACAACATCGTCAAGCCGCGCAACGTGCTGCCGGTGCACGGCGAGATCCGGCACATGCAGGCCAACGCCGCGCTGGCGAGGATGACCGGCGTCGAGAACGTCGTCATCGCCGAGGACGGGGTCGTGGTGGACCTCGTCGACGGGGTCGCGTCGGTCGCGGGCAAGGTCGACTGCGGCTACGTCTTCGTCGACGGATCCTCGGTCGGCGACATCACCGAGTCCGACCTCAAGGACCGACGGATCCTCGGCGAGGAGGGCTTCATCTCCGTCATCGTCGTCATGGACTCCGTCTCCGGGAAGGTCGCCGGCGGTCCGGAGATCCACGCCCGCGGCTTCGCCGAGGACGACTCGGTCTTCGAGGACGTCAAGCCCGCCATCATCGACGCGCTCGACAGGGCCGTCGCCGACGGGGCCACCGACTCCTACCAACTGCAGCAGACCGTACGCCGGGTGATCGGTCGCTGGGTCTCCAACACCCACCGTCGTCGGCCGATGATCATCCCGGTGGTCATCGACGCCTGAGGGTTGGACGCGGCCCCTGTTCCGCCGGGGTGGTCCGTCGCTCCGGCGCGAGGAGTAGCCTCCGGGCCCACCCAGGAGGTGCGACGTGATCGACGACTACCCGCTGCTGACCCTGCTGCCCCCCGTGCTGGCCATCGGGCTGGCGGTGACCACCCGCAAGGTCCTGCTGAGCCTCGGGCTCGGCGTGGTCTCGGCGGCACTGCTGGTCGCCGACCTCAGCCCCGTCGACACCCTCGAGGAGCTGTGGTCGGCGTTCGCCCAGATCTTCTGGAGCGACGGCGAGCTCAACACCACCTACGTCTACATCCTCGTCTTCACCCTGGCGCTCGGCGTCATCACCGCCTTCGTGTCGATGTCGGGCGGCACCCGGGCCTTCGCCGACTGGGCGCACGAGCGCATCCGCACCCGACGCGGCGCCATCGCGCTGCCGGCGGCCCTGGGTGGCGCGATCTTCGTCGACGACTACTTCAACGCCCTGACCGTCGGCCAGGTCAGCCGGCCGATCACCGACCGGCACCGGGTCTCGCGCGCCAAGCTGACCTACCTGGTCGACTCGACCTCGGCACCCGTGGCCGTGCTGATGCCGTTCTCGAGCTGGGGCGCCTACATCCTGGGCATCTTCACGCCGATCATCGCCGCGTCCGCGCTCACCGTGAGCGACCTCGGCGCCTACGTCCGGGCGGCGGCCGCCAACTACTACGCCTGGGCGGCGCTGCTGATGGTGGTGCTGGTGGTCGCGCTCAACGTCGACCTCGGCCCGATGCGCCGCGAGGAGCGACGCGCCCTCGAGGAGGGCAGGACCTACGAGCCCGGCGACGACATCCCGGGCCAGCTCTCCGAGGACCTGCCCGTCCACCGGCCCGGTGCCAAGCGGGCGCTGGTCGTGCCGTTCGTGCTGCTGGTGCTCGGCGTGCTGGCCGGCATCGTGTGGAGCGGGGTGCGGGCCTCCGGCTCCTGGGCCCCGCTGGACCTGCTCGCCGACGCCGACGTCACCTGGTCCCTGCTGGTCGGTGCGGCGCCGGCGCTCCTCGCAGCGCTCTACTACTACTCCCGCGACACCGCCTCCAACCCCAAGTTCAGCCGCTCGACCTTCGGTCGGGGCTGGTGGGAGGGCCTGCGGTCCATGTGGCCGGCCGTCAGCATCCTGCTGCTGGCGTGGATGCTGGGGTCGCTCATCGGCTCCCTCGGCACGGGGGAGTACCTCGGCGGCCTCGTCGAGGACTCCTCGCTGCCCACCGAGTGGCTGGTCCCCGTGGTCTTCCTGGTCGCCCTCGCGATGGCCTTCGCCACCGGCACCAGCTGGGGCTCCTTCGGGCTCCTGCTGCCGATCGCCGGCGGGATCGTCAACGCCGTCGAGGCACCCGAGCTGCTGCTCCCGGTCCTCGGGGCCGTGCTGGCCGGCGCGGTCGCCGGCGACCACGCCTCGCCGATCTCCGACACCACGATCCTCAGCTCGACCGGTGCCGGCTGCAACGTGATCACCCACGTCACCACCCAGCTGCCGTACGTCGCCGTCGCCGTGGTCGCCGCCACGGCCGGCTACTGCGGCCTCGCGCTCACCGGCTCCACCACCATCGGCTTCGTGGTCACCATGCTGGTCGGCGCCGCCGTCCTGCTCGGCGCCCGGCGGCTCTCCCCGCCCCTCGACGCGCTCCCGGACCCCGACCACGAGCCCCGGGACGCCGAGCCGGCGTACTGATGCGCCGGTTCGGCCGGGTCTCGACACGCCGTCGCGACCTCGTGCCTCGGTCGCGGGCTCGCTCGACCTCCTCGCGTCGAGTCCCTCGCTCCGCTCGGGCC